>Ga0105244_10001198_pt1 | contig 21330 bp, 18 predicted proteins | sample KBSM44metaG_FD_80423 | JGI IMG/M metagenome (GOLD analysis project Ga0105244, IMG submission 80423) | Miscanthus rhizosphere microbial communities from Kellogg Biological Station, Michigan, USA - KBS M4-4 metaG | ecosystem: Host-associated > Plants > Roots > Rhizosphere > Soil | place... | reverse complement strand
GCTGCGTGGCGCCGGTGCGGCCTTTTCCGCGCGCGCTACCGGCTCGGCGATCCCGGTGGATGGCGAGTTATCGCCGAACAGCACCAGCCCGGCCGCGCCCACCAGCGCCAGCGCCATCACGATCTGGTAGGGCTTCATGGCTCGGCGTCCTTCAGGTACAGGGTGAAACGCAGGCGCGCTTCGACCGTGGGATCGGCGATGGTGTCGCGGCGGAAGCCCACTTCATCCAGCGAGGCATACGGCATCGCGCGCAAGCCCTGCATGGCGAACTGCCAGATCGATTGATATGCGCCCTTCACCGGCAGGATGATCTGGTAGGTGCTGACGCGGCTGGCCTTGTCGTAGGCGGCCTTGTACTCGCCCTGATTGAGCGTGAGGCTGGACTTGGCGGCCAGGTCGAACAGCACTTTGACTTGCTGTTCGGCGTAGCGCTTCTCGCCCAGCACGTCGTAGAACGCCGCCAGGTTCTGGTTCGCGGACGGCGGTGGCGGCGGCGCCACCAGCGCCGATGGCGATGGCAATGGCTGCGCCATCACCTGCGCTTGCGCGGCACGCTTCGGCAGCAGCCACGCCCACGATGCCACGCCGGCGGCGCACAATGCGATCGCCACGCAGGCCGGCACACCGAGCCGCACGGCCGCGATGCGGGCGCGCAGCAGCAGCGCGGACAGGTTCACGTTGTTCATCGTGCCTGCCATGTCGCCTCCAGTTGGAATCGCAATGGCCGGTTCGGATCGGCATCGTTGATTTCGTGGCGGGTCAGGATCACGCCGCTGAAGCTTTCCTGGTCTTTCAGCGCGGCGACGTAATCGACCATGTCGTCGCTGGTCTTGGTTTCGGCGGTGATCTTGAGGATGCGCTTGCGCGGATCGGGCTCCATCGCCACCAGCGCCACGGTGCGCGGCGTGGCGGCCAGCACCGCGTCCTGCAGCTCGCGCCAAGGCAGGTTCAGTTGCAGGATGGCGGCGTTGACGAACGTGGCTTGCGCTTCGGGGATAACGACGCGCGCCACTTCGGCGGCCGGACGCGCCGACAGCTTGGCCACGCGCTCCTGCAAATGCTGTAGCTGGTGCTCGCGCTCACGGCGTTGTTCGGCCAGTTGCCAGCCGCCGAAAGCCGCAGCGGCGCACAGCAGCACGCCAGCGCCGGCCAGCGCCAGCACGGCGGGATGGATGTGGAACAAGGTGCGGCGCGCACTACGAGGAGCGAAGTCGATTTTTATTTTCCTCATGCCGCGCTCCCGGTCAGGACACTGCATGGGATGTGCGCGGCGTTGGCCGGCGGTGAGGTCCACGCGGCGGGCGCGTTGCCGTTCACTTGCAGCAGCTGCGGCGCTTCCATGTCCAGCAACAGCGCTTCACGTTGCAGGGTTTGCGTCAGCCAGTAATGATCTGCGCCGTGCGGAATTGGCAGCGGACGGATGGCGCGCAGGCCTTTGCCATCGGCTTCGGCGGCGGCCAGTGTGAGCAGGCTGTCGTGCACATGGCCGAACCATGCGCCCGGTTTCAGGCTGCTGCGGCTGCGGTTCCAGGCGTTAACGAAGCGCGGTTCGATGGCGACGATGGACAGCTTGCAGTCCTGCGCCACTACGCCCAGCACGGCCAGCAAGGCGCGCGGCACGGCGGCGGCGAAGAATGGCTGCACCGCGTCCCAGTCAGCTGACACCTGCCATGCCGACGGCGGCTCGCCATACAACGACTGGAAGCGCAGGCCCGCAGCGGCTTTCAGATCGGCCATGCGTGCCGCACCGGCAGGTGGCGTCACGCGCCACATGCGTGTAAGTTCGTCGGCCAGCACGAAGCTGACCGGCCAGCCGGCGACGTCCAATTCGCCAAGCAGCGCGCGCAGTGCGTTGGCGATGGCGTCGAATGGATGCTCGCCGGATGGCGTGATGGTTTGCGAGGCCAGCGTCTCCGGCGCGGCGGGCGCGCGGCCCGGCCAGCGCCAACGCGACACGCGCTGTACGCTGACCGCGTGCGGCGAGACGTCGATGCGCAGCGATTGTCCAATGGCTCTACGCATGCAAAGTCACCCGTTTAATTTCAGTCAGCGTGGTAGCGCCGCGCTTGACCAGTTCCAGCGCGGCCTGGCGCAGGCTGCGCGTGCCGTTCTCGTAGGCGGCCTGCTTGATCTGGCGAATCGGCCGCTTGTCGACGATCAGCTCGCGGATCTCGTCGTTCAGCGTCAGAATTTCCGCAATCGAGCGGCGGCCCTTGTAGCCGGTGCCGCGGCAATCGCCGCAGCCTTTGCCCTGCATGAAGCGGTACTCGTAGACGTCGGCGCGCGTCATGCCGACGCTGGCCAGTTCGTGATCGTCCGGCGTGTACTCGGTGGCGCAGTGCGGGCAGTTGGTGCGGATCAAACGCTGCGCCCAGATGCCGTTCAACGCCGATACGAACGCATACGGATCAATACCCATGTGGGTGAAGCGGCCGAATACGTCGAATACGTTATTCGCGTGGACGGTGGTCAAAACAAGGTGGCCGGTCAGCGCGGACTGCACGGCGATTTCCGCCGTCTCGCGGTCGCGGATTTCGCCGACCATGATCTTGTCCGGGTCGTGGCGCAGGATGGAGCGCAGGCCCTTGGCAAAGGTCAGGCCCTTCTTCTCGTTGACCGGGATCTGCAGGATGCCGGGCAGCTGGTACTCCACCGGGTCTTCAATCGTGATGATTTTCTCGCGGCCGTTGTGGATCTCGGTCAGCGCGGCGTACAGCGTGGTAGTTTTGCCTGAGCCGGTCGGGCCGGTCACCAGCAGCATGCCGTAGGCCTCTTGCGCCAGCGTGCGCAGCGTGGACAGCGATGGCGCATCGAAGCCCAGCGCTTCCAGTGTCAGCGAGCCGTAGGCTTCGATCATGGCACGCTTGTCGAGAATACGGATCACCGCATCTTCGCCGTGGATGCTCGGCATGATGGACACACGCAAATCGATCTCGCGCGAGTTGGCCTCGACGCGGAAGCTGCCGTCCTGCGGCACCCGGCGCTCGGCGATATCCAGTTCCGCCAGCACCTTCAGGCGCGAGATGATCTGCTCCGCCACATCGACGCCGTTAACGGAGGTGGCGTGATCGAGCACACCGTCAACGCGGTACTTTACGGCCAGGCCGCCGGCCGTGCTTTCGAGGTGAATGTCAGAGGCGCCGGCTTTCAGCGCATCGTACAAGGTCGAGTTGACCAGGCGGACCGCCGGGCTGGCGCCTTCCGACACCGAGGCAAACGACAGCACCGCCGCCGTCTTGCCGTCGCGCCGCCCTTCGCTGGCGCCGGGCAGCAGCGAGTCGGTGGCGCGCGCGGATTCTTCCTGCTTCGACAAATAAGCCTGAATGTCGGCTTGCAGCGCAAGGCGCGTTGCCAGCGGCGCTTGCGGCGTGGCGCGCGCCTGCGTGCCTAGCCAGGTTTGCAAATCGAGATCGAACGGATCGGCGATCACACCCACCACCACGCCGTCATGCCCGCGCAGCAGCACGCAATGGCGCGCCATCGCCTGCGACAGCGGCAGCAGATCCCACGCCGGCTCATAGGCCAGCATGTCGACCGTCTCCACTACCGCCATGCCGAACGGCTGCGCAAGCGCGTGTACCAGCACACGCGGCTCGGCGCCGGTCAGCGCTTCCAGCTCCTCGACCAGGGTGCGCCTCGATTGCTGGCGCAGGTGACGGGCCCGCGCCAATAGCGTGGTGTCGATCAGCGTCATGACATGTCTCCCGCCAGATCGAAGATCGGCATATACAGCAGCACCACGATGGCGCCAACCACCAGGCCGATGGCCGCCATCAGCAGCGGTTCAAAAGTACGGGTGAAGCGTTCGATCCAGCGGCTGATTTCACCGTCGTAGAAAGCGGCCGATTGCGTCAGCATCGGTCCCATGTCGCCGGTGCGTTCGCCCACGCGCAGCATGCGCAGCGAGATCGGCGTGGTCAGTTGCGCGGCCTCGAAGGCGGTCGACAGCGGCAGGCCCGATTCCACCGCAGCGCGCGCGCTTTGCAGGTTGGCGCGCATCGACGACGAGACCATGCCCTGCACCGTCTCGATGGCGTGCACGATGGTGATGCCACCCTCGCTCAGCATGCCGAGCGTGAGGTACAGCCGCGATAACTCATAAATCCGTACCCGCTCACCGATGCCCGGCAGCTTGCCGAGCAGGCGCGCGATACCGCCATTGCCCATCAACTGGCGCACGCCCAACACCAGCGCGGCCAGCACGGCGGCGATCCCGGCCAACAGCAGCGTGGTGTGGGCGCCGGCGAACTGGCCCCAGTTCAGCATCTGCTGCGACAGCCACGGCAGGTTGCGGCCGGCGCCCTGGTACACCTCGGCAAAGCGCGGCACCACGTAGCCGATCAGGAACAGGCTGACGCCGCCGCCCACCAGCAGCAGGATGCATGGATAAATCGCGGCCGACACCAGCTTGGCGCGCACCAGGTCTATCCGTTGCTGGTAATCGATGAAGCGCGACAGCGAGCGCGGCAAGTCTGACGTGCCCTCGGCCGCCTTGACTATGCCGACGTACAGTGGCGGGAACAAGTCCGGCTGCTCGGCCAGTACGGCGGAGAAGCGCTGACCTTCGCGCAGACCGGCCAGCAGGCGCTCCAGCACGCCGCGCGTGGCCGGATTGGCTTCCTTTTCCAGCAGCGCTTCCAGTCCTTCGACAATGCCAAGGCCGGCGGTCAGCAGCGCCAGCAACTCCTGGCTGAACAGCACTAGGGAAAGCGCACCGCGCTTTCCGGCGCGCCCTACCAGGCCGCTGCGCTTGGGGGTAATGGAACTGATGAACAGCCCGCGCGCCTCGACCTGGCGGCGCGCATCGGCCTCATCCCGGCCATCGATCACCAGATGGGAGATGACCATATCGGCCGACAGGGTGCGCACGTCGAACTGCATGGGAGTCGGCGCTACTTAGCGCGAATTGATGTCGGCGTCCTCGCCGGTGCCGCCCGGCTGACCGTCGCGGCCTTCCGAGGTGATGATGTACTCGGCGCCCGCCTCCGGGCCCTTGTATTTGTAGGCGTGGCCCCACGGATCGGGCGGGATGCCTTTTTTCAGGTAGGGGCCATTCCACTTGGCGCCGGCGTTGTTGGGCGCCGTCACCAGCGCGCCCAGGCCTTCTTCCGTGCTCGGGTAGCGGCCGACGTCGAGCCGGTAAGTGTCGAGCGCTTTCTCAAACGCCTCGATCTGCGCCTTGGCGATGGTGACTTCGGATTTACCCAGCTGGGCGAAGTATTTCGGTCCCACGTAGGCAGCCAGCAAACCAATGATGACGATCACCACCAACAGTTCCAGCAAGGTAAAACCGGCAGCCTTGTGAGCGCCCTTTTTTACTACTTCCATCCCAACAACTCCTCTGCGTTGAACCGGCTGATGCAAAGCCAGAGGCTACCATGCAGTTTGCATCTAAGACAATCTTTTCTTGATTATATTCAGGCGGCGCGGGCCAGCAGTTGTAGCGGCCCATCGAACAGATGCAGCGCCATGCCGCGCGCGATGGCCTGGGCGCGGTTGGACACGCCCAGCAGGCGGTACACGCGCTGCAGGTGGTTTTTGACGGTCAGGCCGCTGATGCCGAGGATGAGGCCGATTTCCTCGTTGCTCTTGCCCTCCCGCACCCAGTGCAGGATCTCGGCCTCGCGCGCGCTGACCGGCCTGGCCAGCGTGCCCGCCCTGGCCTGCGCCTGCTGGCGGTTGATGCGCTGCAGGCTCATGTGCAAGTACGGCAGCAGCAACTGGAGGAAGTAAGCCTGGCGCGCACGCGGCCGGTGCGGCAGGCCGAACAGCGCGAAGAAGGTTGAGCCGCCCGGCAACCGTTCGCTGCCGTGCACCAGCAGGTTTTCCAGCCCCAGCTCGCGCAACTCGCCCTGGAACGGCGCCAGTCCCTGCCCGGCCTTGAGTGGATCGGCGCCCGGACCGGCATCGAGCATGGCCGGCAGGCGGCCGCCCTGGCGGCAGTGGCGCGCCAGCCGCAGTGCCAGGCCATCTTCGCGATGGCTGAGGCGATTCAGCATGGCGGTATCCAGCACCGTGCTGTGCAGGCATTCCACATGCTGCAGTTCATCTTGCGCGCCGAACTGCAGGCACAGCATCACCTGGTGCGGCAGCAGCGCCTGCAGCTGGCCCTGGGTCCACAGGAAAAACTGGCGCGCGTCCTGCAGCGGCAGCGCGGCTTCGATGGCGTGCAACAGGTATTCCTGCTCCAGCTTGCTGAGGATGACCAGTTGCTCCATGCTCACGCCTGCGCCGCGACAAAGCGGTAGCCGCTGCCGCGCACGGTTTCGATGCGCTGCTGGTAGCCGCTCGGCTGCAAGGCGCTGCGCAGGCGGCCGACATGGGTGTCGACCGTGCGCTCGTCGAGATAGACGGCGCTGCCCCACACCTGGTCCAGCAGCTGGGCGCGGGTGTGCACCCGCTCCGGGTGGCTCATCAGGAAGTTCAGCAGTTTGAATTCGACCCGGCCCAGCGCCAGTTCGCGGCTGCCGGCGGTGACGCGCTGGGTGCAGGGATCGAGCCGCAGGCCGGCCAGCTGCACCGGCGTTTCGGCGGCGCTGATCTGCTGCCAGCGGCGCAGCAGGCAGTGCACGCGCGCCACCATCTCGCGCGGGCTGAAGGGCTTGGTCATGTAGTCGTCGGCGCCGGCTTCCAGTGCCATGATCTTGTCCGGCTCGCCGCAGCGGGCGGTCACCATCATGATCGGCAGGCTGCGCGTGCGCGATTGCGCGCGCAGGCGGCGCACCAGCGACAGCCCGGACTGGCCCGGCAGGTTCCAGTCCAGCAGCACTAGGTCGGGCAGGCTGTCTTCCAGCATCAGCATCGCGCTCTCGGCATCGGCCGCGCGGCTGATCTGGTGGCCCGCCATGCCCAGGTTGAGGGCAATCAGCTCTTGTATCGCAGGCGTGCTTTCGATGACGAGTATGTGAGCGGCTGGCATGGCGTCTCCCCGGTAAAGGAAACACTATGCAATAAGCAAGTTGGCTTTACTAATATGATTTCTTTGGCGGATTCAGATTTAAAAAATATAAATCCGCCAGTTCTTCTTCGCTTACGCCTGCTTGCGGCGACGCATAAAGCCCAGCAGCGCCAAGCCGCCGGCCAGCATGGCCCAGGTCGACGGCTCCGGCACCGCTGCCGTCACGGTCGGAATGGTGTTAACCAGTGGCGTGGCCGCCACAGCGCCCGCCCCTGCCGTCACGCCGGCGGTCCAGTTCAGCTGCACCAGTGCGCCGGTCGGGTCGACCGTGCCGAGGTAGGCGTCGGCGTTGGCGTTCATCAGCGCCACCGAGAACACCGAGCCGCCCGAGGTTTGCAGCGGATCGGCGTCGCCGCTGAAGCTGACGTTGAAGCCGACTTTGCCGCCGCTGAAATTCACCGCATGGAACAGGTCGTTCCAGCCGCCCGGATCGTCGTTGGCGATGGTGTAGCCGCTGGCCAGCGAGCCGGTCACGCTGCCGGTCAGCTGGGCGCTGCTGCTGTCGCCGAAGCCGATGAAGTCGGTCAGGGTGACCGCAGCCAGCGCGGTGCCGGCGTTGCCCGGATTGAACTGGACGTCGATCCAGCCGTTGCTGCCCAAGGTCGTGGTATCGAACTCGACGTGGTAGGTGGCAGCCGAAGCCAGGCTGGCGCACGCGGCCAGGGCCAGCGCCAGCAGGCTGCGGCGCAAAGTGATGGAGGTGTTAAACATGGTCATGATCCTTACTTAAAAAGTGCCGCTGTAGACTTGGGTGGTGTAGCTGATCGCCGCAGTGCCGGCCTTGGTGAAGGTCACCGGCACGCTGAGGGTGGCGCCTGGCGCCAGGCTGCTGGCGTTGGCCGTGAGGTACGGTACACCGCTCCGGTTGCCGCTGGCATTGATCAGCGTCACACCGGCCGGCAATCCGCCCAGCGATACCTGCAGCGGGCCGGTGATGGCTGCGCCGCTGGTGTTGGTGATGCTGATGGTGCCGCTCCACTGGCCGCTCAGGCGGGCGAAGGTCAGGCCAGAGCTCACCGCCTTGACGCTGCTGCTGACGTCGGTGTACGGCGCTTGCAGGTTGAGGCTGATCACCACCGGATCGTGGTCGGAAGCGCGGTATGGCGCGCTGGTGTACTTGTCCTGCGGCTTGGCGTCGGTGTTGTAGTCCAGCACGGTCGGCTCGTCGGCGTTGTTATGCCATTCGGCCGCATCCACCACTTGCGGGCTCAGCGCGGCGCTGGCCAGTGCGTGGTCGAGATAGCCCGCTTCGCCGTTGAACACGAACGAGTACGGCATGTTGCCGCTGCCGCGCACGAAGCGCTCCAGCTGGTTGACGTAGCCGGCGGCCGTGATGGCGGCGATCGGGTCTTCCTGGCCGTAGGAGTTGAAGTCGCCGATCAGCAGCACTTTGGCATCGCCGGCGGCGGCCACCACTTGCGGCACGAAGGCGCCGGTCAGGCGATTGGCCTGCTGGATGCGGGTGGCATTCCAGCAGCTCTGGCTGTCGCCCTGGTCGGCGTCGGCGCCGCCGGTTGGGCAGCTGCCTTTCGACTTCAGGTGGTTCACCACCAGCGTGAACTTGGCGCCGTTGTTGGCCCTGAAGGTCTGCGCCATCGGCGGACGGTTGTTGATGGCGTCGGCGTCGGACAGCGCACCGCCCACCAGCGTCAGCGCGGATGGCTTATAGATCATGGCCACGCGGATGGCGTCGGTGCCGGTGGCGGCCGGCTTCGGCACCACGGCGTAGGTCTTGATGCCGGTGCCCGGCGAGATCGCTTCGTTGAGCGCGTCGACCAGCTTGGTGACGGTGTACTCGCCGCTGTTCTGGATTTCCATCAGCCCGTAGACGTCGGCGTTGATCGATTTCAGTTCGCCGACGATCTTGGCGGTCTGGCGGTTGAACTCGTTCAGGTTGTCGGCGCCGCGGCAGTTGGACTTGGACACGCTGCTGCCCAGCGAGCAGCCCTGGCCGGTACGGCCTTCGACATCGGTGCCGTCGGTGAAGGTGGTGAAGTAGTTCAGCACGTTGGCGCTGGCCACCTTGACGTTGCCGGCCGCCAGCATGGGCGGGTCGGTGCGCGGATTATCCTGCGAGAACACCGGCGCTTCGGTCGGCTGCAGCTTGAAGCCGGCGCCGCCACCGCCCTTGGCGCCGAAGTCCACCACGCCGGTCAGGTCGGACACGGTGTCGCCGGCGCGCAGCGAGCCGTCTTCGCCGAGGTAAGGAATGGTGGTCGGCGTGACGAAGATGCCGTCATCCAGGACGATCTGGTTGAGCTGGTTGGCGGCCGCCTGTGCGATGGCTTCCGGCGTGCGCGGACGGTAGCGGTTGGAGGCGATTTCCAGGCGGCCCGAGGACAGCGTGATTTCGCCACGGCTGCCAAGGAACTCCAGCTGCGACAGGGTCAGCGGGCTGCTGAAGCGCACCAGCATGCCTTCCACGCGGCCCAGGTTCGGATGCGGCAGCTGGACATTGGTCGGCGCGATGCTGATACCGCCGGCCAGCTTGGCGATCGCGCTCACGCTTTGCATTTCGGTGTAGGAACGGGTGGCCCCGGTCGGGGTGTATTCGGTGATGCTGCCGGTAATGCGGATGCGGTCGCCAACCTGCACCGTGCCGGTGTTGGCGGCGGTGGTGAAGATGAACAGGCCGTCCGAGGTCAGCGGATTGCCATCGCCCGCCTCATCTTGGATGAAGAAGCCGGAGCCGACCTTGGCGGTCACCACACCCTCGGTGGTTTGCACCGTGCCGGCGTACGGGCTGGCGTCGCCCTCGCCCTGGATTTGCGGGATGGTATGGGTGACCGCGGCAGGCATGGCCACGCTGACGCTGATGGCGCAGCTGGTTTCCTGCGCCTGATCGTTGCCGAACTTGACGGTCACCGGATAAGTGCCGGCCGCCACCGTGGAAGCGATGCTCAGGCTGGCGGTGGCGGTGCCGCCCGCACCCGAGGCAGCCAGGAAGTTGATCAGGCTGATGCCAGGCACGGCGGTCGACGTGATCACCGCGCTGTTGACAGTGCCGTCGCTGTCGGTAGCGCTGAGGTCGGCACTGCCGTTGACGCCGAAGGCCAGCGCCAGGTTGGCCGGGCAAGTGGCGACGATGGCCGGGGCCGGCGGCGCGCCGCAGGCGTTGAGCGGGCTGGCGCTGTTGCGCGGAGTTGGTGCGCCGATGGCGAAGTCGGCGCTGTTGTTGTCGGCATCGGTGCAGCCACCGTTAGCGCGCAGCGCGGCGGTGGTGTTGCTGAGGACGGCAGTGGCCGTGCCCTCGGCGTAGTTGGCGCCGCCAAAGCCGACCAGGTCGACAAAGCTGCCGGCCGCTGGCGAGGCACTGGCCAGCGCGGTGGTGTTGCTTACCAGCGCCACCTTGCCGGCGCTGGCGCTCATGGCGATCGAGGCGCTGGCGTCCGCCGTGGGCAGCGCGGCGGCGGCGCCGCTGCCGGGCGCTTCCTGCACCAGGTAGTACTGGCCTGGCTGCAGCTTCAGGCCGTTGAGCTTGGTCACCTGCCAGCTGGCACCGGTGGCGCTCGCATACTGCACGCTCCAGCCGGTCAGGTCGACTTCAGTGTTGCCGCGGTTGAACAGTTCGATGAAGTCGTTTTTGTACGGCGCGCCGGAATTGCCGCCGCCGCCGTACACCTGGCTGATGACTACCGAGGAATCGGCAAAGGCAGGCGCCGCCAGGGCGCCCAGCAGTGCGGCAGCCATCACGGTGCGCGCAGGCGGAGGGAGGAGTTTGTTCATGACCGGTCCTGGAATATTAACAAAATGGTTTTAAAACTTGTAATTTTGCATATTACGACGAGGTCATGACGTCTTCATGACGGGGCGTTAGACCGAATGGACTAAGAAACCGAAAGCTGGCGTGGAACTTTGATGCAAATCTGCTATAATGATTTCTGTAAAGTAATTAAAATTACCCAATATCATCTTGGAAGGCGCAAGCCATGAACCTCCATTCTGCCTGCCGCGTGCTCCTCAGCGGCGCCACCTTGCTTGCCGCCACGGCGATGGCGACGCCCGTCTCCCCATGCCTCTCGCAACCGGCGCCGGTGGCCAAGCAGCAGCCACATCAGAAGCAGCAACGCCCATGGCGCAACCCGTGCTATCTGGCCGATGCGGAGAAAGTCGTGGAGGAAGAGCACAACGATGGCGCCGGCCAGCCCCAGACCGTGCAAGAACTACTGGATCAGATCGACATGCTGAGCCATCTCGGCCAGACGCCGGACAGCGAGCACACGCTGCTGTGGCTGACCGCCGAAGCGCCACCGGCCGCGGGCGCGCTGCCCGCAGTGCCGGAGCCGGCGACGGCGGCAACGCTGCTGGCCGGCCTGGCGGTGCTGGCCAGCGTGGCAGCGCGCCGGCACCGCCAGCCTTGAGTTCTAGCGCCGGTACGGCGCCGCCAGCGGCTCGCCGATAAACACCCCTTGCGCCGGCCAGGCCACGCTGCGCCAGTACGCTTCAATCGCCGTCACGCCGCGCAGGTAGTGCGACAGCAGTACCGTTGGCTGCGGGAATTTCTGCCAGTAGTTGCACGGCTCGGTCACCGTGCCGTAGCTGGCGGTGGCGCCCGCCTCCAGCCAGCGCAAGCTGCTCATCTGGCCGGTGCCCAGCAAATCTCCCCCTACCGAGGTCAAGCTGTCGGCCAGCGCGCCGGGCAGGAATTGCAGCGTATTGAGCTTATTCACCCAGGCCATGCCGGTCTGGTAAATCATGACGTCTTTCTCGTTTTCCAGGACATCGGCATTGAGGCGCTTGATGGTCAGTTTGCGGCTCGACACGATGCCGGCGCGCGGAAAGAATGGCGCCCGGCTGTTGCGTGCCGTTTCACTGGTGGTCAGGTAATAGGCGGTGGCCGGCGCCACCGAGAAGCCGCTGGCCACGCCGCGCCCGATCAGGGCCTTGGCCGCCGCCACTGAGTCGGTCGGCAGCAGCATCGACAGGCGCATGCCGTGCTCGCCCAGCGGATCGGCCGAGGTGTTGTTGAAGTACAGGCTGGGCTTGGCGGGACCACATGGCGCCTCGCACAGTCCGGCGTCCAGGCCCATGGTGTAGGCCGCGGTAATCGAGTTGCACTCGACCGCATACGGCGCGGTCCACACCATCAGCACCGCCTCGATTTGCGGGCCCAGCTTGGCGTCGATTTGCTCCTTGAGTGCATGGAACTGTTCCGCATCGAGCTTGCGCGGGCGGTTGGGGATGCGCACGTGCACCACGTTCTCGGCCGGCACATTGCGCGCCTGCCGGTAGTACTCGCCGATTTCTACGCTATTGGGTTCGTCGTCATTGATGATGATGGCCAGTTGCGCCGGCCGCAGGCCGACCGCTTTGCTCACCAATTGCGCCTGGGCGGCACCATGCCAGCACAACAGCGCCAGCCAAGCAACGAGTAAATTCCGCACTACAGTTCCGATCATCGTCTGAGAGATAAGCGGAACTGTAGCATGCGCTTAGCTGCGCTGGTAGACATCCTCGAAACGCACGATGTCATCCTCGCCCAGGTAACTGCCGGACTGGACTTCAATCAGGTGCAGCGGCAGCTTGCCCGGATTCTCCAGGCGGTGGTTCATGCCGATCGGGATGTAGGTCGACTCGTTCTCGGTCAACAGGGTGACCTGGTCGCCGCAGGTGACGCGGGCGGTGCCGCTGACCACGATCCAGTGCTCGGCGCGGTGGTGGTGCATCTGCAGCGACAGCTTGCCGCCCGGATTGACCGTGATGCGCTTGACCTGGAAGCGCTCGCCAATGTCGATGCCCTCGTAGCAGCCCCACGGACGGTAGACCTTGGTGTGGTGCAGGTGTTCGGTGCGGTCCTGCTGCTTGAGATGGTCGACAATCTGCTTGACGCGCTGGACCTGGTCCTTGTGCGCCACCAGCACCGCGTCGGCGGTTTCCACCACCACCAAGTCCTTGACGCCGACCAGCGCCACGATGCGGCCCTCGGCGCGCACCAGCGAACCGGACACGTTATCGAGATAGACATCGCCGCGGCTGGCGTTGCCGTTGGCGTCGTGCGGCTGCACGTCCCACAGCGCCGACCACGAGCCGACGTCGCTCCAGCCGATATCGGCCGGCACCACCACCGCGTGGCGGGTGTGTTCCATCACCGCGTAGTCGATCGAGTCGGACGGGCAGGCCTCAAAGGCGGCTTCGTCCAGGCGGCAGAAATCGAGGTCGCGGTAATCCTTGCTCACCGCATCGGCGGCGGCGGCGGCAATTGCCGGCGCATATTGCTGCAATTCTTTCAGGTAGCTGTCGGCGCGGAACAGGAACATGCCGCTGTTCCAGCTGTAGTTGCCGGCCGCGACCAAGCCCTCGGCGGTGGCACGGTCCGGCTTTTCAACAAAGCGGTCCACTGCGTAGCATTGCTCGGCCACCGGCTTGCCGCTCTGGATGTAGCCATAGCCGGTTTCCGGGCCGGTCGGCACGATGCCGAAGGTGGCCAGCGCGCCCTCGCCCACCAGCGCGGCGGCGCGCTCGATGGCGGCATAGAACTGGTCGACCTTGGTGATCACGTGGTCGGCCGGCAGCACCAGCATCACCGCCTCCGGATCGATGGCGCGCAGGTAGTTGGCAGCAGCGGCCACGGCCGGCGCGGTGTTGCGGCCCACCGGCTCCAGCAGGATACCCAGCGGCGCCACGCCGATCTCGCGCAGCTGCTCAGCCACCAGGAAGCGGTGTTCGTTGCCGCACACCACCAGCGGCTGCATCAGCTGCGGCCGGCCGTGCAGGCGCAAGGCGGTTTCCTGCAACATGGTCCGGTCCGATACCAACGGCAGCAACTGCTTGGGCAGGACAGCGCGCGACAGCGGCCACAAACGGGTGCCCGCCCCGCCGGAAAGGATGACTGGGTAAATTTTCATGCTCTGATTCTCTTATCGTTTAATTCGTTGCTGTGTTCGGTGCGGCGCTTGCTGCGGCGGTCGCGGGCGTTGGCCCAGGAGTCCGGATCGGACTCGGACACATGCAGCATATTGCCGGCGCGGTCGACACTATAATCTTTAAACACGATCATCTCGTCCAAAGAAACATTCGGTAACACCCGGGTGTACTCGAACAGCACGCTGCGCACCACCTTGGCGCCGGCGCAGACGTGGCTGCCGTGGCCGATCCAGGTCGGGCCGACAATGTGGGCGCCGGCCTCGATGCGGGTGCCGGAGCCGATGTAGACCGGGCCTTCAATGGTGGTGCCTTCCCAGTCGATGCTGGTGTTGAGTCCGACCCACAGGCCGTCGTCGAGCTGGATGCCGGGCATGTGCAGATTGGCCACCTCGCCCATCAGCACGCTCTGGCAGGTTTCCCAGTAGTCGCTGACGCTGCCGATGTCGGTCCAGTTGAAGCCGCGCGTCTGGGCGTAGAACGGCAAGCCCTTCTCGGCCAGCAGCGGGAACAGTTCGGAGCCGATGTCGAACGACTGGCCGCTCGGGATCAGGTCGATAACTTCCGGTTCAAAAATATAAATGCCGGTGCTGACGAAATTGGACTTGGCCTCCTGCTGCGACGGCTTTTCCTGGAATTCCGTGATGCGCCCGTCCGGGCCGGTCACCACCACGCCGTAGCTCGACACCTTCTCCCACGGCACTTCCTTGGTGATCACCGAGGCCAGCGCGCCTTTGCGGCGGTGCTCGAACAGGGCCGACTTGATGTCGAGATCGATCAGGGCGTCGCCGCACAGCACGATGGTGGTGTCGTCGAAGAAGCCGCCGAATTCCTGGATCTTCTTCATGCCGCCGGCCGAACCGAGCGGCTGCGGCACCACTTCGCCGGCATCGTTGGTATAGCCTTCGAACGAGTAGCCGATCTGGACGTCGTACTGGTGGCCCTCGCCAAAGTACTCCTCGATCTTTTCATGCAGGTAGCTGACGTTGACCATGATTTCGGTCACGCCATACTTGTGCAGGTGCTCGATCAGATAGGCCATCACCGGCTTGCCGAGGATGGGGATCATGGGCTTGGGTAAATCGTAGGTCAGCGGACGCACTCGCGTGCCCTTGCCTGCGGCCAGTATCATTGCTTTCATGCAGTTATTCCTTCATCAGGTCGGCGTACTTTGCCAGCGCCACGAGTCCGCGCACATTTGCTCGATATTGCGCGTCGCCTTCCAGCCCAGCTCGCGTTCGGCCAGGCCGGCGTCCGCATAGCAGGCCGCGATATCGCCCGGGCGCCGCGCCACAATCTGGTACGGCACCGGACGGCCGCTGGCCGCTTCAAACGCGCGCACCATTTCCAGCACGCTGTTGCCGCGGCCAGTGCCCAGATTGTAGGTATAAATGCCGGGCCCCGTCGCCAGCCTGCTCAGCGTGGCCAGGTGGCCCAGCGCCAGGTCGACCACGTGGATGTAGTCGCGCAGGCCGGTGCCGTCCGGGGTCGGATAATCGTTGCCGTACACCGACAGCTGGGGGCGCTGGCCGGCCGCCACCTGGGCGATGTACGGCACCAGGTTGTTGGGGATGCCGTTCGGTTCCTCGCCGATCAGGCCGCTCTCGTGCGCCCCCACCGGGTTGAAATAGCGCAGCAGGGCAATGCGCCAGCCGGGCTGGGCGCGGTGCAGGTCGCGCAGGATGTCTTCGATCATCAGCTTGCTGCGGCCATAGGGATTGGTGGCCGACAGCGGGAAATGCTCGAGGATGGGCACCGACGCCGGATCGCCGTACACCGTGGCCGAGGAACTGAACACGAGCGACTTGACGCCGAACTTGGCCATGGTTTCAAACAGCACCAGGCTGCCGGTGAGGTTGTTGTCGTAATAGCGCAGCGGCTGCTCGACCGATTCGCCCACCGCCTTGAGGCCGGCGAAATGGATCACCGCGTCAATGGCGTGGTCGGCAAACACCGCCTCCACGCCGGCGCGGTCGCGCACATCGACCTGCCGGAACACGAACGGCTTGCCGGCAATGCGCTCGACCCGCTGCTGCACCGAGGCCTTGGCATTGGCCAGATTGTCGATCACCACCACCTCATGGCCGGCGCCCAGCAACTCCACCACCGTATGCGAGCCGATATAGCCCATCCCGCCGGTCACCAGTATTTTCATGCACTCCCTCCGAATATTGCCATTTTACACACAACTGCTATTTTAACTGGATAACGCGGCGCACTGCAGATATTTGGATGCAAGGCAGGTTTTTTTTATGCGCAGCACCATCGGCTTCCCCGGTGGCGCGTCATGGCAGCACCAACAGGCGGGCCTGACGGAAAAAAACTGCCCGCGTGTTGTCCACCGTGACGGTATCCTTGTAGGAATACGCCGAGAAGTTGGTGAAGTGGAAGTTCGGCCCTCGGCTCAGGGTCGGCCCGGTCAGGTCGGCCACCAGCACGCCGTTGACCGTCAGCTTGATCCGGCCCTTGCCGCCGTCCGCGGGTTCGCGCTCGTCCAGATAGGCTTCCACCACAATCGGGATGTTGGTGGCGACGGGCAGATTATGGACGGTAGGCAGCGAGGTCAGGGTCAGTGCTTTGCCGCCCTTGACCTGGAACTTGATGCATAGCTTGCTTGGGGCGTACTGGTCGGTATCGACCACCGCCGACAGCGGCGGGGTGGTGGTATTGGGGCTTTTCAGTTCCCAGAACAGCACCGGGTGGGTGTCGTACTTGGTCAGCGCCCACTGGTTGGCGCCGCTAGCTTCACCGAAGGCCACCACCATTTCCCAGCGCACATGGGTACGCGGCGGGACGGCAAAGCTCACCAGCGAACTGCGGCCAGTACCGCCCAGCAAGCCATCGCCGGCCACGTGGCGCACCATCAGGCTGCCATCCGCCATCTTGGTGACGCGATCAGTCAAACCCTTGTTGAGAATCAGGCCACCAGACAGATTGGTGCCCAGCCGGGTGGTCGGATCCCAGGCCTGCAGCACGTTCGGGTCCGGCGCCTTGGTGGCGGGATTGACGAAGGGAATATCGCCGCCAAAGTCATACGAACGGGCCTTGCCCTGCAGCGGCGCGGTAATGGGCTGCCCCTCGATGTTGAGCACGTAGGGATCGGCGGCAATGAAGGCGCGGGTGGCGCTGGTGCCCGGGTAAATCATTTCGGACGGTGGGAAGGGCGCAGCGGGATTGGGCGTGGCGACATACGCCAGCGCAGGCAACGCTATGCACGCCAGGGCAGCGCCGGCCATACTCTTGACAGAGTAGTCCATGATAGTGACCTCCGTGTAGACCTGTTGTAAATGAAACAGTATTGTGCGCTAAAAACGCAACTCGGGTCGCACGGAGGCGGCAACAGTGCATGGGGGAACGGAGGGGGGGCAAGCGGTGGCACCGGCGGGCCGGCGCCACCGCGACATCATGGCAAGACCAGCAAGCGCGCCTGCTGGAACAGCACCGCGCGCGTGTTGTCCACGGTAACGGTATCCTTGTACGAGTAGGCCGAGAAATTGGTCAGGTGCACGTTCGGCCCCAGCGACAAGGTCGGGCCAATCATGTCGCCCACCATCACGCCGTTCACCGTGCACTTGACCCGGCCCTTGCCGCCGTCGGCAATCTCGCGCTCGTCGAGGAAGGCCTCGATCACGATTGGGATCGGGGTGGCGATGGGCAGGTTGCGTACCGTGGCGATCGACGTCAGCGTTGGCGACTTGCCCCCTTTCACCTGCAGTTTGATGGCCAGCTTTGCCGGATTCAGCTGGTCGGTATCGACCACGGCGGAAATCGGCGGCGTCGTGGTATTCGGGCTTTTCAGCTCCCAGAACAGCACCGGATGGGTATCATACTTGGTCAATACCCATTGGTTCTCGCCATCGACTGAACCAAAGGTGACAGTCATTTCCCAGCGCACATGGGTGCGTGGTGGTACCGCATAGGTCACCAGCGAGCTGCGCCCAGTACCGCCCAGCAAGCCGTCGCCAGCCATGTGGCGCACCAGCAGGCCGCCGCCGGCGACCTTATAAATCCGCTCCGGCAGCCCCTTGTTCAGGATCTGGCCACCCGCCAGGTTGGTGCCCAGTTTGGTGGCCGGGTCCCAGGCCTGCAGCACATTCGGGTCGGACACCGAGGTCGACGGATTCACAAACGGCAGGTCACCGCTGAAATCATACGAACGCGGTTTGCTCAGCAGGTTCACCGGGGTCATCACGCCCTGAATATTCACAAGATAGGGGTCGGTGGCAACAAAGGCGCGGGTAGCACTGGTGCCAGGATAAGTTATTTCCGAGGCCGGAAATGGTGCTGAAGGATCCGGGGTGGGAATTGCCTGTGCCATGGCCTGGGACACGCCCAGTGCCAGGACGACGCCGGCGAGGTACTTCAAGGTAGGCTGAGTCATTTTCAATCTCCGTGGTCGGTCTGCTGTAGTTCGACTGGATCATGCTGCGCCCTCATTGGGAGCGCCTCACCGCGGTGACAGCAGAAGGTTATCTGAAAGACCGCGGTTGTTTGGGCGGGGTACTGCCACAGCCGGCCGTGGGCCGACTGCCAGGAAGGCACAGGCGGCGCCGGTGGACCGGCGCCGCCGCTACATCAAGGTAAGACCAGCATGCGTGCTTGTTTGAACAGCACGGCGCGAGTGTTATCTACCGTTACCGTATCCTTGTACGAATAGGTAGAGAAATTGGTCAGGTGAACATTGGAGCCCAGCGTCAGGGTGGGGCCGGTCATGTCACCAACCACCACGCCATTGACGCTGATTTTAACGCGGCCCTTGCCACCGTTGGCAATTTCGCGTTCATCGAGGAAAGCATCGATGACGATAGGGATCGGCGTGGCAGTCGGCAAATTGCGCACGGTGGCAATCATGTTTAGCACCGCCGACTTGCCACCCTTGAGCTGCAGCTTCATGGCCAGCTTGGCCGGGTTCAACTGGTCGGTATCGATCACGGCTGAAATCGGCGGGGTGCTGGAGTTAGGGCTTTTCAGCTCCCAGAACAGCACCGGATGGGTATCGTACTTGGTCAACACCCACTTATTCTCGCCATCAACGGTACCGAAGCTGACAATCATCTCCCAGCGCACGTGGGTGCGCGGCGGCACGGGGTAGGACACCAGCGAGCTGCGCCCGGTGCCACCGAGCAGGCCGTCACCGGCCTTGTGGCGCACCAGCAGACCATCGGCGGTCTTGATAATGCGCTCGGTCAGCCCTTTGTTGAGGATCTGCCCACCAGCCAGGTTGGTGCCCAGCTTGGTCACCGGATCGTAGGCTTGCAGCACGTTCGGATCCGCCACCAGCGACGCTGGATTAACGAACGGCACGTCGCCGCCAAACTCATACGAGCGCGGCTTGCCCTGCAGGTTGGCTGGCGTCATGACGCCTTGAATGTTCAGCAGATAGGGATCCGTGGCAATGAAAGCGCGACTGGCGCTGGTGCCAGGATAGATGATTTCCGATGCCGGGAACGGGGCATTGGTGTCCGGTGTTGCAATGGTCTGCGCCATGGCCTGGGTCAACCCCAGCGCCAGGCACAAAGCCGCCAAACTAGTTAAGGAAGGTTTCGTCATTTATATGATCTCCGGGGTATCAGGCAGGATACGCACAATTACACCTGATAATTGTGCGCCTAAAAACTGCTGTTGACCAGCATTATGTTGCCCAATGCCCACAAAAATTTCCGCTCTTACCGGGGCGTTACATCAATGATAAGTGATTGAATTTAAACAAATATTCATCAAATACCCAGAGCGTTTCATATTAACAAACCATTGCCTTTAGTCAAAACATTTGTCAAAAAAATTAATGCATGGCAGCCTGCTGTTTGCTAGCGACCGTCGCCTGCGCCATCCAGCGCTGGTGCCAGGCGCAGAACATGATCACGATCCACATCTTTTCCGCATAGCCGATCTGGCCGGCCAGGTGGCTGGCCCAGGCCTGGTCCACCTCGTCCCAGTTCAGCAGGTCGGCGGTGGCGCGGCGGCCGTAGGCCAGCGTGCTGTCGACCCAGCTGCGCAGGCCATGCCGCATCCAGTCGCCGATCGGCACCGAGAAGCCCTGCTTGGGCAGGTCCACAATTGCGGCCGGCACGTAGCGGTGCAGCAGGTTGCGCAGGATCAGCTTGGTGGCGTGCGGGCTGGCCTTCATGGACGGCGGCAGGCGCCACGCCAGCTCCACCACCCGGTAATCGAGCAGCGGCGAGCGCGCTTCCAGCGAGGCGGCCATGGTGGCGCGGTCGGCCTTGGTCATCAGGTCGCCCGACAGGTAGTGCAGGGTTTCCCAGTACTGCATGGCTTCCGACGAATCGCGCGGGCGGTAGTCGGCCGGCTGCAGCAGTTGCACCGGGCTGGCCGGGCGTTTCATGATGCGGGCCGGGTCCCAGAACGACAAATAAGCCTGGCCGCGCTCGTCCGCGCTGTCGAGCCGCATGGCGCGCGCCACCTTGGCCACCTTGGAGGCGATGAAACGCGGCCGGCGGCGCGCCGGCAGCGGCGCCACCATGGCCGACCAGGCGCCGGCGGGGATGCTCTCGACCGCGCTGGCAAACGCATGGCGCAGCGGCTTGGGCAGGCCGTACAACTGCCCCACCACGCCGTGCGCGTTGCGGTAGCGCAGGTAGCCGCCAAACGCTTCGTCGCCGCCGTCGCCGGTCATGGCCACCGTGACCTCGGCGCGCGTCAGCTTGGACAGGATGTAGGTCGGGATTTGCGAGGAATCGGCAAACGGCTCGTCGAACAGGTCCGGCATCAGCGGCACCACCTGCTGCGCCTCGGCGTCGCTCACGTACAGCTCGGTGTGGTCGGTGCCGAGGTGGGCCGCCACCGCGCGCGCCACCGGCGCCTCGTCGAAGCCGGAGGTCGGGAAGCCGATCGAAAAGGTGCGCACCTTGTTGGTGCTGGCTTCCTGCATCAGCGACACCACCAGGCCGGAATCGACCCCGCCCGACAGGAAGGCGCCCAGCGGCACGTCGGCCACCATGCGGCGGCGGGTGGCGTCCTGCAGCAACGGCAGCAGGGTCGCTTCCGCTTCGTTCAAATCGGTGATGCGGTTCTGCTCGCCGGCCTTGGCCACCGCGGCCAGCGACCAGTAGGTGTGGCTGCGGGTCTGCAGGTCGGGACCGATTTCCTGCACCGTGCCGGGCAGTACCTTCTGCACTTCGTTAAAGATGCACAGGTGGTCGGGCACATAGGAAAAGCGCAGGTATTCGGCCACCGCCGCCGGGTCCAGCGTCGGCTGGAAGCCGGGATAGGCCCACAGCGCCTTGAGCTCGGAGCCGAAGGCCAGCGCGCCGTCGCCGCTGCGGTAGACGTACAAGGGCTTTTTGCCGATGCGGTCGCGCCCCAGCCACAGGCGCTGCTGCTCACGGTCCCACAGGGCAAACGCAAACATGCCCTGCAGCCGTTCGCAGGTGGCCACCACGCCCCAGCGCGCCATCGCTTCGAGCATCACCTCGGTGTCGCTGTGCGAACGGAACGCCGCGCCCTGCCCTTCGAGCTCGGCGCGCAGGTCGAGGAAGTTGTAGATCTCGCCG
>Ga0105244_10001196_pt1 | contig 21355 bp, 17 predicted proteins | sample KBSM44metaG_FD_80423 | JGI IMG/M metagenome (GOLD analysis project Ga0105244, IMG submission 80423) | Miscanthus rhizosphere microbial communities from Kellogg Biological Station, Michigan, USA - KBS M4-4 metaG | ecosystem: Host-associated > Plants > Roots > Rhizosphere > Soil | place... | reverse complement strand
GCTGGTAGGAATTCACATTGGGCGCGAACAGCGCGGTGAAGTCCGCCATGCAGGCTTGCTGGCCAGCAATGAAATGACGAAACGTGTCGGTCGGCTCACCCTGCGCATCACTGAAGATGTTCGTTGCGGTCTCTGCTGTCACCACGCTCTGATGAATATGCATCGAACTGCCCGCTGTATGGGCGAGCGGTTTGGCCATGCACACCACGATGAACCCGTGTTTGAGCGCCACCTCCTTGAGCAGGTGCTTGAACAGAAACGTCTGATCGGCCAGCAGCAGCGGATCGCCATGCAGCAGGTTGATCTCGAACTGGCTGACGCCCATTTCGTGCATCACCGTGTCACGCGGCAGGCCCAACGCCGCCATGCAGGCGTATACCTCGGCGAAAAAAGGCCGCAAGCCATTGTTGGAGCTGATACTGAACGCTGAATGCCCCTGCTCGCGTCGTCCGTCCAGCCCTGTCGGCGGTACGAACGGATACAGCGGCTCGGGGTTGGGCGCAAAGACAAAGAACTCGAGTTCGGTGGCCACAACCGGCACCAGGCCCTGCGCAGCGTAACGGGCGATAACTGCCTTGAGCTGATTACGGGTGGAGAGCATGCAGGGCTGACCATTGAGGTCCTGCGCATCACAGATCGCCAAGGCGCGCGGCGATGTGCTCCAGGGCAGACGGTGGAGCTGCTGTGGATCACTGATCAGCGCCAGATCGCCGTCGTCACTGCCGTAGAAGCGCGCCGGCGGATAACCGCCCATGATGCATTGCAGCAACACACCGCGCGCCAGCTGCAAACGGCGGCCCTCGAGAAAACCTTCAGCGGTCATTACCTTGCCGCGCGGTACACCGTTCAAATCCGGGGTTACACACTCCACTTCATCAATGCCCATCAGCATTTCTTTCTGCGAATGGGGGTCATTGCCTGTCATGGGTCAGTCCTTTTAGTTGAGCAGCAAACACCAAGCTTCAACCTTCAGACTGCAATCTTCAAGCACCGCGCTTCAGGCTGTCGGCCTGCCGTGTCAGAGAACCGGGTTATGGAAAGGCGTCCCGGTCACTTCGATGAACTCCTTTCGGTAGTCTTCGTTTTCCGGGTCGACCACAAGGGCCTGACGCAGGAATTCGACGCCTTCGGCCACATTGCCCAACTGACGACTCAGAGCGCCGGCAAGGTGCAGCCTGGTGGCATCGAAAAAATTGAATGACAGCATGATTTTGGTCAGCGTCAGCGCGTTCTCGAGCTTGCCCGCCATCAACAACTGATTGAACTGGGTATTGAAGTCGCCGACGTCCTGCCACTTTTCCGCAGACAAGCCCTCCACTTTGCGGAGCACGACGGTGTGGCCGTTGCCTACTTTCGAATCGGTTTCTTCGACGCACTCGATGTACCAGCAACCCAGGCCTGACGAGTTAACATAATTGACTGCGCGGAGCATGCTTTGCAGGGAAAAGACCTGATAGTGACCGCGCCACTCGCCTTCAGTGACGGTGGTCATGTCGACCTTGTTTTCATAGTCCTCGATCATCTGCGCCAGCGTCGTCAAACGACGGGCCCGATCAGTCTTGGCTGCGGTGCGCTTGGGAAAGATGCAGAAGAATACCCCGCCGTTCTTCAGCACTCTGAAGGATTCGACGTAGGCAGAGAGCAGGTTGGGGACGTGCTCGATGACGTGCGAACTGATCAGATAGTCAACTGACGAGTCGGCCGTATGGATGCACTGAAAATCGCCCAGCATGTCGACCTTCGAAACGTCGCCCGACACTTTCATCTGCTCGACGAAGTACTGCTGATAGTCTTCCATGTCGCGAGGGTGCAAAAAATCCACACCGTTGCACGGCGCAACGTTCAGGCAATTGGCAAGATTGAACGCATTGTGAGCCGCTGCGCCCAACTCTATACCATGCCCCTGGCAGTACTTTTTAGCTAACAGCATCACCCACCCACCGCTCATCGTGATATCGAATACAGTCTTTCATCGGTTTCGGCGGTGTCCGCTAAAACTTTAACCGGCACCGCTCCAGGTCTTTGGCGTGCCCGCAATTGGCGCAAATATTGCAATCCACCGCGTACATACGTCGATTTACGTCAGCGCAGGCCTGAACCACTCGCCACGCTGCGACGCCAATCAACAAACAATCACGCTAACGCCCAAGAGAACAGAGGATCACCATGATCAATGGTCAAAAGGTTGGCTGCGGAATCGTCACCTACAACCGTCCTGCGCTGCTGAAAAAACTTTACGATTCCCTGCCTGCCGAGATCATCGACTGCGTTGTCATCATCAATGACGGCGATGTGTATCCGGAGTTTTCCGCGTATGACAGCGAGGTTTTCTTCAATAACGAAACCAACCTCGGCGTTGGAAAATCCAAGAACAGAGCCTTGTCGCGACTGATGGATGCCGGGTGCGAGCATCTGTTCCTGATCGAAGACGACATCTACATAAAAAGCCCGGAAGTGTTCGAGCTTTATATTCTGACTTCGACACTGACCGGTATTCAGCACCTCAATTACAGCCAGCATGGCCTGATGAACAAGACGCCGTCCGGCGAGGCCAATGCGGTGTACAGGATTGACTACGGCAATGGCATCAATCTGCCCTTGTACCGCCATTGCGTCGGTGCGTTTTCCTACTATTCCAGACGGAGCCTGGAAGCGGCCGGCCTGATGGACGAGACGTATCACAACGCCTTCGAACACGTCGATCACACCCTGGCCATCATCAACCAGAACATGCACCCGCCGTTCTGGTTTTTTGCCGACATCGATAATTCGCAGCTGTATCTGGGGGACGAGCCTTGGACGCTTGAGGGCTCAACGATTTCGTCCGATACCCTGCATCGGCAAAACGCTCTTGCGGCCATCGAGCACTTCACGCTCAAGCACGGCTGCGAACCGGTCAGACATCCGTTGGCGTCTGATCAGGACCTGATGGACAGCCTGAACAGCATCAAACAGAACTTCGGGCTGAATATCTAAGCGCCGAATACGCCCCGCAATCCTGACAAGGCGTTACGGGGTGCTCTTGGAAAGGCTGCGGCCTCTCAGGGCAGGGTCATACTGAACATCGCCCCGCCCAGCACGCCGCCGTTGGCGATTTCAATGCGCCCGCGCATGCCGTTGCGTGCATGCAGCCGGGCAATGTGCGCAGCGAAATACAAGCCCAGGCCGGTACTGCCGCTGCCCTGGTTGATGCCCTGCACATAGTCGGTCTGGCGTTCGATCAGATACGCCGGGTAGCCGGGGCCATCGTCATTGATGGTGATCTTCAGCTGCCCGCCTTCATCACCGACACTGACAACAATCTGCTCGCGGGCAAAGCCGATGGCGTTGACGATGATATTGCCCACCACCGAGCCGATCAGTTCGCGGTCGAAAAAGCCCAGAGGGCTAACCACATCGATCGCATGACGCGCGGCAATCCCGCGGCTGGCCAGCACGTCCTGATGATGGGCCAGTTGCGCTTCGATGAAATCGTCCAGTTCGTGGTAGTCCGGACGCAACGGCATCTGGTTGACACCCAGCTTGTAAAGGCCGAGCAACTGCACGAGCATCCCGTTGAGGTTGGCGAACTCGTAATTGATGACGCCATGCTCCGGCGTATCGCGCTGCTGGACCGAAAGCTTCGCCTGCCACTGGCTGTGTGCCTGGATCAGCGTCGCCAGCGAGTTCTTCATGTCGTGCACCGTGGAGGCGATCACCATGGAAAAGTCGAGGCCCTGCTCTGTCTCCTCACTCATGCGCTGAATGCCCTCTCCCTGAGTTTCTGGTAGCGCTCATAGCGTGGATCGCTTTCCGGGATCTTGCCAAGCATGGTCAGGCTGGCACGGCACTCGTCAATTCCGGCCTGGCCCAGATTCTGGCCAGGGTGAAGCAGCGACTGCACCATGTTCAGCGCAATACTGATGTTCTTTGGCTGCAGCCCCAGCGCACTGCGGAAAAATGCCTGTGCTTCCGTAAGATTGCCGGCCTTGTAGCTGCGCACGCCTTGCAGGTTGAAATCGACAGCCGCCTTGCTGGCACCCAGAATCGCCGGATCATCGGTCATGCTGGCAATGCTTTTCATCACCGCAGGATCATCGCCATAGGCTCCCGCACAACTCTTCAAGACGCCGGCACCGGCCTCTTCCTGCCCAAGCTTCTTCAGTTGCGCAGCCACCATCAGTGCGGCATCGGCACTGAGCACCTGCTCCATGCCATCCAGTCTGGCCATTGCCTGCTCGGTCAGCTTGGCTGCGGTTTCCGGGTCCGAATGCTGCAGGCTGGCCGCTTTCATCAAGCGGGTGCGCACTTGCAGACCCTCGTCGTCGCCATGCTCCTTGGCCACATCGACCAGGGCGTTGTTGATCTCGACACGGGTGCGCGCATCGAGCCCCTGATCACCGCCCTTGCTGATCAGCGCATGCGCCAACCCCAGGTTGGTTTCCGGATCCTTGAAACGCGAATGCTGACCTTGGGAGACGGCCTGGCGATATGCCTTGGAAGCGCTTTCGAAGTCCTCGTTGCCCAATGCCAGCTTGCCCAGCAGCTTCTGCCGACGCACCGCCAGCGGCGACAGGCGCACTGCGCTTTCCAGCACGGACTGCGCGCGCTTGCCATCGCCAAGCGCGACCAGCACATCAGCCAGGCCATCGAACAGCGCAGGCATAGTCGGAAATGCCTTGATTGCCTGTTCGTAGACAGCCTGCGCCTCGGCGGTCTTGCCGCGCTTGAGCAGCAGGCTGCCCAATGCACCGTAGGCCCACGGCGTGGCCCGATCGGCCAGAATGGTCTTGAGGAACGCTTCCAGGGGCTCGTTCTGCTTCAGGTCACGCAGGGCATCGGCCTTGTAGCGCAGGCACAACGGCGCATAACGTGGGTCCTGCTCGATCAGCTTGTCGCACGCGGCCAGTACTTCGGCCGGTTTGCGACGGTCGAGGGCCTGCAGAATCGGCTTGAGCAAGGTCTTGCGCTGCACCAGCTTTTCCAGGCGCTGGGCCAGCCCGGCGCGGTTGAACGGCTTGGTCAGGTAACCATCCGGCTCCCACTCAAGCGCACTCATGACCATCGCCTGACTGTTTTCGGCAGTGACCATGATGAATACGCTTTCGTAACTCAGCAGACGCTCGATCATCAGGTCTTCCAGCACCTGCTGACCGTTCTTGCGACCATCACCCAGGTTGAAATCGTGCAGCACGAAGTCATAACGCTTTTGCGAGCACATGCGCAGAGCCTGCTCGCCGGTGTCGGCGGTGTCCACTTCCTTGACGCCCAACTCACGCAGCATCGATCTCACTGAACTGCGAAAGTCAGAGAAATCATCAACGATAAGAAAGCTTTTTTGGTTGTACGCCAGCATCCGGATTCCTGCACAGGAGAGGGTGAAAATATGAGACCCGCGGCCTGAAAATCATTCAGGCCCGACTCGGCAGCCCATTTTTCAGGACGCACATAATAACTGATGGCAAAGAGCCATAACACAACTTGCCGGTCCCCTCCTCCTATGCGTCAGCGCACGAGGTTGAGGGCGACACTCAGTTTTTCGACCATCCACGCAGAAACTGTAGAACGAACATCAACTTCGCGCACGAACCCTGTGCCAGGCAGGCATAAAGAGTGTGGGCTGGATCGTGATTGCGGCAGGGGAAAGGCATGTTCGGAGAGGTCCGTCACACATCGGCTGCGCACTCGATAAAACGCACAGCGTGGCGGACAACATGCCAGCGCGGGACGCTGGCATGTGAGGTGATCAAGGTGGTTTACACCCAGCCGTCGTTCTTCTTACGGCCCTTGGTCAGCGCCGGAAGGATCAGGCCGACCAGCAAGCCGGCACCGGCAATGCTGCCGCCGTAGACCATGTAACGCATCATCACTTGCTTGTTCTCATCGCCAAGTCGTGCCTGAGTCGCACGCAATTCAGCCTGAGAGTCGGCCAGTTGATCGTTGAGGGTCTTGGTGCGCGCCTCCAGCTCATCGACCAGTTTCTTGCGCGCGTCCAGCGTTTCCTGCATGCCCTGCACGCGAGTCTTCCAAGTGTTGTCGATGCCCGCCAGCTGCTCGGTCAGATCGGCGACCTGCTGAGTCAGTTGTGGGACACGCTCGGCCTGGCCAGGGACTTCCTGCAAGTCGCTGCTCGGAATCCACACCGTGGAACCGCCTTCGCCGCGCACCTGGCTGAACTTGCCCGAAGCGCTGAGCAGCTCGACCTTCTGCCCGGATTTCAGCGTTCCCACAATCCGGTGATCATCGGTTGGTCCGCTGCGTACATAAGTCGTAAGACTGTCGCTAACCCAGCGATCGCTGCCTGCGGCCTGTGCGCTGCCAGGCACGACAACGGTCAATGCAGCGCCAACCAGGCCTGCGCCGAGCAAGCGACGCGAAACGACGAACAGGCCAGGGGCTCGGGAAAGAAGTGCGGAAAAATGACGAGACATGGCGATAATTATCTTTATCTGAAATGAAAATAAAGCCTCGTTTAACGGGCCGGCTAAGGATGGGAGCGGCAAGTGATCAACGGTTTTGCAACTCCTGCCCGGACGGAATGTCTGCCTATCAGGCGCGCTGAAAAAGCACCTGATGATCCCTTTCGTGCAGGCCGTCCAGAAAGTCCATCAGCTAACAGACTCCGTTAACGGGGTCAGGTTCACTATTGCCCGTTGTCCGCGTCAAAATTCAGCCGCACGGTCATGCGAAGCAAGTGCCTGCTTTCAAAAGAATTCACCTGCCGATTCAATCCTGCGACGACGCACAACGGCTCAAACAGGGGACGTCTGCGGTCCGGCGTTTGCTTTCCCGGCCAAGTGCTGTAGAAAAGGCTCCACAGGGGTGAATGTTCTCGATATTCACCATCCTGATGCTCGACTGCATCGCTCTAATGGAAAATAGAATGATCCCAAGACAAGTGATTAACGCCACCGTAAGCCCGAAAGGCAGCCTTGAAACCCTGTCCCAACGTGAAGTGCAGCAGCTCAGCGCGGCCGGTTCAGGCAGCACCTATACCCTGTTTCGCCAGTGCGCCCTGGCCATTCTCAATACTGGCGCCCACGTCGATAACGCCAAGACCATTCTTGAAGCGTACGAGAGTTTTGAAGTCCGCATCCATCAACAGGACCGCGGCGTTCGCCTGGAGCTGCTCAACGCTCCGGCCGATGCCTTCGTCGACGGCGAGATGATCGCCAGCACCCGCGAAATGCTGTTCAGCGCCTTGCGCGACATCGTCTATACCGAAAGCGAGCTGGACAGCCAGCGCATCGACCTGAGCAATTCCCAGGGCATCACCGACTACGTGTTCCACCTGCTGCGCAACGCTCGTACCCTGCGTGCTGGTGTCGAGCCGAAGATGGTGGTGTGCTGGGGCGGTCATTCGATCAATACCGAAGAATACAAATACACCAAGAAAGTCGGCCACGAACTGGGCCTGCGCAGCCTGGATATCTGCACCGGCTGCGGCCCCGGCGTGATGAAAGGCCCGATGAAAGGCGCGACCATCGCGCACGCCAAGCAGCGTATCGTCGGCGGTCGCTACCTGGGCCTGACCGAGCCGGGCATCATCGCTGCCGAAGCGCCCAACCCGATCGTCAATGAGTTGGTGATCCTGCCGGACATCGAAAAACGCCTCGAAGCGTTCGTCCGCGTCGGTCACGGCATCATCATTTTCCCTGGTGGCGCAGGCACTGCCGAAGAGTTCCTGTATCTGCTGGGCATTCTGATGCACCCGGACAACAAGGACGTGCCGTTCCCGGTGATCCTGACCGGCCCGAAAAACACCGAGCCGTACCTGCAGCAACTGCACGCATTTGTCGGTGCCACGCTGGGTGAAGAGGCGCAGCGCCACTACCAGATCATCATCGACAACCCGGCAGACGTTGCCCGGCAGATGACTCAGGGCCTTAAGGAAGTGAAGCGGTTCCGCCGCGAGCGTAATGACGCGTTTCACTTCAATTGGCTGCTGAAGATCGAGGAAAGCTTCCAGCACCCTTTCGATCCGACCCACGAGAACATGTCCAGACTGCAACTGAACCACGATGTGCCGACTCACGAACTGGCCGCCAATCTGCGCCGGGCGTTTTCCGGCATCGTCGCCGGCAACGTCAAGGACAAGGGCATTCGCCTGATCGAACAGCACGGTCCTTATCAGATCCACGGCGATCCATCGATCATGGGCCCGCTGGACAAGCTGTTGCAGGCCTTCGTCGATCAGCACCGCATGAAGCTGCCAGGCGGCGCGGCGTACGTGCCGTGCTACCAGGTCGTGACCTGACCGCACAGCGACCTGCGACAAGCCAACGGGGTGCTCTTGAGCACCCCGTTTCTATTGCTGCTGGCGAAATGCCTTGGGTGATTGCCCGGTAGCGCGCTTGAAGAAACGCGAAAAATACGCCGGCTCGGAAAAGCCCAGGCTGTCTGACACCTGATTGATGGTCAGGGTGGTGTAGATCAGGTTGCGCTTGGCCTCCAGCAGCAAGCGTTCACTGATGATCTGCAAGGCCGACTGGTTGCACAGCCGCCGACACAGAGCGTTCAAATGCGCGGCGCTGATGCCCATCGCTTGGGCATGCTGGTCAATCGACCAGTGCTCGCGAAAACTCGCTTCCAGTTGATGCATGAACACCTGCAAATGCTCGCGGCCGCGATCCATGGCGTGAGTCTCTTCGCCAGCACCTTCACTGCTGCGCCGACTGAGCCACACCGCCAGCACACTGACCAGCGAGTGCAGCATCAGATCGCGGCCCGCTCTGGGCTGCCGGTATTCATTGGCAATGGCATTGAACAGCGTGTCCACATAATCGCTGTCCGCCCCAAGCGCATAGCAGCGGGCAGCGCTGAGGGCAGAGACGTCGAGCGCAGCCTCGAGTTGCTCCACCAAGGGTCTGGCCAGGCTGAGAATATGGCCCTGAATATCTCTGGAAAACCTGAAGGTGTGCACGCTCAGTGCGGGCACGACCTGCAACGAAGGCATCTCGACCTCGCTGACCCGGTCCTCGACCTTGAGCATCGCCTTGCCCGACTGCACGTAAAGCAGCTGGACCAGATCGCCATGCCGATGCGGCTTGATCTCCCATTCGTGAATCCTGCTGCGCTCGGGGATCGACTCACAGTGGATCAGATCGGGGGTCGGCCAGGCCGCGGTTTCCCCATAGAGTTTGAACACCGGTATCGCTGCTGTGGCAGGTGTGGCCATGTCGTCCTCTCTGGTCCGGACCCTCGAAAAGTCCAGATAATGCAGCGGATATTGCCTTCTTATCTCGACGGCATCCATTAAAAATGCAGGAGACAAAAACAAACATTTCCCGCTGACTAAACCTGGCAGGGATCAAAAGACAGGACTATCGCCATGAAAACCAAGGTTGCCATTATCGGTTCAGGCCCTTCCGGATTGTTGCTGGGCCAACTGTTGCAACGTGCCGGCATCGATAACGTCATCGTCGAGCGCAAGGACCCCGACTACATCCTGTCGCGCATCCGCGCCGGCGTGCTGGAACAAGGCATGACCGACCTGTTGCGTGAAGCGGGCGTCAGTGAACGCATGGACGCAGAGGGCATGATCCATGACGGCTTCGAGCTGGCGTTCGCCGGTCGTTGCGAGCGCATCGACCTGAAGAGCCTTGCCGATGGCAGGACGGTGATGGTCTACGGCCAGACCGAGGTCACCCGCGACCTGATGGCCGCGCGCGCAGCCAGCGGTGCAATGACGATCTATGACGCCGCAGACGTCAAAGCGCACGACCTCAAGAGCGATAGTCCGTACCTGACCTTTGTGAAAGACGGCGAGACCGTGCGCCTGGACTGCGATTACATTGCCGGCTGTGACGGCTTTCACGGCGTGTCACGGCAATCGATTCCCGCCGACGCCCTCAAGGTATTCGAACGCGTTTATCCGTTCGGCTGGCTCGGCGTACTGGCCGATACGCCGCCGGTCAACGAAGAGCTGGTCTATGCCAATCACCCGCGCGGCTTTGCCTTGTGCAGCATGCGCTCGGCCATTCGTACCCGCTATTACGTGCAGGTCAGTGCCGACGAGAAGGTCGAAGACTGGTCGGACGAGCGCTTCTGGGATGAACTCAAATCCCGCCTGCCCGAGCATCTGGCAGAGCGCCTGGTCACCGGCCCGTCCATTGAGAAAAGCATCGCGCCGCTGCGCAGCTTTGTGGTTGAACCCATGCAGTACGGGCGCCTGTTCCTGCTCGGCGACGCCGCGCACATCGTCCCGCCGACCGGTGCCAAGGGGCTGAACCTGGCGGCCAGCGATGTCAGCACGCTGTACCGCATCCTGCTCAAGGTCTATCAGGAAGGCCGCACTGACCTGCTGGAAAAGTACTCACAGATCTGCCTGCGCCGAGTGTGGAAAGCCGAGCGCTTCTCTTGGTGGATGACGTCGGTGCTGCACAACTTTCCCGACACAGACGCGTTCAGCCAGCGCATCCAGCAGACCGAACTGGACTACTACGTCGGCTCGGAAGCCGGGCGCAGGACCATTGCCGAGAATTATGTGGGCTTGCCGTATGAGGCTGTCGAGTAGAGCATTGGCCCCGGCGCAATGATTTTCGTTGCGTGCTGACATTCGCGGCAAGCCATAAGCTCCCCGTGGGCACGCGTTGTGCAATCACACAACGCGTGCCCCCTGCCGCCGTGCAAAACCCCAAAGCGTTTTTGTCACTGCCCACCTATGATCAGGAGTGCATCCAGTAGCTATCCGGCTATATAAAAACAACAAGCACAGAGGAACACCCGCCATGACACCTGTCTCGACCCACGAGGTGGGCGACGCCGAAGGCAATCATGTCTACCGTCGCATCACCCTGCGCCTTATCCCGTTTATCTTCATTTGTTACCTGTTCAATTACCTCGACCGCGTGAACGTGGGCTTTGCCAAGCTGCAGATGCTCGATGCCCTGAGTTTCAGCGAGACGGTCTATGGCCTCGGTGCCGGTATCTTCTTCATTGGCTACGTGCTGTGTGGCCTGCCCAGCAATCTGGCGCTGAACCGCTTCGGGCCGCGTCGCTGGATCGGTCTGATGATGATTACCTGGGGAATCTTCTCGACCTGCCTGCTGTTCGTCACCACGCCGGTCGAGTTCTACGTGCTGCGCTTTCTGACCGGCATGGCAGAGGCCGGCTTCTTCCCCGGCATCGTTCTGTACCTCTCGCGCTGGTATCCGAACCAGCGTCGCGGACGGATCATGGCACTGTTCATGTCGGCCATTCCGGTCTCCGGCCTGCTGGGCGGTCCTTTTTCCGGATGGATTCTCAACCATTTCGCTGCGGGCCAGGGCGGCCTGGCCGGCTGGCAATGGATGTTTCTGATTCAGGGGCTGCCGACCGTGGCGCTGGGTGTGCTGGCCTTCGTTCTGCTGTGCGACAGGGTCGAGGATGCCCGCTGGCTGACGCCCGCGCAGCGTCAGCGGGTCAAGACCGATATCACCAACGATGAACTGAGCCGTCCGGTGCACGGCAAGAGCTCGGTGGCTTCAGTGCTGACCATGCCGTTCATATGGATTCTGGGCTTTATCTACTTCTGCATTCAAAGCGGCGTCTACGCGATCAATTTCTGGCTGCCGTCGATCATCAAGAACCTCGGTTTCAGCGATGCACTGGTGATCGGCTGGATCAGTGCCGTGCCGTACCTGATGGCGGGCGTGTTCATGCTGCTGGTCGGCCGCTCCGCCGACCTGCGTAATGAGCGCCGCTGGCATCTGGTGGTGCCAATGCTGATGGGCGCGACCGGCCTGATCATTGCCGCCAACTTCGCGACGCTGCCCATCGTTGCCATCATCGGGCTGACTATCGCGACCATGGGTGCGCTGACCAGCCTGCCGATGTTCTGGCCATTGCCAACCGCCCTGCTGAGCGCCAGCGTTGCCGCAGGCGGGCTGGCGCTGATCAACTCGATCGGGCAGATGGCAGGCTTTCTCAGCCCTTACCTGGTGGGCTGGATCAAGGATCAGACCGGCTCGACTACCCTGGCGCTGTATTCACTGGCCGCGCTGACCATCGTCGGCAGTCTGGTGGCCTTGCGGGTCAGTCGTTTGTCGGCAATCAAGGTGACTAGGCCCGCCTGACCTTTTCGATACCTCATCTAGAGCCAGGCCTTGTGCCTGGCTTTTTGATCGGTTCTTTCATTTTTACTGCATCACCCCACTCCTTCGTGAAAAAAACGCTCAAAATGCTTGCCAGTAATGATCGATTCAATCACTATCGTTTTACTAAAAATAAAACGAGAACCTGGCCATGCAATTTCGCGGCATCATTCCAGCTCTGGTCACGCCCTTCACCGAAGATCAGCAGCTCGACGAGCAGGCCCTGCGCAATCTGATCGAAAACCTTCTGAATGCAGGTGTTCACGGGCTTTTCGTACTGGGCACCAACGGTGAGTTCTTCGCCCTTTCCGAAGCGGAAAAACTAAAGATCGCTCGTATTACCGTCGAAGCGGCGGCAGGACGCGTACCTGTCGTGGTCGGCACCGGGGCATTTGCCACGCACGAAGTGATTGAAATGAACAAAAAGATGATCGATGTGGGCGCCGATGCCCTGTCGATCATCACGCCGTACTTCAATGCTGTCAGCCAGCGCGAGCTGATCAAGCACTACACCAGCATCGCCGATGCGTCCGAACTGCCGCTGATGATGTACAACATTCCGGCCAAGACCGGCATGTCGATCGGCATGGATGCCGTGGCCACCCTTAGCCAGCATCCGCAGATCAAGGGCATCAAGGACAGTGCTGGCAACTTCGATGCACTGGTGCAGATGATGAAGTACCGCAGCGACGACTTCGCGGTATTCGCCGGAACCGACTCGCTGATCCACTGGAACCTGCTGGCCGGCGGTGACGGCGCGGTGGCTGCAACCGCCAACGCGGTGCCGGGTCTGGTCATGTCGATCTGGAACCACTTCCAGTCGGGCAATCATGACGCTGCCCGCGCCGCGCAGGAGTCCCTGCGCCCGCTGCGCGATGCCTTCGCGCTGGGCACCCTGCCTGTAGTGCTGAAAACCGCCACGCAACTGCTCAATGTACCGGTCGGCCCCTGCCGTGCGCCGGTACAGCCGCTCGACGCCGCCGCGCTGGAAAAACTTCACAGCCTGTTGGCCGTTTACCGCCAAGCCTGAGGTCATTGCGATGTCTGCTACCTACCATTTCCAGACCGTGAAGCATGTTGTCCACGGTCCCGGCAGCCTGGATCTGCTGGGCGAAAAGCTGCCACTGCTCGATGTGCCGGTCAGGACCGTCATTCTGGTCACGCAAAACGCCATGCATAACCTTGGTGTCACCCAGCGCGTCACCGATCAGCTACGCGACCTGAATATCCGCGTGCACATGCTCGACAACGTCGAAATCGAACCGACCCTGGAAAACATCGAACGTGTGTTCCGTGACGACGTCGCTCCGCATGCGCCGGACGCCCTGATCGCCATCGGTGGGGGCAGCGTGCTGGATGCCGCCAAGCTGTTCGCCGTCATGTTGACCAATGACACGCCACTCAGAGACCTGCTGGGCATCGACAAGGTGACCCACCCCGGCAAGCCCATGGTGCTGGTGCCCACCACATCCGGTACAGGATCGGAAGTGACACCCAACGCGATCGTCACGCTGCCCGATGAAGAACTGAAGATCGGTGTGGTCAGCCGCCATCTGCTGCCGACGCTGGTGATTCTCGATCCATTGCTGACCCTCAGCCTGCCCCGAGCGATCACTGCCGCGACCGGAATGGATGCCTTCACGCACTCGCTGGAGTCCTTCATTTCCACCAAGGCCAACCCGATCAGCGATGCCTTTGCCCTGGAGTCGATGCGTCTCATCGCAGGCAGCATTGTGGAAGCCTGGCAACAACCGGAATCAGTGCGCGCTCGCGGCGACATGCTGCTGGGTTCGATGTACGGCGGCCTGGCGCTGACGGCTGCCGGGACCGCTGCAGTGCATGCGCTGGCCTACCCGCTGGGAGGCAAGTTTCACGTCACTCACGGCGTAGCCAACGCCATGCTGCTGCCCCACGTGATGGCCTTCAATCTGGACAGTTGCGCCGAACGCCTCAAGCGCGCGGCACTGATCTGCGGTGTAGCACAGCAGGACGACAGCAATGAGGCGGCGGCCCACAAGCTGATCGAACAGATTCGCCAATGGACTCAAGTGCTGAACATCCCGCAGAACCTGCGTGAGTTTGGCGTGGCCGAAGAGCATCTGGCTGACATGGCCGTGGCGGCCTCAAGGGTCACCCGCCTGATGACCAATAATCCCAAGGCGCTCAGCCTTGACGATATCCAGCAACTGTACCGGTGCCTGCTGCCATGAGTCACGTCGAGTTTCCCGGCCTGTTGATCATCGCCGATGACTTGTCCGGGGCCGCCGATTGCGCGGCGGATTTCGCCTCGCGGGTCGATACCCATGTGCTGCTGAGCAACGGCGCCCCAGACCTGCAAGGGGTCATCGCCTTCGATACCGATTCGCGTCGCCTGGCACCGCAACAGGCCGCCGAACAGAACCGCGTAGCGCTGCAACAACAGTCCCGCGCAGGCATGGCGCTGTACAAGAAAATCGACTCGACACTGCGCGGCAATATCGCCAGCGAGGTCGATGCCTTGCAGGGACTGCGCGGCATGGCGCTGGTCGCTCCGGCGTTCCCGGCCATGCAGCGCACCACCGTGATGGGTGTGCAATTGATAAATGGTGTGCCGGTCGATCAAAGTGATGTGTGGCGCAACGAGCACCTGCAGGGCACCGGCGACCTGCTTGAGCTGTTTGCCGCGCAGGGCCTGCACACGCAATGGCTGGGGCTCGACGCCATTCGCGACCCTGCCGGTCTGAAAACCGCTCTGCGCAGCGCGCTTGAGCAGGGTGTGCAGGTGCTGGTCTGCGACGCTGAACTGGACAGTGACCTGCTGCGTCTGGCCGACGCGTCAGTGGGCTGGCACGACGAGCTGTTCTGGGTCGGCTCTGCCGGGCTGGCTCGCCATCTGCCACAAGCGTTCGGTCTGGCCGCAGCCCTGCCGATCAGTGTCAGACCACGCTCACCGGTGCTGACCGTGATCGGCAGCATGTCCCGGCACTCTCAAGCCCAGGCCGACAGCCTCGCGCACGCCAGTCAGGCACTGTGCCTGACGCTGCAACCTTCGACGCTACTCAATGAAGAGAGGTGCACCGAGCGCGATGCCCTGAGCGAGCAGCTTCAGCAACACCTCGCCGCCGGGCAGGATGTACTGGTGCGCCTCGATCAACAACAGCGCGATCCAGCTCGGGCAGCCACCTTGAGTCACGCGCTGGCGCAATGGCTGGCACCCGCCCTGCCCCATGCAGGCTCGCTGATCGCCACGGGCGGTGAAACCGCCAGGGCGATCCTGATTGCCGCCGGTATCGAACGCTTGATGCTGTCTGGCGAACTGGCCACCGGCGTGGTTCTGGCCGAAGCGCAACTGGGCAGGCACACACTCAATGTAGTGACCAAAGCCGGCGCTTTCGGCGACCCCGACACGTTGCTTGACGCCTGGCAACGGCTCCACGCACCGGCTGCGACCGACACCCCTTTCAACGAGGAAGCTTCCTATGTCTGAACGTCCCGTCATTGGTATCACCATGGGCGACGCCGCCGGGGTGGGACCGGAAATCATCATGAAAATGCTCACCCATGCCTCGGTGTACGCGACTTGCCGACCGTTGGTGATCGGCGATGCGCAACGCCTGGAAGACGCCAACCGCATCGTCGGCAGCCAACTGCGCGTCAACAGCATCGCCAGCCCGGCAGAAGCGCGCTTCATTCAGGGCAGCGTGGACTGCATCGACCTGGGTCTGATCCCCGCCGGCCTGCCTTATGGAAAACTCTCGCCGGTCGCCGGTGATGCGGCCTTCCGCTATATCGAGCGTACGGTGCAACTGACTCAGGCCGGCGAGCTGGATGCGATCTGCACCGCTCCGTTGAACAAGGAAGCCCTGCACGCAGGCGGGCATATCTTCCCCGGTCACACCGAAATGCTCGCGCACCTGCTGGGCATCGAAGAAGTGTCGATGATGCTGATGACCCCGACACTACGGGTAATTCACGTCACAACCCACATAGGCATCATCGACGCCATTGCGCGCATCGAACCTGGGCTGGTCAAGCGCACCATCGAGCGCGCCAGAGAGACGCTGACCCGCGCAGGCATCGATAACCCGCTGATCGCGGTCTGTGGCATCAATCCTCACGCCGGGGAAAACGGCCTGTTCGGCTATGGCGAAGAAGCCACCAAGATCCAGCCTGCGATTGATGAACTGCGCGCCCGTGGCTGGCGCGTGGAAGGCCCGCTGCCCGCCGATACGTTGTTCTTCCGTGCCGGACGCGGCGACTTCGATGCCGTGGTTGCGATGTACCACGATCAGGGCCACGGCCCGGTCAAGGTCATGGGTCTGGAGGCCGGGGTCAACGTGACCATCGGCCTGCCGGTGATCCGCACCTCGGTGGATCACGGCACCGCTTTCGACATCGCCGGCAAGGGCATCGCCGACGAACGCAGCCTGATCGAAGCCATGCGCCAGGCCGTGGAGCTGGCCACCCGAAAACGCGACACCCGCAATTCCATCGCCGTCTGAGGTCGTTACCGGTACTGACCCAACGATCCCCAGCGGCACCCCATAACGCGCCAGAACAAAAACAATGGAGCGAGACTGATGGATACCTTCAACGCGCAAGACACCTCGATCATCATCGGTATGGTGGTCGTCTACATCCTCATAACCACCTGGATGAGCATGCGCCTGCGCAGCAAGACCAGTGAGCAATACATGGTCGCCTCGCGCACCATGCCCGCCTTTGTCGTCGGCGTGCTGATGATGTCCGAATTCATCGGCGCCAAGTCTACGGTCGGTACGGCACAAGCGGCCTTCGAAAGCGGTTTTGCCGCCTCCTGGTCAGTGATCGCCGCAGCCATCGGCTTCCCGCTGTTCGGCCTGCTGATGGCGCGCAAGCTGTACAGCTCCGGCGAATTCACCATTTCCGGCTTCATCGCCAAAAAATACGGCACCTCCACCAAACTCGCAGTCTCGATCATCATGATCTACGCGCTGTTGCTGGTGAACGTCGGCAACTACGTCAGCGGCGCGGCGGCCATTGCCACGGTTCTGAAGATCAACCTGACCACTGCGGCCTTCATTACCGCGATCATCAGCACGCTCTACTACGTGTTCGGCGGCCTGAAAAGCGTGGCTTACATGAGTATTCTGCACACCGGGGTGAAATACATCGGCGTGCTGATCGTGCTCGGCGTGGCACTGAAAATGACTGACGGCTTCAGCCCCGTGGTGCAGAACATGCCCGAGCATTACTTCACGTGGGACGGCGCCATCGGTGGTTCGAAAATCCTCGCCTGGATCATCGGCACGGTCGGCGCGATTTTCTCCACGCAGTTCATCATTCAGGCCATCTCCTCGACGCAGAATCAGAACGCAGCACGCCGCTCGACCTTCTATGCCTCGCTGCTGTGCATCCCGATTGCCCTGGCGCTGGGCTTCATCGGTGTCGCGTCCAAGTACCTGCACCCGGAAATGAGCAGCCTGTACGCGCTGCCGATCTTCCTGCAATCGATGAGCCCGGTATTGGCAGGCGTAGTGACCATCTCCCTGGTCGCTTCGATTTTCGTCAGCGTCAGTACGGTAGCGCTGGCCATCGCCTCGCTGGTCGTCCGTGACTTCTACGTACCGTGGCGCAAACCGTCCGTGGATCAGGAATTCAAAACCACACGCCTGATCGCGTTGGTGATCGGTTTCGTGCCGCTGTTCTTCGTGTTCTTCGTCCCTGAAATCCTCAACCTGTCATTCTTCACTCGCGCCCTGCGCCTGTCGATTGCCGTTGTCGCCATGATCGCCATCTACCTGCCGTTCTTCGGTTCGGGCCGAGGCGCCACGCTGGGTCTGATCGCCTCAGCGATTACCACCAGCGTCTGGTATCTGTTGAACAACCCTTACGGCATCGACAACATGTACATCGCCCTGGTGACACCTGCCATTGTGATTGCCATCGAGCGCCTGCTGCCCCAGTCCGCGCCGAGCCAACCTGCCAATCCTGTAGAAACCGAGGTCCCCCATGCCAACCGCTGATACCCGTCAGGACGCGTTCCTGCCAACGCCTTACGCACAGAACCATGCGGCAAACCTGCACGAGCTGGCCGACGGCACAGTGCTATGCACCTGGTTCGCGGGGACTCAGGAGGGTATGGCCGACATCTTCGTACTGCTGTCGCGCCGTGACCCGGTGACGGGCGTCTGGAGCGAGCCCCGGAAAATGTCCGAGGACTCGACCCGCTCCGAACAGAACCCGATTCTGTTTCAAGCACCCGACGGCCCGCTGTGGTTGATCTGGACCGCACAGATTTCCGGTAATCAGGAGACCGCGATCATCCGCCGTCGCCTGTCGCTGGACTACGGCCAGAGCTGGGGGCCTGTAGACACCTTGTTCGACGAGCCGGGTACCTTTGTACGCCAGCCGCCGGTGGTACTGGATAACGGTGACTGGGTATTGCCGGTCTGGTACTGCATCACCGGCCCCGGTGAAAAGTGGGTCGGCAACCATGACGTCAGTGCAGTAATGATCTCCACCGATCAAGGACACAACTGGTCACGCCACGACGTGCCTGACAGCACCGGCAGCGTGCACATGAATGTTCATCAGTTGGCGGATGGTAGCCTGCTCGGTCTGTTCCGCAGCCGCTGGGCAGACTTCATCTACAGCAGCCGGTCCAGCGACCGGGGCCGAACCTGGAGCGTGCCGGCACCGACCGAATTGCCCAACAACAACTCGTCGATCCAGTTCGTGAGACTGGCGACGGACGAGCTGGCACTGGTCTATAACCCTGTCAGCGCCGACGGCCACGCCCAGCGCCGCGCCTCGCTGTACGACGAAATCGAAGACGAAGGTGACGAGCGGATCACACCGGGACCGCGTGAGGACGGCAAGGCTGCAGTGTGGGGCATCCCCCGTGCGCCAATGAGCCTGGCGGTCTCGCGGGACGGCGGTGGTACCTGGCCGACCCGTCTGGACCTGGAGCTGGGCGACGGCTTTTGCCTGACCAACAACTCACAGGAAAAGCTCAACCGCGAATTCTCCTACCCCAGCATCATCCAGGCCGCGGATGGCAGCCTGCATGTCGCCTTCACCTACTTCCGACAGAAGATCAAACATATTCACTTGCCGCTGAACGCAATCCGTTGACCCACCCGCGTCGATCAGCCTGCTGTCGATCGACGCCTTTGCGGAACCCATGCCATGCCCGAACCGATTCAGTCCGTACTCGTCACCGGTGCCAGCTCCGGCATTGGCAAAGCCATTGTCACGCGCTTGCTGACACAGGGCTTGCAGGTCACCGGTCTGAGCCGCCGCACGCCAGACCTGGAACACAAGAACTTCACCTGGCGAGCGTGCGACCTCAACGACTTCAACGCGCTGGACGCAGCCCTGCAGCAAACACCGCGCATCGATGCACTGATCCATGCGGCCGGCTTCATGCGCACTGCAGCGCTTGGCGAACTGGACGATGCCGATGGCCAGGCGATGTGGCATCTGCATGTGGCCGTTGCCAGCCACATGGTCAATGCGCTTTACCCACGCCTGCGCGACGGTGCCCGTATCCTGATGATCGGCAGCCGCACCATGCAGGGCGCGGCGCAACGTAGCCAGTACGCAGCGACCAAGGCGGCGCTGCAAGGCATGGTTCGCTCATGGGCGATCGAGCTGGCCCCGCGTAACATCACCGTCAACCTGATCGCCCCCGGCGCGACCGAAACGCCGATGCTGCTGGACCCGGGACGCAGTGGCACGCCGCCGAGAAAGCCTCCGATCGGCCGCTTCGTGCAACCCGAGGAAATCGCCGGTCTGGCGGCGTTTCTACTCGGCCCCGACGCGGGTGCAATTACCGGGCAAAGCCTGGTGGTGTGCGGCGGTGCGTCGTTGTAAGGTTGCATCCCGCTTCCAGGCTTTAGTGCAAGGGCTGTAATGAAAGTCGCCAACCGTCGTCAAGCGATACTCGAACTGGTTCTTTCCGGCAAATCCAACGTGGACGAGCTGTGCGCCCAACTCGGCGTCTCGGAAGCCACGGTTCGCCGCGATCTGACCGCCCTGGCCGAACACGGCTTGATCCTGCGCACCTACGGCGGCGCGGCACACGTCGGTCAGCGCGAGCCGGAAACTTCCCTGGAAGAGCGAAGCCGTCAGCACAGCCAGGAAAAAATGGACATCGCCCGTGCCGCACTGGCGCACATCGAGGATCACGACACGCTGTTTCTCGAAGGCGGTACCAGTACCAGCGCGCTGGCGCACATTCTCAATCAGCGGCGCGGGCTGCATGTGATCACCAATAACCTGCTGGCGCTGAGCGATCTGGCGTTGATCCCCGATGGGCGCATCACCGTGCTCGGCGGCACGCTGCGCGCATCGAGCATGTCGACCTATGGCGTGGCGGCGCAGGCAGCCCTGGAACACCTGAGTGCCGACAAACTGTTCATCAGTGCCGATGGCGTGGTAGCGGAGCTGGGTCTGTGCGAGGCCAGCGCCGAACAGGCGTATCTGAAGGAAAACATGGTGGCACGCGCCGCTCAGGTCTTTGTCCTGGCTGACGTCACCAAGCTGGGCCGAGCTCGTCAGCAGCACTGGACACCCTTGCGCCAGCCCTGGACGCTGATTACCAACCCGGTGGATGACGAATCCCTGCTCGCTCCGTTCAAGGCACGCAAGAGTATTCAGGTGGAAATTGCACTGCCTGCCTGATTCGGCAAACGACCTGATTTCCTGTTCGTGGCACTTGGCGCGGGCCGTGCAGACTTTTGCGCACCCAATACCTAAATAAAATCGACCAAGGCTTGTACTCAAAGCGATGCAGCGAGCATGCGCGAGTCAGCGCACGTGTGCAGATACTTGCGCACTATTTCACGCTTTTCTTGCTCGATGTCTTTGCTTTAAATTCCTATCTATTTGTTTTTTATAGATAAGTAGACAGTCGGCACATATCTTGGAATGCACCTCTGCATACAGCGGGCGATATCGACCGTTTCTGCGCAGAGATTCCATGCATGACCGACAAATCCGGCACCCATACCCAACGACGTGCTGCAACGTTCGCCAAAACTCCCGCCACTGCCACCAGCCTGTGTCCCTTCCGCGGACCTGACGTCGCCATCGTGCCAGTGCGCTATGCGCTGGATCGCTCCCGCTACGATACCGCTCCCCAGAAGCTGAAACCGCTACTCAAGGGCAGCCGCTGGGCGGTGATGCCGAAGCTGAAAACACGCAGCTATACCCTCCGCCAGCTGTATGACGGCTACGTGTATGTCTATGACGAGACTGCCGAAACGTTGCATGAGTACGTGGTGTCAGCCGCCACTGGCAACCTGAGCCGTATTGTCTGGACCGATGCGCAGCTTGGC
>Ga0105244_10001195_pt1 | contig 21370 bp, 17 predicted proteins | sample KBSM44metaG_FD_80423 | JGI IMG/M metagenome (GOLD analysis project Ga0105244, IMG submission 80423) | Miscanthus rhizosphere microbial communities from Kellogg Biological Station, Michigan, USA - KBS M4-4 metaG | ecosystem: Host-associated > Plants > Roots > Rhizosphere > Soil | place... | reverse complement strand
GCTGCCGGCGGCGACGCGCGAGGTCTGGCGCGGCGCCACCGGACTGGAAATGATAGACGGCATAGGCGCGACCGAACTACTGCACATCTTCATTTCGGCGGCGGGCGACCAGGTGCGCGCCGGCGCCACCGGCAAGCCGGTGCCCGGCTACCAGGCCTGCATCCTCGATCACGACGGCAAGCCGGTCGGCCCGGGCGTGATCGGACGGCTGGCGGTGAAGGGGCCGACCGGCTGCCGCTACCTGGCCGACGCGCGCCAGCGCGAGTACGTGCTCAATGGCTGGAACCTGACCGGCGACGCCTACGAGATGGACGCCGACGGCTATTTCTACTACCGCTCGCGCACCGACGACATGATCATCTCCGCCGGCTACAATATCGCCGGGCCGGAAGTGGAGGACGCCCTGCTGCGCCATCCCGCCGTGGCCGAATGCGGCGTGATCGGGCGGGCCGACGACGAGCGCGGGCAGATCGTCGAAGCGCACGTGGTGCTCAAGCCGGACGCCGTGCCGTCCCCGCAACTGGCGGCGCAGCTGCAGGAATTCGTCAAGCAGCAGATTGCGCCTTACAAGTATCCACGTTCGATCCGTTTCCTCAAGGCGCTGCCGCGCACCGAGACGGGCAAGCTGCAGCGCTTCAAACTGCGTACGGAAAATCCATGAACATCCTTTGCCTGGGCGGCGGCCCCGCCGGCCTGTATTTCAGCCTGCTGATGAAGAAGCGGAATCCCTCCCACCGCATCACCGTGGTCGAGCGCAACCGGCCCTACGACACTTTCGGCTGGGGCGTGGTGTTTTCCGACCAGACGCTGGGCAACCTGATGAACGCCGACGAGCCCACCGCGCGCGAAATCCTGCGCTCGTTCAATCACTGGGACGATATCGACGTGTTCTTCAAAGGGAGCAAGGTCACGTCGGGCGGCCACGGGTTCTGCGGCATCGGCCGCAAGCACCTGCTGAACATCCTGCAGAAACGCTGCGAGGAACTGGGCGTGTCGCTGGTGTTCGAGACCGAGGTGCGGGACGACCAGGAGCTCGCAGCGCGCCACGCGGCCGATCTGGTGATCGCTTCGGATGGCCTGAACAGCCGCACGCGTACCCGCTATGCGGACAGCTACCAGCCGCGCATCGAGGCGCGCCAGTGCCGCTTTGTCTGGCTGGGCACGCGCAAGAAGTTCGACGCCTTCACCTTCGCCTTCAAACAGACGGCGCATGGCTGGTTCCAGGCGCATATCTACCAGTACGACGGCGAGACGTCGACCTTCATCATCGAGACGCCGGAGCCGGTGTGGCGCGCGGCGGGGCTGGAGGACATGGGCCAGGCCGGGGCGATCGCCTATTGCGAGCAGCTGTTCGCCGAGCAGTTGGACGGCCACGGCCTGATGTCGAACTCGCCCCACCTGCAAGGCGCGAACATGTGGATCAAGTTCCCGCGCATCGTCTGCGGCCAGTGGGTGCATTGGAACGACGCTGGCGGCAAACGCGTGCCGGTGGTGCTGATGGGCGACGCCGCCCACTCGGCGCACTATTCGATCGGTTCCGGCACCAAGCTGGCGCTGGAGGACGCGATCGAGCTGGCGCGCTGCTTCGGGCGGGGAGAGGATGCCGCGCAGTTGGAGACGGCGCTGGCGGCCTACCAGGATGCGCGCGCCGTCGAGGTGGCCAAGCTGCAAAGCGCGGCGCGCAACTCGATGGAATGGTTCGAGAACGTCGAGCGCTATTCCGCGATGGAGGCGCCGCAATTCGCCTACTCGATGCTGACGCGCAGCCAGCGGCTGTCGCACGAAAACCTGCGCCTGCGCGACGCGGCGTACGTGGCCGGCTACGAGGACTGGTTCGCGGCCCGCGCGTTCGAACAGGCGGGTTTGCGGGTTCCCGCCACCAGCGCTTCGACCCGCGTGCCGCCGATGTTCACGCCTTTCAAGGTGCGCGACCTGCTGCTGAAGAACCGCATCGTGGTGTCGCCGATGGCGCAGTACAGCGCCGTCGACGGCGTCGTCGGCGATTACCACCTGGCGCATCTCGGCGCCCGGGCGATGGGCGGGGCGGCGATGGTGTTCGCCGAGATGACCTGCGTGTCGGCCGACGCCCGCATCACGCCGGCCTGTCCGGGCCTGTACACGCCCGGGCACACGCAGGCCTGGCGGCGCATCGTCGATTTCGTCCACCGGAACAGCGACGCGCGCATCGCCGTGCAGCTGGGCCACGCCGGCGCCAAGGGCTCGACGCGCGTCATGTGGGACGGCATCGACCGGCCGCTCGAGACGGGCAATTGGCCGCTGGTGTCGGCCTCGCCGCAGCAGTACCTGGCCGGCGTCTCGCAGACCGCGCGGGCGATGACAGTGGCCGACATGGACCGTATCGAAGGCGATTTCGTGCGCGCCACGCGGGCGGCGGACGAAGCGGGCTTCGACTGGGTGGAGCTGCACTGCGCGCACGGTTACCTGCTGTCGTCCTTCATTTCGCCGCTGACCAACGAGCGCGGCGACGAGTATGGCGGCAGCCTGGAGAACCGCTGCCGCTATCCGTTGCGCGTGTTCGCGGCCATGCGCGCCGCGTGGCCGCGCCACAAGCCGATGAGCGTGCGCATTTCGGCCCACGACTGGGTCGAAGGCGGCATCACGCCGGACGATGCGGTGCGGATCGCGCGCTTGTTCAAGGCCGCCGGCGCCGATATGATCGATTGCTCGTCGGGACAGGTGAGCAAGCTGGAAAAGCCGGTGTACGGCCGCATGTTCCAGACGCCGTTCGCGGACCGGATACGCAACGAGGCGGGCATCGGCGCGATCGCGGTGGGTTCGATCTTCGAGGCGGACCACGCCAACGGCATCATCGCGTCGGGACGCGCCGATTTGTGCGCGGTGGGCAGGCCGCACCTCGCCAATCCGGCGTGGACGCTGTGCGAGGCGGCGAAGCTGGGTTACACGGCGGTCGGCTGGCCCAAACAGTATCTGCCGGCCAAGCAGCAGATGGAGCGCAATATGGAGCGCGAGCGCCAGTTGGCCTCGGCGAACAAGGTTGAACCACGCGGGACGGATGAATGAACGACGCATTGAAATCACAAGGCACATTACCTTTGGCAGGCAAACACGCGCTGGTCACCGGCGGCTCGCGCGGCATCGGCGCCGCCTGCGCGCAGGCCTTGCTGGCGCGCGGCGCGCGCGTCACCCTGGCCGGCCGCGACGCCGCCGCGCTGGTCGCCGCGCAGGCGTCGATGCGCGCTGTGTCGCCGCCGGACGCCGACATCGCCACCCAGGTGCTGGACGTCGCCGACGAGGACTCGGTGCGCGCCGGTTTCGCCGCCGCCGCCGAACGTTTCGGCCGCATCGATATCCTGATCAATAACGCCGGCCAGGCCGCCGCCGCGCCGTTCGGCAAAACCGGCGCCGCGCTGTGGCAACGCATGCTGGACGTGAACCTGAGCGGCACCTTCCACTGCACCCAGGCGGCGCTGCCCGCCATGCTGGAAGCGAAGTGGGGCCGCATCGTCAACGTCGCATCGACCGCCGGCCTGACCGGCTACCGCTACGCCGCCGCCTACACCGCCGCCAAACACGGCGTGGTCGGCCTGACCCGCGCGCTGGCGCTGGAGGTGGCGACCAAGGGCGTGACCGTCAACGCCGTCTGCCCCGGCTATACTGAGACCGATATCGTGCGCGACGCCGTCGCCAACATCGTCGCCAAGACCGGCCGCACCGAAGACGAGGCCCGCACCGAACTGGCCGCCGGCAATCCGCAAAGGCGGCTGGTGCAAAGCGAGGAGGTGGCCAACGCCGTGGTCTGGCTATGCCTGGCCGAATCGGCCGCCATGAATGGACAGTCCATCGCCGTCGCCGGCGGTGAAGTCATGTGATGTACAAGGACGTTATGCCCCCATCAGACAACGATCAAGAGAAACAAAACGATGCCGATCCATCCGCGCCGGACGAACAAGCGGCGGGCGGGGAGCCGGTACTCGACCTGGCCAGCCGGCTGACACAGGACCATCACCAGTCGCTTAAACTGTGGCTGCGGATGCTGTCGTGTACCGTCAAGATCGAAACCGAAATCCGCACCCGGCTGCGCGCGACCTTCGGCATCACGCTGCCGCGCTTCGACCTGATGGCGCAGCTGGAGCGCTATCCGCAGGGCCTGCGCATGGGCGAGCTGTCGAAGCGGATGATGGTCACCGGCGGCAACATCACCGGCATCACGGACCAGCTGGAGCAGGAAAAGCTGGTGGTGCGCGTGCCCGACCCCAAGGATGGCCGCGCCTACAGCGTCAAGCTGACGGCGGCCGGGCGCCGCGCCTTCACCGAGATGGCCGTGGTGCACGAGGGTTGGATCGCCGAACTGCTGCAGGACATGTCCGGCGCCGACAAGGGCCGGTTGATCGACCTGTTGTCGCAGATGAAGCAGCATCTGTATTCAGCCGATCGTTCCGCCGACCGCAACGCCGACGAAAAATAGGGACGAGAAAAGGACAACCCATGCGATATCTTCAAGGCGAAGCCCACCGGCTGCCCGGCAACCGCGCCACCCTGGCCGGTTACCGGGCCGGCCATTTCCTGTTCGAGGCCGACGACGGCGTGGCCACGCTGACCCTGAACCGCCCGGACCGCAAAAACCCGCTGACCTTCGACTCCTACGCCGAACTGCGCGACCTGTTCCTCGCGCTGGCGCGCGCGGACGATATCAAGGCCGTGGTGATCACCGGCGCCGGAGACAACTTCTGCTCCGGCGGCGACGTGCACGACATCATCGGCCCGCTGACCAAACTCGACATGCCGGGCCTGCTGGCCTTCACCCGCATGACCGGCGACCTGGTGAAAGCCATGCTGGCCTGTCCGCAGCCCATCGTGGCGGCGATCGACGGCATTTGCGCCGGCGCCGGCGCGATGCTGGCGCTGGCGTCGGACATCCGCATCGGCACGGAGCGCAGCAAGACCGCCTTCCTGTTCACCCGCGTGGGCCTGGCCGGCTGCGACATGGGCGCCTGCGCGCTGCTGCCGCGCGTGATCGGCCAGGGCCGCGCGGCAGAACTGCTGTACACCGGGCGTTCGATGTCCGGCGCGGAGGCGGAGCGCTGGGGCTTTTTCAACAGCCTGCGGGCGCCCGAGGAACTGGCGGAGGCCGCCCGCGCCTTCGCGCGGGGGCTGGCCGACGGCCCCACCTTCGCGCACGGCATGACCAAGAACATGTTGCGGCAGGAGTGGAACATGGGCGTCGACCAGGCCATCGAGGCGGAGGCGCAGGCGCAGGCCATCTGCATGGCGACCAACGACTTCCACCGCGCGTACCACGCCTTCGTGGCGAAGCAAAAACCCGAATTCGAAGGCGACTGAAAGCATGAGCGACAAAACCTATCTGGCGTGGCCGTTTTTCGAGGAGCGCCACGCGGCCCTGGAGCGGCGGCTGGACGAATGGGCCGCGCAGAACGTCCCCGGGCATCATGACGCGGACATCGACGGCGCCTGCCGCCGGCTGGTGCGCCAGCTGGGCGAGTGCGGTTGGCTGCGGCACGCGGTCGCCGGCACGGCGCACGGCGGCGAGGCCGACGTCATCGACACCCGCGCCATCTGCCTGATCCGCGAGACGCTGGCGCGCCACGACGGTCTGGCCGATTTCGCCTTCGCCATGCAGGGGCTGGGCGCCGGCGCCATCAGCCTGCATGGCGACGCCGGGCAGCGCCGGGCCTACCTGCCACGCGTCGCGCGCGGCGAGGCCATCGCCGCCTTCGCGCTGTCGGAGCCGCAGGCCGGGTCCGACGTCGCCGCCATGCGGTGCGCGGCGTCACTGGACGACGATGGCGACCACTATGTGCTCGACGGCGAAAAGACCTGGATCTCCAACGGCGGCATCGCCGACTTCTACGTGGTGTTCGCCCGCACCGGCGAGCAGCCCGGCGCGCGCGGCATCAGCGCCTTCATCGTCGATGCCGGCACGCCGGGCTTCGAGATCGCCGAGCGCATCCAGGTGATCGCGCCGCATCCGCTGGCGCGCCTGGTGTTCAACGGTTGCCGCATCCCGGCCGCCAACCGGATCGGCGAGGCGGGGCAGGGCTTCAAGGTGGCGATGGCCACGCTCGACGTGTTCCGCACCTCGGTCGCCGCCGCCGCGCTGGGCTTCGCGCGGCGCGCGCTGGACGAGGCGCTGGCCCACGCCACGCGGCGGCCGATGTTCGGCCAGATGCTGTCGGACTTCCAGCTGACGCAGGCCAAGCTGGCGCAGATGGCCACCGGCGTCGACGCCGCCGCCTTGCTGACCTACCGCGCCGCGTGGCAGCGCGATCAAGGCCGCAAGGTGACCAGGGAGGCGGCGATGGCCAAGATGACCGCGACCGAAACGGCGCAGCAGGTGATCGACGCCGCGCTGCAGATGTTCGGCGGCCTCGGTGTGGTCAGCGGGCAGCCGGTCGAGCGCCTGTACCGGGAGATCCGCGCGCTGCGCATCTACGAGGGCGCCACCGAGGTGCAGCAATTGATCATCGCGCGCGAGCTGCTGCGCGAGCAGACCGACAAGGACGCATGATGGAGATACTTCAACCGCCGCACTGGGCCAAACCGCGCGGCTATTCGAACGGCGTGGCCGCCAGCGGCCGCACGGTGTGCGTCAGCGGCATGATCGGCTGGGACGGGCAGGGCGTGTTCCATACCGACGATTTCGCCGGACAGGTGCGCCAGGCGCTGGAAAACATCGTCGCCGTGCTGGCCGAGGCCGACGCGCGCCCCGAGCACATCGTGCGCATGACGTGGTACGTGATCGACCGCAAGGAGTACGTGGCCGCCTACAAGGAGGTGGGGGCGGCGTACCGCGACGTCATCGGCGCGCACTATCCGGCGATGACGGCGGTGCAGGTGGCGGGCCTGGTCGAGGACCGCGCCCGCGTCGAGATCGAGGTCACGGCGCTGGTGCCGTAGGCGGCATCGGCGCCGCCGCGCGTCAGCGCGACGACACGCGCGCCGTCGCGTTTCGCTGGCCGGCCAGCAGCGCGACGATGGCCGGCTGGTTGAGCATCACGCGGCCGCCAACGGCGGTCAAGTGCTGGGAGTCGAGATAATACAGATCGGCGCGCCCGCTGTAGCTGCAGCGGCCGGCCGCGCACAGCGTGGCGGCCGGATCGACCAGCATGACGGCCGGATAGCGGCGGCCGATGTCGTCGATGTAGGCGCTGGCCACGTCGCCCTTGTTGATCACCAGGCTGTCGGCCGCCGTTTGCCCGTCGCCCGATGGCGGCATGCCCAGCACCGTCGCCATGGCCTTGCGGGCCGGGATCAACGCGGCGGCGACCGCGCGCACCGGATCGAAGCCGAACATCGGCACATCCTTGACCAGTACCACCGTCTTGCCGGCGGCGGTCATCATCCCCACCGTCGCGGCCAGCCCCTGGCGCAGATATTCACGGCTTTGCCCGGGCGTCACCTCGGCGTCCGGTTGTGTGTCGAGTACGAAGCGCTGGCCGGCCGCCTCCTGGTCGAAGGGCGCCGACCAGTACCCGGCCAGCACCACGGTTTTGATGGCGGGATCGTCGCGCACCCGGGCCAGCGCCGCCTGGTTGAAGCTGGCGCACTCGCGCGCGTGCGGCGGCTGATTGAGCATGCGGCGGCTGACGCCCTGGAGCGCCGGACAAGAGGCCTTGGTCAGCTGGTTGAAACCGATCCCATGCCGGGACGCCAGCGCGCGCAGGCCGCCGGCGATGGCGGCCGCGTGGCTGTCGCCGAGCAGCGCCAGCGATCCATGTCCGGCGCCCGCGACGCACGCCGGCGATAGGTTGAGCGCCGTTTGGCCGTAACCCACCAGGCACACGTCGCCGGGCATCGGGGCGCTGCGTTCGATGGCGACGAAATCGTCGGGCAGGCGCTGCGGCCATCCGCGCCCGGCGGCCAGGCCGGCGCCGACGGCCAGCATGGCCGCCGTGGCCGCGCCGTAGCGCCACAGCGTGCCGGCGTCGCCGGTCGTGCTGGTGCGGAACGGCCGTTCGACGAACCGCCACGAGGCGATGGCCAGCAGGAACGCCAGGGCGACCAGCGTCAGCGCCGTGCCCACGCCAAGCGGGCGGTCCGCCACCAGCCTGGCGAAGCTGAGCATCGGCCAGTGCCACAGATACCAGGAATATGACACCAGGCCGACGAACACCAGCGCCTTGCTGCCCAGGATGACGCGGTTGACCAGGCTGTCGTTGGCGGCGATCAGCATCGCGGCGCCGAGCACCGGCAGCGCGGCGGCGATGCCGGGGAAGGCGGTGGTGTGGTCATACAGCGTCACGGCGGCCAGCACCGCCACCAGTCCGCCGGCGCCGAGCGCCTGTTTGACCCAGGCCGGCGGCGCCCGGCGCGCCAGCGCGGCGCGGCCGTCGTAATGGGCCAGCAGGGCGCCGATGCCGAGTTCCCAGGCGCGCGCCGGCAGCAGGAAAAAAGCCGTCGATGGATTGCGCGACGTCATCCAGACCGAAGCCATCAGCGACAAGGCCGTCAGCGCCGCCAGCACGCCGCCGACGCTCCATTTATAGCGGCGGATCAGCAGCAGCACCGGCGGGAAAAACAGGTAGAACTGTTCCTCGACGCTGAGCGACCAGGTCATCATCAACGGCTTGAGCTCGGCCGAGGTCGAGAAATAGTTGGCGCTTTTCCAAAAATAGATATTGGAGACGGCGGCGATGTTGGCCACCGCGCTTTTCGAGAAGTCCTGCATTTCGGCACCGGTCATGACCGGCGCGGCCGTGACGAAGCACACCAGCAGCACCACGAACAACGCCGGCAGGATGCGGCGGGCGCGGCGCGCGTAGAACTTGGCATAGCTAAAACGTTGCTCGCTGATTTCCCGCTGGATGATGCCGCAGATCAGGTATCCGGAGATGACGAAGAAAATGTCGACGCCGACGAAGCCGCCGTCGAAACCGGCCACCCCGGCGTGGAACAGCACCACGCAGAGCACGGCGATCCCGCGCAGGCCGTCGATGTCGGCGCGGTAGTTGGAAGAGGGTTTGCTCATGCCGCCACCATGAAGGCGGTGCGAAGTGCACCAGTCATGGATAATGCACAAAAAATGAACTTTTGGCAATCTTGGCGATGCGGCCGGACGGCGCGGATCGCTCCGCGCCGCCGGTGTTGCGGTTTAGTTCTTGATCAGCACGCCGCGCGCGGTCGACGCGGTCCAGACGCCGCTGTCGGCCAGCACCGCCACCGCGATCTTGCCCAGCGCCGGATCGGGCCAGTTGAAGGTCGTCGACGAGCCGTTGGCCAGGAAGCCGCTGTCGTAGTACAGCGCGGTGCCGACCCTGACCTGCAGGCGGATCGTGGCGCCGCCGGTGGTGACCGACGTGAAGCGCATCTTGTCGTTCCGTTTGAGCGCGCTCCAGCTGACGTGGCTCGCGCCCGTGCTGTAGTTGACCTGGCTGAGCTTTTTCTCGGTGTACGGGAAGACCAGGGCCTGCTGCCAGGTATCGAAGCTGCCCGGTCCGTTGCCGCCGCCGCCGACCTTTTGCCAGTCGCCACGCATCGACAGCACGCCCAGCTTTTGCGGGTCGTCGAACGAGTTGCCGTCGCCGTCCACCCAGCTCTCGCCCCACACCACCGGCCGCAACGCCGCGCGGATGCGCTCGAGGTCGGCCACCACGCGCGTGTCCCAGCCGTTGGGCATGAGCGTGTAGTTGGCGCCGTTTTCGACATAGATGCCGAACGCGACGTCATAGGTGCGGTCGACCACCATGGCGCCGTACACCTTGAGCGTGTTGGCCACCTTGCGCAGCGCCGGGCTGGTGATCGATTTGTGGTCGAACGAGGCCGGCAACATCATGCGCGTGCCGAGCGGGATTTGCCCGGTGTTGGTGTGGGCCGTGCTGTCGGCCGTGGTGGCCGGGAACACATAGCTCGGCTGCGTCACGCCGTTGGCCAGCGACTGGCTCGGCAGCGCCATGGCCAGCGCGTGCTTGTAATACTCGGCGCCGTCGTCGATCTCGTGGCGCCGGATCAAGCCTCCCGATGGCGGCACGCCCGACGAGCGCACGCCCTGGGTCCAGTGGACCGCGTCGCCCCAGCCACGGCCGTCGAGCCGCGTCCACGAGTACATGGTGGCGGTCCACTTGCCGCCCACCCAGCGGAGCTGGAAGAACGAGTGGACGATGCCCGTTTGCGTGTCGATGATGTCGGCGTGGCCGTCGCTGCCGCTGGCGCCGGTCACGCCGACCGGCCAATGCGGCAGCGTGACGTTGCGCGAGTAGCTGGCCGAGTCCGGGTCGGCCACGTTATAGACCGTCATCGGCGTGTCGGTGGCCGAGGCCTTGAACACCGTGAGCGAATACGGGCCGTCGTCGATGGCTGGCAGCCATGTCGGATTGAACACCGGCTTGCGCAACTCGAACGTGCCGAAGTGGGGACGGATCGGACGCGCGTTCCACGGCGAATCGACCGAGAACGGCCGCTTGTAACTACCCCATCCGTTGGAGTCGTAGGCGTTTTGGGCCTGGGCGGTGAATGGAATCGACGCCATCATGGCGCCGGCGATACAGGTTGACGCGAGCAATGCACGCAGTCGGGTAGGGCTAAATCTCATGTACAGTCCTCGAAAAAAGATGAAGGCTGTAACTGACCGTGAGCAATTTGTGCTTTTATGAAAGTTATTATAGGGCATTAAATTTCCTTTGTAAAATTTCTTTTTGGAATATTTTACAGTGCCACAAGGCTACACTTAGTGCTTGAAGAAACTCTTTGTTGCTAAATATGGTGCGGCGCGGCATTTTTATATCCCAGGATTAATGCCAGTTTCATAGGGGTATGGCCCTCCGCGCACTTATTTTTTGTTGCGATGCAAAAATCCCTGCGAAAGCAGGTAAGATGTTCGAATGCTAAAGTTTTTCCTGCATATAAAACACTTATCTTTCGTGGGGGAATTATGCTAACGCTGCAACAAACGTCGGCTTTGTCGGGGCACCGCCCCACCGGTTTTGACTATCTGCGTATTCTGCTGGCCGTTTTTATTGTCGCGTGGCACTCGGTTTCGATTTGCTATGGCGCCTCTGTCGAGAAGCAATATTTCCTGCCGATCCGGCCGCTGATCCTGACGTTCGTGCCGGCCTTTTTCGCGCTGAGCGGATTCCTGGTGGCGGGCAGCCTGTTCCGCACCAACCACCTGCCGAGTTTCCTGACCTTGCGCGCGTTGCGCATCTTCCCCGCGCTGTGCGTCGAGGTGGTGATCTCGGCGCTGCTCATCGGCGCCGCGCTGACCACGCTGCCGCTGAACGAGTACTTCTCCAGCCCGATGCTGCACAAGTACTTCCTGAACATCCTGGGGATCATCCAGTACACCTTGCCCGGCGTGTTTGCCGACAACCATACGAACATGGTCAACGGGCAGCTGTGGACCATTCCGTACGAGCTTGAGTGCTACATCGCGATATCGATTTTGTACGTGGTGACCTTGCACCGACGTCCGCGCACGTTCGTCGTGCTGCTGGCGTTGCTGACGGTGGCCGTGACCGTGCGCAGCTTTACCAAGGACCTTGGCGAGTTCAACTTCAAGCCGTCCGGACGTTGCGCGCTGTGGTCGTTCCTGTGGGGCGTGGCGCTGTACACGATGCGGGAAAAGATCAAGCACAGCACGCTGGCGTTCGTCGCGTGCATCGGGGTGGCGTGGCTGGCGCTGCAGTGGCGCGAGGGGGAGTATTTCGCTTCGGCGGCGATCGCCTATATCACCGTGTATATCGGCCTGATCGATTTTAAGAAGACGTTTGTGCTGCGCGCCGGCGATATTTCTTACGGTATCTATTTGTACAGCTATGCGATCCAGCAGGCGGTTTATCAGCTGTTGCCCGATCACCGTGCCTGGCATGAGAATTTCATTATTTCGCTGGCGGTGTCGTGCTGCGTGGGTTATCTGTCGTGGACGTATGTGGAAGAGAAGGTGCTGAACCGGAAGCAGCAGGCGCTGGTGTTTGTGAAGTCGGTGACCGACCGCTTGAGCGCGGCGTTGCCGAAGCGGACTTGAAGGGATAGTGAAATCGTTCTGGCACGGTCATGAGGCAACCGTAAAACACGTGGGGCGGATTAGCGCGCAGCGCGGAATCCGCCCCACGTGTTTTAGAACGATGCTTGGCTTGTGGTCGACCAGTTAACCGGCGGCGGCCGACAAGGGTTGCGCGGGCGCGTCTTCCGCGCGGTCGGCTTGTTTGCCCGGCAGCTTGACGCGGTTGTAGCGCACCGCCACGATGACGATCGCCATCAGTTGCAGTATCCAGATGATGCGGCCCTGGTAGCGGTCGTGCGGCGTCGACAGCGCGCCGCAGACGCCGGCGTTGATCACCATGCTGAGCAGCATGATCGAGATCAGCGTCAGTTCCGGGTACTGGCGCCGCCGGAACAAGACCACCACCGTCGCCAGACACACCAGCAACGCCGCCACGCTGGTGATCTGGATCAGCAGCGCCGAGTACGAGACGTTGAACGTGCCCGTGGCCGCCCGCGTGCCCTCGAGCACCGCCTGCTCGTCGGCCGGGATCTTCGGTTCGAAATTCTGCACCATGCCCGGCGCGTAGACGAACTCCTCAAGCCCGATATACCCCAGCTGGGCGCCGATGTTGCGCGCCGAGTTTTCCATCACCTGCAGTGGATACGCCATGAAGACCGCCTTGGCGAAGGCGAAATCCTGCTGTCCGAGGCGGGTGCGGGCATCCTTCGACGCCAGGGTGAAGACGCCGATGCGCGGGTCCGCGCTCCACAGGAAGTCGTCCGACGTGGCCCGCGTGAAGTCCCGTGCGTACTTGCAGACCTCGAATCCGGCCTGCGGACATTGGGTCTGGACGAAGGTGTTGCCCGGGCCGTCGGCCAGAAGGCGCGCGGTCATGAACGGCGGACGGATCGGGGTGGTGTTGGTGAAGTGGCGCACGCCGAAGTTGAAGGCCGCCTCGCCGGCCACGCCGACGAAGACCAGTCCGACCGCGAGCGCGACCGCCGGCCAGCGGATCGGTTCGCGGCGGTTGAGCACCAGCCACACCACGACCAGCGTGATGATGGTGGCCAGGATGATCATGATATTGGCGGTGTGGAACAACACGGCGGCCACGGTGAGCAGCGCCCAGAACAGGCGCACGCCGGTCGGCGCGCGCGGCATCATGAGCAGGGCGACAACGCTGGCGATGCCGAGCCCGGCGAACACGTCCGGCATCAGCATGCTGTTGAAGTAAGGCAGCGGGCTGGCCACGGCCAGCAACAGCAGCGTGGCGGCGATGGTGCGGTAATCGACGGTGTAGCGCTGGCGCAGGAAGGTGGCGATCATGGCGGTGGCCAGCAGCGCCTGCAACAGCGGCACGCCCTTCAGGCCCAGCACGCAGGCGGTCAGGAACATGAACATGCCGTAGTAGATCGAGCGGCCCGAGATCACGCCGCTTTTGTCGGGCGAGCTGCTCAGCTGCGCGGACGGCGCGGGGGCGGGCGCGCCGCCGGTGGCGGCCGCCGCCGCGCGGGCGTCGTCGGCCGGCGTCATGCCGGCCGTCAGCCAGTTGCGTGCCGTTTTGGTTTCCACCAGCAGGTTGGCGGCGCTGGCGGCGCCCTTGATGTAGGCGGTGGTGTCCTGGAACAGGAATGGCTGGCCGTTGAACCAGGCCGGCCAGCTCAGCAGAAATGGCAGGACCAGGAACGTCAGCAGTTTATAAATATTCAGGGTTTTCATCGTGTCAGCGCGTAATGTTCTTTTTGTTGAAAACAAAGAAATTTGCCATGATGAAGTTGGCGAACAGGCCGGCGATGCTGCCGACGGCGGTCGACAGGAAAGCGTTGTGCTGGGTGAACGGCAGCGTGGTGAAGGCGAGCATCGAGGCCGCCGCGTTGATACAGGCGCCCGGCAGTTGCGAGATGGCGAACTTGAACAGTTCGCGCCAGCTGGCGCCGCCGGCCTGGTGGCGGAAGGTCAGCGCCCGGTTCAGCGCCCACGACAAGGTGATGGCCAGCGCCACGCTGATGACGCGCGCCAGCGACGGCCAGCCGGTCAGCTTGATCAGCAGCCAGAAGCAGGAGGCGTCGAACAGAAAGACGACACCGCCGATGCAGCCGAACTGGAGAAACTTGATGAGGAAGGCGGTGTCGAGGCGCATGGGCTTACTTCTGGCGGGTGAAGTAGCGCGGGGTCGCCAGGAAGGACAGCTGCTTGATTTCGCGCCGTCCCTGGGTCACCGAGGTCAGGATCAGGCCGCACACGGCGCTCAGGATGCCGAGCATGACGATGAAGGCCGACAGGATCGCCGTCGGCAGGCGCGGCACCAGGCCGGTGTGCAGGTAGTCGCTCAGCACCGGCAGGAACAGCGCCAGCGCCAGCAGCACGGCCGCGGCGCCGAAGGTGTTGAAGAACAGGGCAGGGCGTTCCAGCTTGATCAACTTGAAGATCATCCACAGGATCTTGAAGCCGTCCTTGTAGGTGCTCAGCTTGCTCACCGAGCCTTCCGGGCGGGCGCCGTAGTTGGTGTCGAAGTCTTCGCTGCGCATGCGCAGTTCCAGCGTGTGCACGGTCAGCTCGGTCTCGATCTCGAAGCCCTTGGACACCACCGGGAACGATTTGACGAATTTGTGCGAGAACACGCGGTAGCCGGTCAGCATATCGCGCGTGGCGCGGCCGAACAGCTTGGCGACGATGGTGGTGAGCATCCAGTTGCCGAACTCGTGGCCCTGGCGATACGCCTCGATCGCGGTCGAGTGGCGCACCGCGTTGATGCAATCGAGTTGCCCCTCGACCAGCCGCTGCACCATGGCCGGCGCCACCGAGGCGTCGTAGGTGTCGTCGCCGTCGACCATCACGTAGACGTCGGCGGTGATGTCGGAGAACATGCGGCGCACCACGTTGCCCTTGCCTTGCAGCGGCTCGTGCATGACGACCGCGCCGGCGGCCAGCGCGATGGCGCTGGTGTCATCTTTTGAATTATTGTCGTAGACGTAAACGGTGGCGTTTGGCAGCGCCAGTTTGAAATCGGCAACCACTTTGGCCACGGTGGTTGCTTCGTTGTAGCAGGGTACTAAAATGGCGACGGAAATATCTGACAAATTTTTTTGTTCGAATGTCATTGCTGGCAATCCTTCAAAATGAACGGGGGCAACGGATATAGCGTTGCGGGCGACGACGCCGCGTTGACTTTATCCTAATGCCGCTAGTATAACGCTGCGCTGCACAAAAAGGTTGTCAAAGGAAAATCAAACACCAACTTTCGCGATGAAATATGGGGCTCCAGGCCAGCCGCGAGCGACGGGCAAGAAATGCCTTGGTGTACTTAATTACCTTTTGGAAATCTTTTCGACGGCTGGCGTGTCGGCCCGCGTATCCAGACTTGCCACTGCGGCAGGTTCGGCGTTAGGGGCGAGCGGGCTCGCGTCCTGCGGCGTCAGCCAGGCGGGATGGAAGTGGTACTTGTCGGTGTGAAGCGGCAGGCCGATTTGCCAATTGCGGATCATACACTGCCGGGGGGCGCATGGGCGCCGCCGTGGGAGGCGTGCGCGAGCGGTGGTCCCCCCGACTGGAATCGAACCAGTATCCCACGCTTAGGAGGCATGTGCACTATCCATTGTGCTACGGGGAGGACGCTAGAGGCGAGCGCATTATAGCCCAAGCCGCGCCGCCCGTGCGGACCACGCCGGGCGGGCGCGCGCAGAATACCCTTGGCAAACAGGAAACGCCACGCTACAGTGCCGGGGTTGGCCGAGTCGGCCCCAGCTCCCCACGCCATCATGGACCAATCAGACATTATTTCGATCTCCCAGTTTCCGGTAGAGAGCACCACGCAACAGCAATTGGCGCGCCGCTTGTTGCACGCTGTCGATGCCAAGCAGCAAGTGATGCTGTTTTTTGCCAACACCAACCTGGTCGTCAAAGGCCGTTTCCTGCTGGAGCATACGGGCGACCCGTCGCTGCTGCTGGTGAACGATGGCGTGGGGCTGGATATCGCCGCTAAGTTATTGCATGGCAGGAAGTTCAGGGAGAATTTGAACGGCACCGACTTCACGCCCTTCCTGTTCCGGCAGAGTCCGTCGCCATTGAAGGTGTTCATGATCGGCGGCAAGCCGGAAGTGCTGGCGCGCGCGGCCGAGCACGTGCGCACGGTGCTGGGCCAGCAGGTGGTCGGCGTCTGCGACGGCTATGACGGCATGCGCCAGGGCGGCTTGGTCGAGCGCATCAACGCCAGCGGCGCGCAAGTGGTGCTGGTGGCGATGGGCAATCCGATCCAGGAGCGCTGGATTGTCGAGCACCGCGCCGCGCTGCGGGCGAATATCTTCATGGGGGTCGGCGCGCTGTTCGACTTCTGGGCGGGCGACAAGCCGCGCGCGCCGCGCCTGTTCCAGCGCCTGCGCCTGGAGTGGTTGTACCGCCTGAGCCTGGAGCCGCGCCGCCTGCTGCGCCGATATACCTGGGATATCCTGGTGTTTCTGCGGCTGTGCTTTAAATACCGCTAGGACACCGCAGGCGGCGCCAACTCACGCGGAAGCGGGTGCGGCGCCCCAGCGCGCCTGCTGATATACATATTTGGCGAAGCGGGTCAGCGGTTTCTCGAGCAGGAAATGGCACAGCAGTCCGGCCGCGACGCACGCCAGTATCGCGGCGATCGCGGCGCCTTCGACGGCGACGGACGGGTAGCCGAGCCGGCTCAACTTGCCCATCGCCCTGGGCGCCACCGTGTACAGCACGGGAATGTGCACCAGGTAGATCGAATAGGACGCGTCGCCCAGCACGACGATGGCGCGCGGCCAGCGAATCTTGCTTTCCGATAGCAGAACAAAGGCGAACAGCAGCGCGGCCGGCACGCCGCGCGTGAGCAGCCTGAAACCCTGGTCCACCGGCACCGGGGCGAATATCGCCAGTACGACAAGTCCGGCCGCCAGGCAGGCATAGGCATGCTTCGCGACCAGCGCGCCTTTCATATAGGCGCTGGCGATCGCGGCGCCCAGCAAAAACTCCAGGATGACGCTATTGAACAGGAACGCGCGCAGCACCGAACCATCGGGCAAGAGCGCGCCGATGGCGTAGCCGCCGCCGACCAGGACGGTCGCGATCGCCAGAATGCGGTTTCTGTTCATCAGGATGGATGCCGCGAACACCAGGTAGAAAAACACCTCGTAGTTGAGCGTCCAGCCGACCCCGAGAATCGGCTGCAGGATGCCGGTATCGTTGAACGAGGGGATGAAAAACAAGGACAGCAGCCGCATCGGGGCGAGGTCGAAGCTCGAGCCGCCGGCGCCGGCGTTGTGGTAGGCCTGGCCCAGCAGGTAGAGGGTCACTACGGCGTACAACGGCCATACCCGGATGAGCCGGTTGGCCAGGAAATCGCCCGTCGATTTCGTGCCCTGCTCGTAGGGCCGCGAAATATACATCATCAGAAAACCACTCAGCACGAAGAACAAATCGACCCCCATCGCGCCCAGGTCGACCAGGATGGGATTTGACAGCAGCGGCGGGGGCGTCAGCTGAAACTGGGCGGGCAGGTTGATCGTGACCGCGCGCAGCACGTGGTGGACGACGACGGCCAGCGCGGCCAATCCGCGTAACGCTTGCAGCGAAGATATGTTTTGTTTGGACATGGTGGATGGCTGTTGGGCGGCGTGACCATTGTCCGGCCGGCGTCGCTGCGGTTTGTTGAAATGACACTGAATATTTCTATGTTACATTCAATATGTCATATTTGCAACTACTGTTGTGGTGCTCGCAACACGGCCGGCGCAGCTGGCGTTGCCACGCGTCGCGCTGCCCGATGACGGGGAGTTTTCTTTGGGGGGGGAGGTGACGGCGCACGGAATGCGCCGGGCTGGCCGGCCAGCCCTGGTGTTTTCGTGGCTGTGAGGACCGCCGGCGCGGGGTCTTGCCGGCGGCGGGTCGGAGCGGGCTTAGCCTGGTTGGCGCGAACCGCCCCGCAGGCGCAGGCGCTGGCGCAACAGTTCCAGCAGGCGCCGGGTAAGCCGTTGCAGTGCAGGTTCGAGATGCCGCGCGATCAGCCAGCTGGCCGCCAGCACCAGCGCCACGGCGGCGGCCAACGCGGCCCAGCGGTTCCAGCCGCGCAGCACCAACGCGCCCATGATGGCGCCGCCGACCACTTGGTGCAGCAGATACAGCGGGAAGGTCATCATGCCGGCGGTGCGGATCGCGGCCCGCGCCGCGTCGGACAGGCGGTGCCAGTGCGCATTGGCCTTGACCGACCACACCATGAACGCCATCGCCGCCAGCCAGGTGAGGCACGGCGCCAGCGCGCTGTTGTGCACGCCGAACTCGGCGTTACCGCCCGCGTTGTGGGCGACGACCTGCACGCAGCCGGCCACCAGCAGCGCGACTATCCACGCGATGTTGGCGCGCGCGTGGCGCTTGACCAGCTCCAACCACAGGAACACGCCGAGCGCGAAGAACACGCCGTGGTGCACCAGCAGCAGGGCGGCCAGGCGCGACTCGCGCACGGCCGCCAGCTTGAGGCCGAGTCCGGACGCCGGCTCCGTCACGGTTACGGCCAGCCAGAACAGCGAGCTGACCGCGCCCAGCACCATCGCCAGCGGGCGCACCAGTGAGAAGCGGCCCAGGCAGATGATGCCGAGCACCGTGGCGTAGAACGCCACCTCGATGCCCAGCGTCCAATAGGCGCTGTCGATCCAAGGACCCCACGGCAGGAAGGCCATGCTGTGGCGGAAGCCCCGGTACATCTCCTCGGCCGGACTGAAACCGACCGCGATCGTCGCCAGCAGGGTCAGCGGCGCGCAGATCCACGCCCCCGGCGCCAGGCGCACCACGCGGCTGGAGAGAAACCCGAACGGCGTCGCTTTCTCGCCGGAGAAGGCGATCACGAAGCCGGAGATCACGAAGAACACTTGCACGCCGATCCAGCCGAAATGGGTGAACGGGGCCGTCTCGGGAAAAGTGACCGCCTGCCGGGAGGCGTTGCCGATGAAACCGTGCGGACTGACGGTGACCAGGTAACAGAAATGGAAAAACATCACGATCACGGCGGCGGCGAAGCGCAACACGTCGAGGCCGAGCAGATGTTGTTTGGGGGCGGGGCTGGTGGTAACGGTCATGGGGCGGTCGGTGTGGCCGGAGGCGCGCGCGACCCCGGTTTTTTCACGGAAATATTTTATCCTCGACAACTATATCGATTTTTCCGGAATGGCCGCGTTCGGTAGGAATCGGCCGCCCGCCTCAGGCTGCCCGCCGCACGCCACCCGGCAGGTAAGCGCGGACCAGCAGCAAGGCGTGTTTTGTCACGCGTTGCAGCGCCGGTTCGAGATGCTTGGCGATCAGCCAGCTGGCCGCCAGCACCAGCGCCACGGTCGCCGCCAGCGCGCGCCAGCGGTTCCAGCCGCCCAGCACCAGCGCGGCCATGATGGCGCCGCCGGCCACCTGGTGCACCAGATACAGGGGGAAGGTCATCATGCCGGCGGTGCGGATGGCGCCGCGCGCGGCGCCGGGCAAACGGTGCCAGTGCGCGTTGGCCCTGACCGACCACACCATGAAGGCCATCGCCGCCAGCCAAGTGGCGCACGGCGCCAGTGCGCTGTTGTGTACGCCGTACTGGGTGTTGACGCGGGCGTTTTCGGCGACGATCTGCATGCAGCCGGCGACCAGCAGCAGGGCGATCCATCCCAGATTGGCGCGCGCCTGGCGCTTGACCAGCGCCAGCCACAGGAACACGCCCAGCGCGAAAAACACGCCGTGGTGCACCAGCAACAAAACGACCAGTCGCGATTCGCGCGCGGCGGCCAGCTTGTGGCCCAGTGCGGACGCCGGGTCGGCCATGGCCACGGCCAGCCAGAATAGCGCGCTGAGCGCCCCCAACACCATTGCCAGCGGCCGCACCAGGGTAAAGCGGCCCAGGGCGATAATAGCCAGCACCGTGGCGTAGAACGCCAGCTCGATGCCCAGCGTCCAGTAGGATCCGTCGATCCACGGGCCCCACGGGAGGAAGGCCATGCTGTGGCGCAGGCCGCCCATCATGTCCCTGGCCGAAGCAAAGCCGAGCGCGGCCGTGACCAGCAGGGTCAGCGGCGCGCAGATCCACGCGCCGGGTCCCAGGCGCACCACGCGGCTGGCGAAAAACCCGAATGGCGTCGCTTTTTCACCGGAGAACGCGATCACGAAGCCGGAGATCACGAAGAACACCTGCACGCCGATCCAGCCGAAATGGGTGAACGGGATGGTCTCGGAAAAGGTGAGCGACTGCCGCGTGGCGTTGCCGATGAAGCCGTGCGGGCTGACGGTCGCCAGATAGCAGAAGTGGAAAAACAGCACCATCGCGGCGGCGGCGAAGCGCAGCACATCGAGGCCGAGCAGATGTTGTTTGGGGGCGGGGCTGGCGGCAACGGTCATGGGGTGGTCGATCAGTTTTGGGAGGCGGGGCCGCGCGGGACGGGCCGGGTACCGGATATTATAATGAAACCATTTGAAACTTGATAACTTTATTTATTTTCTTGTCAAGTATGCCGCCCGCCGGGCGCCGGAGCGTTGCGCCGGCGCGAAGGAAACTGGCACCTTGGGCGCCACTGTCGGTACAATGCACGTTTCTTCCCATCTCAACGACGGCGCGCCCGCTCGCGGCACGGCGTCAACACACTCTACTCACTATGGCTGTCATCTCTCTTTCTTCGGCGCAACTCGCGTTCGGACACGTCGCGCTGCTCGATCACGCGGAATTTTCTTTGGAGGCCGGCGAACGCGTCGGTCTGATCGGTCGCAACGGCACCGGCAAGTCGTCGCTGCTGAAGGTGATCTCGGGCCGCTTCAAGCTCGACGACGGCTTGCTCGTGATGCAGCAAAACATCCAGATCGCCTATGTCGAGCAGGAGCCGGCGTTCGATCCGGAAATGACGGTGCACGACGCCGTCGCCGCCGGCATGGGCGAGCTGCCGGCGCTGCTCAAGGAATACGACGCGCTGACCGGCCAGTTCGGCCAGGGCAACGACGACGCCGTCATGGAGCGCATGCATGACATCCAGGTCAAGCTCGACGCCGGCGACGCCTGGAACCTGTCGAACAAGGTCGAGACCGTGCTCGACAAGCTGAACCTGACCGGCGACATGCTGATGAAGACGCTCTCGGGCGGCATGCAAAAGCGTGTGGCGCTGGCGCGCGCGCTGGTGTCGGCGCCGGACGTGCTGCTGCTCGACGAGCCGACCAATCACCTGGACTTTACCTCCATCCTGTGGCTCGAGGGCCTGTTGCGCGACTTCAAGGGCAGCGTGCTGTTCATCACCCACGACCGTTCCTTCCTCGACAACGTCGCCACCCGCATCATCGAACTCGACCGCGGCCGCCTGCTGGCGTATCCGGGCAATTTCACCACCTACCAGACCCGCAAGGCCGAGCAGCTGGAAAACGAAGAGGTGGAAAACGCCAAGTTCGACAAATTCCTGGCGCAGGAAGAAGTCTGGATCCGCAAGGGCGTCAAGGCGC
>Ga0105244_10001194_pt1 | contig 21380 bp, 17 predicted proteins | sample KBSM44metaG_FD_80423 | JGI IMG/M metagenome (GOLD analysis project Ga0105244, IMG submission 80423) | Miscanthus rhizosphere microbial communities from Kellogg Biological Station, Michigan, USA - KBS M4-4 metaG | ecosystem: Host-associated > Plants > Roots > Rhizosphere > Soil | place... | reverse complement strand
GCAAACTCAGCGAATGTTATCCGCAACGCCGCCCGACGTTTGGTGAATTGCTGGAACCGACGGTGGATGCGAAATATATTCTCACGCCAACACTCTGGAAGTATCTCTATAATTACGCGAAAAAACACCAGGCGAAGGGTAATGGTTTTGGCTACGGTCTGGTTGACCCTAATAACCCAGTGAGCGTGGCACGTACGTTATCCGCGCGTTATTACAAAGACGGGGCAGAAATCCTCGTGGATCGTGGTTGGGATAAATCGCTGGGAGAGGCAGATTTTGATAATGCGGAAAATCAGCAATGTCGCCCACGCCGTTTAACACCGCGTGAATGCGCGCGCTTAATGGGTTTTGAGGCAGTGCAGGGGAGTAAGTTCCGTATTCCAGTATCTGATACTCAGGCCTATCGGCAGTTTGGTAATTCAGTGGTGGTGCCTGCTTTTGCGGCGGTCGCTAAACTGCTTGAGCCAGTCATAAAGCTTGTCGTTACTGGTCAGGATAAATAATCAGCCGTTGTCGGGTGGATTAGCGTCAGCGATACCCACATCTATGTTGAGAAATCTATAAACCCGTATTCTGTTGGTGCGTCAGTACTAAGGCGCACCAACAACTTGAATCGGGAGATATTAATCAATGACATTAATTATTTGTCATGAATGAATGCTGGCTTAATAAATAGTTAAGCTGTTTTTAATTTGTGTTTAAGGATTGCCTGCTTAGTAAATATAAGTGCAGGAGTGTTGATGGTAAGGGGGCATTTGGTGATGTATGAAATGAAGGTGATTTTTATAAACAGTTAATAACTCATTAAGTAGATGTGTTGTGTTTATCTCGCTTAGTATGTGGATTACTAGTTGCTGCACTAATATCAAACGGTAAATTAACCACATGAGTAACACTCAACATAAATTAAGTAAGTCTCGCCCCCCACGCGTGCAAATAACCTATGATGTGGAAGTAGGTGGTGCACAAATCCAAAAAGAATTGCCTTTAGTCATCGGTGTTGTCGGTAGTTTTGCCAGTGACGAAGCACCGTTACGTGAACGCCGCTTCACTCATATCGATAAAGATAATTTTAATGATGTTATGGAAGGGATGAACCCCTCCGTTGACATGTTAATTGAAAGTGCTTTACCTCAAAAAGAAGGTCAACTGGCGGTTTCGCTTAAATTTAATTCTATTGATGATTTTTCTCCTGAAAATATCGCAATGCAGGTAGAGCCGTTACGTAAGCTTTTGGAAATGCGTGAGCAATTGAGTGACTTGCGCAACCGTACTGCCAGTAATGATCGCCTGAAAGAGCAATTGCTTGAGTTAATACAGCAGCAAAATACGGCTTCTGGTGCAGTAACTTCTGACGAAGGAGAGGCAGAATGAGTGATATTCAAGTCATCAATGCCGCAGAAGTTGCACAAACAAGCGATTTCCTCGATCAAATTATTGATAATACTCAGGCGATTCGCCGTGAGTCAGATCGTAATAAAGTTAAGGTTCAGATGGACAACTTATTGTCAGAAGTTGCCTCTGGTACTGTTGTTATTTCCAGCGATTTAGTCGGCAGCATTGAAATGCGTATTGCCGCTATAGATGCACTGCTTTCCGCGCAGGTCAGTAATATTATTCAGGCTCCAGAATTCCAGAAAATGGAGTCTTCCTGGCGTGGTCTACACAAACTGGTACAAAGTAGCGTGACTGAAAACACCAAAGTGCGTGTTTTCAACTGTACTAAAAAAGAGCTGTTACGTGATTTCAAATCAGCTTCAGATTTTGATCAGTCGTCATTATTTAAAAGTATCTACGAAAGCGAATATGGCACCTTCGGTGGTGAACCGTATTCTGCATTTGTCGGTGATTTTGAATTTGAGGCAATGCCAGAAGATATTCTGTTACTGGAGCAGATTTCTCATGTCGCAGCCGCTGCACATGCACCTTTCCTGACGGCCGCTAATCCGGGAATGTTCTCAATGGGCAGTTTCTCCGAGATGCCTCGTCCACGCGATCTCGGCAAATTGTTTGATACCTCAGATTATGCTCGCTGGAAGTCCTTCCGCCAGAGCGATGATTCCCGCTATGTTGGATTGACACTTCCGCGTGTTATCGGTCGTTTGCCTTATGGGGCGAAAACAGTTCCGGTAGAGATGTTTAATTTCGAAGAAAAAGTTATCGAAAATAATGATGGCTCCAGCTATTTGTGGATCAATGCCGCTTATGAGTTAGCCGGTCGTATGGTGGAAGCCTTTGAAGAACATGGCTGGTGCGCAGCAATTCGTGGTGTAGAAGGCGGTGGGCTGGTGAAATCCCTGGCAACACATAGCTTTGTTTCACAAACCGGTGAAAAAGTGATGCAGTGCCCAACAGAAGTGGCTATTTCCGATCGCCGTGAGAAAGAACTCGCCGACCTTGGCTTTATTCCATTAGTTCATTGTAAGGGTACCGATTACGCCGCATTCTTTGCGGTGCAATCAGTCAATAAACCCCGTAAATATGATTCTGAATTGGCTAATGCCAATGCCAAACTTTCAAGTCAGCTGCAATATATTATGACGACATCGCGTTTTGCACATTATATGAAATCTATTGTGCGCGATAAAGTGGGTAGCTTTATGTCCAAATCCGAATGCCAGGATTTCCTGCAAACATGGATTAACCAATATGTTGTCGGTTCCGATAATGTTGGTGCTCATATTAAAGCCAGCCATCCATTGCGTGAGGCAACAGTAGAGGTCGTTGATGTTCCTGGTAGCCCAGGAAGTTACCGCGCGGTGGCTTATCTTAAACCCCATTTTCAGCTGGAAGGACTCAGTATGTCACTGCGTCTGGTAGCAGAACTCCCTGCATCTACAGGTGCATAATCATTAGTTAAAAGGAAATATATCAATGGCAAGTGCTGATAATCTATTCATGCAAATTGACGGTGTTAAAGGTTGTGTGAGTGATAAAAAATATGACGGTTGGATTTCAATCGGTCATGTTAATAATGGTGTTTATAGTACAGCTAAAATTAGCAATGGTTCAGGTCAGTTGAATAGCGATGGCGTTAATTTTGATTCTGTTTCTTTCTCTAAAGAGCTAGATGCAACTTCAACTGATTTGGTTAATATGGTTGCCCAGGGCACCAATATTAAAAAAATCATTGTTGCGATGAACGTTAAAACTGACGACAAAGATAATGAAATGGTTCGCTGGACCTATGAAAACTGCATTCTGACCAGTCATAGTATCGGTGCGCAGAGTGCAGGGGATATTCCACAAGAAACTCTGAGCTTCGTATTTAGCAGCTTTAAATTTGAAACTCAGATGGTCGATCCTGGTGGTAAAACCAAGAAATATGGTCCAGTGGGTTGGAATATCACTGAAAATACCAAGCTGTAATAAATTAAACAGTGTGCAAAGCACACTGTTTTACTGAGATGAAAATATGAACTCTTTACTACAGCGCCTGGCGGATGATAATCCGAATGATCAATATGACGATGCGGAGGGTGAAGACAAAAGCGATGTATTAGTTTCTGAAATACTGCTTCTTTTGTCTTCACGCCCTCTGAATTACCATGTTGAGAACATTCGATTAATTAATGAGTCAATCATTAATTATGGGGTCAGTGATGTGTTCACCAGCGATACCTCACGCCTTGAGAAAATATCTATTATGCAGGCGCGAATTAAACTCGCATTACAACGATTCGAACCAAGGCTTAAAAGTATTAATGTTTATCCAGGTGAAACGCAGAAACATATCAACTCCTTTGTTATTGAAGCAGAAGGTTTTTTAGGTAATGTCCGTTATCATCTCATGTGGGACGACGTGTTGAATCAGTTTTTCCTTCGGGATTAAAGAGCATTAATCATGTTAGCTAATAAACTCATTTCATATTATCAAAAAGAACTTGGCTACCTTAAAATCCAGGGAAAAGCTTTTGCTCGTCATTTCCCTAAAGTTGCTCGCCGTTTAGGTATTTCTGAAGGAATGTCGGAAGATCCGCACATCGAAAGATTAATCGAATCTTTCGCGCTGGTGACTGCGCAAATCCAGCAGCGTCTTGATGAAGATATGCCTGAAGTGACCCACGCTTTGCTTAATGTGTTGGCTCCGCAATTGCTGAGGCCGTTTCCCTCAGTGTGTATCGTACAAATGTCTCCTGACGTCAAAGTCAGTGCGCTGACTTCTGGCAACTTAATCGAGGCCAAAACGTATTTATTCTCTCGTCATGGTGAGAATCAAAGTTGTCGTTTTCGCACCGTTTATCCAGTGATGATTCAACCGGTTAGTTTGACAAAAGCTCATCTGAATCTCGATGAGGTAACGCTATGCTGGAACCTCAATATAAAACTGACAACCTGGCCAGGTGCGACATTAAGCGCGAATTCTCTGCGTGTCCATCTGAGTGGCGCTAACAATATCGTTAACATTCTCTACACGCTGTTATGCAGTGAAGTGCTGTCGATTCATTTGCAGCAGGATGACCAGCGCTATCAGCTTTCTGCCCAGCATATTTGTGGTATCGGTTTTGGTGAGAATCAAAATCTGCTCGCGGGTGACTCGAGAATTTCACCGACACATAGCCTGTTGCAGGATTATTTCTTCTTTCCTCAGAAATTTCATTTTATTGATATTCCGTTACCTGACGGTTTTGTCGCGGGCAGCAAAAGTGAATTTACCCTGAAAATAGCCTTCAACCGCTGCACGATTGCCAATCAGCTGGAAAAAATGGCGGCCATGGTCAACGAGAATTTATTTTTGTTGAACTGTACGCCAGCGATTAATTTGTTTGAGCATCGCGCTGAACCCATCACGCCAGACCATGAAATCGCGGAGTATCTGGTGATCCCTGATATTCGCCATCAGAACGCCATGGAAATCTGGTCAGTGGATAGCGTTTCGGCGATGCGTAAACAAGGTAATGAAACGCTTTCCCGCCCCATTTATCCATTATTTGGTTTAGACCATTCGGCACAAGATGGTGAACCCGGACTTTTTTGGCAATGCATGCACCGCGAAAATGACAGCAGCGAGGGAAGTGTCCCGGCGTTGTTTATCGCATTTTCCGACCGCAGTGAGCAGCCTTTGACGCCAGGAAGTGACGTCGTCAGCCTGAATCTCACCTGCACGAATCGTGAACTTCCTTCGACGATGCGTAACGGCGATCCAGACGGCGATTTTGAGTCGGAATTGCCGATTGCCGGGATGAAAATCACCGCATTAACGCGCCCGACTATTCCGGTCAGGCCGCCGTTAAAACAGGCTGCACGCTGGCGTTTAATCTCGCAACTTTCGCTCAATCATATGCTGATCGGCGGGCCGGAAGGGGTACGCGTGCTCAAAGAGACGCTGGCGTTATATAACTTTGTTGATAATCCAGGGATCGCCCGTCTGATCAATCTGCTGTTGCGCGTTGAGTCTGCCCCTGTCGTCGCAAGGTTAGTCCCGCAGGATCCGCAATCCCTTTCACGCGGTATTGAGATACGCATTACGTTTGCCAGCGAAGCCAGCACCGAAGCGGAATACTTCCTGTTTTGCCGCTTTATCGATTGTTTTTTGGCGTTGTATGCACCGGTTAACAGCTTTACGCGTGTGGTCACGGCCATTGAATCCAAAGAGGAATCTCAGCGTGTCTGGCCGATTCGTGCGGGTCGCTTGTCATGGCTCTGAATATCTGTTTTAGCCCGCATAATTTTTTCCAGCAGGTGCGCATCATGCTGCGCCATCTGACGAAAAAACAGGGGCTTGAAAGCAAGCAAGCACTGGAAAATAACCTGCGTTTTATTTCCCCACTTTCGCTTGATACACCGTCAGGCGAAATCGGCGAGATTGAACAATTAGCTGAAAATCAGTGGCAGGTGGAGGTCGCGGCTTTTGGGTTAACCGGGGCGCTCGGCGCATTGCCGACGGTTTACACCGAATGGTTGATTGAACGCCATTACCGCTATGGCGATAAAACCGCTAAAGCGTTTCTCGATATTTTTAACCACCGCCTGCACACCCTGCGTTACCTCGCCTGGCAAAAGTACCACTACTACGCGATGGCCGAATTCTCGGCGACGCTGCCTTTAAGCGACGCGGTTCAGGCGCTGGCGGGAGTGATGCAAAGCCCATCTTCTTTTCAGCAACTGCGGTATGCCGATTTGTTCGCCCATTCGGTTCGCTCGATGCTCAATTTAGAAACGTGGCTAAAACATAGCTTCTCCGTGCCGGCAAAAATTACCCCGTTTACCGGGGAATGGCGATCGATGGAACCGGCGTTGTGCTGCTGCCTTGGGCAACCGTCGCAAACGTTGGGTTCAGCACCGATGCTGGGGCGTGTCTACTGGGATCGGCAATCGCATTTTACCGTCTCTCTTGGGCCTGTGCCGTTGCGGGATGTCGGTCTGTTCCTGTCAAAAGGCAGACATTACAAAAATCTGTGGACTCATATTCGCGACTATGTAGGCGCAGGGCTGGATTTTGATATCGACATCCTCATCCAAAATACCTCAAACGGCATGACTGAACTGGGGACGGGGCAAATTGGCCTGGATATTTGTCTTGGGCGCGCCTCTGAAGCGGGCCAGCACACCATTCGATTACCCGTCTATCGGGAAGGAAAATAAGACATGCCAAATGTATTAGGGCAGAACAATAGATTCATCCGCTTTGTTGGGGATGCGGCTAATTCACTGACATTAATGAGCATTGAAGGTGAGGAACAACTCTCATCCACTTTCCGCTACCAAATCCAGTTTCGTACGGAATTAAGCAGTGCGCAGATGGGGCGTTTCCTCGGTAAAGAAGTCGCCTGTGAGATTGGGCGCAATAGCCGCAAGCGTTATGTGCATGGCGTCATCACCCATATTGTGGAAATGAATAATACCGATGGTATCAGCACGTTTGTTGGCCGCCTCGAGCCACGTATGGCTTTCTTGCGTCTGGGTCGTAATCTGGCAGTGTTCCAGAATATTACGGTGCCTGATTTAGTGTGCCAGCTGTTGCGCCAGCAGAATATCAACCAGATCGAGTTACGCCTGCGTGCAACCTATAAACCTCGTGAATATTGCATTCAATACCGCGAGTCAGATTTTGACTTCATCAGCCGCTTGCTGGAACAAGAGGGGATTTACTACTTCTTCAGCCATACCGCGGGGCAGCACCAACTTGTGCTGGCTGACCATCCATCCTGCCACCACTCCACGGCACCGGCGCAACTGCCTTTTATGCCGCAGACGGATTTGGGGGAGGGGAACGGTATTTTAAGCTGGTCGGCGCACTCATCACTCGCTGCTTCTTCCGTGCTGTTAAAAGGCTTCAACATGGAGCAGGCAGCCAGTATTGAAGGGGAGTCGAAGGTGGCCGACCAGGATTACGCGGTTCAGGGGGTCAGTTACGTTGATGCCAACGGTCACGACAACCGCTCTCTGCTTGAGGCGCAGGCCAGGCTTAAGATGGAGCAACTGGAAGCCGACAGTCAGCAATATCTGGCAGAGACTTCAGCTTTCTGGGTGCACTGTGGTGAAAAATTCACTCTGACTGACCATCCGTCATGCCACGGCGACTACCGCATTAAATCGGTTCATCTGCGGGTAAGCAGCAGTATTGATGACAGCATCCCGGATTTCCATTGTCAGATTCATTTGCTGAAAGACAGCGTGTCATGGCGGCCTGAGCACACCACGCCTCAACCTTATATTCCCGGTATTTTGACCGCCACGGTGGTTGGCCCTAAATCGGAAGAAATTCATACCGATGAATACGGGCGTATCAAAATCCAGTTCCCCTGGGATAACGAAAACAAAAAAGACGACGGCAGTTCATGCTGGGTTCGCGTGTCGCAACCCTGGGCGGGTGGCCGTTTTGGCGCGATGTTCCTGCCGCGGGTTAACAGCGAGGTGATCGTTAGTTTTGTTCATGGCAACCCGGATTATCCGCTGGTTACCGGCACGGTATTTAACGGGCAAAACAAACCGCCACTGACGCTGCCTGATGAAAAAAATCACAGCGGATTCGTTTCCCGTAGTTCGCTTGATGGCAGCGTTGAAGAGAGCCATCAACTGCGATTCGACGATAAAAAAGGCGAAGAACGCCTGGTGATTACCTCACAAAAAGATCTGCTGTTGACGGTGAAAAATAACGTCATCACTGAAATCACCAAACAAGTCACCGAAACCATCGGCGAAGACCGTGCAACTGAAATTACCAAAGGCAATGAAACGTTAACTCTGAAACAGGGCGATCGTGCGCTGACGCTGGAAAAAGGCAACCACAATACCACGCTGAAAAGTGGCGATTACGCGCTTGATATCAAAGGTAATTTAAAAGCCAGCCTCAGTGGTGGCGAACATCAGATGGATATCAGCGGCGGTGGCAGCAAGGTGAAAGCCGATAAAGCCTGCGTGATTGAATCGACGCAAAGCATCGAACTTAAAGTGGGCAGCAGCAAGATATCTATCACCCCTTCTGGCATCACATTGAGCGCGACCACTATCAAGGTTGAAGGCAGCGGAACCGCAGAGCTGAAAGGCGCGATGGTGACAGTTAAAGGCAGCGGTATGACGCAAATTAAGGGTGGCGTGACCATGATTGGTTAAGGCGATGATGATGAAAGAAAAATTAATGACTCCAGAAGCTTTTGCCGGTTATCGCAGTGCTGACAGTGGCTATGAAAATGCACTCAATCTGATGGTTTCCGGCCAATGGGAAGATGCGCTTGCCAGCCTGGTACTTGATAAAACGCCAGAAAAAGTGCTCGGCTGGGTGGTGCAACAAGTCACACAGTTGCCATTAAATCCACCGGCTCTCCAGTGTGTGGCCGACATCAATCAGTGGCTGAAAACCCACGATGAAGGGCTGCGTCGGGATATTTTCCTGCAGGCGGAAAACCTCGGTTTTGATACCCCAGTCGGTGCGGCAGGGCTGGCGCTGTTCTGGATGCAGGGCAGCATGACACCCGACGAATTTGAGGCTGTTTATCCCGAAGCACATTTAGCCCCGTTGATGCTGCACTGCGCGCTGAAACAGTTGAGTGTCCTGCTGGCGGCAGATAACGCCCCGCTTATCGGTACACAAAACCTGCTTGCCCAATGGCACACCGTGCAAGGGGGTCATTAATGGGCCAGCCCGCTGCACGAGTCGGTGACATGCACGTTTGCCCGATGGTCACCCCCGGTTTGCCGCCCATCCCCCACGTCGGTGGGCCAATCACCACGCCGGGCTCTCCGACGGTGCTGATTGGCGGGGTTCCTGCCGCAACAGTCGGTTCAATGGCGGTGTGCGTCGGGCCTCCTGATTCAGTGGTTAAAGGCAGCACCAAAGTGCTGATTGGTGGCAAGCCAGCCGCACGGATGGGAGACAGCACGGCTCACGGCGGCACTATCGTTGTTGGCTGCCCAACAGTTTTGATTTCTTAGAGTGTGATGCAATGAAAACAAATTTTGATGAACTGTTGGTGCCGATCGGTGAAGAGCAACCCGCTGGTCGCAACGTTGAATATCAACAAATTTATGACGATATTCGCCAGGCGCGCGAAAGCGATCCTGATTATTTGCCGCAGGGTGAATGGGCAACCGAATTACGCAAGGCCGACTGGCTCAAAGTTATCCGTCTGAGCCGCGAAGTCTTGAAAAAGGAGAGTAAAGATCTCCAGGTCGCCTGCTGGTTTGTTGAGGGTTTAACTCAGCAAAACGGCCTGGCGGGTTTACTGGAGGGAACGCAGTTTCTGGCAGCGTTTCTCGAACGCTATTGGCAAACCGCCTGGCCTGAGCTGGATGAAGACGGTGCGGTTATTCGCCACAGCATTCTGAATCGTCTGGATCGCCAACTGGCGCTGATGTTGAACAGTTATCCGTTACTCGGGCAGCCAGAAAGCTCGCTGGACCACTGGCAAAAAGTGCTCCTTCAGGAACATCAATCCACCATGGCCCGCAGCCGTACTGATTCAGACAGTGACTTTTCGATGGAGACATTTAATCGTTGGGCACTCTCGCTTGTACCACAAAAAATTGTAACGCAGAGCGAAACACTTGAGCAGCTCATCGAAATGCTCAATCACCTGGAAGCGACCTACGACGAGGTCAACCCGCAGGCAGATTCATCTGCGCTGGGGCAAACGCGTAGCGTGATTGCCGAGATGCAGGACTTTATGAAACGGCTGTTTGACCGTGCGGCACCCGCTTATGACGACATCATGTCGCTCAATGTATTAGCGCCACAAGAAGCCGATTTATCTGCTGAATCCGCCATGTTTGCTGGCAGGACGCAAAAGCAGGAGATGTCGCGAGATTTAGCCATCAGCCAAATGCTGACAATTGCGCATTTTTTCCGTCAGACAGAACCCTCCAGCCCGGTCCCTTTTTTGATGGAGCGTGCGGCGCGTTGGGCGGGGATGACACTGACCGAATGGCTTGATGAAATGCTGGAAGACAAGAGCTGTATGCGCGACATCAACAAAGTACTAAAAGGGCAAGAAACAGAATGAAAGGTCAAATCAGCTTCGTGGGTCTGTTACTCAGCATGCTTATGCTTGCGGGGTGTAGCACGGGCGACCAGGAAGCGCGTCAGCAGTCTATTGACAAGGTATCCGCTCCGTTTGCCAGCGGTGCCATTACCCTGAACCTGCGTGCAGAGCCGGGGCTAAACAGCGTCAATGAGCTGCCGAACAGTTGTACGGTTTTGCTGTTACAGACCAAAGATAAACCGGCGCTGGATAAGCTATTGAATAATCCAACGCTGCTTAAAAGCCTGTTTGCCGGAGCGGGCAACGAAGGGGATGTATTACAGCTTGATCGCTATGTCGTGATGCCTGGACAAAGCAATATTCTGCATATTGATCGTGCACAGAATACGCGCAACCTGGCGCTGGTTGCCGGGTATTACCCGTTCCCGACTAAACAACACATGTTTACGGCAGAAATCCCGGTCAGCACGCACAGCACCGGCTGGTGGTCGCCCGTGTGGCAATCGGCACTTTCACCCGTCACATTTTCCGTCACGCTGGGCAGTGAAAGTATTGTCAGTGCCGGCGAACCCAATGAGACGGAAAACATCGCCCAGAACACCGCGCCCGTTGCCGTCGAGGAAAAAGGGTAATGTACAGCGAACAACAACAAATTTACTGGCACTCCGGGTTATATCTTCAACCGCAGCATTTTCAATCGCTTGATTTGCACCATGAGTGGCAGCTTGCCCAGCGCTTACAGCTCGCGCAACCTTATAACCATGGGTTGATTGAAGTCGAAATCAATAAAGCGGCGCTGGACGATTATGTGGTCAGTGTCGATCACATCCGCTTTATCATGCCTGGCGGGACATTCTTATCGATGCCAGGAAACTGCCAAATTGAAAAACGAAACTTCCGCGATATCTGGAAGCAACGCGACCAGACGCTGCCCATCTGGCTGGCATTGCGTCGTTTTGATCCGCAGCACAGCAACGTCACGACGCTGGGAAAAGAGCACGATCGTGCGGTCACCCGTTGGGTGAATACCGGGGAAGATCGGGTGATGAAAGATGTCTACGATCATGCGCCAGACGCCACAGTCGCGCGCTTGTGTTACAACGTGCGCCTGCTATCCGATGCTGAAAAAGCCGATGCCGTAGATTGCGAATGCATTCCATTAACTCGCTTACGTTATCTCAATGACCGGGTAACGTTAGACGAGGCGTTTTCCCCGCCATCGGTGACGCTTTTTGGCTCCCAAAGCCTAGAGAAACTTATCGAAGCCATCTATTTTGAGCTGAGCGCCAGAGCCAGAAAACTGGAGGAATATAAACGTTCCGAACGTCTGGTGAACGATGCTGAACGTGGCGACCAGGTGACGCAGCTGCTGGCGATGCGCTCTCTTAATCGTGTCTTGCCGATGCTGAAAAACTATTGCCAGGCACGGCAGGTTCACCCCTGGACGGTTTACAACCTGCTCTGCCTGCTGATTGGCGAGCTTTCGTCCTTTAGCGACAGTTGTTCTTTTGACGGGCAGTGGCGAGACAGCGAAAGCAAGCTGCTGGATTATAACCATAATAGGTTGCTGGATTGCTTTGAAAGTGCACGCAGGACATTGATTTCCCTGCTGAACAGCCTGATTCTTGAGGACAATACGTATGTCACGCTTGAGAAAGATTCTCAGGGCGTTTTCAGCGGTGAGTTCAAAAGCCTCGAGTTTAAACAAAGCGAAACGGCGCTGTTATTGCTGCGTTCTGCCAGCATCCCGATGGAAAATCGCCAGATAAAAAACCAGGGCGGTATCAAACTGGCACCGCCGCAAATGATCGAAATGTTAATCCAGCATGCTTTGCCGGGGATTCCGGTGAGTGCCTGCCGCCAACCTCCGCGAGGCGTGCCGAACCGTAGTGACTCTCACTATTTTGTTATCGAACAGGATAGCGACCTGTGGAGCAAGGTTATCAAAGGAAAAGGTATTTCCTGTTACTGGCCTGATATGCCGGACGATTTGCAGGTTCAAATTATTTTTGTGGTGCCATCATGATGAGTTTATTGAATTGTTATTTACCTTTATTCCGTCTGGTGACCACGTTATTGACTCAACCTCAATTACATGAGGATTACGCGGTTTTTCGCAGTCAGTGCATAGAGTTATTAGAGCAAGCATTATGTGAATCTGAATTGCACCATGAACAACAAGAATGTGAAGATGCTTATTTTGCGGTGGTGCTTTATTTAGATGAACGGGTGTTATGTTCGACCATTTCCTGGGTTAAGGAGTGGCGCGCAGCATTACTGCAAAAGCATTACTTCAATATTTCTGTTGGTGGCGAAGAGTTTTTCACCCGCCTTGATACCCTCGATAAAACCAATACGCCATTAAGAATGGTGTATCTGTTTTGTTTATTGATGGGCTTTCACGGGAAATATACCCAACACGATGCCCAGTTATTACAACAACGTATTGATAGTGAAAGAGAGTGCTTACCCGAAGCCTGGCGACAGTGGCCAAACGAGGCAAACCTGGTTGAACCTGGCTCAGGAACCCTTAGCGGAAACCAACAAACGCGTAAAAAATTGCGGCAACGTAAAGGGTTGCTGTTGTCATTACCGTTATTTATCTATGCCCTTATGTTAGCTATTGGTTCAGGTTTTTTTACCGGGTAATAAAATGTTTAAAAAACTGATTGAATTTTTTGCATGGGCAATATTGCTGTGCTTGCTATTTGTTTTTTGTTTGTGCATTGCGGTGATTAGTGAACGCTCTTTTACCGCTGCGGTTATTCTGTGGTTTGCATTAATTATTGCTGTTTTAGTGGTTCGTTTAATCTGGTTTTCGCTGCGCGGGATCTCTCAGAGCAAATATGTTCTTTATTTGAAACAGCGCTTAACGCTGACCCGAATGGAACATGTTCTGTTTGAACACTGGAAAGCGGGTGAGTCGGTGATTAAACGCATCAAAAGGCGTAAACAGCACCTACCCTGGTTTATCTTAACGGGTAAACGCAGCGGTAAAACCACGCTGATGGCGAGTGCTGGTCTGCCCCTTTTTTCAAACGAGCCTGAAAGTGCACTGGTGGTGCCTACGCGCACCCTGCGCTGGTGGTTTTTCCACTCCTCCGGTTTCCTTGACCTTTCGAGCCATTTCCTCAGTAAAACGCCTGCTTTTGAACGCGGCTGGCTCAATCTGGTTAACTGGTGCCAACGCGTACCTTCTCCGGCGGGCATTGTGGTGTGCGTTTCCATCGCGGATTTACGGGGAAAAGAGGCGGCAGATTTACATCTCAATGCCCGTCTTGTTCGAACGCAAATCGAGCCATTGATTAAAAAACTCAAGCGCCGTTTGCCGGTCTACCTTTTTGTCACCTGTTGCGATCAAATCGCTGGTTTTAGCCAGTGGGCAAGCAAACTTTCACCTGCTCAGCGTCAGCAGGCGTTGGGCTATTACTGGCTGACTTCGCCGGTTGTTGATGGTAAAGACCCCGCTTTGCTTGACCCGCTCTTTACCTGCGTGAAAGACGGGCTGGATAAAGTCCGGGTCAGCATGTTGTCTGGCGGTGATCCCGATAATGACACTCTCGCATTGCTGGATTTCCCGGAACAACTGATGCAGTTGCAGCCTGCTTTGCAGCGTTATCTGGCGGCATTATGTGAACCCGACGCTTACTTCGAACCTGCACAATTAGGTGGGATTTGGTTCAGCGCCACCGAACAGGTAAGTAAAAATAGCGCCGCACGCAAAGCGCTATTTACCCATAATCTGATCAGCCACTTGCTGCCAACGCTTAGCCGCCAGCGGGAAATCGCGCCGATCGGGTTTAGCCGCCGTTATTTTCAACGCTGGGGAGTCATGACCTTTAGTGTGCTGGCGTCGCTCTACCTGGCCTGGAGTGGGGCGAGCAGCTACGGCCTGGGGGCCGGGAATCTTCAGGATATGACGCCTGAGCAGCAGGTTCAGCAACTTAAAGGTATTGAGAGCTGGAACGAATCACCGTTGCAGCATCTGCTATTCGTGCCGTTGCTTAATCAGCGGCACCACCAGCTGGAAGAAACGATTCTGGCGGCCACTCCGCGCAGCACGGTCAACATGCAGGCGGCTGAACAACGCTATCAGCAATTGTTTGCTGAAGCTCTGCCGCAGGGGAAACGCGAGTTAGTCCTGAACCTGGCCAGCGCCATTATGACCAAACAGGCAATGCTCGATGGGCAGTCACTTGCCGAACTGGAAAAACACCCTCCCGTGTCTCCTTTGTTGAGCCTGACCGGTGCGGACTCTTCGTTACCTCTGGCCTATGACATCGCGCTACAGCGTGAGTTATTACAGCAACCCGGCGGCGCGGAACAACTGAATTCATTACGCAAACTGTTGGGGCAACTGGTCAACAGTGATACTTCCTGGACATGGCTGATAGCCCCTTCCCAGGCACTGACGCCGGTTAACCTGGTAGATTTCCTGCCCTGGGCACAAAACAATGTGCAGCTCGATGGCCTGTGGACGGTACAAGGATCGGTGCAAATCCAGCACTGGCTGGATACAGTCCGGCAAGCGGCGGGTAAAAATGTCAGCATGCCGGTACTGGTAGCCTTTGAACAAAACTGGAACACACTGCGCCAGAACCAATGGATGACCCTGATACTGGCGATGAGCAACCAGCCCGCACCGGTGCTAAATGGGGCTCAGTGGCAATCTACCCTGGTGTCAATCGACCAGGGCAATAGCCCGTCAATGGCATTTGCCCACTATGCCACGGAACAACTTGCCGATATTCCCGGCCAGGATGCCAGCCGCTGGCTGCGGGAACTGCGTCAGCTAGAAAAACTGCAACAGACTCCGCTAAACGGCTCAGTGATGAACAGCGCCGGCCGCCTGGAAAAAGCGTTCTTACAGAAAGTGGCGAGTGTTATCAAGCTGGACAACAAAACGCTAAATAGCGCGGTGAGCGACCTCAATATTAAAAATTGGCTGGCCTGGAAAGGGAGCCTGCGCGCTGCCGTTTCTGATGCGTTTGTCACGCCAGTAAAAAGTGAGCGACTCACCCGTGGTTTATTTCTGAGTGGGGAAGATGCTGCGGCTAATCCTTTGCAGCAACTGGACACCCGCTTTGCCACGCTGCGCAAAAGTGTTTCCGCAGAACAAGATGACTTCGCGCTCAATGCCGTCTGGGCTTTATATAAAACCGATGCTCACTGGCTGGTGGCGCATGCCATGCAGCGATCGGGCTGTTGGCTTCAGGATCAATGGCAAAGCCGGGTGCTGTGGCCGATGGAAAAAAATGCCGCACGTCTGGATTACAAAGAACAGCAAGAATTGAGCGGGCAATACCTCGCTGATTTTATTCGCGGGCCAGCAAAAAGTGTTCTTGTAGTGGGGGACAACGGGCCAGCGGCGGGGCAGTTTGATGGCCTGACAACCGGCCTGACGCCAGAGTTTTTGCGGATGGTTAACCACGTTCTGCGCCCGGATGATGTGCTGGCCATGCCAGAACGTGACAGCACGCGCAATGATGATGTGCTGGCATCCCTGAAAGAACAGCAGAGCAAACTTGAAACTCAGATAACGGCGCTGGAAGCAAAATCCATCGAGATCACGCTAAAAAGCCAGCCTGCGACCATTCCTGGTGGCGCACGTCTGATGCCAACCGGCACGCGTGTGACGCTGTTTTGTGATGAACAACGCTGGACTCTCAGCAGCATGAACTTCAGCGAACAGGCACCTTTCCGCTGGCGTCCTGGCCACTGTAGCCGCATCACGCTGGTGGTGAACTTCCCTGGTTTTGACCTGACGTACGAGTACTTTGGCGATTCGGCCTGGACTGACTTCCTTGAAGACATGTCCGACGGACAGCATCGCTATCTTGCCAGCGACTTCCCTGAAGATGCTGCGCAACTCGACGCCATGGGCATCAAAGAAGTTCTGGTGCGCTACCAGACGGGGCCGCAAGACAAGGTTCGGGAAACCTGGCAGCAATGGCAGGCGCTCAACCAGTCACTAAACGACAATGCCGATGCACAACTTGAGTTGCAGGACAAAAAAGCGCAGCAGCGCTCAGCGGTGCCAAATAATCATTTCTCTCAATTGCCCGCCCGCATTGCTCAATGCCAGTGAGAGCCTGGGGTCATTTTAAAAAATAGTGAATGGAATCAGACAATGGGTAGCTACCTGAAAAAAGTTGTTGAAAGACTGAGTACTGAAGCGCGCGGTTGCCTCGATGCCGCTATAAGCCTGGCGGTGAGCCGTACCCATCATGAAGTTGAGGTTGAGCATTTACTGCTGGTGTTGATAACCCGTAAGCCCGCCATGATTGAGCAGTTATGCCTGATTGCAGGCTTGCAAGGGGATGTGTTACTTGAGGCGCTACAAGTTAGCCTGAGCCAACAACGCAGCGGCAATACGCGTAGCCCGGTGTTGGCTGAATCGCTGGTTGAGCATCTGGAAATGTCCTGGCTGCATGCCAGTGTCTGCTGGCAACAAACACAACTGTCGGTGCAGGCGCTGATGGGATGCTTGTTCGTGGATGCCAAACGCAGCCAGGCGCACTTTGCGCCAGTGCTACAGCAAGCGCTGTTATGCAATAGCGAAAAGGCAGAACAATTTCTGCACGAAGCTTGTGCTTCGTCTCGTACTGCGGCGGCAGCCCACGCCGACCACAATATAGATTCCGCGCTGAAAAAATTTACGCGCAACCTGACTGAACAGGCGCGAAACAGCACGCTGGATCCGGCTTTGGGCCGTGAGTCGGAAATTCGCCAGATTATTGATGTGCTCCTGCGTCGTCGCCAGAACAACCCTGTTTTGACCGGTGAACCAGGTGTAGGCAAAACGGCTTTAGTGGAAGGGCTGGCGCAACGCATCATCGAAGGCACCGTGCCTGATGCGCTAAAAAATATGGAAATCCTCTCGCTGGATATGGGGTTACTCCAGGCTGGTGCCAGCGTAAAAGGGGAATTTGAGCAACGTCTGCAAACCCTGTTACGCGAAGTGAAAGAGTACCCATCTCCGGTGATTTTATTTATCGATGAAGCGCATACCCTGATTGGTGCAGGCGGCCAGGCGGGGCAAAATGATGCAGCTAACTTGCTCAAACCGGCACTGGCGCGTGGCGAAATGCGCGTGGTTGCGGCAACAACCTGGGCGGAATATAAAAAATACTTCGAGAAAGATGCCGCCCTGGCACGCCGTTTTCAGGTGGTCAAAGTTGCCGAGCCGGATGAAGAAACCGCCATCGCGATGCTGCGTTCACTTAAACCTGCGCTCGGTAAACACCATAACGTGCAAATTCTGGAAAGCGCGCTGGTTGCGGCTGTGCGGCTTTCCAGCCGTTATATCTCGGGCCGCCAGTTGCCGGATAAATCAATCAGCCTGCTGGATACCGCCTGCGCCCGCGTCGCGGTTTCTCAATGCCATGCCCCTAAAGAGATTGAAGATCTTAATGCCTTACTGAACAACCTGATTGCCGAGCGCGAAAGCCTGCAAAAAGAGGGGGGCAAATCCCCACGCCTGGAATGGCTGGATAAGCGCGAGAAAGAGATAAGCCTGAGCCTGAGCCAGTTGCAGCCGGTATGGCAACAGCAACAGGAGCTGGTGGCGCAAATCAATGGCACCGAAGACAGTGCGCAAATCGCCGTATTACGCGGGCAATTAGCCGAGCTTCATAAAGATCAGGCGCTGGTCTATGACTGCGTGGATGCCACCTGTGTGGCTGACGTTATTGCCGGGTGGACGGGTATTCCGCTGGGCAGAATGATGGAAAAGGAGCAACAACAGCTTGGTGATTTGGTGGCGCGCCTCGAAGCGCGGGTTATCGGCCAGCCACATGCGCTGGCAGAAATCGCCCAACAGATCCGTATCGGGCGCGCCAACCTGAGTGACCCGGCCAAACCGACCGGTGTTTTCATGCTGGCGGGTCCATCGGGGGTCGGTAAAACGGAAACGGCGCTCGCGCTCGCGGAACTACTCTATGGCGGTGAGCAGAGCCTGATTACCATCAATATGTCGGAATACCAGGAAGCCCATTCGGTTTCCGGCCTGAAAGGTTCGCCTCCGGGCTATGTCGGCTACGGTCAGGGCGGGGTGTTGACTGAGGCGGTGCGCCGTCGTCCGTACAGTGTGGTGTTACTGGATGAAGTCGAAAAAGCGCATCCGGACGTTATGGAAATCTTCTATCAGGTGTTCGATAAAGGGGTCATGGACGATGCCGAAGGCCAGCAGATTAACTTTCGCAACACGCTGATTATTCTGACCAGCAACCTGGCAAGCGATTTGGTAATGGAGGCCTGCCTGGCCGGTGATGCGGATAACAAAAACCTGACCAGGCTGATCCGCCCTGAATTTGACCGTTTCTTCCGCCCGGCGCTAATGGGCCGCTTGCGTTTGATCCCTTATCTGCCTGTTGTGGGTGAAACGCTGGCGAAAATCATCCGTCTGAAGATTAACAAAGTGTGTGAACGCTTTGCTCATGCCGGGGAAGGGGATTGCGTACTGACTTACAACGAGAAAGTGGTGGAGTTTGTCGCCAGCCGTTGTCAGGTAGCACAAAGCGGAGCGCGGGAAATCGACGCCGTACTCAATAGCGAGCTGCTGCCATTGTTGACTGACCGACTGCTGGCAAGCGAAGAAAAAGCCGACGTTCGTTTACAGCTTAGCGTTGCCAGAGGGCAACTCACGTTAGCAAAACAGCCTCTGTCAAAACGCGCGGCGGCCAAAGCTCAGGCGTAAAGCGCTAAGGAACAGTATGAAATCGATGGTAAATCTCAGGGCATTAAAAATTAATAGCCATGACCCACGGCTCAGCAAAGCGTTTTTGTTACTCAGCAGTGAACTTAGCCACCTCAATGGTGCGCTTTCTGGCGCCACAGACTGGAAAATGCTGGAGGATAAGTGCTTCCAGCTCTTTCGGGATTACGGCTACGACTTGCAAAACGGCGTGTGGTTTTGCCTCATCAATATGCAGCTGAAAAGCTGGGCAGGATTAGCCGAGGGGCTGGATCTTCTCACCACAGCTTTTACCCATAACAATGTGCGCTGCTGGCCACCGGTGGCTGCTGTGCAGGCGCGGCAATCTTTGATTGACTGGTTTTGTGCCAATGTCGCGACGCACATTTACACCCTGAAGTATGGCCCGGAAAACAACGGTGAAATGCGCTCTGTGGAAAGAAGCATTGGTGTGCTGTACGAATACTCGAAAAATCTGCAATCACGCAGCCATGATTCGCTAAAAAATCTGCACTATTTTTTACAGGTTCGTTGCCGCTCTGTCCCTTATCCGGTGCAGAAAGTGGTGGCGAAAACGCCCTCTACGGTGAGTGCAGTGAAGTCGCTGATAGTAAAACCGCCGATAGAAAAACCGGAACCGTTGCCAGAACCAATACTGATGCCGGAAATGGCGCTGGCGGTACCGGCTCAACGCCCGTTACTGTGGGCGCTGGGAGGAATGGCGGCGGGTCTGGGATTGAGTCTGGTGGTTGCGGCAGGTTGGTACACTCTTCAAACCCCGAGTTTAAGTGAAAAGCTCGTCGCATCGGTGGCGCAATTAGAGCAAGGCGGCATTCAGGCTGAGTCTGTATGGCATGACGTGCCGCCGGAGAAAATTCAGCAACAAAAGCAGGCTATTTTGCAGCAGGCAGGTGCAACGCTTAACTGGCTCAGCACCCAACCCGCAGATGCATTAGTGGGGCGGGGTGAACGTTTATCTGACTTATTACAGCAGCATTTCCCGAATAATGAGGTGAGTGCGCAATGGCTAACAGCGTTGAAAGAGAAAGCAGGCAGTATTCCAGCTCTGGATGGCTATATTAAAGCGAACAAACATCTGGATGAACTGGATGCCCGCTTATTAAATGCCGAGAAGACTCAGAGCAAATATATGACGGTGTCGGAGTTAAAAACGGCGGTTTATCAAATCAGGCAGGATTTACAAAGTAATGGCGCTGCGGCGGAAACATTGTTGTGGGAAATACAGCAAACGGGTCCCGAGAAACGTGACCCGGCGGTGATGAAGAAAATAGAGCAACGGATCGAGGCATTAAATAGCCGCTATCTTCTCCTGAAAGAGAAATGATTCTATCTTTTAATTTTACTGTTTGTAGATTATTGAAAACACTGGCAACTTCTTTATACGTATGTCGGAAGTTGCTTTTTATTATCTTAACCGGATGAGCGTCTTTACAAAGGAATGATCACTATTCCGGCCTGGTATATTAATTTTTAATGCATAATTTTTATCACGTAACGTATTGCACGCCACAGCGATCCTTTTGGGTGTCCAGATATACTGTTCGCCACCAAATAACCCAAATGCCTTATGGTATAAAGGTGACCCTTTTAACCCAGCCTTGAGAACACGACTGACAACAGTGGCGCAGTTTTTTGACAGAGGAGAAAAAGACGGAATGGCACTGCTCTTTATTTTATGCCATTCTTTCAGCATGTTATAAGTATTTAAATCTCTCAGCCCATAAATAACATGCGGGCAATCAGCTTCATCATGAACATCACTCTTATAATCACTGGTGAAAAATTCAAACTTATGCGTTGAGTTATTGAAAGAACCTTCCCTATAGGCTGGTGTTTTTTTTACGTAGGAGGAAAGTTTGGATTTGGTTTTCCCTGGCCACCAACTGATATAAGGGCTGTTGTCGTCTAAGTCGCCAATCAGCATGGCTGCATGCCCCAGATGATGATCCTCAGGATACCAGATGAAAACCCAGGCATTTATTTCACCGGTAAAGGTACAGTTTTTGGCTTTTAGAAGAGCAACATCACAAAGTTTCTTTAAATTTTCAAACATAAAGACTCTAAATATAAAAGAAGAAGTATTGGAGAATTTTGAGTGGACGTTTTAGTTTCATTTTTACGTGAAAACAGAGCTTCTTCATTATAGTAAATTGAGTGCTTTTCACAACTTATTATGTTGTTAAGATATTTGTAATACAGTAAAAGGAAATAATGATTTCATAGAGTTAGCTGAGGAATGTTAT
>Ga0105244_10001193_pt1 | contig 21380 bp, 16 predicted proteins | sample KBSM44metaG_FD_80423 | JGI IMG/M metagenome (GOLD analysis project Ga0105244, IMG submission 80423) | Miscanthus rhizosphere microbial communities from Kellogg Biological Station, Michigan, USA - KBS M4-4 metaG | ecosystem: Host-associated > Plants > Roots > Rhizosphere > Soil | place... | reverse complement strand
ATATATTTACTTTGAAAGTGATGATAACTCGATGGCAAAAAAACAATGGAAACTGATACCGCTACTGGTGTCGATCGGCGTGGTCAGTGGGTGCACAATTGTTCCCGGCTCTCATCTTTCCACCTCAGGGAAAGATGTTGTAAAACAAAATGATAGTGACTTTAATATTGATGATCTGGTTAATGTTTACCCGATAACACCAAGCTTGGTAGACAAGATGCGACCAAAGCCCGTGGTGGCGCAGCCTAATGCTGCACTAGAGCGCGAGCTGCAAAACTATGAGTACCGTGTTGGCGTCGGCGATGTGATTATGGTGACGGTATGGGATCACCCTGAGTTAACCACCCCCGCAGGTACTTATCGAAGTGCTAGTGACACAGGTAACTGGGTTAACTCTGATGGCACCATTTTTTATCCTTATATAGGTAAAGTGAAGGTTACAGGCAAGACGATTGGCCAGATTCGGACTGAGATAACGAGTCGTCTTACACAATTTATAGAATCACCACAAGTGGATGTAAGCATTGCGGCCTTCCGTTCACAGAAAGCTTATGTTACAGGAGAAGTCGCTAAGTCTGGGCAGCAGGCTATAACAAACATCCCGTTAACAATTATGGATGCCATTAATGCTGCGGGCGGTCTGACAGATAATGCCGATTGGCGCAATGTAGTATTGACTCATAATGGCAAAGAAAAGGTCATATCCCTTCAGGGATTAATGCAGAAAGGGGATCTGAGAGAGAACCAACTGCTGTACCCAGGCGACATATTGTATATACCTCGGAATGATGACTTAAAAATCTTCGTTATGGGTGAAGTTAAGAAGCAAACGACGCTTAAAATGGATCGGAGCGGTATGACATTGACAGAAGCATTAGGTAATGCTGAAGGGATGGATCAAACCATGTCAGATGCTACCGGTGTTTTCATAATCCGACCGTTACGTGGAACTGAAGGTAAAAAAATCGCCAATATTTACCAATTAAATGCTTCGGATGCCTCCGCGCTTGTTATGGGAACAGAGTTCCATCTACAACCTTATGACATTGTTTATGTAACTACCGCACCTCTGATTCGTTGGAATCGCGTGATTAGTCAATTGGTGCCGACAATCTCTGGCGTGCATGATACGATTGAGAGTGTTCGCTACATCAGACAGTGGCCGTAATCCAGGACTCTTTGCATGCATTTGGCTATCCAGCACTGGAGCTCGGATAGCCTGCATTTGCATTGCTAACGTAATTTAATTATGAATATACTGCCAACCATATGATTAATAATTTAAGCTGGTTTTGGCAGTAAATTTTATGGTACAGGCTTTCAAATAAAGCCATAAATATATCAGATGACGCTTTGTCGATAGTTGGGATTATACATGTCAGATAAAATAGAAACTGTGTCACGACAGAATGAAACAGCTAAAGATGAGTCGGAGATTTTAGGTATTTTTTCTGATATAGCCAGTAATAAAAAATTGGTTATATTTACTGGCGTAGTGTTTTTCATTTTTGGAACAATATATACTTTGCTGAAATCACCTGTGTACCAAGCCGATGCGTTGGTTCAGGTAGAAAAAAACAGCACGGATATGCTAATCAAAGATTTGCGTTCTTTTTCTACAAATAATCAACCTACAGCATCAACAGAAATAGAGATTATTTATTCGAGGATGATTCTAGGGAAAACGGTTGAGCAGCTAGGGTTGAGCAATATTGTAGAGCAACAGTATTTCCCCGTGTTTGGTAAAGCCTGGGATAAGTTTCATGGAAAAAAAACGGGTGCGGTTAACATCGGATATTTGGAACTTCCACTATCATGGAAAGAACCTAGCATAAAGCTCATTTATTTAGGTAAGAATGAGTTTCAAGTAGAAAAAAATGACGACATCCTTTTTAAGGGGAAAGTTGGCGTTTTAACTAAGAAAAATGGTGTGTCTTTAAAAGTCAATTCGATCGAGTCGCAAGTAGGTGCTACCTACATCGTAACCCATAATAGCGAATTAAATGCAATTAACTCGATCAAGCAACGTCTTGTTATAGCTGAAAAATCCGCTAAAAGCGGGATGATCGGGTTATCTTTTACTGGAGAGGACCCAACACTCACGCGAAAAATACTCAACTCGATATTAATTAATTACCTACAGCAAAACATTGAAAGAAAGTCAGAAAAAGCAGCGAAAAGCCTCGAGTTTGTGAGAGCACAAATGCCGAGAGTTAAAGAGGCTCTGGACCAAGCTGAAGACAAGTTAAATGACTATCGTAAAAGAAATGACTCTGTCGATCTTTCCTTAGAGGCCAAAGCGGCTTTGGACGGCTCTGTATCTATACAGAATCAACTAAATGAACTAACGTTCAAAGAAGCAGAGATTGCTCAAAAATATACTACGGATCATCCTATTTATAGAGCACTATTAGACAAACGGCAAACGTTATTGCAAGAACAAACACGCGTAGGAAAAAAGATTTCGTCTTTGCCGGCTACCCAACAGGAAGTGGTTAGACTAAGTCGCGATGTAGAGTCGGGGCAGCAGATATACATGCAGTTGCTTAATAGCCAAGAAGAATTAAGCATTACTAAAGCGAGTGCAATTGGGAATGTTCGCGTGATTGACTACGCAACATTACAGGAATCCCCAATATCCCCAAGAGGGAAATTGATAATCTTTATTAGTACTCTCATTGGCCTGATTTCTTCTGTAACATATATATTGACAAGGAAAATATTCTACACAGGCATAGAGTCGTCGGCCCAAATAGATGATATGGGTATTAATGTGTACGCAAGCATTCCTATTTCAGAGTGGCAGCAAAAAGCTGATAAAGAGAGGCTTTTTGATAGCAGATCCAAAGTAATGATCTCAGGTAGTTGTTTGTTAGCTTTGAATAATCCAGCAGATGTTTCTATAGAAGCAATCAGAAATTTAAGAACAGCCTTGCACTTTGCAATGATTGAAGCCAGAAATAATGTACTAATGATTTCTGGGCCAAGTCCTGGTGTTGGGAAAACTTTCGTTAGTCTTAATTTAGCATCTGTCATTGCACAATCGGATATGAAAGTGTTATTCATCGATTGCGATATGAGAAAGGGATACACTCACAAAATTTTAGGAAATAAAAATGAACGCGGATTGTCTGAGTATCTTTCAAAGAAAGTGAATGTCATCGGTGATATAATTTCAACGGGGAATTACCTGTTCGATTTCATTCCACGCGGGGCAACACCACCAAACCCTTCGGAGTTACTAATGCGTGAGCGCTTTTCCAAGCTAATTAATTGGGGTAGCGAAAATTATGATCTTGTAATTGTTGATACACCGCCAATCCTGGCCGTTACGGATGCAAGCATTGTTGGCAAGTTTGCGGGGACTTCATTAATGGTCGTCAGATATGGCATAAGCAATGATAAAGAAGTCTTTGCCAGCCTGAAACGTTTCGAACTTAATAATGTTGAGATTAAGGGGGTAGTATTAAACGCGGCAACGAAAAAGTTACATGACACATATAACTATGTGTATGAGTGAGGCTGCGTTGCTCTTTCTGAATCATTCTGACTACTCACATATGCCTGGTTTAATATGAATGTAAATTTGAATAAATTCTTAGATAAGACATTTTCATATCGAGTAGATAGTGAAGGGGCTCTTCTCAGTAGAGGTATGGGTTCTTCTATATTAGCGTTGCTTATATTTTTAATTTCGTTTATCTACTTACCTTACCTCACTCTTGTTGCAGTAGCAGGAATGGCTGCGCTACTCATCGTGTATTTAGATACTCATCGTAGTATTGGTATAAAAACGATATTTTTGCTTGCATCTTTTACTATATCGGTTATCCCAATAGCGAGTAAAATGCTTTATCCAGCAGATCAGAATGACAAAGTCCAATATTTTTACGAAATGGCTGATAGTCAAAGCTTATCTGCTTGGTTAAATAATTATAGTGGGTACGATTTCATATCGCACTTTATGTTTAAGTTTTCTTCTTTAGTTTTTGGTGCTGGGAATAGTGCATTTGCCTTTTATTACCTAGTAAGCTTTTTAATTTTGGCGTTTGGTTTAAGTAAACTAAATGGACGTTATTTCGCTTTAGTCGTATTCATATTTCTGTGTCAATACAACTTCCAAGGTTTATATGGCAACCTACTGAGGCAGAGTCTGGCGCTTTCGTTTCTGGTAGTTGCAAGCGGCTATATAGAGAGTAAAAAAAAGAGTTTCATTTTTATTTGTTTAGCTGCCATGACTCACTTCTCATTCGTCATATTTCTTCCTCTGATATTTATCAAAGAAAAATATAGGAAAATAAATACGCCAACTGTAATTGTACTCTTCTCGGTTATCTATTTTGCTGGGACAGTCGTTCTCCCAATATTACTTGGTTTTTCCGGGGGGAATGATTTCATTACGAATCGCGTCGACGCGTATGAGGATAGTACTTTTGGCAATGATTTTACGCGAAAAATCATTGTTACAGTAATATTTATTGCTATTGTAGAAACTCTTTACCTTTCTAGGAAGTTTTCAATGTTTAATGTTTCAGAGTTGGAAGAGAAAAAATTAATTAATATAAGATTCTCCTTCTTATATTGTGCATTGACTTTCTTTTTAACCACCTCGCTGGAGGAAGTTGCCAATAGATATGCATTTAATATGATGATTTATATGTTAAGTGTTTTTGTATTTTGTGTATCTATCTTGAAATTACCTCGATTAAAATCCGTGATCATATTTTCTTTAGTAAGTATTATCTTTTTTGCTTACATATATATTAATATTGTTGGCGTACAGGTTTTCTATTATGGGAATCTGGAATCGATATTAACAGACTCATTACGCGTTATGTGGAATAAAATTGAAGGGTAACAGAGGAGATTCATATGGACGATCTCATTAGCCTTGAATAGTCGACGACTGGTTCAGCTACTACAATGGTAGTGGTAAATATTTATCCAGGTTGCATCGAAATTAAGATGCTAATTTAAATTCCACGTAGAAAAAATCATGAGCAGATTGGAAAGTAAGATAGCGGTTATTATGCCTGCATATAATGCGGGTAAAACTATAGGTAGAGCGATAGATTCGGTGATCAAACAGAGCTATCGTGACTGGCATCTTTATATTATCGATGATAAATCCACAGATAACACGGCTAATGTAATAGAGCACTATTTACATGATGAACGTATATCTTATATCGTTAACCCTCAGAATATCGGAGCGGCGGAGGCTAGAAATGTAGGATTGAAACATGCTAAAGAGGATATTATATCCTTCCTCGACAGCGATGATGAGTGGTTAACAAGTAAATTAGAAATACAATATAAAAGCATAGAAAGTGGTAATACATTACTGTTCTGTGGATACAATTACATAAAGAAAAATAAATATATTATTTCATACGATAAAGGTGTTTTATCAAAAAAAGATTTCTTAAAGAAAAAAACGAGAATATGTTTTTCTACCGTATGTTATAAGCGACGCGGTACCGAAGTTTTCTTTAAGAAAATTGGGCATGAAGACTTCCTATTTATTTTTGAATTATATAAAAGACATGACAGTGCTAGCTATATAAATATACCGGTAACTAATTACTATGTTGTGAATGATTCACTGTCTTCAGATAAAAGCAGAGGAGCTGGCTGGCACTGGGCCTTACTAGGTAAAATTTTTGAAGGGAATGTGCTCAAGAAAACGTGGTATTTCTTGTGGTATATCGCTAATGGAGTGAAGTTCTCGGTAAAGCATAAATAAGGGCGAAAATGAAGGGATATAAGAGGAAAAAAGTACTGCTTGTTATTGATAATGCTTATGGTTTCGCTGGAACCGAGAATGTATGTAATTTTATGAGTGAATGCCTCGTAGAGAGTAATTCAGTAACGATATATTCGCTCAAAGGAAGTGGTGAGACTTTTTACCCCTTTAATGGTGTAGCGGGGGTGATATCATTTGGGGAAGAAGAACGCCCGCTCAAGGCCCTGATCAATCAGATCAATAATAGTGATTTTGACACTATATTTATAATCAGCATGGGACGATTAAGCGTTCTTTTCGCAATACACTCTTTATGTAAGTCATTTTTAAAGCGTACAAAAATATATGCATGTGAGCATGTGGCTCTATCTTCATTCTCTATCCCTATAAAAATTCTTAAGTTCTTATTTTTACGTGTATATAATTCGGTAATTGTTCTAACAGAAAAAGACGCTTCATTGCTGAAATCGTGGAAAATAAGAACTACCGTTATAGCTAACCCAGTCAAACATCAAGGACTAGAGAAAGAGAAGAGAAGTCGTGTTGCCATTGCGGTAGGTCGATTGACTGCACAAAAGGGAATGGATCTACTTTTGAACAATTGGGCAGAGTTTATAGTAGTGAACCCAGAGTGGCGACTTGAAATTGCTGGGGAGGGAGAGTTAGATAATGAATTAAAAGAGAAAACTAAAATTTTAGGACTAAATGATTCGATTCACTTTCTTGGAAAAGTTCACGATATGGAAAGTCTTTATAAAAAAGCGGACTTGCTATTGATGACTTCAAGATATGAAGGCTTGCCGTTGGTTCTTTTAGAGGCAAAGGCGTGGGGTATTCCTGTCATCGCCTATGACTGCCCTACAGGCCCGCGAGAGATAATTGAGCATGGCAAAGATGGTTTTTTAATCGAGAGGGACGATCATTGTGATTATATAGGGAAAATGAACGAATTAGCGAAAAATGATGCACTATATTTTTCATTTAGTCGAAATACTAAACTTACTTCTAGAAAATTTGATGCAAATATTCTCAGAAAAAAATGGGTATCTTTGGCCAAGTAAAGTTTTCTGTGTGGCATGGGTTTTTACATAATGATAATGCAGAGTGATAGATGAGAAAAAAAAAGAAAGTTCTTATTCTTACCTCATATATGTCAGGAAATGGTGGGGTCGAACGAGTAATTCAAAGAATGTTCTCTATTTTTAAAGAGGATGCATCGTTTGATTTGAGTGTGGTTTCTCTTAGTGGCGGCGAAAAAAATATTACGGAAAGTGAACGAGCAAAAAGTATTTATAGAGGACGCGAGAGGTGGTTGGAAAATTTAAAATCATATAGATTACCTATAAATTTGAGAAGCAAATACTTGAACTTTATGATGCACTTGATTTATATGTTTTTATATCTTTTTTTGAATAAAACAGACTATATAATCTGCACTGGTCCTGCTCAATCTCTTTATTTGAAAAAACTGCGATCTCTGTTTGGTTTTAAATACAAGATTTATGCATGGCCACACTTCTCTATTACTTCAAATTTTGGTGAATTTAGGTTTTGTAATAACGCGGACTATTGTCTTGGTATAAGTAAAGACATATGCTTACAATTTGAGAAAATTGGGGTCAGTAAGGAAAAAGTAAAATTCTTCCCCAATCCATTTGATCGTCAGCACTTAGTGTCTTCTGTCGAAAAAAGTGAGACTGTACATTTCATATATATAGGCAGACTGCTTTTTGAAGGGCAGAAAAGAATAAAAGACATTCTTGATGCGTCTAAACTGTTAAATGGAAACTTTATTATTCATTTGATTGGTGATGGTGCTGACTTCGATATCATCGATAATTATGTTAAGCACAATTCGCTTGACGAAAAAATTGTAATTCATAGAGGATGGCATGAAAAGCCCTGGGATATAGTAAAGACCCCAAATGCCTTATTACTGTCTTCAGCTTTTGAAGGATTGCCAACAGTGCTTGGCGAAGCTATGTCACGTGGAGTCCTATGCATAAGTTCTGACTGCGAAACCGGGCCTCGGGACTTTATAACAAATGGTGTAAATGGTTTTCTATTTCCTGTCAACGATGTTGATGCACTTAAAGAGGTCATGCAAAAGGTCATTGATAAGGAGTTATCCATTGAACCATCAGAAATTGCCAAGAGTATTGAGTTCTTTTATGTCGATAATTACCAAACTAGATTTAGATATCTCCTTAACGATTAGATAATGCAGCGGATAAAATGATGGAAAAAATAATTTACATTACGTTAATCGATTTGGATGAAAAGTCTTCAGGAGTTGCAAAAAAAATTGTATCACAGTGCAAGGCTATGCATGAGCTCGGATACGATGTAGATATAGCATATATGAAAGAAGAAGAGATTGCCATTAGGAATGTTGCAAGCGATAGTTTAGATTCTATTCCGGTAAAAAAACTGGATAAGTTATTCTTTTTCGCAGTAGTGATACGCCTTTTAAAAAACAAGGGAGTACGCTATGACTATGCGTACATTAGATTGCCCTATCCATCTCTAAAAGTGGTATCATTCCCGCTTGTCTACATTATGAAAAAACAGTATTCAGACAAGTTGATCATTGAAATACCAACATATCCTTTTGTAAATGAAAGCAAAGGAATTAAATCCAAGTTGTACAACTTATATTTAAATTTTATCTCGCTATTATTGAGCGATAAAATAGACTCAGTAAGTTATATGGGAGCCAAACGTAAAACCATTTGGGGACGGTATGCTATTAGGATATTCAATTCAGTGCCTCTTACCAGTGTCCCGGTGAAAGTATATGAGAACCATAATGGTATTAATTTTATTGGTGTAGCACAATTAGCTTACTGGCATGGCTATGACAGACTTATTCGGGGATTGGCAAAGTATAATAAAGAGGCGAAAACTCCAGTCTTTTTCCATATAGTTGGCAATTCCTTGTCTAAAAAAGATGATGAATTTTCGCGGTTAAAAACGATAGCAGAAAAAAACGGTGTTACCGAATACATCGTCTTTCATGGCGCCATGCATGGTGCGCAGCTTGATATGCTATATAATAAAATGGATATTGCTGTAGACTCTTTGGGGCGTCATCGCAGCGGCAACGATTATAATTGCTCTATCAAATCTAAAGAATATTGTGCAAGAGGGATCCCTTTTATAAAAAGCCACCGTGATGATTCTTTTAACGAAACGAATTATTATTTTCAGTGTGAGTCAAATGAAAATCCGATAGATGTTTATGCGGTCATTAATTGGTTTCAATCTACAAATTTTAATGAAAGAGAATTAAGAGAGTTTGCTGAAGAGACTTTTAATTGGAATGCTCAGTTTATGAAAGTTTTTCCGTCATGAAAATCGTTACTAATAATTTAGGCTTGTATTGTTAAATAATGGAACCTTTTGTTGGGGATAGCTATATTTTTTGTAGGCGTTAAAATATCTACAGATTTTGTCTTATAGGAAATGGTCGAAATTCTTGTAATTTTTACGTGTTAAATTTTTGAGGTACTTTAGGTGCGCTTTAGCCATGATACATGTTTCGCTTTCTTTTTATGCACAAAAATTTGATGATACAGATAAATTACCTTATTATTTCTAATTGTGTGATTGATGGTTGATAGCATTCCCCATCATGCGGTAATCTACGGGATGTTATCTACATAATCGTTGTTCATCTCTTAAAATACAGGTGTTTAAGCCCTAGGAATGCGGAATATGTTTGATTCAATATTAGTTGTTTGTGTTGGAAACATCTGTCGTTCCCCTACAGGCGAGCGGCTTCTAAAACAGCTACTACCAGGTAAAGAGGTCAGCTCTGCAGGGCTGGCTGCTTTAGTTGGTAAAGGGGCAGATCAAAAATCAATTTTTATTGCAAATGCAAATCATGTGTCCTTAGACGGGCATAAAGCGAAGCAGTTAACCAGAGAGCTTTGCCGACAGTACTCCTTAATTTTAGTTATGGAGAGAAAGCATATTGATGCGGTTGCTCGTTTAGTTCCTGAAGTCAGAGGCAAGACTATGTTATTTGGCCACTGGCTGGGGGAACGAGAAATTCCTGACCCATATGGAAAAAGTCAAGAGGCTTTTGATTTTGTCTATAATTTGCTTGCTGAATCGGCGCAAAAATGGTCTCAAGTGCTAAATAAATAATAGAGCTGACAATGACAGATAACGCAGAGAAAAGATCAATTGTTGCAAAATACAATGAGTTGAACATAGAAAAAATAGTAGGTTCTTTAGTGGACCATCGTTGGTTATTGATAGGGATCACTACTCTATTTGCCGTGTTTGGCATTTTGTGTTCTTTGTTTTCTACGCCTATTTACCAAGCGGATGCTTTAGTTCAGGTCGAGAAAAATGCGGGTGGGGCATTGTTAGACAATTTGTCAGAAATGATGCCAAACTCACAACCAGAATCTAATACTGAGATTGAGATTATTCAATCTCGCTTGATTTTAGGTAGAGCTGTTGATGACCTTGGCCTTGAGACTGAGGTTCAGGAGAAATACTTTCCAATATTTGGACGCAGTTGGTCACGTTTAATTGGAAATAAACCCCAGCGTATAGCAATTTCTCGTTTTGCTGTACCACCCGAACTTCTTGATAAAGCATTGATATTAAGGGTGATTAGCGACAAGGACTTCTCTGTTACCAGCGATGATGGTAGTGTTGATTTTAAAGGGAAGGTTGGTGATTTTTCTGGTAAGGATTCTGTCAGCTTACTAGTAAACGACATTGACGCTAAAGCTGGGACTGAGTTTTTAATAACTCATAAAACGAGATTGAAAGCGATAAATAAGCTTTTTTCTTCTCTTTCAGTTAAAGATCGTGGAAAAAAAACCGGTGTTTTAGCTTTGACATTGGTTGGTGATGACCCCCTCTTAACACAAAAAACTTTACAAAGTATTGCACAGAATTACATTTTACAAAATGTAGCAAGGAAATCAGAGGAAGCAGAGAAAAGTTTGGCATTCTTGGAGAACCAGCTACCTACGGTAAGAGCTTCGCTCGATGAAGCTGAAAATAAGCTCAACAAGTTTAGACAGCAGAATGATTCCGTAGATCTTTCTTTAGAAGCAAAATCTGTGTTAGACACTATTGTCTCAGTAGAGTCGCAGTTAAATGAATTGACTTTTAGAGAGGCTGAGATATCTAAACTTTATACAAAAGAACACCCAGCCTATCGTGCGTTGATCGAAAAGCGTCAAACGCTAGAGAAAGAGAAAAGTAAGCTAAATAAACGTGTTGCCGGTATGCCTCAGACACAGCAAGAGATATTGAGGCTTACACGTGATGTGGATGCAGGGAAAATAATCTACATGCAGTTGCTCAACAAACAACAGGAATTGAGTATTACAAAAGCAAGTACAGTAGGCAATGTAAGGATTGTTGATGATGCGGTGACTCAACCTCGTCCAGTTGCACCAAGGAAAACACTAATAGTGCTTTTCTCTGTTTTCCTAGGAGGATGCTTTGCAGTTGGTCTCGTGTTGATCAAAATCCGGTTACACCATGGCATAGAGTCACCTGATCAGCTAGAGCAAGAAGGGATCAGCGTTTATGCAAGTATTCCGTTATCTGAATGGCAGCAAAAGAAAGATATTCAGCTCCATTCTGCAAGAAGAAAGACAATTGTTCGATCTGATTCACTATTAGCTAATGGAAATCCTGCAGATTTGGCTATTGAGGCGATAAGAAGTCTTCGTACCAGTTTACACTTTGCGATGATGGAGGCCAAAAATAATGTTTTGATGATTTCAGGTGCAAGTCCTAATATAGGTAAGACTTTTGTTAGCGTAAACTTAGCAGCAGTGATTGCGCAATCTGGAAAGACAGTTTTGATTATAGATGCTGATATGAGGAAAGGTTATCTTCACTCCTTATTGGACGTTGATGGGAAGCAGGGGCTTTCGGATATTTTATCTAAGCAAATTAGCATTCAGGACGGTGTCAAAAAGACAACAATTGAAGGCATGGATATGATAGCTCGTGGTCAGGTCCCACCAAACCCGTCTGAGTTGTTGATGGCATCTAGATTTGTGGAGTTGGTGAATTGGGCAAGCGAACACTATGATTTTGTCTTGATCGATACCCCTCCTATTCTTGCAGTTACAGATGCCGCGATAATTGGACGATATGTAGGTACGGCACTTATGATTTGTCGCTATGGCGTGAATACAGTGAAAGAGGTTGACGTTAGTATCCGTCGTTTTGAGCAAAACGGAACAAATATTAAAGGGGTTATTCTTAACGCCGTTGAGAAGAAGGCTAGTAGTTATTATGGTGGCTATGGTTATTACCACTATGAATATACACCGGCAAAGAATAAAGACTGACCTGACTTATATGCAACGGTCCCTAATTATTGGGACCGTTCTAGCGTGCATGGTAGAGAGTTATTTTTAGTTTTCTTTATCGTTGAGCTTCCCTATGAAAATTATGCTTGTGAATACGCTTTATTCGCCATTCCAGGTTGGAGGCGCGGAAACCTCAATACAAATGCTATGTGAAGAACTGGTGAGGAGAGGTTATGAGGTCCGAGTGGTTACGCTAAGCAATAATACCATGCGTAAATGTTCTACGATTAATGGTGTTGAAGTTATTTACTTGCCCTTAAGAAATATTTATTGGCCATTTACATCTGTTAAACAAAACGTTTCTAAGAGACTCATATGGCATTTTATTGATAATTACAATTTTTTGATGAAGCATTCTTTCAGAAATGAAGTTGTTCGCTTCAAGCCTGATGTTATTCATACAAATAATTTGGCTGGCTTTTCTGTAGCTGTTTGGAGTGTTGCACACTCATTGAGAATAGGTATTGTTCATACATCACGTGACTACTATTTATTAGATCCAAATACAACACTGAGCCGTAAAGGGGTTGATATAAGCAAAAGCTCATTCTCTTCTTTTTTTTGGTCCTTTACAAAAAGAATTCATAGTAAAAAAGTCGAGTGTTATGTAGGTATCAGCAAATTTATTATGCATTTTCATTTGGAAAAAAAATTTTTTAAATCTGCAAACAGTTCCTACATTTACAATCCTGTTTCTCCTTACATAAATCATGTAGACGAGAAAAAAGTTAAACGCGTTGGATTTATTGGTCGTATCACGAAGGAAAAAGGTTTTGATGTTTTTTGCAAGATAGTTATCCAAATGAGGGAGCGTGGCTATATTTTCAATGCTATTTCTGCAGGCGAATATTATGACACGTATGAAGCACTTGAGCTTAGGGAGCTTTCGGAGGTGGCTCATGTGGAGCACCTGGGGAGGGTTAGTACTAAGGAGTTTCTCGATAGTGTTGATATTGTGATCCTTCCGTTTAAGTGGCGAGAACCATTCGGCAGAGTAGTGGTTGAAAGCGCACTTGCTAATAAAAAAGTATTAATCAATGCTAGCGGTGGAACAAGTGAGTTAATTGAGTTAATTCCTTCGGTTAAAACGATAAGTTTAGAAAATATCGAGTGGGCTCTAAGGACTAAAAGTGAGAACGAATCGGAGCCTGATATTATAAGCCTCTTTGATGTCAAAAAAATTACAGATGAGTATATAACCGTATATGATCAAGCCAGAAAAGTTACCCATCCTAACGGAGTTGTCTGACTTACTCATTATTTACGATAGCATTGTTTTCTTTTGTGGTCTATTTTTTGCGTTTTTGTATTTATATTTCATTTCAAGAAAATTCAATTTTGACTATAGCGTGGTCGCTCTTTTTATATTATATGTGATTTGTTCCTATTCATCATATAATATTATGGTTATGCCAATTCATGACTATAACTTGCCGGTGGCCAGAAATTTTATTTATCATTACAAAGTATTCAGCATATTTTCCATTACTGACATTGTTTTTTTCGCTCTCTCTGCCTTTATCATTATACGCTGCGCGACAAATTTCGGAGAGTTTAAGAGCCTCAAAAAAAACAAGTCCGTAATTCGATTCATTATAGCCATCGTCATCGTGCAAGGAATTGTGGTTGCTGTGTTATCAACGGCGGGTTTTTCCTATCATGTTACGCATGATGGCGTTGGTCAGTTAAAAAGACAGTTCATGTATTTCCGCGGGGTTATTTACTTTTTTGTTTTGGCGTACTTCTTCTACCATTCGTTAAAACGACTATCGCCACTGGGTTTTTATAGGGTAATGGCCTTCTTCTGCATCCTGGACCTGGTAAACTTTACCTCCGGATTGGTTTCAAGCTCTATATACTATGATTTCTTATGGGAGAGATATGGCGTAAAAGTCACAATAATAGATCAGGATAAGATATACAATTATTTCACGATTTATTCATTAATGATTTTTGCCTTTGTTTTTTCCCGAACACCGAAAAAGTTTGCAGTATGCTTCGCCACTATCGTTATTGGTACGGTGATGTATTTTAATGTGTACAAATTTTTATTCGCAATAGCCATATTATTTGTGCTATATGATATTTTTATTAATATCCTCTCGAAAAAGATATCAAAGTTAAAGATCGCGGTTGTTTTTCTTGCCGGTATTATGGCATTGCCTGCCGTGATTAATCTCTATTCCAGCAAGTCAATGAATACACGTTCGAGCCAGCTGAGTGATTATTGGGAATATACAGGAAAATATTTTCCAGCTAACGTAATCGGTATTGGCTATGGTGGCTTGTATTATTCCCCTACAGGTGTCGCGGATAAAGGCGAAAGCAAGAAGATCGATTTGGAAAAACTCGGCGAGCATTATAAGAGAAGTATCCAAACGCCGTTGTTAACGCAGCTAAAGAATAGTGGAACGTTAGGCCTGCTGTTTATGTTTAGTATCGCTATTTTTGTCAGCGTAAAAATGGCAAGAGTTAATTTAGCACTGTCTGATAATGTTTTCAGTAATGCAATTTGTTTTAATCTTATTTGGCTTGTTGGCAGCAGCTGTATCCTATTGCAGCCATACCCAATGCCATCGCTTACTTTCATCAAGCTCTTATTACTCCTTCTACTTCTGTTGAATGAATATAAACAGCAGAATGAAATTATTGATGCAATAAAATCTGTAGGAGATATGGGCAGTGATAGAACGTAAGCAAGGCGGGAGCATGTTAATTGAATTCATTAAGAAATATTGTTAAAGCGATTTCTAAGTATCTTCCCTGGTCAATCCAGGATCGGATTGTTTTTATTTTAAAACTGGGCTATTTCCCGAAAATAAAAAATGCTGCGACATTCAACGAAAAGGTACTCTTTCGAAAACAGCATAGGATGCTGGATATTAAATATAGTTGTTTGTCAGATAAGTTTTTGGTGCGGGGCTACGTGAGCAGGCTGATTGGTGATAGCTATTTCGTGCCGCTGATGTTTTATACTGATTCGCCTGAGGCGTTGTCGAATTACTGCCCATCATGCGATATTATCATCAAGCCTAATCATGGCGCTGGAATGTACAGGATCGTCAGAGCCTCTCGCTATGATGCGGAAGTAAAGGAAATCATCGAACTATGCAACAAATGGCTGCTAACAGATTTTTCTCATGTACAAAGAGAAATTCATTATAGAAATATTCCAAGAAAAATATTGGTAGAAAAGCTGCTCGGCGACGGCCGGATTGCGCCGACGGATTATAAATTCCATATGTTCCGCAATGGCGAAGGGGAGTTTAACTTTGTCTTGCAAATTATTAATGAGCGCTTTTCAGGGCGCTTATCCAGAACCTTCTATGTAAATAATTTCGATGCGCCATTTGATACCGAGAGCCGGGCAACCGTTGATAGTGCGCCTGATGATTTGCACAAGGTTGATAAACGCCTGGCCTTAGAAGCGTTGAGGTTGAGCCGCTTGCTTGCTGCGGACTTTGATTATGTGCGTGTTGATTGGTATATTCACGGTGGGGCGATCTATTTCAGTGAGCTTACCTTTACACCGGCTGCAGGATTTGGCGTCGGCTATGGAATGCGCCTGGATAAATTGATGGGAGAGTTTTGGGTGTAGAATGCAGACGCATAAGTGCAGGAACCCCGATGCTTACTAAGAAAAATGAGATAGCGCATGATATATATCAATGCCAGATTTTTAACCCAAGATATCACGGGAGTTCAACGTTTTGCCGCGGAGCTTTGCCTCAAACTTTCAGCGTTGAGGGATGACTTGGTGTTTTTATCTCCGGCGGATATTAAGCAAACTGACATTGCAAAACGCTTGAATGTTAAAGTGATCGGCAAGCATCGAGGGCACCGTTGGGAACAAATAGATCTTCCTTTTTTTCTACGGCGTTGTGGTCGTCCTTTGCTACTAAATCTTGGAAATACTGCACCCTTATTATATAAAAATAAAATAATTACGTTGCACGATATTTCCTACCTTCGTTTTCCAGAAACTTATTCATGGGCGTTTAGGGGAGTGTATAAGCTATTAATTCCACTGTTGTTAAAAACGTGTAAAACCCTATTGACCGTCAGCGAGTTCTCAAAAAAAGAGATTGCCAATAAGTATCAGTTCCCAATTGAAAGAATGCATGTTATTCACAATGCGGTAAGCGATGACTTTACGCCAGGATGTGCTGACAATGTACCTGTTAAGTACTTTCTTGCCGTGTCATCTCATCATTATCATAAAAATTTCCATCGGTTGCTTGCGGCATTTTCAACATTGCCGGGGGATCATGATATCCATATGTTCGTCGTCGGTGGCACCAACTCTAACTTCAATGGCCATCATGAACTGGGAAAAAATGTTAGCAATCGCGTTAATTTTATTGGGCGGGTTTCTGATGCAGAGCTCGTAAACTTATACCGAAACGCATTCTGTTTTATTTTTCCATCGCTGTATGAGGGCTTTGGCATACCTCCTTTGGAAGCGCAAGCCTGTGGTTGCCCAGTGATCGCATCCAACGCGGCGGCCATACCGGAGGTTTTAGGCGACAGTGCCATCTATGTTGATCCCTTAAACAGTGCTGCGTTAGCTGAAGCTATGGAAAACATCATCGTTAACCCCGAATTGAGAGAGTCTCTTATTGTGGCTGGCAATGCGAATGTTCAGCGGTTTTCCTGGTTGCTTTCGGCGAGAAAGTTGAATCATGTGATCGATAGCGTTTAAGTTCACTTTACTACCTATACCATTCTCTTGTTTACTAAAGTCTGGTCAATGAGCACATTTATAAAATCGAAATGCCTTGAGGTTTATAATGTTTGGTAGTGATATTAATGTTGGAATAGTTGCCGATTGGCTTGTCACCTCAGCGGGCGCTGAAAACGTTATTAAAGAACTGGTGAATATATATCCATCTTCCGAGCTTTACGCCGTGATAGACTTCATATCTGATGAAGCACGCGTTGATTTTTCGAACAAAGTAGCGAAAACGACTTTTATTCAAAAAATTCCTTTTGCTAAGAAAAAATATCAGCTTTACTTGCCTTTAATGCCGTTGGCAATTGAACAAATAGACGTCAGTTCTCACGATGTCATTATTTCCAGCAGTCATGCAGTTGCTAAAGGCGTACTTACTGGCCCTGATCAGTTGCATATCAGCTACGTTCACTCACCAATGCGTTACGCATGGGATCTGCAGCACCAATATTTGAAAGAAAGCGGTCTTGATCGGGGTGTTAAAGGCTTTCTGGCAAAGTGGTTCTTGCATAAAATGAGGATTTGGGATCTTAGAACTTCGCATGGCGTTGACTATATGGTTGCCAACTCTCATTTCATAGCCAGAAGAATAAAAAAAGTCTACGGGCGCGATGCGGATGTGATCTACCCACCTGTTGACGTTGACAGGTTCACGCTAAAAACGAATAAAGATGACTATTATATTACGGCATCCAGGATGGTGCCTTATAAGAGGATGGATTTAATCGTAGAAGCTTTTAAAAAAATGCCAGAAAAAAAATTAGTTGTTATTGGCGATGGGCCTGAAATGGATAAAATTCGGCGACACGCATCGGATAATATAGAGATATTGGGCTATCAACCTAATGATGTTTTGCAAGATTTTATGGAAAGGGCCAAGGCGTTCGTTTTTGCCGCTGAGGAGGATTTTGGCATTGTCGTTGTTGAGGCACAGGCATGCGGTACGCCAGTTATTGCTTACGGGCGAGGGGGCGTACTGGAAACGGTAAGGCCCTACGGTACAGAAAAACCGACCGGGATATTTTTTCAACGACAAACCGTTGATGATATCATCGCTGCCGTTGAAAAATTTGAAACTGTGCAAAATGAGTTATCCCCAGAAGATTGCCGAACTAATGCGATGAAATATTCTGCCCAACGATTTAGAGCGGAATTTAGCACTTATTTATCAAGGAAATGGTCAGATTTTCAAGAGTCAAAAAAAATCACATACTAGTGCCTAACATGAGACGTTCAATCACGATTTAGTTATTTAAATTTAAACAGGTTGCGTGTTTTGTTCCTATGGCCAATATTAGTAATTATAATGCTGGCTTTCTCATGTTGATAGCGGTGTGTGTCGTTACAGATTTCTATTTATTTTTACGGATGGTAAACCCAATGTTAAATAATAATGGGGTGTTTAAAAAAATGGCACCTAAAGTATCCCTGATTATTTCAGATTTTATATTTTTTAACGCATCTATATTTCTTGCTTATTTTATTGTTTTCCATTCCACTGGGAACCCTTATGTCTTGCCGGCGGATGGTGCTTATACTGCTCGTATTTCTGCACACCTGATTCTTTCCGTTATTTGTATTGCTTGGTTTTTGTCAAGGCTGCGGCACTACACTTATCGTAAACCCTTCTGGTTTGAGTTGAAGGAGGTCATTCGTACTTTATTGATCTTTGCTGTTTTGGATCTTTCTCTTGTTGCGTTCTCAAAATGGAATTTTTCACGTGGTGTTTGGTTGGTTACTTGGATCCTTATCCTTATTTTGGTTCCATTGGGTAGGGCGATAACTAAGCGAATACTCAATAAACTGCATTTATGGAAAAAAGAAACTATCATCATTGGTTCTGGAAAAAATGCGAAAGAAGCCTATGCTGCCTTACAGAGTGAAGAGGTTTTGGGTTTTAACGTTGCCGCCTTTGTTTGTACCAATGTCCCTTGCGAAACGATAATTTCCGGTGTATCCGTGATTGATTCTGAAGCCGCACTGTGGGAAATTGCTGATGTTGAAAGTACGCAGTTCATCGTTGCTCTGGAATTTGAAGAGCATGCGTTGCGAGACTGGTGGCTGAAAAATCTTGCTAAGCATAATTGTCGTTCAGTATCAGTTATCCCTACCCTACGTGGGGTTCCGCTGTATGGCACTGATATGTCATTTATTTTTAGTCATGAAGTGATGATTTTACGCGTCGGTAATAACCTGGCAAAACGTTCCTCCAGGTTCATCAAGCGTGTGTTTGACATTGTCGGCTCGGCTTCAATTATGCTTGCACTTTCACCTGTGCTGCTATTTTTGGCCTACAAAGTCTCACGCGATGGCGGTAAAGCCATTTATGGCCATGAGCGTGTGGGTCATAATGGCAAGAAGTTTAAGTGTTTAAAATTCCGTTCTATGGTTATGAATTCTCATGAGGTGTTGGAGAATCTGTTACGCACGGATCCGGCGGCCAGAGCCGAATGGGACAAAGACTTTAAATTAAAGAATGATCCCAGAATCACCAAAGTGGGGCATTTTATTCGCAAAACCAGTCTGGATGAACTGCCTCAATTATGGAACGTCTTCAGAGGTGAGATGAGCCTGGTTGGGCCGCGTCCTATCATTGAGGCCGAATTAGAACGGTACGCTGGCGACGTAGACTATTATTATATGGCAAAACCGGGGATGACTGGTCTGTGGCAGGTCAGTGGTCGCAACGACATTGATTATGATACGCGGGTTTATTTCGATGCTTGGTATGTGAAAAACTGGGCTTTATGGAATGATATCGCTATTCTCTTTAAAACGATCGGCGTTGTGTTGAAAAGAGATGGTGCTTACTAGTTAATAAGCCTTATGGGTCCTTCATGTTTTGTATTTCCGCCATTGCATGATGGGCCCTTTGCATTTTTAAGATTTTTTAGTCTTTTGGGTGACAGTAATGAGTAATTAAGTAGGAAAAATATGTGTATTGGTGATTCTTTATGGCAAAGAGCTGGCTAAATCCCATACGTTGTCGTCATTGTTGAATTTTGATTGTTCTCACTTCGATTTGACCGTGCTTAATAATGGTCCACAAGCCTTACCTGAAGGCGGTCTTTTTTATGATAAGCTGAGCTCCGGCTTTAATAATTTTGAATTGATGAATAAGATAGAGAATATGCCTTTGAGCATAGCCTATAACTCATTTATTGATAATCATCCTGACGCGGACAAGTATTTTTTCCTTGATGATGATACTGAAATCACCGAAAGCTATTACACGAGGTTGACCGATGGAGACACCTCTTTTGATGTGGAAATCCCTAAAATCGTTTCTTCCGATGATGCTTTAAATAAAGGGATTATCCACTACCCCGTTGAAAATGACGTCCCTGTTTTGCAAAAGAGAGCCGTTGATGTGAATAGCGTACTCTCAATTGGCTCTGGTCTAATCATTTCCCGTGTGTTTGTAATGAAATTCCAGAGCGTTAATCTGCCTATCTTTGATAACTGCTATGCCTTGTATGGCGTGGACTATAGCCTGTTCAGGAATATGCGAAAGCTCCTGAAGAAAAAATGCAATTTACTTTCACCAGTTTTTCATCACTGAATCATTCTTTGTCTCCTTTACAAAAAGGGGCGCTTAGTGAGCATACTAAAAGAGAGCGCCTTTATGATGTTATTTTATCCGCCAGGCATCATTCCAACAGGGTATATGTTACGGACCTGATAAAGGCTATCTTAAGAGAAACCAAGAACTTTAATTTTCCTTTGGTATTGCATATTATTTCGACCTTCGAAAATGGCTACCACCTCAGGTGTGAACGCTGTATCGTGAATAGGGAAAAATAGCTGCAACGGCGTTGCCTTTAGTTTTTTTCGTATTCCTATGCATGATGCGCAGCAGATGGTGGCTGCGCTATCAAAATGTTTTACTCTGCGCTTCCTTCCATTTTCCTTCACCCTTTCCCCCTACTTTTCGGTAGAATACCTTTGGTGATTTTTTGGGATTTTGTTTATGTTCCATAGGTTTTCTTCACCTTTCTATCCCGTTTTTCCTGACGGGAAATTTAATTTTCCTCCTTTTTATTAACTTGATTGTTATTCCACCCAGATATGTTTTTTTCTCATACCTTTTAAAAAAATTATATTCGTCTTGTTCCAGTATTGCCTGGTCGTTATTAGTTATAATCGTTTTGTATTTTAAGTTTTATAATCATACGTCGATATTCATTATCTTAATGAATAGTAATGTTTTTTTTCAATATTCCCCCCCATATACTGACGTGTTTTTTAAAGAGATTTCTAGCTAAGAAAATCTGATTTTTAACTCAGGGTATCGATTAGATAGCTAATGGTTCCATTGTTGATGTTAACGGACATTATTTATAGAGTGAATTTGTTTTAACCTATTGTATTATATGGTTTTTTGTTTTCAATTCTATTTGTGATAATAAAAATCCCACCACCTTGACAGCTTGGCTTTTTTGAACTTTTCTTTATATGCGAAGTAAGGGGATTTTTTCGCACGCTATTCATTATGCGGTAACGTTTTTACTGCTAACGCCAGGTTTTAAATCAGGTTTGATTT
>Ga0105244_10001192_pt1 | contig 21388 bp, 17 predicted proteins | sample KBSM44metaG_FD_80423 | JGI IMG/M metagenome (GOLD analysis project Ga0105244, IMG submission 80423) | Miscanthus rhizosphere microbial communities from Kellogg Biological Station, Michigan, USA - KBS M4-4 metaG | ecosystem: Host-associated > Plants > Roots > Rhizosphere > Soil | place... | reverse complement strand
CTGCAGCAACAGCAACTGAGCGGCCGCCACAGGATCGTCCGCGGCGGTCTGTACACGCACGCCGGTCGTCGCCTGGTTCTGGGCCGCGACCACGCCAGAATAGTTCTTCTGATAATCGCTGGAGCTGGTGCTGAAATATTGCTCTGTAGAGATACGCATCGTTCCAGACTCCTTTAAAGGGCGTTGATCAGTGTGCTGAAGGTTTCTTGCGCGGCTTTGATGATCTGCGACGACGCGGTGTAGTACTGCTGGAACTTGATCATGTCGCCCGCCTCCTCATCCAGGTTCACCTGGGATACGGAGTTGCTGGCCGCCTTGTTCGCCGCCAGCAACGCGCCGGTGGCCGTGCTGTCGGTGTTGGCCTGGGCCGCCTTGGAGCCCACCTGCGACACCAGTCGGCTGTTGGCGCTGACGAGGCTCATGCCCGCATTGCCATCCACTGCGCCCACGGTCGCCTTGGTCTGCAACCCCAGCAACTCCTGGGCGTTACGGCCATCGGACGTGGCGCCGCTGTTGAACGAGAAGGTGGTGCTGTCGTCCTTGGCCGGCGAACCGCCCACCGAGGTATCGAAACTGAAGCTCTTGCCCGGGATCAGCGCGCCGGACGCATCACGCATCGGCACGTTGATGGTGATCTTGTTGGCCTGCCCCGGGATGATGCTTCCGGTACCGATCGGGTTGCCCTGGGCGTCGCTGATCTTGTACGACTGCGTACCATCGGCAGCCACGTCGCCGTAGACCATCTTCACCGGCATCGAGTTTTCGATCCCGGTGCGCAACTGCGCGGTATCAGCGCCACCGTTGATATCGATCGGCAGCGTCAAGGTCGGCGGCGTGAACGTGCCCGTGCCGGTGTTGGTCTTGCTGGCGTTGCCGGCCAGTGCCCCGGCGTACGCGATTTTGTTCGGGTCCTTGAGCTCAACGCTGATATTGCTGGCCCCGGTGGCCGTCGGACTGACCTTGAAGCTGTCACCGGCCGCCACAGGCCCGCCGCTGTTGAGCGCCAGGGTGAAACCGTCAATCACCGGTGGCGGCGTGGTGGTGGTGTCGAACGAGCCCATGGCCTTGCCGTCGGAACGCACGACGTTGTACTGGTTGGCGCTGGTGAAGGTGACCTTGTAGTCAAAGGTCGACAGCTTGCTGCTGTCGGCAATCGTCACATTCAGGTTGCCGGAGCCTGCGCTGTTACCCGCGGCCGCCTGGCTGCGCTGGGAGATCGCTGCCGCACTGTTGATATCACCGAACAGCGAACTGCCGAAGTCACTGTTCAGGTCCAGGCCCTGGCCCAGCTGGCGGTTGACCGTGTCAGCAGTGGCAATGGCGATGCGGCCCAAGTCGTTGATCGCCGGCATCAGCACGTCACTGCGATAACGCAACAGGCCGCCAATGCTGCCACCGGTGACCACCGAACCGATGTCCATTGCGGTGTCGCCCATGTTCAGCTGAATGGTGTACTGACTGTTGTCGGTCTTGCTCGGAACCGCCGAAATCGGGTTGGAAATGCCACCCTCGACCAGCGACTGACCGGTACCGGTGGTGATGCTCAGTTGGCCGTTTTTCTCGGTGGCTGTCACGCCGATCAACTCATTGAGCGAGCGCACCGCTTCGTTGCGCGCATCCAGCAAGTTGTTCGGCGCACTGTTGGAGGTGCCGCTCGCCTGAGCGATCTGGTTGTTCAGCGAGGCAATCGACGACGTCAGCGAGTTGACCTGATCGCTCATGGTCTTGAGTTGGCTGTTGATCGTTTCTTTCTGCTGGGTCAACTGCGTGGAAATCGAGTTAAAACGGTTGCTCAAGGTCTGCGCGCTGGTCAACAGCAATTGCCGGGCGGAAATGTCCGAAGGGTTGGCGGCGGACGTTTGCAGCGCCGAGAAAAACGCACTGAGGGCCGGGGACATGCCGGTGGACTTGTCCGACAGGGTCTTGTCGACCGCAGCGGCCTGGCCCGCATAAGCGGTGGCGTCGCTGTTGAGCGCGGTGCTGCTCTGGTAGGCAGCGCCGAGGAAATCGTTATAAATGCGGCGCACGTCCGCCAGGGTCGTACCGCTGCCGATGTAGACACCGCCGTACTGGTTCGACGCACTGGTGTTCTGGGTGGTCTGCTGACGCGAGTATCCCGGGGTGTTGACGTTGGCAATGTTGTTACTCAGGACCGACAGCGATCCTTGAGCGGCGTTGAGCCCCGACATCCCGATATTGAGCAAACTCATGATTCAGACCTTATAAATGAGTGGAAGCGCCCGCGGCAGCGTAGTTCTGGTAGCTGTTCATCGTTTTTGCGATCTGCGAAATCTTGCTGGCGTAGTCCGGGTCGGTTGCATAACCGGCTTTTTGCAACTCGCGTACAAACTGTTCCGGGTTGTCGGCCGATTTCACAACTTCTTTATAGCGATCATTGCTTTGCAGCAACGTCACCAAGTCGTGGAAGCTGTCCTGATAGGAGTTGTAGGAACGGAACTGCGCCGTCTCCTTGACCATCGCCCCATCGCGAAACTCGCTGGTGATCGCACGCGCCTGACCGCCCTGCCAGCTCTGCCCGGCCTTGATACCGAACAGGTTGTGGCTGCTGCTGCCATCTTCGGCACGCATCACCGATTTGCCCCAACCGGTTTCCAGGGCCGCCTGGGCCACCAGGTACTTCGGATCGACGCCGATACGCGCCGCCGCGGCCTTGGCCATCGGCAACATGGTGGCGACGAATTCGTCCTGCGAACTGAACGCCTTCTTCGCCGGCGCCAGCGGTGGCTGGGCAATGGCGCGGCCGTAGACCTGCATCTGGCCTTTTGGCGCGACGGCAAACCCGCGCGCGGCACTGTTGATCACGTTGTCGGCTGCCGCACTGTTACGCAGCGGCGCGGCGTTGTTGACCGTGGTGGCGTCAGTGTTCGGCACGATGCCGGCCAACAGCCGATCGGTCAGCTTGCTCGGCAAGGAGATACGCCGCTGGTTCATCAGCGCCACATCGTTGGAATGGGACACGCCACCCTCGGGCACCGCCACGCGGTAAGCCCACAGCGGGCGCTGGCCGTTGGAGCGGCCCAGTGGGCCCTCGGCTTGGGTGCCCGCGGCAATCGCGGTCGGCACGTCGACTTTCTTCGCCGGCTCCGCCGCTGCGGGGCCCTGCAAGGTGGCCGCTTGAGGGTCCACCGGCTTGTTCTTCTGCATCTGGCGCATCAGCACGTCAGCCAGGCCGATGCCGCCGCCTTCGCGTGACATCGAGACCGCCAGTTGCTGGTCGTACATTTCCTGGTACTGCTTGGCCGCCGGGGTGTTCAGCGGGTTGTCCTTGCCCAGCGCTTCGGTGGCCGAGCGCGCTGACTTGAGCATCTCGCTCAAGAACAACGATTCGAACTCCTGCGCCACCTTGCGCATGTTCGCATCGCTGTTCTTGTCGGCACCGACCTTGAGCTGGTTCAACCGGTTCAGGTCTGAGTAAGACCCCGAGTCCGCCGTGCTGGTCAGCCCGCTTTTGCGCATATCCATAGCCATGGCCTTAGATCACGATCAGGTCGGCTTGCAGGGCGCCGGCCTGTTTCAAGGCTTCAAGGATCGCCATCAAGTCGCCGGGCGCTGCGCCCACCTGGTTCACCGCACGGACAATCTCATCCAGGGTGGTGCCGGGGCCGAACTTGAACATCGGCTTGGCTTCTTGCTGGGCGTTGACCCGCGAACGCGGTACTACAGCAGTCTGGCCGTTGGACAATGGGCCAGGCTGGCTGACGATCGGGTCTTCGGTGATGGTCACCGTCAGGCTGCCGTGGGTCACCGCCGCCGGCGATACCTTGACGTTCTGGCCGATCACGATGGTGCCGGTACGCGAGTTGATAATGACCTTGGCCACTGCCTGGCCCGGGTCGACCTCAAGGTTTTCCAGGATCGACAGGTAGTCGACACGCTGGCTTGGGTCCAACGGCGCTGTCACGCGGATCGAACCGCCGTCGATGGCTTGCGCCACGCCAGGGCCGAGCATGTCGTTGATCTTGTCGACCACACGCTTGGCGGTGGTGAAGTCCGAACGGTTGAGGTTCAGGGTCAGGCTGTTGCCCTGGTTGAATCCGCTCGGCACGGTGCGCTCAACGGTGGCGCCGCCCGGAATACGACCGGCCGACGGCACGTTGACGGTGATCTTCGAGCCGTCACGGCCCTCGGCGTCAAAGCCCCCCACCACCAGGTTGCCCTGGGCAATGGCGTAGACGTTGCCGTCGATACCCTTGAGCGGCGTCATCAGCAAGGTGCCGCCACGCAGGCTCTTGGAGTTACCGATGGACGACACGGTAATGTCCACCACCTGCCCCGGTTTGGAGAACGCAGGCAGGTCGGCACTGATCGACACGGCGGCGACGTTTTTCAACTGCACGTTGCCCGATCCAGGCGGCACCTTGATGCCGAACTGCGACAGCATGTTGTTGAAGGTCTGCAAGGTGAACGGGGTCTGGGTGGTCTGGTCACCCGTACCGTTGAGCCCCACCACCAGGCCGTAGCCGATCAACTGGTTGGAGCGCACGCCCGAGATGCTGGCGATGTCTTTCAGGCGCTCGGCCTGGGCGACTGCGCTCAGGGACAACAGCAATGCCGCTGCCATCAGCTGTTTGAGGTTCAAGATGATCACCTAGAAAGGGAACAGCGGGCTAAGGAAGAAACGGTCGAACCAGCCCGGCTGACTCGCATCTGCAAACGAACCCGTACCCGAGTAGGTAATGCGCGCATCGGCAATCCGCGTGGACGGCACGGTGTTGTCGGTGGCGATGTCATCGGCGCGGACCATGCCGGCGATGCGCACCAGCTCGTCGCCGGTGTTGAGGGTCATCCACTTTTCCCCGCGCACCGCGATGATGCCGTTGGGCAATACATCGGCCACGGTCACGGTGATCGAACCGGTCAAGGTGTTGCCCTGCGCTGCCGCGCTCTTGCCGTTGGTGGCACGGTCGCCGCTGTAGCCGGCGCTCAGGCTCAGGTCACCGCTGCCCAACGGGTTGTTGGTATTGGGCACGGCGCCAAACAGCGAGGTCAGGCCAATGCCGGTCTTGCTGGTCTTGTCGATCTGCGAGTTGGCGTTCTTGCTGGCCTGGGTCTTCTCGTTCAGGGTGATGGTGATGATGTCACCCACCCGGAATGCCTTGCGGTCGCTGTACAGGTTCTGTTCGAAACCGGCCTGGTAGATCGAGCCATTGTTGGCCGCTGCCGGCAACGGCGTGCGTGGCAACACCGGTGCGTAGTACGGGTCATTGGGTTTCGGCGTCGGGGCGACACAGCCCGCGAGCACGGCGATCCCACTCAATGCCAGAACAGAAACATAGCGATTCATGACCCTTACCTCACGGTGTTGCAGGCGCCGCAAAAAGCGCCCCATAGACTTGATTACAGATTCTGCGTTACGAACGAAAGCATCTGGTCGGCGGTGGAAATCACCTTGGAGTTCATCTCGTAGGCGCGCTGGGTGGTGATCATGTTGACCATCTCCTCAACCGTGCTCACGTTGGAGGTTTCCAGGGTGCTTTGCAGGGTGGTGCCGAAACCGTTCAGGCCCGGGGTGCCGATTTGCGGCGCGCCGCTGGAAGCGGTTTCGAGGAACAGGTTGTTACCGATAGCTTGCAGGCCGGCCGGGTTGATGAAGTCGGCGGTCTGCAGGTTGCCGATCACTTGCGAGGCCGGGTTGCCAGCAACGGTGATGGACACGGTGCCGTCGTTGCCGACGGTGAAAGTCTGGGCGTTGTTCGGCACGACGATGGCCGGCTCCAGGGCAAAACCGTTGGCGGTCACGACCTGGCCGTTGGCGTCCAGGTGGAAGGTGCCGTCACGGGTGTAAGTGGTGGTGCCGTCTGGCTGAAGGATCTGGAAGAAGCCCTTGCCGTTGATGGCCATGTCCAGCGGCTGGCCGGTCTGTTGCAGGTTACCGGCGCTGAAGTTCTTCTGGGTGCCGACGATCTGCACACCGGTACCCAATTGCAGGCCCGACGGCAGCTCGCTGTCCTGGGTCGACTGGGCGCCCGGCTGCTTCTTGATCTGATAAAGCAAGTCCTGGAACTCGGCACGGTCACGTTTGAAGCCCGTGGTGGACACGTTCGCCAAGTTGTTGGAAATGGTGGTCAGGTTGGTGTCCTGGGCGGACAGACCGGTTTTGGCAACCCATAGAGCCGGAAGCATGCTGTTCTCCTTCGTGCGCCTGTTTGTTGGCGCTGCGCTGCAAAATTAGTGGTTCAACGAGGCCGCAATCAGCTCATCGACAGAACGCGGGTCATGGCCTGGTCGTCTTCTTTAGCGCTGTTCATCATCTTGATGTGCAGCTCGAATTGTTTGGAAAGCGCCAGTACCGCCGTCATTTCTTCAACCGCGTTCACGTTGCTCGCCTGCAGGAAACCCGAGGTCAACCGCACGTTCGCGTCGGCTTGGGCAGGCTGGCCATCCTTGGTGTGGATGGTGCCGTCCAGGCCCTTGTTCAGATTCTTGGGGTCGGGCTGGACCAGCTTGATACGGTCAACCTCAGCCATCACCCGCGGGCCTTCACCCATGGCGCGAATGCTGACGGTACCGTCGGCGCCCACTTCGATTTTCTGCTGGGGCGGCACGGCAATCGGGCCACCGTTGCCCATGACCGGCATGCCGTTGCCGGCCCGCAGCACACCCAACGCATCCACGTTCATGCTGGCACTGCGCACGTAGGCTTCGCCGCCGTCGGGGGTTTGTACCGCCATCCAGCCATCGCCGTTGACCGCCACATCCAGGTCGCGGCCGGTCTCGATCATCGCGCCAGGAGCAAAGTCGGTGGCCGGCCGTTCGGTCATGGCAAACGCCCGCGCCGGAAAGCTGTCACCGAACACCGGCATCGAACGCGCCTGTTCCAGGTCACGTTGAAAACCGTTGGTGGAAATGTTCGCCAGGTTGTTGGCATGGGCCTTTTGCGCCAGAGCATTCTGGCTGGCGCCGGTCATTGCCACATAAAGGTACTTGTCCACGCTCTTTCCTCTTTCTGACGGACGCTTGCCGCCCACCGCTGTACTGAGGAGGCTTAAGCAATTTGCGAACCAACTTTCAAAACGGCGTAAAAACCCAATGAACACAGGGGTTTCCGGATTTTGCTCAAGGATCGTGCCCGCCAAGCGAGTCGAAAAAACGGCGGAGTTATGCCGCTAACGGCAAAAACCGGCGCCAAGGACCATCCCCGCAAAAAAGAGTTCGCCGCCCCAGCACACATCAAGCCCGCCCCGCAAAAAACTGGCTTGATTGATTCAACGCAAGCGAGACTTATTGATATAAATTTCAAGCACGCTGTATTTATCATTTCAAAAACTACACGCCCGGCTAAAACTGCCCTCAACCCACACTCGCGCAAATAGTTAAAGCATGTGTTTTAACTTGCAATCCGCAAATCACTTATAAAGTTCAAAACTTCCCAGGCGCACCCGACACACACTTACAATTCCTCAAAAAAGCCCCCTTGTTGCACTTACTCGCCCGGCGTAACTTTTGCTCGCCACCTAACCGGCGGTACCCAATAACAACCCGCTCACTTCGCAACACACACTTATCCTCTTACACAAGGCCCACAATATGTTTAGAGTCAACGACACCCCCTCAACCTATTTCAGGGAGCCTTACTTCCCAAACAACCGCGACCAGCACTACGGCCGGCACGATACTCACCGCCCGCTTGCCGAACCCCATTACCACCGCCGCGATCGCGACCACAATGCAAACTGGGATCGTCCGGAGTTCGGACCGGATCGCGGGTACCGCCACGACCGTGAACGCCCCGCCCCCTATCGTGACCGAGATCACCGCTTCGACCGTCACCTGCCCGAAACCCGTCATGACCGGGACTACCGCCCTGACCGTCGACTGTCCGACTCTCGTCGCGACTGGGACGTGCGCCCTAGGCTCGACACGTCTCAAACCACCCGGACCATTGAGGCAATAGATCAATTGCTCGACCGTATACCCAATCGAAAAGCAGAGATCGACCACGGCATTACGTCCGATGACATCCGGACTGGCAAATATGGAGCGCTCCCACCAAAGACAATGAAGGAGCTTGAAAAGCTGGACAAAGACCAAAACTACCGGCTGGTCATTCTAAGTAGCGAAAAAAGTTGGGAGTCTGCCTGGATACCCACTGACGGAAACAAACCTACCTTGACCCAACCGCTGAACGACGACCCAGTTTTAACGAAAAACAACCACCACCCCATATGGGGCTTACCAGAAATAATTAAAACCCAAGCAAACTCCATCAACCTTGGCGTTACTTCAGATGACTTAAAAAAAGGCGCACACGGCGCACTTTCTCCAGAAATAAAGAAGAGCCTTGACCAGCTGCCGCACGATAAAAACTATTCACTGGTCTCACTCCCTGACTACATGGGGAATGGCATTCCCCTGCTCACATGGGAAGACAAAGACAATCGACACAACTATGTGCCCATTGGTCTTGTAGAAGACCGCCCGCACTGATACCGCCCACGCACGCTACTTTGAACACTGCGCCCCCCCCTGCGCAGTGTTCAGCGCGCAACCCTATGGAGCAATTACTTGGTCACATGGTGGTCCCGCAACTTGTTGGCAATCGTAGTATGCGAAACCCCTAGCCGCTTACCCAGTTGCCGACTGCTGGGGTGTTCTGCGTACAGCACTTCCAGCACCGCCTTCTCAAACCGCCCGACAATCTCTTCCAAACCACCCTCCAGGGAAAAATCGCCAAGCGGTTGACGCACGCCATAATCCGGCAGGCGAATGTGCTCAGCTTTGACCGTACCGCCGTCACACAACGACACCGCCTGGAACAGCACGTTTTCCAACTGCCGCACGTTGCCCGGCCAATGGTAGTGACTGAGACGTTCCATCGCCGCCGGGGCTAGCTTGGGCAACGGGCAGCCGATCTGGCGGCTGGCCTGATCGAGGAAGTGCTCAACCAGCGGCGCCAGGCCATCAAGGCACTCGCGCAGCGGCGGGATGTGCAACGACAGCACATTCAGGCGGTGATACAGATCCTGGCGAAACTCACCACGCGCGCATAGCTCAGACAAATCCACCTGGGTCGCACAGATCACCCGCACATCCAGGTACACCTCTTCATCACTGCCGACGCGCCTGAAGCAACCGTCCTGCAGAAAACGCAGCAACTTCACCTGCAAACGCGCGCTCATTTCCCCAACGCCATCGAGAAACAACGTACCGCCCGCCGTCAGCTCCAACAGCCCGAGCTTGCCTTCGGCCCGCGCACCTTCAAACGCACCCGGGCCATAGCCGAACAGCTCGGTCTCGGCCATCGACTCCGGCAGGCCTGCGCAGTTGAGGGCCATCAGCGGCGACTGTCCGCGCGGGCTGGCCAGGTGGCACGCCCGCGCCAGCAGTTCCTTGCCGGTGCCCGTCTCGCCTTCTATTAATAGAGGCGCGTCCAGCGGTGCCATGCGCCGCGCTTCGCGCACCACGGCCGCCATGACCTTGGAGCTCTGGAAAATACTGTCGAAGCCGCGCAGTTCCTGCTTGCGCACATTGTAGATACGCTCCCCCACGCGGTCGGCACGGTGCAGGGTCAGCACGGCGCCCGCCATGGCTTCACTGTCATCGTGTTCGGAGGATTGCAGCGGCGCGATATCCGCCAGGAAGACGTCACCCTTGACCTTGACTCGCAGGCCATTGATGCGTGATTTGCTTGCACGTACCAACTCGGGCAGGTCGAAATCCTCGGCATAGCGCGACAATGGAATGCCCGGCACCTCATCAACCCTCACGCCGAGCAACTGTGCCGCTGCACGGTTGGCAGCGACGATGGAGCCACCCATGTCGATGGACAGCACCGGAAACTCCAGGGCACCGAGCAACGCATTGAGTTCCATGTGGCGCCGCTCGCTGGGCATCAGCCCTACCCGCTTGACGCCGAACACCCCGGCGATCGCTTCGAATTGCGGGCGCAACGCCTGGAATTGCATGTTCACCAGGTTCGGGCAGAACAGGTAGATGGCATTGCCGTGTTCGCCACCGACCTCCCCCTTGGCGACGTTGACGCCGTACTCCACCAACAGGTTGAGGATGTCCCGCAGGATGCCGATGCGGTTCTGGCAGTGCACTTTGATACGCATGAAAAGGCCTGAAAAGTGGGAAGGCGCCGCGTCTTTTTGCCGCTGGGCGCAGATAGTCGTCAAGATTATGTGACAGCTTGTGTGCTTTTCCCAGCCCAATCCAACGACGAGCGCCACAAACGTAACGAAAACTTTACGAATATCGGTAACTTTTCCTACGAATACACGCGGCAGGTAGATGGAATCTCTCCCACCAAGGGGTATCAATAGGCTCATAGCAGGACATAACAAGAACGAATGCCTAGCAGGAGAGCCGTATGAAGCAGACGCAGTACGTGGCCCGCGAGCCCGATGCGCAAGGTTTTATCCACTACCCGCCGGAAGAACATGCGGTGTGGAACACCCTGATCACTCGCCAGTTGAAAGTGATCGAGGGGCGCGCCTGCCAGGAATACCTGGACGGCATCGACAAGCTTGGCCTGCCCCTGGATCGTATCCCGCAACTGGGTGAAATCAACAAAGTGCTGGCCGAGACCACCGGTTGGCAAGTGGCCCGCGTGCCGGCACTGATCCCCTTCCAGACCTTCTTCGAATTGCTCGCCAGCAAGCAGTTTCCGGTCGCGACCTTTATTCGCACCCGCGAAGAATTGGACTACCTGCAAGAGCCGGACATTTTCCACGAGATCTTTGGTCACTGCCCGTTGCTGACCAACCCCTGGTTCGCCGAATTCACCCACACCTACGGCAAGCTCGGCCTGGCGGCCACCAAGGAGCAACGGGTGTACCTGGCGCGCCTGTACTGGATGACCATCGAGTTTGGCCTGGTGGACACACCGCAGGGCCGGCGCATCTACGGGGGCGGTATTCTGTCGTCGCCCAAGGAGACAGTGTACAGCCTGTCGTCCGAGCCCGAGCACCAAACCTTCGACCCGCTGGAAGCGATGCGCACACCGTATCGCATCGACATCCTGCAACCGCTGTACTTTGTCCTGCCTGAACTCAAGCGCCTGTTCGACGTGGCGCAGGAAGACATCATGGGCATGGTGGAGCGCGGCATGCAGCTCGGTTTGCACGCGCCAAAATTCCCACCCAAGCCCAAAGCTGCGTGAACCTTACGTTTTGAAGCCAGGTGAACCTGTTCCCTGGCCGCGCGTTGCTTTAGGGTGACGCTACTGATCTTCAAACATTCGAATTCAGGACACCTACATGACCACCTTGAACCAAGCCCACTGCGAAGCCTGCCGCGCCGACGCCCCTCAAGTCAGCGATGAAGAGTTGCCGGTACTGATCAAGCAGATCCCCGACTGGAACATCGAAGTACGCGATGGCGTGATGCAGCTGGAAAAGGTTTTCCTGTTCAAGAACTTCAAGTTTGCCCTGGCCTTCACCAACGCCATGGGCGAGATCTCCGAAGCCGAAGGCCATCACCCAGGCCTGCTCACCGAATGGGGCAAAGTCACCGTGACCTGGTGGAGCCACTCCATCAAGGGCCTGCACCGCAATGACTTCATCATGGCCGCGCGCACCGACGACGTGGCCAAGGACGCCGAGGGCCGCAAGTAATGCATTTTGATGCCATTGGCCGTGTGCCCGGCGACCCGATCCTGGGTTTGATGGACCTGTATGCCCAGGACAGCAACCCGAACAAGTTCGACCTGGGCGTGGGCGTCTACAAGGACGACCAGGGCCTGACACCTATCCCCCACTCGGTGAAGCTCGCCGAGCAGCGCCTGGTGGACACGCAAACCACCAAGACCTACATCGGCGGCCACGGCAATGCCGCCTTCGGCACACTGATCAGCCAATTGGTGCTGGGCGCCGACTCGCCGCTGATTCGCGAACGCCGTGCCGGCGCCAGCCAGACCCCGGGCGGCACCGGGGCTCTGCGCCTGAGCGCCGACTTCATCGCCCAGCACCTGCCGGGCCGTGGCGTGTGGTTGAGCAACCCGACCTGGCCGATCCACGAAACCATCTTTGCCAAGGCCGGGCTCAAGGTCAGCCATTACCCCTACGTGGGCACTGACAACCGCCTGGATGTGCAGGCGATGCTGGCCACGCTGTCCAAGGTGCCAGAGGGCGATGTGGTGCTGCTGCACGCCTGCTGCCACAACCCGACCGGTTTCGACCTGTCCCAGGACGACTGGCGCCAGGTGCTGCAGATCGTGCGCGAGCGCCGGCTGCTGCCGCTGATTGACTTTGCCTACCAAGGCTTTGGCGACGGCCTGGAGCAGGATGCCTGGGCGGTGCGTCTGTTCGCGGCTGAGTTGCCGGAACTGCTGGTCACCAGTTCGTGCTCGAAGAATTTCGGGCTGTACAGCGACCGTGTCGGCGCGTTGATCGTGTGCGCGGCGGATGGCGAGAAACTGACGGATGTGCGCAGCCAACTGGCGAATATCGCACGCAACCTGTGGTCGACGCCGCCGGACCATGGCGCAGCCGTGGTCGCGACCATCCTCGGCGATGCCGAGCTCAAGGCGTTGTGGAGCGGTGAAGTCGAAGCCATGCGTTCGCGGATCGCGCAGTTGCGTTCCGGGCTGGTGGAGGCGCTGGCACCACACGGGCTGGCCGATCAGTTCGCACACATTGGCGCGCAACGCGGGATGTTTTCCTATACCGGCCTGAGCGCCGAACAGGTCAAGCAACTGCGCGAGAAGCACAGCGTGTACATGGTGAGTTCGGGCCGGGCCAACGTGGCGGGGGCTGATGCCACGCGGCTGGCGTTGCTGGCCGAGGCCATTGCTGACGTCTGCAACTGACGAAACTCAATCTAAATGTGGGAGCTGGCTTGCCTGCGATAACGGTGTCACATCCAATAGAGATGTCGACTGAAACATCGCTATCGCAGGCAAGCCAGCTCCCACATTTTTGTCCGTGTGAATCCTTCAGCCTGCAACCATCTCGGCTTTGAGCTGTGCTTCTTTCGCCTGGGCATCCGCCAACCGATACAACTCGATGCTGCCATCCCAGTGTTCGATCAACGCCGTGCACGACTCCACCCAATCCCCGCAATTGAGGTAATCCACCTCGCCCACCTTGCGAATCTCCGCATGGTGAATATGCCCGCACACCACGCCATGCAGTTCACGCTTGGTCACTTCGTGGGCGATGGCTTCTTCGAAGTCGCTGATAAAACTCACCGCCGTCTTGACCTTGTGCTTGAGGTAAGCCGACAGCGACCAGTAACCGTAGCCATAGCGTGCGCGCCAGTGATTGAGCCAGCGATTGAGCGTGAGGGTGAATTCGTAGGCCGAGTCACCGAGGAACGCGAGCCAACGGTGGTAGCGCGTGATGACATCAAACTGATCACCGTGGATCACCAACAGATGCCGGCCATCGGCAGTCACATGCACCGCTTCGTCAACCAACTGGATATTGCCCAGGATCAGCTTGGAGTAACGGCGCAGGAATTCGTCATGGTTGCCAGTGACGTAGATCACTTCGGTACCGCGCTTGGCCATGGTCAGCAGGCGCCGGATCACGTTGGTATGGGCCTGGGGCCAATACATGCCACCGCGCATTTTCCAGCCGTCGATAATGTCGCCCACCAGGTAGACCTTATCGGCGTGGTAGCCCTTGAGGAAATGCGACAGATGTTCGGCCTGGCAATCCCGGGTGCCCAGGTGCACGTCGGAAATCCACAGGGTACGAACCCGTTGCTTGCGGCTGGGCTTGGCGAACTCGGCACTGGTCATGGGCATCCCTCGACGGTGTTTTCGCGAGCTTGCGCCACGGCGATTAATAGCCCATGACAACTGTGCGTCAGTCTGATGACAGCGCCCGGTGCCCGCGAAGCGTTGTAGACTGCGCAGATGCTGCCCAGGAGACCGTGATGGGACCGACGCTCACACTACGCCACTACATCGAAGCCCCCCTCGCCCACAGCCATGACCATGCGCAGCTGGTGTTCGGCCTGTCCGGCCACCTGGACCTTGAAGTGGATGGCCGAGGCAGCCAGGTGCATGAAAGCAGCGTGATGGTGCTGCCGTTCTCGGCCCACCATGCCTGCGGCAGCCGCGATGGCAGCCGTTGCCTGGTGCTGGATGTGCCCACCGAACACTGGGTAGTGCAATCGCTGGGCGAACACGCCGATGCCAGCCGCCGCCTGCTCGACGAACCCGCGCGCCTGACCCTCGACACCCGGCAAAGCCAACTGGTGCAATGGCTGGCCCACAGCCCGGTGGATGACCCGCTGATCGTCCAGCAAGGTGCGGTGCTGCTGCTCGCCAGCCTCAATCACCCCCAGGCCCAACCCGTGCCTGGCAAACGCTTGCCCTACACCGCGTTCAACGCCCACATCGAGCGGCATGTCGCGCACCCGCTGCAAGTGGCTGACCTGGCGCGCATCGCCGACCTGTCGGTCGCACGCCTGCACGCACGTTTTATCGTCGAATGCGGGCAGACGCCGATGGACTATATCCGCAGCCGTCGGCTGCAGATGGCCTTGAAGCTGCTGCGCGAGACGCCGTTGCCCATCGGTGAAGTCGCCGACCGCGTCGGGTACAGCTCACAGAGTGCGTTCGCAGCGGCGATGCTGCGGGAGTTCGGCGCATCACCGGGGGCGTTGCGCCGCTCACTGTAGGAAGAGTCTCGCGACAACGGGCGCGAGTCGGACGACAGACACGCTCGTTTGCAACCCTCTACACTGCGCCTCGATAAACCTGTTGGTTCAAGGATCGCAATGACTCCCCGCTCAGCCCTCGGCGCCCTGCATATCGGCGCATTGATGTTTGGCCTCACCGGCGTGTTCGGCAAGCTGGCAGCCGCCTCGCCCGCCATCATCGTGTTTGGCCGCGCCGCCTTCGCTGTACTGGCCCTCGCGGTGTTCGCGCGCTTTGCCAGCAACACCACCTGGAAAACCCTTGAACTGCGTGACTGGCGCCGGCTGCTCATCAGCGGCGTGCTGCTCGCTGCGCACTGGGTGACCTTCTTCATTGCGGTCAAAGTGGCCGGCGTGGCCGTGGCGACCCTGGGGTTCACCGCGTTCCCGGCCTTTACGGTGATCCTTGAAGGGCTGATCTTCCGAGAGCGTATCCGCGCCAATGAAGTGGTGCTGGTGGCGCTGGTCAGTGTCGGCCTGGTGCTGGTGACACCCGATTTCAATTTGGCGAGCGAAGCCACGGGCGGCTTGCTGTGGGGCATCGCCTCGGGGCTGCTGTTTTCGTTGTTGTCCCTGAACAACCGCGCCAGCTCCGGGCGCATCCCGGCCGTGCAGGCGGCGCTGTGCCAGAACGTCGTGGTTGCGGCATGCCTGCTGCCGGTGGCGGCGCCTGGTTTGGCCGATGTGCGTGCCATTGACTGGCTGTGGATTGGCCTGCTCGGCGTGTTCTGCACTGGACTGGCCCACAGCCTGTTCGTGGCCAGCCTGGCGGTGATCAAGGCGCGCACCGCCTCAGTGGTATTTGCCATGGAGCCGGTCTACGGCATCACCGTGGCCTGGCTGTTGTTTGCCGAAACCCCGACCTTGCGTATGTTGCTGGGCGGCGTCTTGATCATCATCGCCATCGTGCTGTCCGGCCTGATGGGCAGCGCCAGCCAGGCCAAACAGCCTGCGGCGGCGGCCTGATCTATACTTTGCACATCCGCAACAGTCTGTCGTCGTTCAACGGATAAGGCCACTCGACGACAGCCCTGCCCTTTGATGTTGCTGCAAGCGAGTGGTCACTCCCATAACGCTATGCAGGGGTTTCATCATGGAAATGCTCATCAGCTTGCTGGTTCAAATCATCAGCGGTGCCGTCGGCGGAAACGTCGCCGGCATGACCAAGCAGAGCCTGGGGACTGGGCTCAATACGCTTCTCGGCGGTATTGGCGGCCTGGTCCTGGGCCAGGTTGTCTCGCAGTTCACTGGAACGTCCGGCGGTGAAGCGCTGGATGTGGCGGCAGTCGGCAGCAATATCGTGGGCGGCGGCGTTGGCGGCCTGGTGCTGACTTGGGTGGTCGGGTTCATCAAACAAAAGCTGGCGGCCAAATAGCCTTAACGGTCACCGCTGCTCTGCGGCGGTGACCGTCATTGCGTACGATCGTTGTGGCCCAGGTCGCGTGCTGGGTCGATCTGGTCGCGCACACGTTGCTTGAGCACCTTGGCTTCCGGAAAACCGCCATCGGCCTTGCGCTCCCAGATTTGCACGCCATCGCAGGTGATGCGAAACGCCCCGCCGGTAGCCGGTTCCAATGCCACGCGCCCCAGGTCGTCGCAGAACGTACTCAACAACTCCTGGGCCAGCCACGCGGCACGCAGCAACCATTGGCACTGGGTGCAATAGGTAATGACGATCTCGGGTTTGTTCGTGGACATAATTTGAGAGGTTCCTGGCGTAACGGGCTCGGAGGATCGGGTGGCTATAATACCGGCCTTTACCGCCCAGCCTCGAGATTGATGATGCGCCGCCTGCTGTCCTGCCTGTTCCTGTGCCTTGTCCCCCTGCTTGCCGACGCCGTCGAGCCTCCACGGCCCAAAGTCGGCCTGGTACTCTCCGGCGGCGCCGCCCGGGGTTTGGCCCATATCGGCGTGCTCAAGGCGCTGGAAGAACAAGGCATCCACATCGACGCCATCGCCGGCACCAGCATGGGCGCGGTGATCGGCGGGCTGTATGCCTCGGGCTACAGGATCGATGAACTGGAAAAGCTGGCGCTGAATATCGACTGGCAACAGGCCCTGTCCGATGCGCCGCCCCGGGAGGACGTGCCGTTTCGACGCAAGCAGGATGACCGGGACTTCCTGGTCAAACAGAAACTCAGCTTCCGCGACGACGGCAGCCTGGGCCTGCCACTGGGCGTGATCCAGGGCCAGAACCTCGCGCTGTTGCTGGAAAGCATGTTCGCCCACAACAGCAACACGCGTAATTTCGACAAGTTGCCCATCCCGTTTCGGGCCGTGGCCACCGACATCACCACCGGTGAGAAAGTGGTGTTCAGCAAGGGGCACCTGCCTCAGGTGATTCGTGCCAGCATGTCGATCCCGGCCGTCTTCGCGCCGGTGGAGATCGATGGCCGCCTGCTGGTGGACGGCGGCATGACCGACAACATCCCGTTGGATGTGGCGCGGGAGATGGGCGTGGATATTGCCATTGTGGTCGACATTGGCACCCCGCTGCGCTCGCGCAAGCAACTGGCCACGGTGGTCGATGTGCTCAACCAGTCCATCACCCTGATGACCCGACGCAATTCCGAGGAACAACTCAAGGCCCTGCACCCCAAGGACGTGCTGATCCAACCGCCCCTGGCCGCCTACGGCGTGACGGATTTCGGCCGCGCCAAAGACATGATCGACGCCGGCTACCGCGCCACCCGCGCCCTCGACGTGCGCCTGGCCCATTTACGCCCCACCGAGCCTGTGGACCCACAACTGGTGGCCGCGCGCACTGCAGGTGAACGCACCCCGGTGATCACCGCGATCAAGGTGGAGAACGATTCGAAAGTCAGCGAAGACGTGATCCGCTACTACATCCGCCAACCCTTGGGCGAACCGCTGAACCTGGGGCGCCTGCAGACCGACATGGGCACGCTGTACGGCCTGGACTACTTCGAGCAGGTGCAATACCGCGTGGTGAAGAAGGGCCAGGACAACACCCTGGTGATCAGCGCACGCGGCAAACGCGCCGGCACCGATTACCTGCGCCTGGGCCTGAACCTGTCGGATGACATGCGCGGCGACAGCGCCTTCAACCTCGGCGCCAGCTACCGCATCAACGGTATCAACCGCCTTGGCGCGGAATGGCTGACGCGGGTGCAGATCGGTGATCGCCAAGAACTGTACAGCGAGTTCTACCAGCCGATGGACACCGGCTCACGCTACTTCGTCGCGCCCTATATCAGTGCCCAGGCGCAGAACGTTGAACTGATTCTGGACAACGACCCCATCTCCGAATACCGCCTGGAACGCTACGGCTTCGGCCTGAACGTGGGGCGCCAGATCGGCAACAGTGGCGAGATCCGCTTCGGCGTCGGCGAGGCCTGGGGCAAGGCCGACGTGCGTATCGGCGACCGCGACTCGCCAAGCGTGAGCTTCAGTGAGGGCTTCTATGAGCTGAAGTACTCGTTCGACTCCCTGGACAACGTGTACTTCCCCCATGCCGGCGAAGACATTGGCCTGGCCTACCGGGAGTTCGAACCGGGGCTGGGTTCGGACCAACGCTACCGCCAGTGGGAGTTCAAGCTGGACAAGGCCATGAGCAATGGCCCGGACACCCTGGTGCTGGGCGGGCGCTACGGGCGCACGCTGGATAAATCCGACGTGGTGATTTCCAGCTTCCTGCTCGGCGGGGCGCGGCAGTTGTCAGGCTTTCGCGAGGATGCGATCTCGGGCCAGAACATCAGCCTGATGCGCGCGGTGTACTACCGTCGCCTCACGCCGCGTTCGTATTTGCCGCTGGACTTCCCGCTGTACCTCGGGGCATCGCTGGAACGGGGTCGGGCGTGGAACAACGACAATGAGTTCGACAGCGGGTATATCAACGCCGCGAGTATTTTCCTGGGGTTCGATACGCCGCTGGGGCCGCTGAACTTCAGCTATGGCTTCAACGATGACAACCAGCAGGCGGTGTACCTGAACCTGGGCCAGACGTTCTAGAAAAGCCGAACACCAAACCAAATGTGGGAGCGGGCTTGCTCGCGAATGCGGTGTGTCAGCGACTGAAAAGGTAACTGATACTCCGCATTCGCGAGCAAGCCCGCTCCCACATTTTGATCTTCACTGAATCAGGGGTCAGGACTTTTCCAGGTTCGCCAGGATATGCGCATGCACGCGCATGCACACGCTCAAATCGGCTTCGTCCACCCCCACAAACAGTTCATGACGCAGGGCCGTGGCAATGGTTTCGATCTGCTCAATCAACGGACGGGCTGTGTCACACAGCAGGATGCGCTTGGCACGGCGGTCTTCCAACACCGCCTGGCGTTGCACCAGGCCCTGGCCTTCGAGGCTGTCGAGCAGCCGCGCCAAGGTCGGCCCTTCTACACCGACACTCTGTGCCAGTTCCCGCTGGGTGGGGGCATCTTCGAAACGGGCCAGGTGCAACAGCACCAGCCAACGTGCCTGGGACAAGCCCAGCCCCGCCAAGCGGCGGTCCAGTTCGGCACGCCAACCTCGGGACATTTGCGCCAACTGCATGCCAAAGCGGTGTTGATCGGTTAACGGCATAAAAAACTCATGGTTTAGACTGAAAATAAAGTGTGGCTAATTATTAGTCAGCTAAGCATGAGCCATGCCAGTAGGCAAGAGTTGCTATGTACTGATTCGTTACATTGTCGTAATTGGCGCACTAAATTTCGAATTCAGACTGTAAAGCCGCCCGTACACAGTACAAAACGCCCTCAGGAACACGACCTGTAAACAGTGGCGCAACCTCCGCGACAGGTGGCAATTCGCCTTCTCCGTCAAGGAAAGCGTCCTGGATTTCACCGAGCAAATCCTCCGGCAAATCAAGGGCCTGCTCCAGAGAGAGCTGCTGCTTGCCGATGGATTCGGCCAACAGGGTGTAGACGTTTTTTTCCGAGCATTGCAACTGGCCGGCGATCTGGATCGGGGTCATGCCGGCGCGTGCCAGGCTGATCAGCTCGTGGCGGATATCGGCGACTTCCTTCGGTGCTTCGGCCTGCCCGCCGAGCACTTCCAGGAACGCCTGGCCGTAGCGCTCCAGCTTGCGTGCACCCACGCCGCTGACCCGGGCCATCTCGGCCATGGTGGTGGGCTGTTCGCGCAGCATTTCGAGCAAGGTGGAGTCCGGGAAAATAACGTAGGGCGGCACGCTGTGTTCCTGCGCCAGTTTGCGCCGCAGGGTACGCAAGGCTTCCCACTGTTCGCGCTCTTCGCCTCGTACCAACTGGCTAGCCTGGCTGGTGCTGCTCTTGACGGTGGTTTGCGGCTTGAGGTCGCGGCGCAGTTCAAGACTCACTTCACCCTTGAGCAACGGCCGGCAATTGTCGTTCAAGCGCAGCCCGCCATAACCTTCGATGTCAATGTCGACCAGATTGCGTGCAACCATCTGCCGGAACAACGAACGCCACTCGCCTTCCGCACGGGCTTTGCCAATGCCATAGACCGAAAGTTTTTCGTGGCCAAAGCTGCGAATTTTTTCGTTGTCCTTGCCCAGCAACACATCCACCAGATGGCCCACCCCATAGCGTTGGCCGGTGCGGTGAATGGTCGACAACGCCTGGCGCGCCGGTTCGGTGGCGTCCCAGGTCTGCACGCCATCGATGCAGTTGTCGCAATGCCCACAGGGCTCGGGCATGTCTTCGTCGAAATACGCCAGCAAGGTCTGGCGACGGCAGCGGGTCTCTTCACACAACGACAGCATGGCATCGAGCTTGTGCTGCTCCAGGCGCTTGTGGCGCTCGTCGCCTTCGGAGTTCTGCAGCATCTGCTTGAGCATCACCACGTCCTGCAGGCCGTAGACCATCCAGGCATCGGCCGGCAGGCCGTCACGGCCGGCGCGACCGGTTTCCTGGTAGTAGGCCTCAAGGGACTTGGGCAGGTCCATGTGGGCCACAAAACGCACGTTGGACTTGTCGATCCCCATGCCAAACGCAATGGTGGCAACCATGATCAGGCCTTCCTCGTTGAGGAAACGCTTCTGATGGTAGGCCCGCAGGTCATTCGGCAACCCCGCGTGATACGGCAACGCCGGGTAGCCCTGCTCGCAGAGGAAGGCTGCCACTTCATCGACCTTTTTGCGTGACAGGCAGTAGACGATACCTGCATCGCTGCGCCGTTCGGACAGGAACGCCAGCAACTGTTTGCGTGGCTGCTCCTTGGGCACGATGCGGTAGAAGATGTTCGGCCGGTCGAAGCTCGACAGGAAGCGCTCGGCATTCTGCAAATGCAGGCGCTCGACGATTTCTTCGCGGGTACGCTTGTCGGCGGTGGCGGTCAGGGCGATGCGCGGCACATCGGGAAACAGCTCCGCCAACTGCCCCAGTTGCAGGTATTCGCGACGGAAGTCATGACCCCATTGCGAGACACAGTGAGCCTCGTCGATGGCGAACAGGGCGATTTCCAGGCTCTGCAGGAACGCCAGCATGCGCGGCTGCACCAGGCGTTCGGGAGCCAGGTACAACATCTTCACTTCACCGCGCTTGATCCGCGCGGCCAGGTCGCGCTGTTGTTCGGGGCTGAGGGTGGAGTTCAGCGAGGCCGCAGCGACGCCGAGTTCTTCAAGGGTGGCCACCTGATCGTCCATCAACGCGATCAGCGGCGACACCACCACGGCCAGGCCGTTGCGCAGCAGGGCCGGTACCTGGAAACACAAGGACTTGCCGCCACCGGTAGGCATCAGTACCAGGGCATCGCCGCCACTGGCCACGCGCTCAATGATCGCACCCTGGCGGCCACGAAAACTGTCGTAGCCGAAGATGTCCTTGAGGACGCGTTG
>Ga0105244_10001191_pt1 | contig 21432 bp, 23 predicted proteins | sample KBSM44metaG_FD_80423 | JGI IMG/M metagenome (GOLD analysis project Ga0105244, IMG submission 80423) | Miscanthus rhizosphere microbial communities from Kellogg Biological Station, Michigan, USA - KBS M4-4 metaG | ecosystem: Host-associated > Plants > Roots > Rhizosphere > Soil | place... | reverse complement strand
GAGTCAAGCCAATTAGCTTTAAAATTAACACAAGATGCTAATAAGAAAAAAGAAGAGAAAGTAAAAGAGTTACAAAACTTCATTGCACGCTTTAGCTCAAACGCATCTAAAGCGAAACAAGCCACTTCTCGTAAAAAATTATTAGATAAAATTACATTGGATGATATTAGACCATCATCACGTCGTTATCCATTCGTTGGTTTCACACCTGAGCGTGAAATAGGAAATGACTTATTAACTGTTGAAGGACTTTCTAAAACAATTGATGGCGAAAAAGTGTTAGATAATGTGTACTTCACTTTAAATAAAGGTGATAAAGTTGCATTTATCGGTCGTAACGATATTGCGATGACAACATTATTTAAAATCCTTATGGGTGAAATGGAGCCAGATAGCGGTTCATTCAAATGGGGTGTTACAACATCTCAATCGTATTTCCCAAGAGATAACTCTAAATACTTTGAGAACAGTGACTTCAACTTAGTTGATTGGTTACGCCAATTCTCTCCACAAGATGAGTCAGAGAGCTTCTTACGTGGTTTCTTAGGCCGTATGTTATTCTCAGGTGAAGAAGTTAAGAAGAACGTTTCTGTATTATCTGGAGGCGAAAAAGTTCGTTGTATGTTATCTAAAATGATGTTAAGTGGTGCGAACGTAATCACACTTGACGATCCGACGAACCATTTAGATCTTGAGTCTATCACTGCATTAAACAACGGTTTAATTGCATTCAAAGGTACAATGTTATTCACATCTCATGACCATCAGTTCGTACAAACAATTGCAAACCGCATTATCGAAGTAACACCAAACGGTGTAATCGATAAAGAGGCAACTTACGATGAGTACTTAGAAAATGAAGAACTTCAAAAACAAGTAGATGCAATGTATAAAGGTCAATAATATATGATGAAAACCCCTGCTCTTTGTTAGAGCGGGGGTTTTGTTGAAAAGAGATGAAGACTAAGGTATTAAATGAATAATTATTCAAATATAATATTAACGGTGGTAAGAAATTGTAATGTTATGATTGCATAGTTTTTTGGCACATAGATGAGATTTAATGTGTATAGGATTGAAGGAGTTAATTGTAACAGGAGAAGTGTAGTTTGAGTAATAAGGTCAAACTACACTTTTTTGTTATGTGAAAAATGTACCAAAAATGGAGATAGATTAGTTTGCGAAGTAGTGAATAAAGGTTTATAGTATGTGGAGTCATAAGTAGTGGATGGAACTTGGGAGAAAACAGGAAATGTTACAAATGTATTTTGTTAAATAGAAACCAAGGTCACAATGTTTAAAAAGAAATAGTTGAATAAATAAAAGCTTCAATTTATAATTACTAATATTCTTCATGTAGTTAAACAAATAAAATCTATTTGAAGAAGAAAATTAAATACAGAGACGGACTTATAAAAAATAAGCCTTGGATGATTAAAAGAGGTGGAGAGATGAAACAGTTTTTATTAAAGAGCAAAAGTGTGTTAAGTAATCATTTTGGATTCTTTCTGTTTGCCGTTATTTTATTATGGCTCAAAACATATACAGCCTATGTAATGGAATTTAATTTAGGAATTTCAAACACAATCCAAAAATTCTTGCTGTTTTTTAACCCGCTTAGTTCAGCAGTTCTATTTTTAGGACTTGCATTATTTGCAAAAGGGAAACGATCTTATATTTGGGTAATTATTATTAATTTGTTATTGTCGATACTTTTATACGCAAACGTAGTATATTATCGCTTTTTCAGTGATTTTATTACGTTCCCGACATTAACACAAACGAATAACTTTGGTGATTTAGGTGGTAGTATTTTCGCGTTACTACACTTATATGATCCACTATATTTCTTAGATACAATCATTTTAATTGTTTTAGTCGCAACAAAATTTGCAAACCCAAAACCTATTCGTGTTGCGAAACATAAACTATCACTAGTATTTGTAGCAGGTATTTTATTATTCAGTGTGAACCTAGGGCTTGCAGAATCTGATCGTCCTGAATTATTGACAAGAACATTTGACCGTAATTATATTGTGAAATATTTAGGGGCATACAACTATACGATTTATGATGGTATTCAAAGTGCGAAAGCATCAACAGAACGAGCGTTAGCTGATGGAGATAATATGACAGAAGTTAGAAATTATCTTGCATCAACATATGCAAGTCCAAATCCTGAATACTTCGGTAAAGGAAAAGGAATGAACGTAATTTATATTCATTTAGAGTCATTCCAAAACTTTTTAATCGATTATAAATTAAATGGGCAAGAAGTTACACCATTTCTAAATTCATTTACAAAAGATGCGAATACGTTATACTTTGATAACTTCTTCCATCAAACAGGACAAGGTAAAACATCTGATGCGGAGTTCATGTTAGAAAACTCAATGTACGGATTACCACAAGGATCTGTTTTTACAAATAAGGCTCATAACACGTATCAATCAGCACCAGCTATTTTAGGACAACAAGGATACACATCAGCGGTATTCCACGGTAACTATAAAACATTCTGGAACCGCGACGATATTTATAAATCATTTGGTTTTAACAAATTCTTTGATGCGTCATACTATGATATGAACGAAAAAGACGTAGTAAACTATGGCTTAAAAGATAAACCGTTCTTTAATGAATCAATTCCATTATTACAAACGTTAAAACAACCGTTCTATACGAAGTTCATTACGTTATCAAACCATTTCCCTTATCCTATTGATAAAGCGGAAGCAACAATTGAACCAGCGACTACAGGTGATTCATCAGTAGATACGTATTTCCAAACAGCACGATATTTAGATGAGTCTGTAAAAGGGTTCATTGATTACTTGAAACAATCTGGCTTATACGATAACTCGATTATCGTTATGTATGGTGACCATTACGGTATTTCAGATAACCATAATGCAGCAATGTCACAAGTAATGGGTAAAGAAATGAACTCATTTGAAAATGCACAGTTACAACGTGTACCATTAATAGTTCGTGTACCAGGAGTGAAAGGTGGCGTACAACATCAATATGGCGGTGAAATTGACGTTCTTCCTACGTTATTACACTTACTAGGTACAGATACGAAAAATTATGTTCAATTCGGTTCAGATTTATTATCACCAGATCATAAACAAGTTGTTCCATTCCGTAACGGTAATTATGTAAGCCCAACAGTTACGGCATTGAACGGAAAATATTATGATACAACAACTGGAAAACCTGTAGAATTAACAGATGAAATAAAACAAAATGAACAAATGGTTCAAAAATCACTAAAATACTCTGACCAAGTCGTAAATGGTGACTTATTACGATTCTACACACCAGAAGGCTTCACTCCAGTAGATCGTTCGAAGTATAACTATAACCATCGTGATAAAAATAAAACGAAGGTAAAAACGACTGAAGACGGGGAAGCTAAATAAATATGAAAAAGCGCTACTCATATGAGTAGCGCTTTTGTTTGTAACTATAATTACATTAACATTACATAGTACCATCTTTAGTTTTTTGTTTCATCTTTCCGAAGAATACCACACCGATGATGATAATAATGATGAATGCCCATTTTATGAAAGGATTACTTTCGAAAAATCCAGCGAACCATTTCTCATCTACAATCATTTTTGCAGCAGTATAAGCTAAAACAGCTGCTCCAATCGTAATGATGACAGGGAAACGGTCAACCCATTTTAAAATTAATGTACTGCCCCATACGACTACTGGAATAGACACTAATAATCCGATGATTACTAAAGAAAAATTACCATGCGCAGCTCCCGCAACAGCGAGTACATTATCAATTCCCATTAATGCATCCGCTATAATAATGGTTTTAATAGCAGACCAAAATCCTTCTTCAGCTTTAATATCATGATTTTTACCCTCAGCAATTAATTTGTAAGCAATCCATATGAGGAGTACACCACCAATTAGAAGTAATCCTGGTATTTTTAATAACCAAACGACAATTAAGGTAGCGAGGGCTCTAATAGCGATAGCCCCGACAGTTCCCCATATAATAACTTTCTTTTGTTGATCTTTCGGTAATCGCCTTGCTGCTAATCCAATTACGATGGCATTATCTCCAGCTAACACTAGATCAATTACAATAATGGCAAGCAAGGCTGACAAATATTCAGATGAAAGAAAATCCATATACATATCACTCCTTATGATTAATATGTACTTATAAGCTATTCAGTATTAAGAATTCTAACGATTATTTAAAAGCATAACTGTAAAATATAATCTCTTCAAATAGTAATCGAGGATTATAATTATAGTCGTAAGCACTCAAAAAGATGGCTTCGGTATAATTCCGGAGCCATCTTTTAAGTGCTTAATTTTTAACAATCATTTTATGTTTGAAGATTTACTTTCGTATCTTTTGATTACTACTTTTTTGGGCATGAAACTTACGATAATCAAAGCTATAAAAGATAAGACTAACATAAACACGTATGCATCACTTGAGCTGAAGATAGAAGATAATTTTGTTACTTGTGTAGCTGTTATATTTCCATTCCCACTAGATAACTGTGATATGTGTGAAGTAGATTGAATTGTATATACCGTGATGATAACTGCTGTCCCAATCGCACCTGCTAATTGGCGAATTGTATTATTTACTGCTGAACCATGTGAACCCAGTTCTATTGGCAAAGCGTTTAAGCCGGCTGTATTTAAAGGCATTGAAATGAAACTTAACCCAATTCGTAAAATAATGGTACGAACCATTAAATACATATAAGTTGTGGAGTCGGTCAAATCAATTACACCCCACATCGAAATAATGACACAGATTAAACCGGTAATAAAGAGTGGTTTCGCTCCATATTTATCAAACATTTTGCCTGTGATAGGTGATAAGAAGGCGTTAATGACAGCTCCAGGTAATAGAAGTAAACCTGATTCAAATGCAGTAAAACCTCGTCCGTTTTGTAAGTAAATGGGTAATAGAATTAAATCTGCATACATAATCATCGTAATGAGTACGTTAATGACTGAAGTAAGAGTGAAAACTTTATATTTAAATACTGATAAATTCAATAATGGATCATTAGACTTTATTTGACGTAAACAGAATAAAGCTGTAACGATGATACCGATAGTAATTGTTATAATAACAACGGGATGATTCCATCCTTTACTTCCTGCACTACTGAATCCGGATATAACACAACCAAAGCCAATTGTTGATAAAATGACACTTACGATATCTAATTTTGCTTTTGTTGTATTTGCAACATTCATTAAATATTTAATCGCGAGAATAATTACGATGAATATAAATGGAGCTAATCCAATAAATAGCCATCTCCATGATACATATTCAATAATAAAGCCAGATAAAGTTGGAGCGATAGCTGGCGCAAAAATTATAGCGAATCCGATGGTCCCCATAATACTTCCGCGTTTTTCACTAGGGTACAAATATAAAATAATAGTCATCATGAGTGGCATAATAATTCCTGCTCCAACTGCTTGAATCATTCTTCCTGTTAACAAAATGCTAAAATTCATGGCGCATGCACAGAGAACGGTCCCAATAAACAAAGAGAGCATTGAGCTAATAAATAGCTGCCTTGTTGTAAATCGTTTCATTAAAAATGCAGTAATTGGAACTAGAACACCATTTATGAGCATAAAGCCTGTTGATAGCCATTGCACTGTTGCAGCTGTTACATCAAATACCTTCATTAAATTACTCATTGCCACATTTAATAGCGTCTGATTTAAGGTTGATAAAAAACAGCCGGTAATGAGGACAACTAGTATAATTTTTTTATTTCTTTCTGATATTTCCTTTTGCATTGGTAATCTCCTTCATTGTTACCTTGATTTATCGACATTGTGTCGATAAAATTAATGGTAACAAAATACGTTTTCTCTGACCATGAACAGTTTTGTTGAAAATGTTCACTACTCGACAGAGAAGATATGTACTGTCGAGAAAGTAAAGAGAAAATCTATAAAGGAGTTTCAAAATGTCTACACTTAAAAAAGAGGACCCTCGTACAGTTCGTTCAAGAGAAATGTTTAAAAATGCTGTTTTTTCTCTTTTATGTGAGAATCCTACTATTTCAAGCTTAACGGTTCAGAAAATCGCAACAAAAGCAGGATTAAATCGAACAACATTTTACTTACATTATCAAGATATTCAAGATTTACTAGACCAAATCAATAGCGAGATTTTAAATGAGCTTTCTAATAAAATTGTTGATTTAATACATGCAAAAGATTTATCAGAAAAACAAAAGCTAACACAATTGCTAGATTATTTATATATCCACCGGAATTTTTTATTTATATTATTTAAAATGAATCAATTTGAAGAGCAATTATTTTTATTTTTAAAGCAATTAATAGAAACGAGAAGAGAGAATACGAAAAATAAATTACCTGATGATTATGTTGCAGTTGATATTAAAACAGCCTCTTTGGTAGGTATTATCATGTGGTGGATAAGGAATGGACTTCACTTTAGTTCAGATTATATAGCAAATCAAATATATTTAATGTATAAAGAATGATATGTTAGAATCAGTCATGTGTATTAATAAACGAAAATCATTATATTTAAGAATTGAAATTAACAGGAGATAGAAAAATAATTGTCTTGCAAGTAAAGGCTTATATATTTCAAATTTATAAAGTAAAAGTTTTATAGCAAGAAGGGGAGCAATTTATGGATTTTCAAAATGAAAAAGTAGCATTACATTTAGAGGTGGTGAGATACCAATTTAAAGATGCAAAAGAGGAGTGTGATAGAAATTGGCTTATAGTAAAAGCGAAACTGTCAGAAGGAAATAAAGTTTTTGAAACGATGGATCCTTTTCTACAAACTTTCGACTTACAGCATATGAAAAAATGGTTTCAATCATTACCGAATCCTACATATACCGAATTAGATTTCATAGAGCCTAATATAGCGTTTGAATTAATGGGGAAAAATGAAGGTGAGTTTCAAATTGTAGTCCGATTATCTCAGGAACTTACCCCTTCATGGTGTAAGGAAGAGGAGTACGAATTTTCTATAAGTATTACGCATGAGGACAGAGAAAAGATTATTCGTTTTATTGAAGAGCAACAAAGAAACTTTCCAAAACGTTAAAAAAAGACTTGATATCCTACTAGAGGGAATCAAGTCTTTTCATTACATACGATTATCATGCCAGAAGTTTAATGGGAAGTGTTCGTTCTCATTATAGGCTTCTAATTCATATCCTTTTTCTTTCAGTCCTTTTATAATTCCAGGTACTGCTTTAACTGATTGTGGGTGAATATCGTGCATAAGGATAACTTCTGTTGGATTTGTAGCACCATGTAGAACGTTTTCTACAATTTTAGCTGATGCAGCATCAACTTGCATTTTGTTGTATCTCCAGTCTAAAGAATCAATTGTCCAATCCCAAACTTTCAACCCGTTTTCCACCACTTTGTTGCGAAGTGCTTCGTTTAATCCTGGCATTGAGCCGTATGATGGACGAGTTAATACGGGTGATTTGCCTAGAACGCCAGCGATTAAGCCTTGATCTTCTTTCATTTCATCTACGTAATGTCCTTCTGTGTATAGTTTCTTATAGTTATGAGTCATACTGTGCATCCCAACATAGTGGCCTTCAGCATCTTCACGTTTCACAAGATCAGGGAAAGCTTTCACGTTTGAACCAATTAGGAAGAATGTTGCTTTTGCATTTTCTTTCTTTAACATATCTAAAAGCTCAGCTGTGTATTTTCCAGGACCGTCATCAAATGTTAAGTAAGCGACTTTTCTAACTTGCCCATTATAGTGTTTTGGAGCTTCTTTCGGTGCAAGAGATGTTTGAATTTCACTTACAAATTGAACAGACTTTGCTTCATCTTCTGTACTTGCTAGAGCAGTATGTACCGATCCTAAAGCGGCCTCATATGTAAATAATACCCCAGCGCAAATCAACATAGCCCTTTTTACTAAAGTTGTCATTCGAATTCCATTGTGCATAATTTTCCTTCTCTCTATAAAAGTTCTACTCTACTATATTAGCAATTATAGGTAGGGAAATGCAAAAAAACTTTTTTACAACTGTAAAAAAGTTTGGTCAAAAATATGCAAGATTTTGTATCAACTGCATTCTTGAAAAATTGGAAGGTTTTAAACTTTATTATGAAAATCTTCAAGCATCAAATTTAATTCTTCTAATAATGATGCGGATGCTTTTTTTGGTGAACCTGTATCAAAAGGAGGCTGTGGGTCGTATTCTAACATGAGCTGAACTGCTTTACTCTTTTCATCTCCGAATTCCCAAGCCATCAACTGGAGAGCCATATCAATACCTGCAGATACACCAGCTGCTGTTATGATTTTTTCATGGCGAACGACTCTCTCTTCAGTTGGAATAGCCCCGAGAGAACGAAGCAAGTCAAAAGAGCTCCAATGACTAGTGGCTTTAACACCATTTAGTAGGCCAGTAGCACCTAAGATTAAAGAACCTGTACATACAGTTGTAGTCCATTTAGTAGTTTCATGTATTTGGAGAATCCAATTGAGAGTTTCTTCGTCCTCCATAAGTTGTTTAAAGTTAGGCGGGCGACATCCAGGAATAATAAGGATATCAGCTGAATTAACTTCAGTAAAATTATAATCGGCATGTAAATAGCCCATTTTTGAATCTAATTTAATTAAGCCCGTAGTTTTAGCAACAAACTTTATGTTGTTATTGCTTTCTGCTGCAAATACTTCGTACGGACCAATAGCATCTAATGCAGTAATCCCTTCATAGAGCATAATAACGATTTCCATTATAATCTCCCCTTAAGTTATTACAAATGTAATCTAGTAACGATTAAAAAAGAATTTATTCAATATTCTTTTTTATCGTTACTTTAAATATACTATACCCCAGATGTGTATTAGTTTATACTACTGTGTCAAACTTGTGACAAAAACTATGAATAGGTTCATTTATTTCGTATAGAGTTACTCTTTCATGTAATGATTGAAAAATTTAACTTCCCAGAAAGAAGAAATATAAAATATAGTACTTAGACTAAATTCTTAAATAGAAGGGGAATAATCGTACTTTCGTATGACTTCATTTTAGTCACAATTATTGATTTAATTATTTTCGTTTTTTATTAAAATATTGGTAAAGAATCAATTACATTTAAAAAGGGAGTGGGAATATGGTTCATTATATTTGCACGACATGTGGAGTTCAGTATCCCGAAAATAAAGAGGCACCTTCGCGTTGTAAAATTTGTAATGAGGAAAGGCAATATATGAATCCAATGGGGCAGTCATGGACAACATTAGAAACAATGCAACATAGCAATTTATACAAAAATGAAATAATAAAAGAAGAAACTGGTTTGTATAGCATTACTACTAAACCTAAGTTTGCAATTGGACAAACAGCATTTTTAATACAAAGTAAAACTCTAAATGTTTTGTGGGATTGTATTAGTTATTTAGATGATAAAACGATACAACGTATATATGATTTAGGTGGTATTCAAGCAATAGCACTTTCTCATCCACATTATTACTCTACACAAGTAAAATGGGCGGAAACATTTCATATACCTATCTATATTCATGAAGATGATAAAGAATGGGTGGTCCGCCCGAGTAAGCAAATTAAATTTTGGTCTGGGGAACATTTGATATTATCGGAAGAACTTACATTGCATCGGTTAGGTGGCCATTTTAAAGGTGGAACTGTTATGCACTGGAAAGACGGTAATGAGGGGAAAGGTATTTTGTTATCAGGTGATATTATACAAGTAGTTTCGGATCGAAAATGGGTAAGTTTTATGTATAGTTATCCCAATCTTATCCCATTACCAGCGAATAAAGTTAGAAAAATGGCAGAGAAAGTAAAAGGAATCCAATTTAGTCGACTGTATAATGCGTTTCATGGTGTTGTGATGGAAGATGCGAATAGGGCTGTACAAAGATCTGCTGATCGATATATAAAGGCCCTACAAGGAGAATTATTTCATACGTAATAATATATATGGAAGAAATCGTTATTTTATCTCCATATTTGTATAACTAAGTTTATATGAATTTTATACTAAAGTCCTACTATGTATGAACGAATAGGTCTTTCAACTTAAGCAGTTCTCACACTAATGAGGGATATTAAACTAAATATATGTAACTTATAATGGCTACTATAAAGCTTTGGAAAATGAAAAGGAGGAGATTTGCATGAAGAATTGGGTTCAATTTAGAATTGCAAGACCAACAGATAAATTTGAAGAAGTTATAAGTTTTTACGAAACAGGATTAGGGTTAAAACGTATAGGGGAATTTCACAATCATGAAGGATATGACGGGGTTATGTTTGGATTACCGGGTGAAGAGTACCATTTGGAGTTTACTACGCATGTAAATGGAAGCCCATGCCCAGCACCGACAAAAGATAATTTACTAGTTTTTTATATGCCGAATAAAGATGAAATTGAAATAATCGCGAATCGGTTAAGTGAAATGGGCTACCATGAGGTGGAACCGGAAAATCCGTATTGGATAGAGAAAGGTACTACAATAGAGGATCCAGATGGCTGGAGAATTGTGCTTATGAATGCATTTGAATAAAGAAGTTCTTTTCGTATGTAATAGAGTGCAACAAAATGATTTAGACAAAAATCCCTACAACGTTTGTAGGGATTTTTTATAGGAAAATATAGTTAATAGCGTAATTGAAATATAGAAAGTATTTTGACTAAGAACAAATGTTATAAATATGATGTATGACGGAGGTATAAAAGTATGATAGTAAACCATTTTGAAGAGTTTTCTAAAAATGTTGGAAATACCCCTCTCATTAAATTAGAATGCGAAGAAACGAAGAATCTTTCAATCTATGCTAAATGTGAATGGCACAACCCTACAGGATCGATTAAGGATAGAGCAGCACTTGGAATGATCAATAAATATTTACAAGAAGCGAACAAAAAACAACATATTTTAGAGTATAGTGGTGGAAGCTTAGCGAGGTCAATTGGCTATCTTTGTTATTATTTAGGGATTGAATGCACGTTAGTGTTAAGTTCTGCAACTGGTCAATCTCTATTAAATGAACTCGAATATTATGGTGCTAACGTAATCTTAGTTGATAAATGTAAGGGATTTTACGCTGTAATTGAGAAGACAATAGAGATTAGCAAACAAAAACAAGAGTTATACTTTTTGTTCCAACATTATAATAATGCAAATTTATTAAGTCATATAGAAGGAACAGGCCGAGAAATTATTGCACAAATGAACGGAAAACCAATACACGCATGGGTAGCATCCGCTGGTACTGGTGGAACTCTAATTGGGGTCTATAAAGCAGTAAAGAAGTATACAAAAAATGTTGAGCTACATTTAGTAATGCCTGCCGAATTACCATATGGATCTGAACAACCGCCAAATGCTTTAAAGAAATATGCAGGATCAGGTGGATTCGGTCTAGGACGGAAACAACATTTCATAGAAAAGGAAGACAATTTGATAGAAAAGCAATGGACTTATTCATATGAAGAAACCTTGTATGAAATGGCCCGTTTTTATAAGGCTACTGGTATGAAAATAGGAACGTCTGCGGCAGCAAACTTATTAGCTGCAAAACAATTAGGAAAAGAAAAAGGTGCGAATTTTAATGTAGTTACCGTTTTTCCGGATGCAGGTTCTATAGAAGAGTGGTCAGATGTAAAGAGTTTAGCCAAAATATAGCGGAGATAAATTATTGAGAGAACGAACCAAAGGTGGTTCCTTCGTTTATTTCTTATTTTATGGAAATTTGATACCATGAAAAACCTGCATGTTTACAATGTGTAGGTTTTTCATGGTGTGATTGCGTAGTATATTTAAAATTTCACATACCGTATTTTAAAAATAAATATAGGAAAATCAAAAAATAATGTAGAATATATCGTACATACCTATATGAAATCAACAGAAAACATAAAAGAGGTGGACAAATGCTACTTGAAGAGGTCATGCAGCAACTAGAGAAATATGGAACGGAACAAAATCGAAAAACGTATAAAAATCATGGGGCGAAAGAGCCGCTATTCGGAGTCAGTTTTGCAAATTTAAAATTATTAAAAAAGAAGATAAAAAAAGATCATGATTTAGCAATTTCATTATGGGAAACAAAAAATATGGATGCAATGACTTTAGCAACGTATATTTTAGAACCGAAGAATGTAACATCAGAACAGCTGAATAGTTGGATTAGGGATGTTGATTATTATTGTTTAATGGACGTTCTTATGACAGCTATATGTACGTCGCCAATCGCAATAGAAAGAATGGACGAATGGACGAAATCTGATGATGAATGGATCGGGAGAGCAGGTTGGTCATTATTAGCGAATATCGCAATAAAAAATAAAAAGTTAGACGATAACTTCTTCATGCCGTATTTAGAAGAGATTAAAGTTCATATACATAATGAAAAAAATAGAAAAAGAGAAGCAATGAATAGCGCTTTAATTGCGATAGGGATTCGAAATGAAGCTTTAGAGCAACAAGCAATTGAAATTGCTCGTGAAATTGGAAAAGTAAAAATTGATCACGGTGCAACGTCATGTAAAACACCAGATGCAGAACCGTATATAAAAAAGGCTCGAGAAAGAGCAGAAAAAAGAAAGTAAAATAAGCGAAGGAGAAAAGAAAATGAAACCAATTGAAGCGGCACAAAGCATAATTACATCACAATTTCCGAATTGTGATGTAGCTTTACTGGGAGGAAGCGTTGTACGAGGAGAAGCGACAAAAACATCTGACCTTGATATTGTTATAGTCGATCAAAGTTTGTCATCTTGTTATAGAGAATCCTTCTATAGTAATGGATGGCCCGTTGAAGTATTTGTACATAATTTTGTAACGTATAAAACCTTTTTTTAAATGGATTGTGATCGCGGGCGACCTTCTCTACCTCAATTAGTTTCAGAAGGAATTGTATTAAAAGGGGAAAGTGAAATTGTTGAGAAATTAAAAAAAGAAGCGAACGATTTACTAATTAAAGGACCAGATAAATGGACCGAAGAAACGATGAAACAGAAGCGCTATTTTATTTCGGATACTTTGGATGACTTCATTGGTGCATCAAAAAGAGAAGAAGAACTATTCATTGCTAATTTATTAGCGGAATTAATACATGAATATGTATTAAGAGTAAATGGCCAATGGCTTGGAAATTCAAAATGGTTTATTAGAGTTTTAAGAAGATATGATGACCATTATGCAGAACAATTTGTAGCGGCTTTTGATCATTTTTATAAAAACGGTGATAAAAATGTATTAATTAATTTTACAGAAAAGACGTTAGAACTATACGGAGGAAGAGTGTTCGAAGGATTTTCTATTGGCAAATAAAAAGGGGATAGTAAAATGAAAATACCATTCGTTCAATTAAGGGAATTGACACTAGAGGATGTAGAAGATCGATATCAATGGTCATTAGATACAGAAGTGACAAAACACTTAGTCGTACCAGATCAATATCCTCCGTTCACTCGTGAAGATACGAGAAAATGGATTGAAGCATGCATAAGTCGAAAGAATGGTTATGAACAAAGGGCTATCGTTACAGAAAACAATATACACATTGGCTGGGTAGACCTTAAAAATTTTGACAAAACAAATAAAAATGCGGAACTAGGAATTACGATTGGGGATAAAGAGTATTGGGGAACAGGGTATGGAATAGCATCTCTATATAGTATATTACAACTGGGATTCTTTGATTTCGAATTGGAGAAAGTTTGGCTACGTGTAGATGAGGATAATTTACAAGCTAGAAAGAGTTATGAAAAGGCTGGCTTTGTTTGTGAAGGACTAATGAGAAATGATCGGTTACGTCAAAAGAAGTTCATTCATCGCTATCGTTATAGTATGTTAAAAGAAGAATATCAATCTATAATTAGTGGTTTATAAAAATATTATGTAAATTAAAAAGGGGTAGAGATACATGATTCGATTACTTACGAAAGAAGATGCAAAAAAATATTGGGATTTACGTTTACAAGCATTACAAGTAAACCCAGAGGCGTTTATAACAACTTATGAAGAGGCGATTCGTCAGGAAAATCCTATTGAGCGAGTTGAAGGGAATTTAACATCTACTATTAGTTGTACACTTGGCGCGTTTAATGAAGAAAAATTAATTGGTGTAGTCACTTTACTAACGGAAGAGAAAGTAGCATATAAGCATAAAGGCCATATCGTTGCGATGTATGTAGACGCACAAAACAGACGAAACGGGTTGGCACGTGAGCTAATTGCAAATGCAATTCAAAGAGCGCGGGATATACAACTAGAGCAATTGACATTAGGTGTTGTATCTACAAACGAACCAGCAAAAAATTTGTACGAATCAATGGGCTTTAAAACATATGGAATTGAAAAAAGGGCTATAAAGATTAATGGTGCGTACAGTGATGATGAACATATGGTGCTGTTCCTTTAAAGGACGGAGTTTATCATGAAAGATCTTTATTTAGAAAAAAACATGAATCCGCAAGTAGCAATTTTGTATGCAACGGTTCGAGATACATATATACGATTGCGAAATTTAGTAGAAAGTACTGAAGAGAAGGAATTATCTTTTAAAGGGTCTGAAAATAATGAAAATAGCATCGGACAGCTACTTCAGCATTTAGCAGTTGTCGATTTACATTGGGTGTATCGCTTAAAGGGAGAAGAAGTTCCACTGCACTAAAAAATAAATATGGGCCTATGTTGAATGAAGTGGGAGAACTGCCAGTTTTAAGAAAACACACGTTACAAGAGTTAATGCAAGATTATGAAGCAGTGCAACAATTGTTTTATCCCGCATTAACGGGCAGCCCGATTGGTTAAACTAATAATCAGTGGGGGATGAACAAAACCCCCACTGATTAAAGTTTCACTTTATGAAGAATGTATGAAACTAACAGAAAATGATTTAACACGGGAAGTTTTTTATGAAAAGGGCGAAAATGCGACAATAAGATGGGGCATATGGCATATAGCTGATCATAATCGGTATCATCAAGCGCATATTGGTCAGTTAAGAAAATTATATAGAGCTAGATTACATGTAAGTTAAAGTGCGTGAATTTTAATTATATTCATTTTGTTGTATAGTATTAAGAAGAAACTAAACAAGGGGTTTTATAATGAAAGCAATTGCAATAGGGATATTGGCATCATTTTTCTTTGCCTTTACCTTTGTTTTAAACCGGGCGATGGACTTAGAAGGTGGAAGTTGGATTTGGAGTGCATCATTACGGTATTACTTTATGGTACCAATGCTACTACTTATTGTCATGTATAGAGGCAACTTAAAGCAACTCTTTCAATATATGAAAAACAATCCGAAAGAATGGTTGGTATGGAGTATTGTAGGTTTTGGTCTTTTTTATGCACCACTTAGTTTTGCTGGCGCATTTGGACCAGGGTGGCTTGTTGCATCAACATGGCAAATTACGATAGTCGCAGGGATTTTGTTAACACCATTTTTTGCGGTAGACCCATTACATAAAAAACTTCCGATGAAAGAATTAGTAATGTCGGGTATTATTTTATTCGGTGTTGTACTCATGCAAGTAGAACATGCTTCTTCTTTAGGAATTCGTGAAACCATTTTATGTGTAGTTCCTGTTCTCATTGCGGCGTTTGCGTACCCACTTGGAAATCGAAAAATGATGCAAGTATGTAAAGGGGAATTAGATGTATTCCAGCGAGTTCTCGGGATGACATTAGCAAGTTTACCATTTTGGTTTTTACTATCTGGTTACGAAGTATCAACAGGTGGATTACCGTCAAGTAGCCAAGTTTTTCAATGTTTTATTGTAGCAGTTAGTTCAGGTTTAATCGCGACAGTATTATTTTTCTTTGCGACAGATCTTGTGAAAGATGATCCGCAAAAGCTAGCAACGGTTGAAGCGACACAATCCGGTGAAGTTTTATTTGCTTTAGTAGGAGAGCTTATTTGGCTTTCTGCTCCAATTCCATCATCTTTATCTTGGGTTGGAATGAGTCTCGTTATTGTCGGAATGATACTGCATAGTTATGTGGCGGTCGTTGTGAAAAAAGAAGAAAAGATAACAGCGTAATGAGATTAGCTCTTTTTTATAAAGAGCTAATCTTTTTTCATAGAAAGGGATGAAGATATGAATTTGCAACGTGTTGAACAAATTGGAAGGGATTCAATTTTAAATGTGCTACAGTATGCAGTCGGTCCAAGTGAAACAAGCTTAAAGAAAGCGGTAGTATTTTATCAAAGCAATAAAGGTAGATTATATAAATATGAAAAAAAGGCTTGTATAGGTATTGAAATAATCGGAGCAAATGAAGCGAGAATATGCCACATAGCAGTCGTTCCAGAATATCGTCATACAGGAATTGCGTTTCAAATGATAAGGGAAGTAGTAAGAATGCATCAATTGACTTATGTCGAAGCTGAGACAGACAATGAGGCAGTAGAATTTTATAAGAAAATTGGTTTTAAGGTTAAAAGTTTAGGAGAAAAATATCCAGGGATAGAAAGATTTCATTTGTATTTTAAAAATAAAACATATTGAAATAATCTGAGAATATAATATCCGGAATAGGAATTGAAGAGATAGTTCGTTTTTTATTTATCTGTTCTATTTTTAATAGAAGATCTTTCTTAGTTTTTGACGAAAACTTAAGAAAGATTGGAATGTTCATTTGATGTTAAGGAAGGAAGTAAAATATGGATAGATCAATAAATGATAGAACAATTGAAAAAAAGCGTGCAGTCTCATTGGATTTAGCAAGAGGCACTATGCTACTGTTAATCGTACTTGCTCATGCACCGCTTTACTTGTATGCAGCAGATCCTGGAATTATGCATAGAGTGGAAAGCAGTAGTTTCTTTGATCAAATTGTAAATCTTTTTGGTATATTCATAATTGATAACCGTGCAAGAGCAATGTTTGCCGTATTATTAGGCTACGGTTTAGTTTTAGCATTTGAAGGGCAAATATCAAAAGGGAAAAATGAAATTCAGGCTGTAAAAATAGTAAGAAAACGCTCCTTGTATTTAATACTGTTTGGGATTGTGTTAGCGGTCTTAATTGGAGGGCAAGATATTCTTATGGCCTATGGTTTAGCGGGTATTTTTGTTAGTCCACTATTAAAGTGTAAAATGAAAACATTAATTCGAACGTTTATAATTATCGCTATATTGTATACCATTTTTATTCCAATAATATGGGGACTTAATATGCAATCAATAGGTGATTATGGTTTTTCACCAGATGTTTCGGCAAAAGACACGTATCTTAGTACTACAATGATACGATTACTTTTCTTTCCTATTATACCTGTACTCATCCATTTTATGTTCCCAATTCTTCCTTCTATAATTCTTGGTTTGTGGATTGCTAGATATAAGTTATTAATAAAACCAGAGCAACAGTTAAAAAAATTATATTTTATAACAACTATAGGATTAGCAATTTCTTTAATAGGTGCTTTGCCTTTATCTTTTATAGGGACTATATGGTATCCAACTGTATTTACAGCTGGAATGATAAATGGAATCCATATTTTAACTGGAATTGCTGGAGGATTAGCATATGCAACAGGTTTCGGGATAATAGGGAGTAGATTGAAAAATCCAGGGTACTTTAGCCTTGCATTAATCGCTCTAGGAAAACGTTCATTAACATTTTTTGTTTTAAATGAAGCACTGCTTGTTATATTTTTATCACCAGTAGCATTTGATTTAGGAGGGCATGTAAGTAACGCTTTTGCTGCATTGATAGCAATATGTATTTGGATATTGTCTGTCATAGTAGCTTTAATAATGGAAAAAAATAATCTTAATGGACCATTAGAAATTTTATTGAGACGTTTAGTATATAAAAAATAAATAAAGTGAAAGACGACATAATACAAAATCGTCTTTCACTTTATTTAGGTGTACAGATAGACAATTCGGCTATTATAATATTTCATTTTCATTTAGGGAATAAATAGCATGAAAATATGTAAATATGCATATTGAGTATAGTTTGTAAAAAGTGATATTTGCATTATATAATATAGTTAAATGGAAAAATATAGATAAAAGAAATTAGGTGTATAGCACATGAGAATGGAAAAAAATAAATTTTTGAAAGTCGCTGCTTCAATTGGCGTGTCATCTTTTTTATTAACAGGTTGTGGTGACTATGAAGAAGAAAATGTACAACAAGAAAATACCGCTGTTAAAACGGATGGTGGGAAGCAAGGGAGCGAACAAGAACCATTAAATTGTGATGATAAAGCCCCAACTACTGAAAATGTAGAAAAAGATGAGTTATGCAAGGAAAATAATCCATCATTTTCATCGTATCAAGAAAACTCTCACTTACCGATATTACCGTTCGTAGCAGGATATTTATTAGCAAGTAAAACCTCAAATATGAACTATACAGTCAAACCAAATGTAATGAAGAAACCATATACAAACAATGTTCTTTCTTATCGTGAAAAAGATGAACGGAGAACTGGTGGCAGCGGTGGCGGAGGTTATTACGGCGGAACTACTAGCAACAACGATTCTTCAAAGAAAGTGGATTTAAATAAACAACAGCACAATCCATCAAATAAAGTGACGCCAGATACAAATACATCTAAATCATCTACGACACAAACGCCGAAAGTAAATTCTGGTTCAAGTGGAATTGGGAACGCAAAAGCGCCGGCCGGATCATAAAGAGAAAGGATAATAGAGTCATGTATACAGAACAAGAACAGAAAGAGTATATGAAAATATGGTTTTCACTTGCGGAAGAGGCTGGTAGGAATGGTTTTACGTGGCCGAGTCTATTAGAGAATGAAGAGTGGAATCAGTATATGGCAACAGGGATGTTTCGTATGTCGGTAAACACATATACCGCTATTTCGAAAGCGACAGAAGAAATAATGTATGTGTTATATAGAACGTATCAATATATTGTACATACGACAGAAGATTTTCAAAAGCTCGGATTCCCGCCTGAAACGTGGGAGATTGCGAGAATGAAACATACTGGTTTGTTTTCTTATTTTACAAGGCTCGACTTTATTGTAAATGGTGATGTTATTAAATTAATAGAAGTGAATTGTGATACACCAACAGGATATTTAGAACCTTCTGTTGCAAATGAAGTGTTGTGCCGTTATCACGATGTGAATCACCCGAATCATATTGAGGAGCATATTGTACAGGCATGGGAACAAATTAAACATGACTATAATATTGATCCTGAAGAAACGATATATTTTAGTAGCTATGATTGGCACGATGAAGACCATCAAACAGTCCAGTTTTTAAGAAGTTATTGCCTAAATCAGCCCACGGAATATGTAGGAATTCAAGATATTGTAGTTACAGATGATGGAATATATACGCCAAATGGCAAGCGAATTCATTATTTATATCGACTGTATCCAATTGAATATTTAGTTACAGATGTTGATAAAAATGGAAAAAGAATTGGTCTGCAGTTTTTAAATCATATAGCGCAAGGAAGAGTGAAAATTATTAATCCACCAGCCGCATTCGTAATGCAAAATAAAAATGTGCTTGCATTAATTTGGAAGCTTTATGAAAAAGCGGTTTTCTTTGAAGAAGAAGAGCGTGTTATTATTAATAAATACTTCTTACCAACATATTTTACAAATAAGCCATTTAAAGAAAGAAATGAATCATTTGTTTCTAAACCTTTATATGGACGTGAAGGTGGGGGCGTATCTATATACGAAAATGATGAACTATTAGCTGAAGATAAAACGGAATATTACTTTGAACAACGGAAAATATATCAGCAATACATAGAAATGCCTGACTATACCATTGATACATGGGATGGTCCGTATACTGGTAAATTATTAATTGGCTCACATTGTATTAGTGGGAGAGCGGCAGGGTTATTTTTACGAGTTGGTGAGAAAATAACGGGAAACTTATCGATGTTTACTGGGGTTACGATTGAAGGATAAAATGAAAAGAAAAGCCCATCATTTTGAAGTGCACCCCAATTGTTAGACACATAATTAACAATTGGAGGTGCACTTTTTATGGCTAAATTTTCTTCAAAAGATAAAATACAAGCAGTAAAACGATATCTAGAAGGTACAGAAGGCGGAAAAACCATTGCTAATTCTATAGGGGTTCATCCTAGAGAACTTTATCAATGGATTAAACGGTTTGAATTTTCAGGGGAAAAGGCGTTTGAAAAACGCTATACAACTTACTCTCTCGAGTATAAACTAGATGTAATTCATTATATGAATGAAAATGGGACATCTCTGAGAGAAACAGCTGCTTTTTTTAATATTCCTTCTTGCGAAACACTCCGAAAATGGAAAGTAGCTTATGAAACAGAAGGATTAGATGCCCTAAAATCAAAGAAAAAGGGGCGTCTAACCATGGCCAAAGAAAAAGCTAAGCTACAACATTTAAAACAAAACGAAGTATCTCTTGAAGGTTCTATAGAAGCGCTACAAGCAGAGAATGAACGTCTGCGTATGGAAAATGACTATTTAAAAAAGTTGAATGCCTTAGTTCAAAAGAAGAAAACATCACAGACCAAGACAAAGCGCAATTGATTTATGAATTAAGGCATAAATACAAGGTCGTTGACCTTGTGAAAGTCGCTAATATCGCTCGTAGTACGTATTATTACTGGATGAAACAAGCGAAACGTCCAGATAAATATAAGAAAGTTAAAGAATTAATTAAAGAGATCTTTAGTGAGAATTTTGGGAGGTATGGTTATCGTCGTATTACATTGGAATTACGTAATCGAGGCCATGCATTAAATCATAAAACCGTTCGACGTTTAATGAATATCCTGGGATTAAAATGTCTTGTTCGATTAAAAAAATATCGTTCATATAAAGGGACTGTCGGGAAATTCGCTCCTAATATTTTAAAACGTAATTTTCACGCATCAAAACCAAATGAAAAATGGGTAACAGATGTGACGGAGTTTCACTTACATGGTAAAAAACTATATCTATCACCCATTTTAGACTTATATAACGGAGAAATTATAGCTTACAATATAGAACATAGACCTGCCTATTCCCTTGTTTCTAAAATGTTGAATAAGGCGTTTCAACGTTTGAATGATAAGGAAACTCCTATTTTACACTCGGATCAAGGTTGGCATTATCAAATGCGACAATATCATCAGTCGCTTAAAAAACATAGCGTTATCCAAAGTATGTCCCGTAAGGGAAATTGCTTAGATAATGCAGTCATGGAAAATTTCTTTGGCTTATTAAAGTCTGAATTACTTTATCTTAAAGAGTTTGAAAGTATGGAACAATTTAAGCAAGAACTAGAAACTTATATTCATTACTACAATCACAAAAGAATTAAAACAAAACTAAAAGGATTGTCCCCTGTGCAATACAGAGTTCAATCCTTAGTAGCTGCTTAATATATTTGTCTAATTTTT
>Ga0105244_10001188_pt1 | contig 21533 bp, 15 predicted proteins | sample KBSM44metaG_FD_80423 | JGI IMG/M metagenome (GOLD analysis project Ga0105244, IMG submission 80423) | Miscanthus rhizosphere microbial communities from Kellogg Biological Station, Michigan, USA - KBS M4-4 metaG | ecosystem: Host-associated > Plants > Roots > Rhizosphere > Soil | place... | reverse complement strand
GGTCGCGGTGCTGTTCGCGCTGATGGTGTTCTGGAGCCCCATCCTCAACCGCATCGCCTTCGGCACGCCGGTCAGCTGGCGCACCTGGAACGCCGGCATCATCGCCATCGCCGGCGTCACGCTGCTGTTCTTCCACTCGATCCGGGGCGCCTGGCACGACATCATGACCGGCGGCGAAGGCCATTTCCTGCTCGGCCTGGGGCTGGCGCTGACGGCCACCATCGCCAGCACCGTCGGCAACCTGATCGTCGTCAAGGTGCGCGTGGAGTCGTCCAACGTGCTGCTGACGATGGCCTGGTCGATGATGTGGGGCAGCCTGATCGTCGCCGCCTGGGTGCTCGCCAGCGGCCAGGCATTCACCCTGTCGAGCGAGCCGAAGTACTGGGGCGGCCTGCTCTACCTGTCGCTGTTCGGCTCGGTCATCGCGTTCGCCGCCTATTTCACCCTGATCCACCGCATCGGTTCGGACAAGGCCGTCTACATCGGCGTCGTCACGCCGGTGATCTCGGTGCTGTTGTCGATCCAGCTCGAACACTTCCGTCCCGGGCCGCTGGAATGGGCCGGCATGGTATTGTGTTTGGCGAGCGTCGCCTGGGCGCTCAAATCCGATTCCCCTGTCATAAAAGAAAGTGTAGAAGCAGCCTGATGAACAACTCCGACCTGACCATCCGCCCGGCCGAGCCGGCCGACGTCTCCGCCATTTTCGGCATGATCTTCGAGCTGGCGGTGTTTGAAAAACTCGAACACATGGTGGTGGCCAACGAGGCCATGCTGCACGAGAGCCTGTTCGGCGACAAGCCGGGCTGCGAGGCGCTGGTCGGCGAGGCCAACGGCGAGGTCGTCGCCTTCGCGCTGTTCTTCCACAACTTCTCCACCTTCCTGTGCAAGAAGGGGCTGTACCTGGAGGACTTGTACGTCAAGCAAGCCTGCCGTGGCCGGGGCTATGGCAAGCAGATGCTGGTGGCGCTGGCGCGGCTGGCGGTCGAGCGCGACTGCGGCCGCTTCGAATGGTCGGTGCTGGACTGGAACACCAACGCCATCAAGCTCTACGAGGGCATGGGCGCCACCGTCATGCCGGAGTGGCGCATCTGCCGCGTCACCGGCGAGGCGCTCACCGAGCTGTCGGCGCAAGCGTAAAAAAAATCCCACGCAGCGTCGCCGCTCGTGGGAGGAACCCGGTGTCAGTGGGAGGGAGATTGAATCAACGAGTTCACTATAGCCGCGCCGCCGGCGACTCGCATCCCGCCTTACAAAACCTTACCCACCTTCAAACCTGCTTACATTTGCTTTACAAAAACGAACAGCTTGATTTAGCGAAAGATTGTCTGCGGGAATTACGGCCGATGTGAGCGGGACCGGACGGCGAACCGCTCCAGCAGCTCGAAGACGGCCTGCGTCAGCAAGGCCAGCACGGCCGCCGGAATGGCGCCGGCCAGCAGCATGTCGTTGTCGTTCAGCGCCAGGCCGATGGTGATGCGCTCGCCGTAGCCGCCCGCGCCGATGAAGGCGGCGATGGTCGCCGTGCCCACGCTCATCACCGCCGCCGTTTTGACGCCGGCGAGGATCACCGGCAGCGCCAGCGGCAGCTCGACCAGCATCATGCGCTGCGACGGCCGCAGGCCCAGCGCCAACGCCGCCATCCGCAGCCCCGCCGACACCTGCAGCAGGCCGGTGCAGGTGTTGCGCACGATCGGCAGCAGCGCGTAGACCACCAGCGCCACCAGCGCCGGCACGGTGCCTATGCGGCCCAGCAAGGGAATCAGCAGCGCCAGCAAGGCCAGCGACGGCACGGTTTGCAGCACGCCCGTCAACCCCAGCACCAGTTGCCGCAAGCGCGGAAACACCGCCGCCATCACGCCCAGCGGAATGCCGATCACGCACGCCATCGCCACCGCGAACAGCACCAGCGTCAAGTGCTGGCGCGTCAGCGGCCACAGATTGCGGTCGAATATCTTGGCCAGCAGGCCATCGCGCGCGGCCGGTGGCGCTTTGGCGTCAATGGCGACGGGCGCGGTTCCCGCTGCTTTGGCGCCGCGCGCCGCCAGCCACTCGCGCGCGACATTGGTAAAGCTCTTGCCGTCGATTTCGGCGGCGGCGTTCATGGCGATCATGTCGTCCGCGCCGATGCGTCCCTCCAGCTGGCCGATCGCCTTCCACGCGGCGGGAAAGCGCCGCGCCGCGTCGAGCCGGTACAGCAGCACCGCGTCGTAGCGCGGGAAGTAGGCGCGGTCGTCGTCCAGCACACGCAGCCCGTGCTGGCGTATCTTGGCGTCGGTCGAATAGATGTCGATGACGTCGACCTGGCGCTGCGTCAAGGCCTCGTAGGCAATGCCGTGATCCAGGCCCTCCGGCCGCTGCTTCAATCCATAGCGCGCGGCCAGTCCCGGCCAGCCGTCGGCACGGCCGATGAATTCATGTGAGAGCCCGAAACGCAGCTTGTCGCGCGTGGCCAGATCGCTCAGCTTGTGCACGCCCTCGGCGTCGCCGCGCGTCGCCAGCGCGTAGGTGTTGTTGAACCCCAGCGGCACCGCCACGCCCAGCCCCATCGGCGCCAGCTCGCGCCGTATCTGCTCCAGCGGCGCGGCCTTCGTATGTTTGAGTATCTCGAGATCGATGGTGCCCAGGTACTCCGGATAGACGTCGATGCGGCCCGCCTGCAAGGCCGCCAGCACGATGGCCGTGTTGCCCAGCCCTTGCAGGTGGACGACCTTGGCGTGCGGCGCGGCCGTCTGCGTCAGCACCTCGCCGAGGATATAGGATTCGGTGAAGCGCTTGGAGCCTACGTGCAGCGTGCCCCCGTCCTGCGCGGTGGCCGCGCCGCCGATCGACAGTCCAAGCGTTAAGAGCGCCCCGCCCAGCCAGCCCCGCATCAGGTCCCCACCCGCAGCATCGGCGCCTTCAGCGCCTGGCTGAGCGTCTCGTAGCTTTCCGACAGATGCGCCTTGACCTCGCGACTGGCCGGCCGCGCCATCGCGCCGCGCAGCTCGCGCTGCAACGCCAGCGCGTTCTCGCGTTGCAGGCTGCGCGCGTCGGCCGGCATCGACGGCGTGGCGCGCAGCAGCATGACGGCGACGCGCTTCAGATGCTCGCGTTGAAGATTGCGGCGCATGCCGGTGATCTCCTTGCCGGTCTTGAGTTCACTCCACACCGCGTCCTGAACGGTGGTGTACAACTCGTCGAGGCCCAGGCCAAGCTTGGGGTTGTCCAGCTTCTCGCGCGAGTCGATCAGGCGTATCGCGACGGCGTCGGACATCAGCTGATCGAGCACGCCGGCCTGCAAGCCCAGCACCCTGCCGCCCACCGACACGTCGGCCTTGCCACGCGTGGTGAAGGTATCGGCGCCCAGGCGGCTGATCATCGCGGGGGTAAAGGTGAAGCTGTCGGTCTTGAACAGGCTATTGGTCAGCATCTGCAACGCCGCCCGCTGGCGCGGCAGCGGCACCGGGGTGAAAGTGGCGCGGCCGGTCCCGGCGTGGTCGCGCAGATAGGTCACGCCGCCCACGTACTTGACCACCACCGGCATCGTGCGCGCAAACTGCTGGAAGCCGTAGTCGAAACTGCGGCGTAGCGATTCGTAGCTCTCGCCGGGTTTGAGCGTGCGGTTTTGTATCCGGTCCCACAACTCGCGCGAGATCGCCAGTCGGCGCTGGAAGTACGCCAGCGGATCGCTGCCCAGATCGAACACGTTCACGTCCGGATCGGAATTGAAGCCGCCCGCATCCTGGTCGGTGCCGAAGGCCAGCAGCGGCTCGTTCGAGCGGGCCGCGATCCTGGCCAGCTCCTGCTTTTCCTGCGCCGGCGCGATCGGCTTGTATGCGTACTCGATCGCCCAGTAGTCGTAAGGCCCCAGCGCGGACGTCACATACTCGCCCTGCCGCTCCCCTTTGAGCGCCAGATTGAACGGCGTGTAATCCATCACCGAGCCGGTCATGCCGTTTTGTTTCGTGAAGGCCGGGTCCTGCAACTGCTTGATGCTGTAGATCGTCGACGAGCGGAAGTTGTGCCGCAAACCCAGGGTGTGGCCCACCTCGTGCATGATCACCGAGCGCACATACGCCTGGGCCACGGCGTCGGCCTCGGGGCTGCCCATTTCCAGCTCGCCGCGCGCCTCCAGCAGGCCCATGGCAAAGCCCATCTCGTCCCCGGATTGAAGCATGTAGTCGCAGCGGTCTTCGTGCGCGGCGCCGTCGCCATGAGACGCGAAAGCGGCCGTCCCGTCCATCGCATCCTCGCTCACCACGCGCCGCACGGTGCGCGAAAAGCCGTCGGACATGCCGATGTCGGCATCGAGTATCTCGCCGGTGCGCGGATCGACCTGGCGCGGTCCGATGGCGAAGCCGACATCGCTGCCGACGAACCAGCGCACCGACGCGTGGCGAGCGTCCATGGTGTCGAAGTGGTCGGCGGCGGTCTGCTGCTTGACCACCAGCGCGTTCTTGAAACCGATCCGTTCGAACGCGGCGTTCCAGGCCAGGATGCCCTGGCGCACCGACTCGCGGTACTTCTCCGGGATGTTCGCGTCCATCCAGTAGACGATGGGCTGCTTCGGCTCCGACAACGCCTGCGCCGGGTCCTGCTTTTCCAGGCGCCAGCGCGACACCATGTGCACCGCCGTCGTCGGCGTCACGTCATCCGAAAAATCCTGGTTAGTGGTGACGAAATGACCGACGCGGTCATCCGCGCGGCGGCTCGCCATCGGTTCGGCCGGCAGCGGCATGAACGTGTAGTAGAAACCCAGGAACATGCTGCGCGGGTCCGGCAGCGTGGTCGGCGGACTGGCGATCGCCGCCGGGACGGTGGGCATGACCGGCGGCGGCGCCGGTATGCGCGGCACCGCGTAATGCGCGTTGACCTGGAATCCCGTCATGGTCTCGTCGCTGCGCACCGACGTGAAGCTGCTGTTGCGCGCATCCATCGCGTACGGCAGGCGGAAGGCCGATTCCAGCCTGGTGGAGAAGCCGGGAATGTCGCCGAACAGCAGAATGTTCGCGTCCACCAGCACCGACTGGTTTTTCGGATTGGGCCCGCTCGACACCGGCGCGATCGCCAGCAGGCTGTCCGAGAACCCCTGCGCCACCACCTTCGCCTCGGGCGTGCCGCCGATGGCCTTGAACTGCGTGTTCTTGGCGATCATCTGCACCAGGTTGCCGATGCGGTGGAACGTCACCACCCGGCTGAAGCCCATCTGGCTGCCGTACACGCCCCGCTCGCCCAGCCCGTTGGGCATGTTCACGGACATGAACAGCGGACGGTCGAACTGGTCGGGCCGCAGCTCGATCCAGACCTTTTCTTCTTTTTGATACAGGTTGAGGAAGCCGGGGTGCTGTTTGGCGCCGCGCACCAGCTCCGCGAAAGGCCGCGTGGCAGCGGGAGGCGCCACGGCCGGCGCGGGTGCGGCGGCCGGTTGCAGCGGCGTGGTGGCGACCACCGGCACGTCGGTCGAGGGCGCCGGCGCCGGTGGCGCGGGTGGCGCCGGCGGCACCGGCTCCTGCGCGAACGCCAGCGCTTGCGCGCCAAATGACAGCAGAACGGCGACGCGCAGCGATTTCAGGGCAAACATGGTGTTCCTGTTACAGGTTGGGGAATCCGGATAATGTAACCGAAAGCCCCGGCAACGGAACGATTTTTTACAAAGCCGCCGCGCGGACGCCTAGCCGCGTGGCGAACGCCATACGCCGGCGTTGACGACGCCCGCGCACGGATTCATGCCGATGGCGTAGGACAGGTCGGCCGGACGGGCGATGCGCCACAGCGCGAAGTCGGCGCGCTTGCCCGCTTCCAGGGTGCCGATATCGCCCTGCCGCCCCAGCGCGCGCGCCGCGTGCGCGGTGCAGCCGGCCAGCGCCTCGAGCGGCGTCAGTCGCCACAAGGTGCAGGCCATGTTCATCGCCAGCAGCAGGGACGTCATCGGCGACGTGCCGGGATTGCAGTCGGTGGCGACGGCCATCGGTACGCCGGCCGAGCGCAAGGCGGCCACCGGCGGCGGCGTGGTATCGCGCAGGAAGTAGTAGGCGCCCGGCAGCAGCACCGCCACCGTGCCGGCGGCGGCCATCGCGGCGATCCCATCGTCGGTCAAATGTTCGAGGTGGTCGGCCGACAGGCCGCCATAGCGCGCCACCAGCTGCGCGCCGCGCTGGTCGGACAGCTGCTCGGCGTGCAGCTTGACCGGCAAGCCATGGGCCCTCGCCGCCTGGAACACACGCTCGGTCTGATCGTGCGAAAAGCCTATCCGCTCGCAGAAGGCGTCGACAGCGTCGACCAGGCCCTCCCGGGCCAGCGGCGCGATCATGGCGCTGACTTCGGCGATGTAGTCGTCGGCGCGGCCGGCGAACTCCGGCGGCAGCGCATGCGCGCCAAGGAAGGTGGTGGCGACATCGACCGGGAATTTGCCCGACTCGTCGCGGCCGATGCGGCGCGCCACGCGCAGCATCTTCGCCTCCGATTCCAGGGTCAGCCCGTAGCCGGATTTGATCTCTATCGTCGTCACGCCCTCGGCCAGCAGGCTGCGCACACGCGGCAGGCTTTGCGCCAGCAATTCATCCTCCGACGCGGCGCGGGTGGCGCGCACGGTGGACATGATGCCGCCGCCGGCGCGGGAGATATCCTCGTAGGTGGCGCCGTTCAGGCGCGCCTCGAATTCATCGCTGCGGTTGCCTGCATGGACGATGTGGGTGTGGCAGTCGATCAGGCCCGGCGTCAGCCAGCAGCCATCGCCGTCATGCGTGGCGGCCGCCCGCGCATCGTCCGGCAGCGCGGCCCGTGGTCCCAGCCATGCGATGCGGCCGTCCTTGACGGCGATGGCGGCATCGCGGATTTCGCCGTAGCCCCCGTCCATGGTGGCCAGGTGCACATTGGTAAACAACACATCCCACGCGGTCATGCCATGCCTTCGGATTATTCTAGTTATTGATGATGTCGACCACGAACACGGTCGCCTGCGCCGCCTCGATGCTCCACACCTCTTCGGATTCGATCACCAGCATGTCGTAGCGCACCATGGCGATGCGCTCGCGCGCGCTGCTGACGGACAGGCTTTCTCCGTCGGCCAGGAACACCAGGGTGGTGCTGGCGCGCCGGTTCAGCTCCAGCGTGCCGCGCACGACGCACGCCTCAAGCCGGTGGCGGCAACGGCCGCGCCGCGTCATCACATTGAAATCGGTGGTGTTGGCGCCGGTGACGGTGGCGTGCACCGCGTCCTCGCCGGCGAACTCGATCAGCGGCTCGCTGGGGCTGAGCACCACGCGCTCGTCGCCGAAATCGAGCAGCACGCCGTCGCCGTCGACCAGCGCCAGCGTGCGGTCGATGCCCGGAAAGGCGGAGAACGGGCCGTCCTGGGTGATCGTCGCCAGGCTGACGCGCCAGTCGAAATCGTCAAAACCGGCGCCGGGGGGAGCGACGGCGATTTCCGTCGTGCTGCCGCCGCCGTTCTTCCATGGCGCGGGCATCAGGCTTGCATACTGGATCAGCTGGGTCATCGGAACTCCCTCAGTTCGGCCATCGTCTGCTTGAAGCGCGCAGCGATCGCATGCTGCGCCACGTGCTGCTGGTTGCGTACTACCCACTGGCCGCCGACCATGACGTCCTTGACCAGATTGTCGTTGCCGCTGAAGACGAAACTGCCGAGTATGTCGTCCAGCGCCAAGCCATACAGATTCGGGTGATCGTCATCGAGCACGATCACGTCGGCGCGGCGTCCGGGCGCCAATGCGCCCACCGGCCGTCCCGCCGCCTGCGCGCCGCCGCGCAAGGCGCCCTGCCACAAAAAGTCGCCGACATTGCGCTCCGTGGCCGACACCGCGATATTGCGGCGCTGGTGCTGCAGGCGCTGGCCGTATTCCAGCCAGCGCAGTTCCTCCACCGGGCTTTGCGAAATATGGCTGTCGCTGCCGATGCCGAAGCGGCCGCCCGCCGCCAGGAAGTCCTCCAGCGGGAACAGGCCGTCGCCCAGGTTCGCCTCGGTGGTCAGGCACAGACCGGCCACCGCGCCGCTGCCCGCAATCCGGTCGACCTCGCCGCGCGTCAGGTGGGTGGCGTGCACCAGGCACCAGCGCTCGTCGACGGCCACATGGTCGAACAGCCACTCGACCGGCCGGCGCCCGCTCCAGTCCAGCGACTGCCGCACCTCCGGCTGCTGCTCGGCGATGTGGATATGCACCGGGCGGTCCGGCGGCAAAGCCGCCAGCACGGCGTTGATCTGCTCCACCGACGCCGCGCGCAGCGAATGCGGCGCCACGCCGACCTCGGTTTGCGCGTCGCGCAACGGTTCCAGCGCCTCGATCACGCGCAGCACATCCTCGACGTCGGTCTTGAAACGCTGCTGTTCGGGTTTCAGGGCGCTTTCGCCAAAACCGGAATAACTATACAACACCGGCAGCATCGTCACGCCGATTCCGGCCAACCGTGCGGCGGCCAGCACCCGCTCCGCCGTCTCGGCCGGGCGCGGATACATGGCGCCGTCCGGCGCCCGTTGCACATAGTGGAATTCGCACAGCGAGGTGTAGCCGTGGCGCAGGCATTCGGAGAACAGCTGGGCCGCGATGGCCTCGATGTGCGCGGGGGTGATGTTGCGGGCGAAGCGGTACATCAGGTCGCGCCAGGTCCAGAAACTGTCCTGGACGCCGCCGGCCTGGTGCGGCCCGGCCTTTTCCGTGCGCCCGCCCAGGGCCCGCTGGAAGCTGTGCGAATGCAGGTTGATCATGCCGGGCAGCGCATATTCGACGGTTTCGACGGTTTCGGCGCCCTCCACGGCGGCGCCTTCGCGCACCGCCGTGATGGCGCCCGCCGCGTCCCACTCGATCAGCACATCGGCGCGCCAGCCATCGGGCAGCAGTGCATTCCGGGCAAACAGCTTGCTCATCGGCGCACCCAGTCGGCGGCCGCCTGCGTCATCTCGCGCAGCAGCCCCCTCACTTGGTCCGCGCGGTCGGTGCGGTAACCGTACGGCGCTTCCTCATCCATATAGGTCGACTGGCACATCTCCAGCTGGATCGCGTGCACGTTCGCACCCGGTTTGCCGTAGAAGCGCGTGATATGCCCGCCCTTGAAGCGGCCGTTGACGGCAACGCTGAAGCGCTGCTGCGCCAGCGCGCGCGACACCACCGCTTCGCTCAGCCCCGGCGCGCAGCTGGCGCCGTCGGCGGTGCCGAAGTTCAGGTCCGGCAGCTTGCCCTCGAAGAAGCGCGGCACGTGGGAAGCGATCGAATGCGCGTCCCACAGCGCCACCGCGCCGTGCAGCGCCAGCAACCGGTCCAGCTCCGCGCGCAGACGCTCGTGGTACGGTTTCCAGTAGAGACCCAGGCGGCGCTCGACCTCCGTCTGGTCGGGCACGCGGCCCTCCAGATACAGCGGCTCGCGATGGAAGGTATCGACCGGGCACAAACCCGTCGTATCCTGCCCGGGGTACAGGTTGGTGTTCTCCGGCGGCCGGTTCAAATCGATGACGTAGCGCGACCAGCGCGCCGACAAGGTCGACGCCCCCATCTCGCCGAGGAAATCGTACAGGCGCGCCAGATGCCAGTCGGTGTCCTGCTTGTCGACGGCGGCCGGCGTCATCGCCGCCGCCACGTCGTCGGGAATGTCCGTGCCCACGTGCGGCATGGACACCAGCAAGGGAATGCTACCTGCGTTGAACTGATAATCCATGGCGCTCCCCGGTTATGGATGCAGCGATGTGAACAACTCCTTGCACGACGCGCTCAACTCGCCGCGCATGACCATGCCCTTGGCGGCCTCGATATCCGGCGCGAAGAAGCGGTCCTGGTCGTAGACGGCCACCTTCCGGCGCAGCTGCGCATGCACGTGCTCCAGGTGCGGCGAGGTCGTCAGCGGACGATGGAAATCGATCCCCTGCGCCGCCGCCAGCAGCTCGATACCGATGATCACCGCCGTATTCTGCGCCATGTCGTCCAGACGGCGCGCCGCGTACGTCGCCATGCTGACGTGGTCCTCCTGGTTGGCCGAGGTCGGGATGGTGTCGACGCTGCCCGGATGGGCCAGCGACTTGTTCTCCGACGCCAGCGCGGCGGCGGTGACATGGGCGATCATGAAGCCCGAATTGAGGCCCGGCTCGCGCACCAGGAACGGCGGCAGGCCGGACAAGGTGGCGTCGATCAGCAGCGCGATGCGGCGCTCCGAGATGCTGCCGATTTCGGCGATCGCCAGCGCCAGCGTGTCGGCGGCGAAGGCCACCGGCTCGGCGTGGAAGTTACCGCCCGAGACCACCACCGACAGTTCGCCGTCCTTGAACAGCAGCGGATTGTCGGTCACGGCGTTGGCCTCGATCAGCAAGGTGCGGGCGGCGTTGCCGATGATGTCCCAGCAGGCGCCCATGACTTGCGGCTGGCAGCGCAGGCAGTACGGGTCTTGCACGCGCTCGTCGCCGACCAGGTGCGAGGCGCGGATCGCGCTGTCGCTCACCAGTTGGCGGTAGATCGACGCGGCGGCGATCTGGCCCGGCTGGCCGCGCACCTCGTGCACGCGGGCGTCGAACGGCGAATCGCTGCCCTTGGCGGCGTCCAGCGACAAGGCGCCGGAGACCATGCCCGCCTCCAGCAGGCGCTCGGCCATGAACAGGCCATGCAGCGCCAGCGCCGTCGAGACCTGGGTGCCGTTGATCAGCGCCAGCCCCTCCTTGGCGGCCAGCACCACCGGCGCGATGCCGGCGGCCTTGAGCGCGTCGGCGGCCGGCGTGATCTCGCCGTTGAAGCGCACGTCGCCCACGCCCAGCATGGCCAGGGTCATGTGCGACAGCGGCGCCAGGTCGCCCGAGGCGCCGACCGAACCCTTGGCCGGGATGGCGGGCATGATGCCGGCGTTGTACAGCGCGACCAGTGTCTCGACGATCAGCGGACGCACGCCGGAGTAGCCGCGCGCCAGGCTGCCGATCTTCATCAGCATGATCAGGCGGCAGACGGCGTCCGACAGCAGCTCGCCGGTGCCGACCGAATGCGACAGGATCAGGTTGCGCTGCAGCTGTTCCAGCTTGTCGTCCGGGATGCGGGTCTTGGCCAGCAGGCCGAAACCGGTATTGATGCCGTAGGCGGCGTCGCCCTTCGCCACGATGGCGCGCACGGCGGCGGCGGATGCCTCGATCACCGGCCAGGCTTCGGCCGCCAGCGACAGCGGGCTGGCGGCGGTCCATACGGCGCGCAGTTCGGACAGCGTCATCGCGCCGGGCTTCAAGGTCAATGCATTGGTGGTCATGTAGGTTCTCTGTTTACTTGATCATCGGGAGATTGAGGCCGTTGCGCTTGGCGCAGGCGACCGCCGTCTCGTATCCCGCGTCGGCGTGGCGCATCACGCCGGTGCCGCTGTCGTTGACCAGCACCCGCGCCAGCCGGCGCGCGGCGGCGTCGGTGCCGTCGGCGACGATCACCACGCCTGAGTGCTGCGAGTAGCCCATGCCGACGCCGCCGCCGTGGTGCAGCGACACCCACGTCGCGCCGCCGGCGGTGTTCAGCAGGGCGTTCAGCAGCGGCCAGTCGGAGACGGCGTCGGTGCCGTCCTTCATGCTCTCGGTCTCGCGGTTGGGGCTGGCGACCGAGCCGGTGTCCAGGTGGTCGCGGCCGATGACGACCGGCGCTTTCAGCTCGCCGCTGCGCACCATCTCGTTGAAGGCCAGGCCGGCGATATGACGCTCGCCCAGTCCCAGCCAGCAGATGCGCGCCGGCAGGCCCTGGAAGGCGATGCGCTCGCGCGCCATGTCCAGCCAGCGGTGCACCTGCGCGTGGTGCGGGAACAGCTCCTTGATCTTGGCGTCGGTCTTGTAGATATCCTCCGGATCGCCCGACAGCGCCACCCAGCGGAACGGACCGCGTCCTTCGCAGAACTGCGGCCGGATATAGGCCGGCACGAAGCCCGGGAAGTCGAAGGCGTTTTGCACGCCGTGGTCGAACGCCACCTGGCGGATGTTGTTACCGTAGTCGACCACCTTGGCGCCCAGGGTCTGGAAGTCCAGCATCGCTTGCACGTGCACCGCGCACGAGGCGGTGGCCGCGTCCTTCAGCGCCGCGTGGCGCGCCCCGTCGTGCTGCGCGGCCTTCCATTCGTCCACGCTCCAGCCTTGCGGCAGGTAGCCGTTGATCAGGTCATGGGCGGAAGTCTGGTCGGTGACGATGTCCGGCACCACGCCGCCGGCCTTGGCGCGCCGCACCAGCTCCGGCAGCACGTCGGCGGCGTTGCCCAGCAGGCCGATCGAAATCGCGTCGCCGTTGGCCTTGTGCAGTTTGATCATCTCCAGCGCCTCGTCGATGCTGGCGGCCTGCTTGTCCAGATAGCGGGTGCGCAGGCGGAAGTCGATGCTGCTTTGCTGGCACTCGACGGTCAGCGACACCGCGCCGGCCATCGTCGCGGCCAGCGGCTGCGCGCCGCCCATGCCGCCCAGGCCCGCCGTCAGCACCCAGCGGCCTTTGAGGTCGCCGCCGAAATGCTGGCGGCCCGCCTCGGCGAAGGTTTCGTAGGTGCCCTGCACGATGCCCTGGGTGCCGATGTAGATCCAGCTGCCGGCGGTCATCTGGCCGTACATGAACAGGCCCTTGCGGTCCAGTTCATTGAAATGCTCCCAGTTGGCCCACTTCGGCACCAGGTTCGAATTGGCGATCAGCACCCGCGGCGCGTCCTCGTGGGTCTGGAACACGCCGACCGGCTTGCCGGACTGGATCAACAGGGTTTGATTGTCTTCCAGCTCGCGCAGCGAGGCCAGGATCTGGTCGTAGCATTCCCAGTTGCGCGCGGCGCGGCCGATGCCGCCGTACACCACCAGGTGCTTGGGATTTTCCGCCACTTCCTTGTCCAGATTGTTCTGGATCATGCGGTAGGCGGCCTCGGCGCCCCAGTTCTTGCAAGTCAGTTCCGGCCCGCGCGGCGCGCGGATCTCGCGGCTGGCGTCGAAACGGGGATCGTGGTCCAGATGGTTGCTACCGCTAACTGGGGTGGGCATGGTATCTCGCTCCTTGAATAAGTGGGACCGATGGCGTGCGGACCGCCGCACGCCATCGGCGCATTCTCAAAGCATAAGTTGTCTATACAACTAAGTCAACCTTTTTTACGCCCTCCCGCCGTCCGCTGCTCAGGCGTGGGTTTGCACGTCCACGTACACGAGCGTCTGGTTCAACAACTGATAGGCCACTTCGCCGAACGTGACCGGGCCGCTCAGGTCACCTGTCTTGCGGCCCCGCAACTCGCCGTACAGATAGTTGAGGATGCAGTTGCAACTGAACTCCACGCCGCCGTGCCGGCCGTCGGCCAGCGCCTCGAAACCGTGCACATAGTCGCCCACGGGCGCCGCCTGACGATACTCGATTCCGGCGAACACCGGCGCATAGAAATGAACGGTGCGGCCGTCCTGGTCGACGTTCTGGAACGAGGTGTTGATCTGCGCGCCGTTGTAGTCGGCGACCAGCGGCAACTTCAGGTCGAGCTTCCGCGCCGCCATGTAATCGGCCAGCACGGTTTCTTCGCCGTTGACGTAGCAGGTCGACGCGCTAAAGCCGGTGGCGGCGAAGGTGATGACGTCGGCGTCCGGATTTTGCTTAAACAGGTTCAAGATATGCACCACCGCCATCTGCTCGTCCGGCAAGCTCACGTGCAAGGCCACCGCCTCGGCGTCGCGCAAGGTGCCGTCGGCGCCATTGACCACCTTGGCGGTGGCGCTGTCGAGGTCGGACAGATGGACGCCGGCGATCCAGCCGACGATCGGCTTCATGAACATGTCGTCGTAGTCGCGGCCATGGTTGGCGTATTCGGTGTGCACGGCGCTCCTGGCCGGGATGATGACGACCGTGTAGCCGTTGGCCGGGGCGTCGGTGGCGATGTTTTTGATGGTGTCGAGCGTGTAGGTCTTGAGCGTGGTGGTGGTGGCGGCCGCGCGCGTCAGCTCGGTGGCGAAGAGCTTGTCGCGCGTCTCGATGCCGCCATCGTCGGCGATGAAATACGGGATGGTGCCGGCGATCCAGCTGCCCTTGGGCAGCCGCGCCAGCAGGGCTTCGTCGCCGGCCAGGGCCAATACTTTTCCCGCCTCGATCAATGCCGTCGCTTCCCCGACGGTCAGCAGAGTAGATGTTTTCATGGCTTCCTTTTATTTCGAAATGATGGCAATTTCTTTTGCCAGAACGCGCTCGTATTTGACGAAGAACCCATGGAGTTCCGCGACCGTCTTTTCCAGTTCGCCTGGATCCTGCGCGCTTGAAAACCGCGTCACCGCGCGTTTGAGAAACATCTGCAAACCAAAATTGTCCGTCTTCAATTCGAGCTTGCCGGTGACAATGTCTTTCCACTTTCGATTGCTTTTATCGAGCATGTCGCTCCCCCTGAAATATAGATGCTGACGACGGCGAGGTCGTCAGTCCGGGCGGCCCGATGACTTCGTCTCCATCTTGATGCCGCATGGAAATAGTAGAAAATGGGGAGTGAAAAACATTTGATCCAGATCAAAATGGACCTGAAGCGTGCGAGTTGGCTGCACGGCACGCAACACTCGTTGCGAAAGAGGAATAATTGAATTTCCGGCCAGTGTGGCGGTTCCAGCGGCGGCCGGGCGTGCCGGCCGCGCCGGTTATCACTTCTTGTACACCCGCTTGCCGCCCATCCAGGTCTGCAGCACCACGGTCTTGCCGATCTGCTCGGGCGCCACCTTGAAGATATCGCGGTCGATCAGGATGAAATCGGCCCATTTGCCCGGCTCCAGCGAACCGATCACGTTCTCCTGGTTGGCCGCGTAGGCCGCGTCCAGCGTGAAGCAGCGGAACGCCTCGTTCATCGTCATCGCCTGGTTCTTGTACCAGCCCCCGGCCGGCACGCCGGCGTTGTTCTGCCGCGTGACGGCGGCGTGCAAGCCCTCGAACGGATTGGGCGACTCCACCGGGAAGTCCGATCCGCAGGCGATCTTCGAACCCTGGTCCAAAAAGGTGCGCCAGGCATAGGCGCCCTTGATGCGCTCCGGGCCGACGCGGTGTTCGGCCATGTTCTGGTCGGACGTCGCGTGCGTCGGCTGCATCGACGGGATCACCCCCAGTTTCTTGAAACGCGGGATGTCGTCCAATGCCACCACCTGCGCGTGTTCGATGCGGTGGCGCAGCTGTGCGTTGTTATATTTGGGGATCAGCTGCGCGTAGGCGTCGAGGATCTGGCGGTTGCCGGCGTCGCCGATGGCGTGGATATTGACCTGATAGCCGGCCTTCATCGCCTTGTTCATCTTGGACAGCATCTCGTCGTTCGGGTGGAACAGCAGGCCCTTGGTCGACGGCATGTCGCTGTAGGGCGACATCAAGGCCGCGCCACGGCTGCCCAGGGCGCCGTCCGCGTACAGCTTGACCGCCGCCAGCGCGTAGACGTCGTTGGCATAGGACTTGAGCGGGCCTTCCTTGGCCAGTTCGTCGAAGTCGGCGCCGGTGTCGCCGATCATCGCGTACACCCGCGCGGTCAGCTTGCCGTGGTCGGCGTAGTCGCGATACAGATCGTCCTGCGCCACCTTGATGCCGGCGTCGTGCACGCTCGTCAGCCCCACCCTGGCCAGCGCCGCCAGCGCGTTGTCCAAGGTGCCGCGCGCTTGCGCCGGCGTCGGCAGCGGCACCACCTTGTTCACCAGCTCCATGGCGCTGTCGACCAGCACCCCGGTCGGTTTGCCGTTGGCGTCGCGCTCGATCTTGCCGCCGGCCGGATCGGGCGTGTCCTTGCCGATGCCGGCCATCTCCAGCGCCTTGGTGTTGACCCAGCTGGCGTGGGCGTCGACCCGGTGCAGCAGCACCGGCCGGTCGTTGACCACGGCGTCGAGCTCGGCGGCGGTCGGGAAGCGGCCCAGCTTCCACACCTCCTGGTTCCAGCCGTAGCCGACGATCCAGGCGTTCTTCGGATGGTTCCGGCTGAATTCGGCCACCGCGCGCACCGCGCCGCCCAGGCTCGTCGCGCCGAACAGGTCGACGCCGGAGGCGATCTCGCCCAGCTCGAACACGTGGCCGTGGGCGTCGATCAGTCCGGGCAGCAGGGTTTTTCCCTGGGCGTCGATGTGCTGCGCGTCCGGCAGCCTGGCCGCCGTGTCCTTCTCGCCGCCCACCACGATCACCCGCCCCAGATCGTCGAACCCCAGCGACGTGAAGCGCTGCAGGGTGCCCGCCGCCGTCAGCGTGTAGCCGTTGGCGTGGTCGATGATGGTGTCGGCGTGGGCCGGCGCCAGCAGGGTGGACAGGGCAAAAGTCATGGCCGCTGCCAGCGGGGAACGTTGCAAAGGGGCGGTACGCATCAAATCTCTCCATTCGGAAGCAAGATCAGAGTGTAACCAAGTTTGCGCCGGGGTCAATCGAACTCGCGCCGGGTGTCGGGGTTTTACACGCTGGCGCCCGGGCGGGAGGGGTACAATGGCGGATTCGCCGCTCTCAGAACGCCACACGTGTCCAGCCGCCTACTCTATATCCGCCTGCTCAACCAGTTCCGTCCCTACGCCGGGATCGTCGCCGTCACCCTGTTCGCGGTCGGCGTGGCGGCGGCCACCGACGTGCTGCTGATCAACCAGTTGAAGAACGTGATCGACGCGCTGGCGCCGGCCCACAACGCGGCCGGCGCCCCCGCCACCGGCATCCTGGCCTGGGTGCGGGAATTGCTCGCCCCCCTGCTGCCGAGCGACCCGGCGCGCGTGGCGCTGTGGACCATCCCGGCGGTGATCCTCGGCCTGGCGGTGATGCGCATGGTCTCCAGCTTCGTCGGCGAATACGGCGCCGCGTGGCTCAGCAGCCGCGTGCAGGCCAACCTGCGCGAGCAGATGTTCGCCCGCATCATGCGCCTGCCGAACGGCTACTTCGACCAGTCCTCGACCGGCACCACGCTCTCGCGCGTGGCGTTCGACGCCGCGCAGGTGTCGCAGGCCGTGCTCAACGTCGTCAACGTCGCCGTGCGCGATTCGGTGGCCACCATCGGCTACCTGATCACGCTGTTCGTCGTCGACTGGCAGCTGGCGGTGTTCTGCCTCGGCCTGCTGCCGCTGGTGGCGGCCATCGTCACCTTCACCGGGCGCCGCATGCGCCACCTGAGCAAAAGCGCGCAGGCGGCCATGGGCGACCTGACCAATGTGCTCGACGAGAGCATCAGCGGCCAGCGCGTGGTGAAGATCTTCGGCGGCCAGGAATACGAGCAGACCCGCTTCGACAGCGTGGTCAAGACCAATCGCCAGCTGGCCGTCAAGCACGCGGCGACGTCGGCGCTCAACTCCGGCATCATCATGCTGCTGATCGGGATCACGCTGTCGTCGGTGATCTACTTCGCGCTGATCCGCAGCCAGGCCGGCGCGCTGTCGCCGGGCGACTTCGTCGCCTTCATGTCGGCGCTGATGGCGATGCAGTCGCCGATCAAGAACCTGACCAAGATTAACGAACCGATGCAGCGCGGCCTGGCCGCCGCCGAATCGGTGTTCGGCCTGATCGACACCGAGACCGAGGCCGACACCGGCACCAAAACGCTGGAGCGCGCCGAAGGCCGACTGCAATTGGAGGACGTCAGCTTCCACTATCGCGGCGCCGACGGCAAGCCGCTTTCGCCGGACGCGCGCCCCGCGCTGGACCGCGTCTCGCTCGACATCGCCGCCGGCGAGACGGTGGCACTCGTCGGCAGCTCCGGCAGCGGCAAGACCACGCTGGCCGGCCTGCTGCCACGCTTCTACGATGTCAGTTCCGGCGGCATCAAGCTCGATGGCGTCGACCTGCGCGAATACACGCTGGCGTCGCTGCGCAGCCAGATCGCGCTGGTGAGCCAGGACGTGGTGCTGTTCAACGATACCTTGGCGGCCAACATCGCCTATGGCGACCCGGCGCCGTCGATGGAGCGCATCGAGGCGGCGGCGCGCGCGGCGCACGCGCACGAATTCATCGAGCGCCAGCCGGGCGGCTACCTGGCGCCGGTGGGCGAAAACGGTTTGCGCCTGTCCGGCGGCCAGCGCCAGCGCCTGGCCATCGCCCGCGCCCTGTACAAGAACGCGCCGATCCTGATCCTCGACGAGGCCACCAGCGCGCTCGACACCGAATCGGAGCGGCTGGTGCAGTCGGCGCTGGAAGTGCTGATGAAGGGCCGCACCACGGTGGTCATCGCGCACCGCCTGTCGACCATCGAGAACGCCGACCGCATCGTGGTGCTCGACGGCGGCCGCATCGCCGAAGCGGGCAGCCACGCGGCGCTGCTGGCGCAAAACGGCATCTACTCGCGCTTATATCAGACGCAAAAAAGCGTCCAAATCGCTTAAAGCAGGCGCAGCGTCTGCTGCAGCTCGTCGAGCGCGGCCGGTTTGACCAGGTGGAAATCGAAGCCGGCGGCGGCGGTCTTCTCGCGGTCCTGCGCCGAGCCGAAGCCGGTGTGCGCGATCAGCCGGATGCGCGACAGCGCCGAATCGGCGCGCAGCATGCGCGCCAGCGCGTAGCCATCGACGTTCGGCATGCCGATGTCGAGGATCATCGCGTGCGGCGCGAAGTCGCGCGCGCTCGCCAGCGCGGTCGCGGCGTCGTGCGCCAGCCGCACCTCGTAGCCCAGAACCTGCAGCAGGTCGCTGAGCACCTCGCCCGAATCGATGTTGTCGTCGACCACCAGCAGCCGGTTCAGGCCCCTGGCCGCCGCCGGCACCGGCGCACCGGCGGCGCCGGCGGAAGGTGCCTCGGCCTGCGCCGTGCCGGGCGCCACCAGCACCGGCAGCTCGATGACGAAGCTGCTGCCCTGGTCGGTGCCCGCGCTTTCGGCGTACACCGTCCCGCCATGCATCTGCACCATTTTCGACACCAGCGACAGGCCGATGCCCAGGCCGTCGTGCGCGCGGTCGTGCGCCGACGCGCCCTGCGCGAACATGTCGAAGATGCGCGGCAGGTTTTCGGTCGAGATGCCGATGCCGTTGTCGCGCACCGCGATGCGCACGCGGTCCGGCGCCGGCAACGTCACCTCCAGCCGGATCTCGCCGCCGACGACGGTGAACTTGGCCGCGTTGTGCAGCAGGTTGCCGACCGCCTGCGCCAGCCGCACCGGGTCGCCGTGCAGGCGGATCGGCTGCGTTGGCACCGCCACCGTCAAGGTGTGGCCGCGCGATTCCATCAGCGGCCGGGCCGTCTCCAGCGCCGGTTCGAGCACCGATTGCAGCTCCAGGTCCTCCAGCTTCAACGCCAGCTTGCCCTCGGAGATGCGGGCCACGTCGAGCAGGTCGTCCACCAGCCGCGCCAGATGGCCCACCTGGCGCATGATCACCTGGCGCGCCTTGCGGTGCACCTCGACCTGGCTGGCGTCGGCCACGCCCATCAGCGCCACCGCGTTGCGGATCGGGCTCAATGGGTTGCGCAGCTCGTGCGCCAGGGTCGCCAGGAAGTCGTTTTTGTTGTCGTCGGCCGCGCGCAGCAGGCCTTCCATGGTTTTACGCTGCGTGATGTCGCTGCTGATGCGGGCGATCCGGTACGGCGTGTGGCCGGCGTCGCGCACCTGGAAGGCGCGGTCGCGTACCCAGCGCAGGGTGCCGTCTGCCAGCAGCAGCCGGTACTCCTCGTCGTAATGCTCGCCGTGCTGCGCGCCCTCCCAGCGGGCGGCGACGGCGATGCGGTCGTCGGCATGGATGGCGTTGAGCCAGTCGCCGGTGTTTTGCTGCAGCTGCGTCGCCGCCCGTCCCCAGAAGGAATCGTAGGCGTTGTTCACGTACAGCACGGCACGGCTTTGCAGGTCGAACATCCAGAACACGTCCTCGATGTTCTCGGTCAGCTGGCGGAAGCGCTCCTCGCTGTTGCGCAGCTCCGTCTGGGTGCGCTGGAGGCGCAGCAGCGCGTTGACGTTGGCCACCAGCTCGTCGGCCTCGATCGGCGCGGCCAGGTAGTTGTCGGCGCCGCCCTCCAGGCCGCGGATCTTGTCGTCGCGCCCCGTCAGCGCGGCCGACGTTTGCAGCACCAGTACGCCGGCCGTCAGCGGATCGTCCTTGATGCGGCGGCACACCTCGATGCCGTTGATGTCGGGCAGCTTAACGTCCAGCAGCACCAGCGCCGGCAGCATCTGGCGCGTCAGCGCCAGTCCGTCGGTGCCGTTGGCCGCCTCCACCACCTGGAAGCCGGCGCCGTGCAGGATGCGCGTCTTGACGTAGCGCGCGCCGTCGTTGTCGTCGACATTCAGGATCAATATGCTGTCATTGTTCATGGAGTTGTCCTTCATGGCGCGTCGTCGATGGCGCCCTCGGGCCGGCGCGGCAGGTGCAGCGAAAAGGTCGAACCGGCGCCGATCACGCTGGCCACGTCCACCGAGCCGCCCAGCAGCTGCGCCAGCTGGCGGCACAGCGGCAGCCCCAGGCCGGTGCCCTTGGCGCCGGCCTGCAACGGATGGGCGATCTGGCTGAATTCCTCGAAAATCAGTTGCAGGTTGTCGGCCTCGATGCCGATGCCGGTGTCGCTGACGGTGAACGTGACCTGGTCGCCGCCATCGTCGTGCAGCGCCACCTCCACCTGGCCGGCCTGGGTGAACTTGAGCGCGTTGGAGATGAAGTTGCGCAGGATCTGCGCCACCTTGGGCTCGTCCGACAGCAGCGGGCAAGGCGCCGCCGGCGCGACGAACACCAGTTCCACGTCGGGATTGCGCGTCAGCGGCCGCAGCATGCCCTTGAGGGTGCTGAACAAATTCTCGATGTCGATCGGCGCGATCGCCAGTTCGACCTTGCCCGCCTCGATCTTGGCCAGGTCCAGCAGGTCGTTGACCAGCTCCGACAGGTCGAAGGCGGCGCTGGCGATGAAGCCGACCTGGCGCTCCTGCTCGGGGGTCAGGTCGCCGTCCATGCGGTCGAGCAGCAGCTTGGCCAGCGCCCGGATCGAACTCAGTGGCGTGCGCAGTTCGTGGCTGGTGTTGGACAGGAAGCGCGACTTCATCTCGTCGGCCTTGCGCAGGCGCTCGGCCTTTTCCTCGATCTCGGCGTACAGCGCCACCACGCCGCGGTTGGTGTCCTCCAGCTCGCGCGTGAGCGACAGCAGGTCGTCCTGGCGTTCGCGCAGCTCGGCCAGGGCGGCCCCCAGCTCGCGGTTTTGCTGCTGCATCTCCGAATACGTGTTCTGCACCGGGCTGGCCGCCAGCTCGGCGCCGATGCGCGCCAGGCCGGCGGCGTCGATGCGCTGGCCGGCCGGCAGATCCTTGCGCATGACCACCGTCAGGCCGCCGCCGTCCGCGTGTTCGACCTCGCAGTCGTCCATCAGCCGCCGGGCGGTGAGGACGGCGTTGTCGAACTGCGCGGCCGCCGATTCGGGCTCCAGGCCCGCCGCCGTCGACACGGGCGGCGGCGCCGACGCCGGCCGGGCCTCGGCGCGGATCGACACCGTCAGTCGCGCGACCGGACCGCGCTGGTCGAGCGCGAACTGCCCGCGCCCGCCGGACAGCCGGCCGTAGGCGCAGCGCGCCACCTCGGAGACCGCCGTCGCCACCCGCACCTGGTCCTGCACGCCGAAACCGAGCAGGCCGGAGATCTGGCGCGCGCGCTGGCGCACCAGCACCACGTCAGGCTCGCTGTCGATGCCGACTTGCAGGATGCGGGTAAGCGACATCAGCGTTCTCCCGGACAG
>Ga0105244_10001183_pt1 | contig 21597 bp, 17 predicted proteins | sample KBSM44metaG_FD_80423 | JGI IMG/M metagenome (GOLD analysis project Ga0105244, IMG submission 80423) | Miscanthus rhizosphere microbial communities from Kellogg Biological Station, Michigan, USA - KBS M4-4 metaG | ecosystem: Host-associated > Plants > Roots > Rhizosphere > Soil | place... | reverse complement strand
TCTTGCCCCATGCTGATCGCCGCCAACAAGGCTGTCTCCATCGACTATACCCTGACCAACGACGCCGGGGAGACCATCGACAGCTCCGCCGGTGGCGCGCCGCTGGTCTACCTGCACGGTGCCAGCAACATCATCCCAGGCCTGGAAAAAGCCCTGGAAGGTAAACAGGCTGGTGACGAGCTGAACGTTACCATCGAGCCGGAAGACGCCTACGGCGAATACCTGGCCGAGCTGGTCAGCACCCTGAACCGCAGCCTGTTCGAAGGCGTCGACGAGCTGGAAGTGGGCATGCAGTTCCACGCTTCGGCACCGGACGGCCAGATGCAGATCGTCACCATCCGCGACCTCGACGGCGACGACGTCACCGTTGACGGCAACCACCCACTGGCCGGCCAGCGCCTGACCTTCAAGGTAAAGGTTGTCGACGTGCGTGACGCCAGCGAAGAAGAAATCGCTCACCGCCACATCCACGGTGAAGGTGGCCATCACCACTGATTTTCTGCGCTAAGCTCAGAAAGTCGCCAGGCGCTCGGGCAAGCCGATTTGCCTTCCTACGGGAGGTGGACGGTTTGGACGAGCGCCTTTTTAGTGGGCGCAATTCGCCCCCGCGGCAACCGGGAACCTGAGAGGGGATTTCATCATGAGTGCATTTCACGACCTGAAACTGGACGCGCTGAACGGCGGAGAGCTGCCGCTCGCACCGTTCAAGGGGCAAGTGGTGCTGGTGGTCAACGTTGCCTCCAAATGTGGTCTCACGCCGCAATACAAGGCCCTGGAAAACCTCTACCAGGTTTACAAGGACAAGGGCTTCAACGTGCTTGGCCTGCCGTGCAACCAGTTTGCCGGCCAGGAGCCGGGTAGCGAAAAGGAAATCCAGGACTTCTGCAGCCTCAACTATGGGGTGAGCTTCCCGCTGGGGGGCAAGTTGGAGGTCAACGGCCCGCAGCGCCATTCGCTGTACCGTCTGCTGGCGGGTGAGGGGGCCGAGTTCCCCGGTGACATCACCTGGAACTTCGAGAAGTTTCTGGTGGGCAAGGATGGGCGAGTACTGGCGCGTTTTTCACCGCGCACGGCGCCGGATGACCCGGCGGTAGTCCAGGCCATAGAAAAAGCACTTGCCTGAAGTTTTACGCACTTCCTGTAGGCGCGGCCTTGTGCCGCGAAAGGGCCGCAACGCGGCCTCTCGATGGTTGCGGTAGTGCTGAAATCCGGGGGCCGCTGTACGGCCCATTCGCGGGGCAAGGCCGCTCCTACACTGATCGCGTGGGGCCCAAGCTTGAAGCAGGTGCGGCAGCAGATGGGTTCTGGGCTGAATGCAGATACCCCTCGAACTGCTCGACAATCGCGGGCCAGCCCTGACGGCTGGCATGCTGCCGCGCATTCAGGCGCACCCGGCGCAAGGTTTCCTCTTCTTCCAGCAGCCAGCAGGCGGCATCGATGAATGCGGCCTCATCCCCTGGCATGGCCAGCCCGCCACTGTGTCCATGGCGAATATGCTGCGCAGCTGCCGCCTCGTCATAAGCAACCACCGCCAACCCCGAAGCCATGGCCTCGAGCACCACGTTGCCAAAGGTCTCGGTCAAGCTGGGGAAAAGGAACAGGTCGCCGCTGGCATAGTGCTCGGCCAGCACCTCGCCGCGCTGGGCGCCACAGAACACTGCATCTGGCACCTGCTGTTGGAGGCTGGCACGCTGCGGGCCGTCACCGACCATGATCAGACGCAAGCGCTTCTGTGGATAAGTTTTCTGCAATGCCTCGAGACAAGGCCGCAGCAAGCCAAGGTTCTTTTCCACCGCCAGCCGTCCGACATGCAATACGGCGATATCATCCGGGCCGAGCCCCCAGCTTTCACGCAACGCCTGGTTGCGCCGGGTCGGGTTGAACAGGCCGGCATCGACACCTCGTGCCAACAGTTCCAGGCGCTCGAACCCACGGCGTTCAAGCTCCAGGCGCTGGCTGACACTGGGTACCAAGGTGATCGCCGTGCGCCGATGGAACCAGCGCAGATAGTGGGTGAGCAGGCGCGCCAGCAGGCCCAGACCGTACTGGCCGGAGTACTGCGGGAAGTTGGTGTGGAAGCCGCTGACGACCGCGATACTCAGGCGCCTGGCTGCGCGTAGGGCGCTGAGACCTAGCGGCCCTTCGGTGGCGATGTACAGCACATCCGGGCGCTGCCGGCGCCAGCGCCGCAACAGCTTGTGCATCGATACCTCGCCCCACTGCAAACCTGGATACCCCGGCAGGGCCCAACCACGGCACAGCATCAGGTGCGGGTCGTTTTGCACGGGTGATTCGCCGGCCTGGCGCGGCCGTACCACCTCGACCTCATGGCCGCGTTGACGCAAGCCTTCACTGAGGCGGCCAAGGGTGTTGGCCACGCCGTTAATCTCGGGTGGGAAGGTTTCACTGACCAGGGTAATGCGTAGGGCGGGTGTATTCATGACAAAAAGTTTCCGCCTGCAGGATTGCGCCAATGTGACTGCCATGTGACGTACAGATGACGCCTGACCGCTGACGCTTTCGCCTTTATGAATATTTCCTCGCACGGCACTCAAGAAGGTGTCATCGGCAGCCGATGAAGATGCATTCGACTACGTGATGCGCTCCAGGAGAGCGGTGATGTTCAACAACAAGCTCAAGCAAGAAATCCGGCAGTTGCGCGAAGACCTGATGTCCATGGAACAGGTCAAGAGTAGCCTCGACAGCGAGATGCTGGTACTGCAGCTCGACCCTCAAGGACGGATCGAGATGGTCAACGGCAACTTCGAGAGCGAGATGCTCTACCGTGCCGAACAATTGCTTGGGCGCAATATCGAGGACATCGTCCCGGCTCATGTGAAGACCCTCGACTTTTACCAGCGCATGAAGAGCGCGATCAGCCGGGGCGAGCACCTGAACGGCGCGTTCCGTCTGTTGCGCGGCAATGGGCAGGAGGCCTGGCTGCGTTCGATCCTGCAGCCGGTCAAGAACAGCGAGGGGCGCATCAAGTACTTCACCCTGCATTCCAGCGACCTTACCCGTACTATCGAGACCTCGCGCGAGCACGAAAGCCTGATCAAGGCGCTGATGCGCTCCACCGCAGTGATCGAGTTCGAGCTCGACGGCACAATCCTCACCGCAAACGACCGCTTCCTCGCCACCGTCGGTTATCGTCTGGAGCAGATTCGCGGTAAGCACCACCGCATATTCTGCGAGCCGGAGGAGGCCAACTCGGCCGGCTACCAGGCCTTCTGGGACAAGCTGCGCCGTGGTGAATACGTTGCCGAGCGCTTCAAGCGCATCGATGCCCATGGCCGGGTGATATGGCTGGAGGCTTCGTATAACCCGATTTTCGATGCCCACGACGTGCTGTATAAGGTGGTCAAGTTCGCCACGGTGATTACCGATCAGGTCAACCAGGAGCAGGCAGTGGCCGAGGCGGCAGATGTCGCCTACAGCACCTCCCTGGGTACCGATGTCAGCGCCCGCAAGGCCACCGAGGTAGTCACCCAGACCGTCAGCGTGATGCGTGGCCTGGAGGCCTCGATGCAAGAGGCGGCCGAGGGCATCCAGGCACTTGATACTCAGTCGCGGGTGATCGGTTCGATCATCAAGACCATCAGCGACATTGCTGGGCAAACCAACCTGCTGGCGCTTAACGCAGCCATCGAAGCGGCCCGTGCGGGCGAGCAAGGGCGGGGTTTTGCCGTGGTTGCCGACGAAGTGCGCCAACTGGCCTCGCGCACCAGCACCGCCACCGAGGAAATCGCTCGGGTGGTGCAGCAGAACGAGCAACTGGCGCAGGCGGCAGTGTCGATCATCGACACCAGCAAGCGCCAGGCCGAACAGGGGCTGGCGCTGGCGGACGAGACGGGCAGCGTGATTGTCGAGATTCAGGATGGGGCGAAGCGAGTGGTGGATGTGGTGGGGCAGTTCTCCAGCCGATTGGGGCAGTGACGCCCCAGCCCGGCAGGGGTATGGCGGGCGCGGGGATCAGTTGCGCTCGCGCACCCAGAACAACGTAGCCCCCGCCACCGCCGCCGGCATCATCAGCACGTTCACCCCCGGAATCATCAGCGCCAGGTAGGTGATGCCGCCAAAGCCCAGGCTTTGCCAGCGCTTCTGGCGTAGCCAGGCGAGCATGTCCTGCCAGCTCATCTTGTTGTTGTCCGCCGGGTAGTCGATGTACTGGATGGCCATCATCCACACACCGAAGATGAGCCACAGCGGCGCCGCCACCACGTTGACCACCGGGATCAGCGACAGGATGAACAGGCCGATGGCCCGCGGCAGGAAGTACCCCAGCTTGCGCATTTCGCGGCTGAAGGTGCGCGGTACCATGGCCAGCAGTTCGCCCCAGCTGAACGCCGGGAAGGTGTCTTCGCCACGGACCACCACCTCGACCTTTTCCGCCAGGAAGCCATTGAATGGGGCGGCGATGATGTTTGCCACCAGGGTGAAGGTGAAAAACACCATCAGCAGCAGCAAGGCAACGAACAACGGCCAAAGGATGTAGCTGAGGAAGCTCAACCAGTCAGGCAGCGTTGGCATCAAGGCATCGAGCCACAGCCCGAACTGGTGGCCGGCGAAGTAGATCAGGCCACCGAACAGCAGCAGGTTGACCGTTAGCGGCAGCAGCACGAACAACCGCAGGTTGGGGCTCAGCACCAGTTTCAGGCCTTCACGTAGGTACTGGGGGCCAGAGAGGACAGGGGCTTGCATCTAGTTACTCCGCACAGAAGGAAAACGCGCTGACCTTACCGAGTTTGCCGCGCCGACGAAAGGCGGGTAGCGGGCGGGAAACGGGCTGTAACAAAAGCGTCAGGGGCATGGCTATCGATGAAATCGCAGCATAGACGATGCCTATGAGGTGGATTGTCGAAGGATATTTCCTTAATCTTTGCGACCTCGCTACAGTGCGCTCAACTTTCCGCTTTCTGGGCCTGCGCGTTGTAGCCTTCCCCAAGTGCTGCGTGGGTCCTTTTTAATTTTCCAGCTGGCGCAGCCGGTACACCGATACCGGCCCGCTCGACAGGAGTTCGACATGTCTGAAGTACGTCATTCGCGCGTCATCATTCTCGGTTCCGGCCCTGCCGGTTATAGCGCTGCGGTGTATGCCGCCCGTGCCAACCTCAAGCCGCTGCTGATCACCGGCATGCAGGCCGGTGGCCAGCTGACCACCACCACCGAAGTCGACAACTGGCCGGGCGACCCCCACGGCCTGACCGGCCCGGCGCTGATGCAGCGTATGCAAGAGCATGCCGAGCGTTTCGAAACCGAAATCGTCTTCGACCACATCAATGCTGTCGACCTGGCCAACAAGCCGTTCACCCTGCAGGGTGACAGTGGCAAGTACACCTGCGACGCGCTGATCATCGCCACTGGCGCCAGCGCTCGCTACTTGGGCCTGCCGTCGGAAGAAACCTTCATGGGCAAAGGCGTTTCGGCCTGTGCTACTTGCGACGGTTTTTTCTACCGCAACAAGCCGGTCGCCGTGGTCGGCGGTGGCAACACTGCCGTGGAAGAGGCGCTGTACCTGGCCAACATCGCCAGCAAGGTGACCTTGGTACACCGTCGCGAAACCTTCCGCGCCGAGAAGATTCTGGTCGACAAGCTGAACGCGCGCGTGGCCGAAGGCAAGATCGAGCTCAAGCTCAACGCCACCCTGGACGAAGTGCTGGGTGACAACATGGGCGTGACCGGTGCGCGCCTGAAGAACAACGATGGCAGCAGTGACGAGATCAAGGTCGACGGCGTATTCATCGCCATTGGCCACACCCCGAACACTTCGCTGTTCGAAGGCCAGCTGACCTTGAAGGACGGCTACCTGGTAGTCAATGGCGGCCGTGAAGGCAACGCCACCGCCACCAACGTCGAGGGCGTGTTCGCCGCCGGTGACGTGGCTGACCACGTTTACCGTCAGGCCATTACCTCGGCCGGCGCTGGCTGCATGGCGGCATTGGACGTGGAGCGTTACCTGGACGGGTTGGCCAACGCTTCGTTCTGATCCAGCAAGGCAACAAAAAACCGGCTCAGTGGCCGGTTTTTTGTTGCCTGCGTTCAGCTCACAGGCTCAATCGCATCGACAGGTCTACCGCCTTTACATCCTTGGTCATGGCGCCAATCGAGATGTAGTCCACCCCAGTCTCGGCAATCACCCGCAAGGTCGTTTCGTTTACCCCGCCACTGGCCTCCAGCTTGGCCTTGCCAGCGTTGATACGCACCGCTTCGCGCATTTCGTCCAGGTTGAGCTCGTCGAGCATGATGATGTCTGCACCAGCGGCCAGCGCCTCACGCAGTTCTTCCAGGCTCTCCACCTCGATTTCCACCGGTTTGCCCGGTGCGATGCGGTGCGCCGCCGCCACGGCTTGGGCTACGCCGCCGCTGGCAGCAATATGGTTTTCCTTGATCAGGAAGGCGTCGTACAGGCCGATGCGATGGTTGTCGCAGCCGCCACAGGTCACCGCGTACTTCTGCGCCAAGCGCAGGCCAGGCAGGGTTTTGCGGGTGTCCAGCAGGCGTACCTGGGTGTCTGCCACCAGGTCGGCGAGGAAGCGTGCACGGGTGGCGACCCCCGACAGCATCTGCAAGAAATTCAGCGCGCTGCGCTCACCGCTGAGCAGCGAGCGGGCCGGGCCTTCCAGATGGAACAGCGGCTGATTGGCAGTAGCCCGTTCACCGTCGGCCACCTGCCAGTGCACTGCAACACGCGGGTCGAGCTGGCGGAACACGGCATCGACCCAGGCGGTGCCGGCGATTACGCAATCCTCGCGGGTGATGATGGTGGCCTTGGCCAGGCGCTCGGCCGGGATCAACTGCGCGGTGATATCGCCACTGCCGATGTCCTCCAACAATGCGCGGCGCACGTTGGCTTCAATTTCAGCGGTCAGGTCGGCAAGGCGTAGGTTCGGCATGTTCGGCTCCACAAGCTAGATGCCGGCGATTATAGGGCAGGGGGCTTGCGTGTACAGCCGCCTTGATGATGACCATTGGTCGGGCGTGGTGAGCAGACCGTGCAAAACAGGGTCACTGAACAGCCTGTAAAACGGCGCTGGCAGCTGTACGAAATTTTATCGATAATAGCGACCAGTATTTGGCGTCATAGCTTTGACGATGATGGGCCCGTCCGGGCAAGACACCCTGCAAGGAGTCCAGGATGCAAAAAGAAGGCAAGGTGGTGCCCTTGGCGGCAGCCATCGACCGAGGCGGGCGTGCGCCTCTGCCTTGCCTTCCGGTCTTGCTACTGCAAGTGCGCGACAAGGCTGCTCTGCAGTTGCGTCAGGGTTTGCAGGACTTGTTCGACAACGCCGACGACACCCTTTTCGAAATGGCCGACAAGGCCTTGGACTGCTGTGACCAGAGCCTGTACTTCGAGGCCATGCGCGACTTGCGCCTGAAGCGCAAAAGCATCGAACGTGGTTTTCTCGATACGTTCTACGACACCTTTGCGCGCATTGGCCAGGTCGATCTGCTGGCTCAGCAGGTCGAGCCGGGCAACCTTCGCAGCAAGGCCCAACTGGAGCGGGCTGCCGCCATCGATGGCATGGTGGCGCGGGTGTTGTCACGCGATGGCATTGCCTTGCAGCAGTTGGGCTTGCGTTTGCAGGCGCTGCTCGACCGGCCGCTGTACGAGCCGCACAACCCGTTGGGGCCTGCCGCATTATGCAGTTACTTCCTCGATGCCGGGCGTAACCTTGGGGTTGGCTTGCGGGTCAAGCTGGTGCTGCTCAAGCTGTTCGAGCGCTATGTGCTGCGCGATGCCGATGTGATCTATGGCGAAGCCAACCAACTGCTGGCCGCCGCCGGTGTGCTGCCCGAACTGCAGCCGGCACCGCGGCGGCGGGCTGAAGACCAGCGCATGCGTGCACGGAGGGGGCACGCGAACCTTGGTCAGACGGTGGGCGCGGATGCGGCAGGGCAGGCTTTCTTTGCCTCGGTGCAGGCGCTGCTGGCCCCGGTTCGCGGGCAGTTCGCCCCGCGCTTGCAGGCAGTGTCTGCCGCCCAGCCGATCAGCTGCGCCGACCTGCTCCGGCTGCTATCGCATTTGCAGCACTACGTGCCCGCCACCCACGAGGCCGATGATTTCGAGCTCGGCCAGCAGCTTGAGCAACTGTTGTTGCGGGTCAGCGTGCGCAGTGGCACGCGCCGGCGCCTTGCCGTGGCCGACGAAGACATGATCAACCTGGTTGGCATGCTGTTCGCCTTCATCCACAACGACGACAATCTGCCGGCCAGCCTGCGGGCGCTGATTGCCCGCTTGCACATTCCGCTACTCAAGGTGGCCTTGTTGGACAAGGGGCTGTTCAGCCGGGCGAGCCATCCGGCGCGCCGGCTGCTCAACGAGGTCGCCGGTGCGGCGATTGGCTGGGAATACGGCAGGGAAGGGCAGCGTGACAGCTTGCACTTGCGGGTAGAGCGAATCGTCCAGCGCCTGCTCAATGATTTTGCCGAAGATGTCGGCTTGTTCACCGAGCTGCTCGACGACTTCCTCGCTTTCAACCAGGACGAGCGGCGGCGCAACGAGTTGCTGGAACAACGCACCCGTGATGCCGAAGAAGGCCGAGCCCGGACGCTGCAGGCCAGGCAACAGGTGCAAGATGTGCTCAACCAGCGCCTGCGCGGCCGAGTATTGCCGCAGGTGGTGGTACACATGTTGGTACAGGCCTGGAGCCAGGTGTTGCTGCTGGCTTGGCTGAAACAGGGCGAGAATTCCCAGGAATGGCGCGACGCGTTGCAGACGATGGACACGCTGCTGGCCAGCATCACTGCGCCCCATGAGCCACAAGCCTTGTTGCAGCAGGTGCCGGGCCTGCTCAAGGCGCTGCGTGAGGGCTTGGCCAGCGTGGCCCTGGACGCGCTGGCCACCCGCGAGTTCTTCCTGCAATTGGAGCAGTTGCACCTGCGCGCCTGCGCAGGTGCCCAGGTGCTGCCGAGTGGCGATGGGCAACTTCTGGCTGATGTACGGGTGGCCGAAGACATTGTGCTGGCAATGGCCGAAGAGCCCGCCTGTGTGCCGCTGCAGATCGCCGACGGGCAGGCTGCAGCGTTACACCAGGTTCAGCGCCTGCGCATCGGCACCTGGGTCGAGGCGCTCGATGAAGACGAACCCCTGCGCTGCAAGCTGGTGGCACGTATAAACAGCAGTGACCGGCTGGTGTTCGCCAACCGCACCGGCATGAAAGTGCGCGAATGGAGCAGCACCAGCCTGGCCCAGGCACTGCAGCGGGGCGAAGTGCGCGTGCTGGATGACGGGCTGCTGTTCGAGCGTGCACTGGAGGCCGTGCTCGACGGCTTGCGGCAAGGGCTGGTGCAGTAGCGGCAGCATTACAATCATTCACATGCACACGGTGTTGGCCACAGGGCATACTGTTGTCTTGTTCATGGCGTTTTCAGGATCTGCCCCATGCAATTGGACCGTGCCACTGGCTGGTTCCACGGAATCGGAATCACCCACTGCCCCTCGCCGAACTTCAATGCGCGCCCAGAGGGCGAATCGATTTCCCTGCTGGTGATCCACAACATCAGCTTGCCCCCGGCCTGTTTCGGCACCGGCAAGGTGCAGCAGTTCTTCCAGAACTGTCTGGACCCCGATGAACATCCCTACTTTGCCAGCATCAACCATCTGACAGTGTCGGCGCACCTGTTCGTCGAGCGTGACGGTGCGGTGACCCAGTTCGTATCGTTACGTGACCGTGCCTGGCATGCGGGGGTGTCGAGCTTCGACGGGCGCGAGGGCTGCAATGATTTTTCCATCGGCATCGAACTGGAGGGCACCGACGACCAGCCCTATACCGATGCCCAGTACGCTGTGCTGGAGCAACTTACCCGGCACATCCGCGATGCCTGGCCGGCCATCGACCTGAGCCGCATCCAGGGCCATAGCGACATTGCCCCGCAGCGCAAGACCGACCCCGGCCCGGCCTTCGATTGGCCGCGCTACCGTCAGGCGCTGCAGCACAATGAGGATGAGGCATGAGTTTTCTGGTTTTGTTGCTGGCGCTGTGGGTCGAGAAGTTCTCGGCTTTGCGCCATCAGGTACAGCGCGATGGGTTCTTCCTTGGCGAACTTGTACGCCTTGAGCGCAGCGGTAAGGTGCACCCGTGGTGGACGCTGGCCATTCTGGTCTTGGCGCCGGTCGCGCTGCTGGTATTGCTGCTGCATGTGCTGGAGCCAGTGGCCTATGGCTTGCTGGCCTTGCCGGTGCACCTGCTGGTGCTGATCTACAGCCTGGGCCGTGGCGATGCCAAGGCCTCGATGGGCCCGTTCCGCGATGCCTGGCGGCGGGGCGACGACCAGGCGGCGCTGCATGTGGCCGAGCGTGACCTGGGCCTGGTGGCCGATGAGCCGCACAGCCTGCTGGTACGGGTACAGGGCAACCTGCTGTGGCAGGTGTACCAGGGCTTTTTCGCGGTGATCTTCTGGTATTTCGTGTTGGGCCCCGGTGCGGCGTTGGCTTATCGACTGCTGGCACTGTGTGGCGAACACAGCAAGCAGCCAACGCTCAAGGCGCGTGCTGAGCAGCTGCGGCACATCATGGACTGGCTGCCAGTACGGGTGCTGGCGCTGAGCTTTGCCCTGGTGGGCAACTTCCTCGCCGTGACACGGGTAATGCTGCACGAGGTGCTCAACTGGCACATCAGCGCCGCGCACCTGGTGGCCCGGGTCGGGCGTATTGCCGATGACATTCCAGAGGAAGAAGACAGCCAGCGTGGGCTGGGGCGGCTGGACAGCCTGTGGGAGCTGCTGCTGCGCTGTGCGGTGTTGTGGTATGCCGGGTTCGCGCTGTGGACCGTGCTGGTTTGATTCATGGCCGCCGCCACAAAAACCACGCTCACCTGGATTTCACCAGCCAAACAACTCGCAGGCATTGCGGCTACTGGCCTGCGCCAGCTCTTCTACATCCAAGCCCATCACCTGGGCCAGCGCCCCGGCAATGTCCGGCAAGTGTTCCGGGCTGTTGCGCATCCCTGGGTGCATCACCGGCGCCATATCCGGCGCATCGGTCTCCAGCACCACGCTCTCCAGCGGCAGCCGCGCCAGCGTCTTGCGCAGCCGCAGCGCCTGCGGCCAGGTGCCGGCGCCGCCAAGCCCGAGGCGGAAGCCCAGCTTGATGTACTCACGGGCCTCTTCGTAACTGCCGGCAAACGCATGGATCACCCCCGCCCGCACCGGTTTGTAACGCTTGAGCGTGGCAATTACCTGGGCATGGCTGCGGCGCACATGCAACAGCGCGGGCAGGTCGAAGTCGCAGGCCATTTGCAGTTGCGCTTCGAACAGGCCCTGTTGGCGCGTTTTGTCCAGGTCCTCAAGGTAATAGTCCAGGCCAAACTCGCCCACGGCGCATAGCCGCGGGTCGCCGCGCAGGCGCTCCAGCCATTGGCGTAATTGCGTCAGGTGCTCTGGGCGATGCTCGTCGAGGTACACCGGGTGCAGGCCGAGTGCCGCAAACAGGCGTTCATTGGCGCAGGCCAGGTCCCACACCCGTTGGAAATTTGCCTGATAAACCCCCAGCACCACCATCCGTTCCACCCCGCGTGCCGCCGCGTTGGCCAGCAGGCGCGAGCGGTCGGCGTCGAAGTCGGGGAAGTCCAAGTGAGTGTGGGTGTCGATCAGGCGCATTTTCAGGCCGCTGTGATGCGTTGCTTGAAGGTGCGGCCAACGGCATGCACGCCGGGTTCGTAGCGTTTTTCCTCAATTGCGGCCAGGGCCAGTTCCAGCGCGGTGGCGGCAATCAGGCCATGCTGCTGGGCCATGGCATTGACCGGTAGCGGCAGGAAGTCGAGCAGTTGGTTGTCGCCAAAGGTGCCCAGTTGCAGCTGACGCGAGTCGGCAGGGCGTGCCTGCAGGGTGTCGAACACCCCTTGCAGCAGCACATAGGAGGTGGTCACCAGGGCATCCGGCAAGCCACCCAGGTCTTCGATCAGCTGCTGCATCAGGCGTTGGCCGCACTCGCGGCTGAACGCTTCGCCCTGGTAGCGGCGCACTTCGCCGGCATAACCTTGCAGGGCTTCGTCGAAACCGCCTGCGCGCGCCTGGCTGACCGACAGCTCGGGGCGTGCGCCGATCAAGGCAATGCTGCGTGGGGCCGAATTGAGCAGGCTGGCGGCCAGTTGGCGGCTGGCATCGCGGTCATCGCTGATCACCGAGCAGAAGTGCGCAGGGTCCAGGCGGCGGTCGATGGCGATCACCGGCAGGCCTTTGTCCTGCAAGTCACGGTAGCTGTCATCTTCTGGCGGCAGGCAGCTGGCAACGAACAATGCATCGCATCGGCGCGCACGGAACAGCTGCTGCAGTTGGCGCTCGCTGTCGGGCTGGTCGTCGCTGCTGGCGATCAGCAACTGGTAGCCGCGGGCGCGGGCGCCTTGCTCCAGTTGCTTGGCAATGCGGGCGTAGCTGGGGTTCTCCAGATCCGGGAGAATGAAGCCCAGGGTGCGGGTATGCCGGCTGCGCAGCCCAGCAGCCTGCGGGTTGGGGGTGAAGCCGTGGGCTTCGACCACCGCGCGTACCCGCTCGACAGTACTGTTGCTGATGCGCTGCTGTTCAGCCTTGCCGTTGATGACGTAGCTGGCAGTGGTCACGGACACACCGGCCAGACGGGCGATATCGCTGAGTTTCACCGAATTTTCCTTGTTATTACCGGGGCTGGCTGTAAGGCCGGACCGGGTAGTTTGACCCGGCACGGGCATCACGCGCAGACGACCATTGTCGCAATTGTCCGACAGGATGGGGCTTTTTACCGGGCAGATTATCGAGTAACGTGGCCGCCTGGTCAGGTTAAACGTTTCAGCTGCCGAATTTTCTGCCTCGGCTGCCATCCGTGCAAGGCTGCGGAACTGGCCCTTTATGTGAATTTCACAACAATACTCCAGTACCCGAACGGGAACTGCAAAAGGAGAAGGTCATGCTCGAGCTCGCCAAGGAGCAGATAGCCATGGGCCAGACGGCCGCCGACAAGGCCGAGGCATTGAGCCTGCTGGCGGACCGGCTGGTCGGGGACGGCCTGGTCGCCGAGGGTTACCTGCAAGGGCTGCAAGCCCGCGAGGTGCAGGGCTCGACGTTCCTTGGCCAGGGCATCGCCATCCCCCATGGCACGCCGCAAACCCGTGATCTGGTGTATACCACCGGCGTGCGTCTGCTGCAGTTCCCCGAGGGTGTGGACTGGGGTGACGGGCAAATGGTCTACCTGGCCATCGGTATCGCCGCTCGCTCCGACGAACACCTGCGCCTGCTGCAGCTGCTCACCCGCGCCCTGGGCGAGACCGACCTGGCCGAAGCGCTGCGCCGGGCCAGTTCCGCCGAAGCGCTGCTCAAGCTGCTGCAGGGCGCACCACAGGCACTGGCGCTGGATGCGCAGCTGGTTGGCCTGAACCTGCCGGCTGAAGACTTCGACGAACTGGCCTGGCGCGGTGCCCGCCTGTTGCAACGTGCCGATTGTGTCGACAGCGGCTTTGCCGCCGTATTGCAGCAAGCCGAGCCGCTGCCGCTGGGTGAGGGCCTTTGGTGGCTGCACAGCGAGCGTCAGGTACGTCAGCCGGGCCTGGCGTTCATCACCCCCCAGCAGCCGTTGCGCTATCGCGACCAACCGCTCAACGGTTTGTTCTGCCTGGCGAGCCTAGGCGCCGCTCACCAAGCCTTGCTCGAGCGCCTGTGCGAAGTGCTGATTGAAGGCCGTGGGCAGATGCTCTACCAGGCCACCAGCAGCCGCGCGGTACTGGAAGTGCTGGGCGGCGAAGCGCCGGCGGATTGGCCCAGCGCGCGTATTGTGCTGGCCAACCCTCATGGCCTGCATGCCCGCCCGGCCAAGGTGCTGGCACAGCTGGCCAAAGGCTTTGAAGGGGAAATCCGTGTGCGCCTGGTCGACAGCGCGCAGCCAGCGGTGTCGCTGAAGAGCCTGAGCAAGCTGCTGAGCCTGGGCGCCCGCCGTGGTCAGGTGCTGGAGCTGGTCGCCGAGCCTGGCATCGCCGCCGATGCCTTGCCGGTGCTGCTGGCCGCTATCGAACAAGGCCTTGGCGAAGAGGTTGAACCGCTGCCGCAGAGCGTCACGCCCATGGCCGATCACCCACCCGAAGTGCTGCAGGCCCCAGCCGCCGGCAGCCGTATCCAGGGTGTGGGCGCAGCGCCCGGCATTGCCAGTGGCCCGGCGCATGTCTGTGTCGAGCGTGAGTTCGACTATCCGTTGCGTGGCGAATCCTGCGCCCAGGAGCGGCAGAAGCTGCGCGCAGCCATCGCCAGTGTGAACGGCGAACTGCAGGCGTTGGTGCTGCGCAGCGACAAGGCCATTGGCGAAATTTTCGTCACCCATCAGGAAATGCTTGCCGACCCGGCCCTGACCGACGATATCGAACAGCGCCTGGCCCAGGGCGAAAGCGCTGCGGCCGCCTGGATGGCCGTGATCGAAGCCGCAGCCCGTCAGCAGGAGTCGTTGCACGATGCCCTGCTCGCTGAGCGCGCCGCCGACCTGCGCGACATTGGCCGCCGCGTGCTGGCGCAGCTGTGTGGAGTGCAGGCGCAGGTTGAACCCGAGCAACCCTATGTGTTGGTGATGACTGAAGTCGGCCCGTCCGATGTCGCCCGCCTGGATCCGAACCGGGTTGCCGGCATCGTCACCGCCCAAGGCGGTGCCACGGCCCACAGTGCCATCGTCGCCCGTGCATTGGGCATTCCGGCGGTGGTCGGCGCAGGTGCGTCGATTCTGCTGCTGGAGAGTGGCACGCCGCTGCTGCTCGATGGCCAGCGTGGAGTGGTCAGCGTGGCGCCGCCAGTGGATGAGTTGCAACGGGCGCTGGCCGAGCGCGACCTGCGTGAGCAGCGCCTGCAGGCTGCCTGGGCCAACCGCTTCGAGCCAGCCGTCACCCGTGATGGTCATGCCGTCGAGGTGTTCGCCAACATTGGCGACAGCAACGGCATCGCCAAGGTGGTGGAGCAGGGCGCCGAAGGCGTTGGCCTGCTGCGCACCGAACTGATTTTCATGGCCCACCCTCAAGCGCCGGACGTGGCCACCCAGGAGGCCGAGTACCGCCGTGTGCTCGATGGCCTGGGCGGGCGGCCACTGGTGGTGCGCACCCTCGATGTCGGTGGCGACAAGCCGCTGCCTTACTGGCCCATCGCCGCCGAGGAAAACCCGTTCCTTGGTGTACGTGGCGTACGCCTGACGCTGCAGCGCCCGCAAATCATGGAAGACCAGTTGCGCGCCTTGCTACGGGCCGCCGACCAGCGACCGCTGCGCATCATGTTCCCGATGGTTGGCCAGGTGCACGAATGGCGCGAGGCTCGGGCCATGGTCGAGCGCCTGCGTGCAGAAATCCCGGTCGCCGACCTGCAACTGGGCATCATGGTCGAGGTGCCTTCGGCGGCCCTGCTGGCAGCGCAATTGGCGCGCGAAGTGGACTTCTTCAGCATCGGCACCAATGACCTGACCCAGTACACCTTGGCCATCGACCGTGGCCACCCCAGCCTCTCGGCCCAGGCCGACGGCCTGCACCCGGCAGTATTGACCCTGATCGACATGACGGTGCGTGCCGCCCATGCCCAAGGCAAGTGGGTGGGCGTGTGTGGCGAGCTGGCGGCCGACCCGCAGGCGGTCGCCGTGCTGCTGGGCCTGGACGTGGACGAGCTCAGTGTATCCGCGCGCAGCATCGCCGAAGTCAAGGCACTGGTTCGCCAGGCCGATCACCAGACGGCCCGCGCCCTGGCGCGCGAAGCCCTGCAACAGGACAGCGCTGCGGCAGTTCGCGCGCTGGTGGAGCGTTACTGAATGGCCAAGATCCTCACCCTTACCCTGAACCCGGCGCTGGATATCACCGTCGGCCTGGACACCCTGCGCCCTGGGCAGGTCAACCGTAGTCAAGCGCAGCAAAGTCACGCAGCGGGCAAGGGGCTGAACGTTGCCCAGGTATTGGCCGACCTGGGGCACAGCGTGACCGTCGGCGGTTTCCTCGGGCAGGACAACCTGCAGCCCTTCGAGGCGTTGATCGCCTGGCGCGGCTTTGCCGACTGTTTTGTCCGCGTGCCGGGCGAAACCCGTAGCAACATCAAGCTGGTCGAGGCCGATGGCCGCGTCACCGATATCAACGGCCAGGGCCCGGAGGTCGACGAGGCGGCACGCAGCGCCTTGCTGCGCAGGCTGCAGCAGGTCGCCCCAGGTCATGATGCGGTGGTGGTGGCCGGCAGCCTGCCGCGTGGGATCAGTGCCGACTGGTTCCGCCAGTTGCTCGAACAGCTGAAGGCGCAAGGCCTCAAGGTGGCCCTGGATAGCAGCGGTGAAGCCCTGCGTGCTGGCCTGCAGGCTGCGCCCTGGCTGGTGAAACCCAATACCGAGGAGCTGGGCGAAGTGCTTGGTCTGGCTGTGGATAACCCGGCGCAGCAGCGCGCTGCCGCCGAGCGCCTGCTGGCCGCTGGCGTTGAGCACGTGGTGGTCTCTGCAGGGGAGCAGGGCGTCAGCTGGTTCCGCCGCGATCTGGCCGTGCATGCCTGCCCGCCCAAGGTGCGGGTCGCCAGCACGGTGGGGGCGGGGGATTCGCTGGTGGCCGGCATGGTTCATGGCCTGCTGCAGGGCGAGGCCCCCGCGCAGACCTTGATTCGTGCCACTGCAATTGCCGCCCAGGCCGTCACCCAGGTTGGCTTCGGCATCCGTGACCGCGAGCAACTGGAACGTCTGGAAGCCGCCGTGCAACTGACAGAACAACAAGAGGGTTGCCGATGAACATTGCCATTGTCACCGCCTGCCCCAACGGCCAGGTATCGAGTGTGCTGAGCGCGCGCCTGCTGGCTGCCGCTGCCCAGCGACGTGGTTGGAGCACCAGTGTCGAAGTGCTGGATGCCGAGCACCCTGAGCGGCAACTGAGTGCGGCACAGATCGCCGAGGCCGACTGGGTGCTGGTGGTCAGCACCGGCCCGGTGGACCTGGCCCGCTTCGTCGGCAAGCGCCTATACAAGAGTACGCCGTCCCAGGCCTTGGCTGATCGCGAGGGCTTCCTCGACGAAGCGGCCGCCAACGCCCAACTGCTGAGCGCATTGCCAGACACCCCGGCCGCAGCTGGCAGCGGCGCTGCTCGTATCGTTGCCGTCACTGCCTGCCCGACCGGCGTTGCGCACACCTTCATGGCTGCAGAAGCTTTGCAGCAAGCCGCACAGCAACTGGGATACCAGCTCACCGTCGAGACCCAGGGCTCGGTCGGTGCGCGCAACCCGTTGTCCGCCGAAGCCATCGCTGCAGCAGACGTGGTGTTGCTGGCCGCCGACATCGAAGTACCCACCGCGCGTTTCGCCGGCAAGCGTATTTACCGCTGCGGCACCGGCATCGCCCTCAAGCAGGCCCGCGCCACGCTGGACAAAGCCTTGGCCGAAGCCAAGGTGGAAAACAGTGCAGAGGCTGCGGCGGCCAGCACGGCAGCCAAAGGCGAGAAGAGTGGGGTATACAAGCACCTGCTCACTGGCGTGTCGTTCATGCTGCCGATGGTGGTGGCCGGTGGCCTGCTGATTGCCCTGTCGTTCGTGTTCGGCATCGAGGCCTACAAACAGCCGGGCACCTTGCCGGCGGCGTTGATGCAGATTGGCGGCGAGGCTGCGTTCAAGCTGATGGTGCCTTTGCTGGCCGGTTACATCGCCTGGTCCATTGCCGACCGACCGGGGTTGGCCCCAGGCATGATCGGCGGTTTGCTGGCCAGCACCCTGGGGGCTGGTTTCATTGGTGGCATCGTCGCGGGTTTTCTTGCCGGTTACAGCGCCAAGGCCATTGCCCGTTGGGCGCGCTTGCCGAGCAGCCTGGAAGCGCTCAAGCCGATTTTGATCATTCCACTGCTGGCCAGCCTGTTCACCGGCCTGGTGATGATCTACGTGGTTGGCCAGCCGGTAGCGGCGATGCTCGAAGGCCTTACGCACTTCCTCGACAGCATGGGCACCACCAATGCCATTCTGCTGGGGCTGTTGCTGGGCGGCATGATGTGCGTCGACCTTGGCGGGCCGATCAACAAGGCCGCCTATGCCTTCTCGGTGGGGCTGTTGGCTTCGTCGAGCTACGCGCCGATGGCGGCGACCATGGCCGCTGGCATGGTGCCGCCGATCGGCCTGGGTATTGCCACCTTCCTGGCCCGGCGCAAGTTCGCCCAGAGCGAGCGTGAGGCGGGCAAGGCGGCACTGGCGCTGGGCTTGTGCTTTATCTCCGAGGGGGCTATCCCGTTTGCCGCCAAGGACCCGCTGCGGGTGATCCCGGCCAGTATCGTCGGCGGTGCGCTGACCGGTGCATTGTCGATGTACTTTGGCTGCAAGCTGATGGCGCCCCATGGCGGCTTGTTCGTGCTGTTGATCCCCAATGCGATCAACCATGCGCTGCTGTACTTGCTGGCGATCGTGGCGGGCAGCCTGTTGACGGCGGTGGTGTATGCGGTGATCAAGAAGAGCGAGCAGGTGGAGCTGGCGGTGGCGCCGGTTAAAAGTGCCTGAGCTGACCCCGTCCTGTGGGAGCGGCCTTGTGTCGCGAAAGGGCTGCATGGCAGCCCCAGATTTCAGCTTCGCCGCATAGATTGCTGGGGCCGCTTTGTGGCCCTTTCGCGACACAAGGCCGCTCCCACTAAGCCCGATTTGACCTGTCAGCGCCCATGTTTCTTGCGTAACGGCACCAACAGATCACCCAGCCCGTTGTGGTCGATCTCATGCATCAACGCCAGTAACCCACCCAGTTCTCCCGCCGGGAAACCCTTGCGCGCGAACCACGCCAGGTAGTCCCCCGGCAGGTCGGCAATGATTCGCCCTTGGTACTTGCCGAACGGCATGCTGCGGGTCACCAGCAGTTCGAGGGTTTCCGGCTTCATCTACGGCGCACCTGGTTGTTCAAAAGCGCCGACCATACTGCAATCTGCACGAAGCCCCAAGCGGCAATCATGCAGAACGCCGTTGCCAGTCCGCGTCATTTGTTTTGTAACTATATGAATAATAAGCGTTTTTCTTTATCTGGCAGCATGGCACGAACGCTGCACCTGTGTAGATGACTATCACCTGCCAAGGAGTTCGACCATGAGCAACCCCAACAAAGACGTGATTGACGTGCTCAACGACCTGATCGAGTACAGCAAGGATGGCGAGAAGGGCTTCAAGGCCTCGGCCGATGATGTGAAGAACGCCGAGCTGAAAGCGTTCTTCGTCCAGCGTGCCGGCGAGTGCGCCAACGCGGCCGGTGAACTGCAGAGCGAAGTGCGCCGCCTGGGCGGCGACCCGGAAACCTCCACCAGCATCAGCGGCGACCTGCACCGCGGCTGGGTCAACCTCAAGTCGATGGTTACCGGCAAGGACGAAGAAGCGGTGCTGAACGAAGTGGAGCGCGGTGAAGACCACGCCCTCAAAGCCTACAAGGAAGCCCGCGAAAAACTGGTGAAGCTGGGCCGCACTGCCAGCGACACGACCTACAGCCTGGTGGAAAAACAGCTGCAAGGCGTGCAGCGCAACCATGACCAGGTCAAAGCCCTGCGCGACTCCGTCCGCGCCCGTTCCTAATCGGCCGGGCTCTCTACCCGGTTGCGGCCTTTGGCTTTGGCCCGGTAGAGCGCTTCATCCGCGGCACCCAGCACCCTGCTCAGGTCATGCTGGGTGCCGGACAGGCCGATGCCAATGCTCACCGTAACCGCGTGGGCATCATCGGCAAACGGCGCCAGCGCCTCGACGCTCGCACGGATGCGTTCAGCCAGCAGCTGCGCACCGGCCAGGTCGGTTTCTGGCAGCACCACCTGAAACTCCTCCCCTCCATAGCGCGCAGCCAGGTCCGCCGGGCGACGGATACAAGCCTCGATAGTCTTGGCCACTTCGCGCAGGGCGTGGTCGCCACCGGCGTGGCCATGGCGTTGGTTGAATGCCTTGAAATGGTCCACATCGACCATCAGCACCGCCAGTGGCTTGCGGTTACGTTGGGCGCGCGCCCATTCCTGGCGCAACACCTGATCCAGTCGGCGGCGGTTGGCCAGGCCCGTCAGGCTGTCAGTGGCCGCCAGCGTGGCCAAGCCTTCTTCGGCTTCGTGGCGGCGGCGCAATTCACGGCCCAGCAGCAGCGTCAGCCAGAGAATGCCCACGCACAGCACCCCGGTGGCGACGCTGACCAGAATTGCGGTGCGGCGCCAGGATTGAAACACCTCGTCGGCCGAGTGCACCACCAACACGATCAGGGGCAATTGCGCGACACGGGCGAAGGTATACATGCGCGGTTTGCCGCTGCCGCCGGAGCGGGCGGTGAAGCTGCCGCTGCGTTCACTGAGGATGCGCTTGAAGTTGGGCCGTTCGGCGTAGTTGCTGCCGATCAGCGGGTCGTGCACGCGGGAGGGCTGGCGGGCGAGCAACTGCCCGTCGGTATTGAACAGGTTGATGCTGCTGTCATCCCCGATGTCCAGGCGCTGGAACAGTTCACTGAAGTACGACAGCCGCAGCGCACCCGCCGCCAACCCGGCGAACTCGCCATTGGGGCCGGAGATACGCCGGCTGAAACTGATGCACCAGTCCAGGTCGCCGAGCTTGGCCTTGAACGGCGGGCCTACCAGCAGGCCGAGGTTGGCATTGTGCTGGTGAGCCTTGAACACCCCGGTGTCGCCGAAGTTGGCCTTGCGCGGCACGCTGCTGGTGGAGTCGCCGACAACGTTGCCTTGTTTGTCCAGCCACAGCACGTCACCGCGCTTGCGGTCGACGAACGCTTCATTGAACAGCAGGCGCTGGCGCAGTGGGCCAGGAGTTTGCGCCAGCTCCTTGCGCCCGACGGCCCAGATCAGGCCTTGCAGCGACTGGTCGTACAGTTCGGCGTTGCGCAGGATGTCGCTTTCGATCAGCTGGACGATGTTGTTCGACGCGCGCACCGCCGACAGCTCGACGCTGTCGCGCTCGCGGGCCAGCAGGTAGCTGACGATAGCCACGATGGCGAGCACGGCAAGGCAACTGCCCAGGTTGAGGATCAGTTCGGGGTGCGACCTGTAGACTGGGAAACGCGGGGATTGGGTGGGCATGCTCGCTACTGCGTGGGCAGGGCCATTCGCGGCGGCAATATTCTAGGGAAGCAGAGATTGTCGGACAAGATTTGTCCGACGGAATCACGCAGAGCTGTATTTCGGCTTCACGCCGAACCCTGTGGGAGCGGGTTTACCCGCGAAGAATCCACCGCGGTGCTTGGCACCGGCTTCGCCGGTGTTCGCGGGTGAACCCGCTCCCACAGAGTCATATGTATTGTTTACAAACGGCGATCAGAACACGTTAAGCGGGTAATCCACGATCACGCGTACTTCGTCGTTGTCGCTGTTGCTGTCGATCGACGCATAACCCTGGCTGCCACGGTGGGTGGCGTAGCGCACCAGTACCGACAGGTCCTTCAGGTCACCCGCCTGGAACACGTACTTCACGTCCAGGTCGCGTTCCCAGTGCATGGCGTTCTTGCCATCTTCCCGGTAGTAGTCGTAATGCGTGGTGTCCTGGGCGGCCTTGGTCAGGTCGGCTTCACCGCGCGAGTACGACAGCGAAGTGGTCAGGCCTGGCACGCCGACACCGGCGAAGTCATAGTCGTACTGCAGCTTCCACGAGCGCTCGTTCGGCGCGTTGAAGTCCGAGTACATGCGCGAGTTGTCCAGGTACACGCTGTCGCCCAGGTTGATGTAG
>Ga0105244_10001182_pt1 | contig 21601 bp, 23 predicted proteins | sample KBSM44metaG_FD_80423 | JGI IMG/M metagenome (GOLD analysis project Ga0105244, IMG submission 80423) | Miscanthus rhizosphere microbial communities from Kellogg Biological Station, Michigan, USA - KBS M4-4 metaG | ecosystem: Host-associated > Plants > Roots > Rhizosphere > Soil | place... | reverse complement strand
AACGAAGGCATCGCCCGCAACGGCGCCAAGATGGTCACCGCCGTCGCCACCGCCGCCGTGCCCAAGTTCACCGTCATCATCGGCGGCAGCTTCGGCGCCGGCAACTACGGCATGTGCGGGCGCGCGTTCTCCCCGCGCTTCATGTGGATGTGGCCCAACGCCCGCATCTCCGTCATGGGCGGCGACCAAGCGGCGTCGGTGCTGGCCACCGTCAAGCGCGACGGCATCGAGGGCAAGGGCGGCTCGTGGTCGGCCGACGAGGAAGCCGCCTTCAAGCAGCCGATCAAGGACCAGTACGAGCACCAGGGCCACCCCTACTACGCCACCGCGCGCCTGTGGGACGACGGCGTCATCGACCCGGCCGACACCCGCATGGTGCTGGGCCTGGGCCTGTCGGCCGCGCTCAACGCCGAAATCCCCGACACCAAATTCGGTGTCTTCAGGATGTGACGACCATGCGCGATCGACTTCGACCCCGTCAACGCCTGGCAGCGATGCTTTGCCTCCTGGCGTGCGCCTGCGCCGGCGCGCAGGAGCAAACGCAGGTGAAGATGCTGCAGCCGCTGACGGGACCCGCGCAGCTGCTGCCGCTGGTCGACAAGCGCATGGGCGAGCAGGTGGTCGACGTCCCCGCCAACATCGGCGGCGACACCATCACCTTGCAAACGACGATCTTCAAACCACCGGGCAACGGCCCGTTCCCGGTGCTGTTCATGAACCACGGTAAATCGGGCGGCGCCGACGCCCACCAGCAGGAACGCGCGCGCTACGTCGTGCTGGCGAAGCAGTTCATCCGGCGCGGCTACGCGGTCGTCATCCCGATGCGGCTCGGCTTCGCCGGCTCGGGCGGCATCTACGTCAACTCGCACTGCCGCGCCGAGAAAAACGGCGACGACCAGGCCAACTCGCTGTTCTTCGCCATGCAATATGCGATGAAGCAGCCGTGGGCGGATCAAACCCACGTGCTGCTCGCCGGCCAGTCGCACGGCGGCCTGACGGCCATCGCCGCCGGCAGCCACAATATCAGCGGCGTGCGCGGCGTGATCAACTTCGCCGGTGGCGTCAACAGCCGCTCCAAATGCGACTGGCAGGGCGCGTTGGTCGACGCCTTCAAGGCCTACGGCGCGCGCAGCAAGGTGCCGACCCTGTGGTTCTACGGTGCCAACGACACCCACTTCGGGCCGAAACTGGCCGAGGATCTGTACGCGGCCTACACCGGCGCCGGCGGCAAGGCGCAGCTGGTCGCCTTCGGACCGTTCAAGAAGGACGCGCACACGATGGTGCTGAGCGGGGACGGCGTGCCGATCTGGCTGCCGGAAACCGAGCGCTTTCTCAAATCGATCGGCATGCCGACCGAAATCAAATACGCAATCAAGGAGTAGGCATGGCTTTCAACACACTTGGCATCACGCGCGAGGGAAAAACCGCCACCGTCACACTGAACCGGCCGGACACGCGCAACGCCTTCAACGAAGAGACCATCGCCGAACTCACGCGCGCCTTCCGCGAACTGGGCGAGGACGACGACCTGCGCGCCATCGTGCTGGCCGCCAATGGCCCTGCCTTCTGCGCCGGCGCCGACTTGAACTGGATGAAAAAAATGGCGGGCTACACGCACGCCGAAAACCATGCCGACGCCCTGCAACTGGCGGAGATGCTGCGCACGATCTACCTGTGCCCCAAGCCCGTGGTGGCCAGGGTGCAGGGCGATTGCTACGCCGGCGGCATGGGCCTGGTGGCCGCCTGCGATATCATCGTCGCGGTCGACGAGGCCAACTTCTGCCTGAGCGAAGTGAAACTGGGATTGATCCCCGCGACCATTTCGCCCTACGTGATCAAGGCCATGGGCGAGAACGCGTCGCGCCGCTACTTCCTGACGGCGGAGCGTTTCTCCGCGCGCGAAGCGCTGCGCATCGGCTTCGCCCACGAGGTGGTTGCCTCCGACGCGCTCGACGCCAAGGTGGCGGAGATCGTCAAGGCGCTGCTCAACAACAGCCCGAACGCGGTGCGCCAGGCGAAAGCGCTGGTGCGCGACGTGGCCGGGCAAACCGTCGACGATGCGCTGCTGGGCGATACCGCCGAGCGCATCGCGCATATCCGCGCATCGGAACAGGGCCGCGAAGGCGTGGCCTCGTTCCTGGAAAAGCGCAAGCCGAACTGGCTGACGCATTAAAGAAATCGGAGTTTCCTTGCAAGACAAAACACAAAGCGAATGGGTGGCGCGCAGCCTGCGCAGCGTATGGCACCCATGCACGCAGATGCAGCACCACGAGACCATCCCGCTGATCCCGGTCAGCCGGGGCAAGGGCGCGTGGCTGTACGACCATGAAGGCCGCCGCTACCTGGACGCGATCAGCTCCTGGTGGGTCAACCTGTTCGGCCACGCCAACCCGCGCATCAACGCCGCGCTGAAGGACCAGCTCGACACCCTGGAACACGCCATGCTGGCCGGCTTCACGCACGAACCGGTGATCGAACTGTCGGAAAAGCTGTCTGCGCTGACCGGCCATGTGCTGGGCCACAGCTTCTACGCCAGCGACGGCGCCTCGGCGGTGGAGATCGCGCTCAAAATGAGCTTCCACTCGTGGCGCAACAACGGCAAGGCGGATAAACAGGAATTCGTCTGCCTCAAGGGCAGCTACCACGGCGAGACCATCGGCGCGCTGGCCGTCACCGACGTCGCGCTGTTCAAGGACGCCTACGGCCCGCTGCTGCGCGCCTCGCAGACGGTGATATCGCCGGACGCCCGCAACGCCAACGCCGCCGAAGGTGAAACGGCCGAAGACATGGCGCGCCGCGCCGCCGCCGACGTCGAACGCCTGTTCGTGGAAAAGGCCGACAAGATCGCCGCCATCATCATCGAACCGCTGGTGCAATGCGCCACCGGCATGGCGATGCACGACCCGCTGTATCTCAAGCTGGTGCGCGAACTGTGCGACCGCCACCAGGTGCACCTGATCCTCGACGAAATCGCCGTCGGCTGCGGCCGCACCGGCACCTTCTTCGCCTGCGAGCAGGCCGCCGTCTGGCCGGACTTCCTGTGCCTGTCCAAGGGCATCAGCGGCGGCTACCTGCCGCTGTCGCTGGTGATGACGCGCGACGACATCTACCAGGCCTTCTACAGCAGCGACGTCACGCGCGGCTTCCTGCACTCGCACTCGTACACCGGCAACCCGCTGGCCTGCCGCGCCGCGCTGGCGACCTTGCAAATCTTCGAGGAGGACGATGTCCTCGAGGCCAACAAGGTCAAGGCCGCGCGCCTGACGGCGGCGCTGCAACCGCTGGCGCGGCACAGGCAGGTGCGCAATTTCCGCCAGCGCGGCATGATCTGGGCCTTCGACGCCATCGGCGCCACGCCGGACTTCTCGCGCCGCTTCTTCGCCACGGCGGTCGAGCATGAGCTGCTGATGCGCCCCATCGGCGCCACCGTCTACATGATGCCGCCGTATATCCTCGGCGACGACGAGATCGACGGCCTGGCCGCCAAGACGCTGGCCGTGTTCGACAAAACGATGGCGGGCTGACGATGGATCTCCTGAATAACCTCACCGCGCAGCTGCGCGCGCTCGACGAGCAAAGCCTGATACGCAAGCGCCGCACCGTCGACACGCCGTGCGGCGCCCGCGTCTCGGTCGACGGCCGCCAGTTGCTGGCCTTCTGCAGCAACGACTATCTGGGCCTGGCCAACCACCCCAAGCTCAAGCTCGCGCTGCAGGAAGGCGCGGCGATCTACGGCGTCGGCAGCGGCGCCTCGCACATGATCAGCGGCCATGTCCGCGCCCACGCGATGCTGGAGGACCGCCTGGCCGAATTCGTCGGCGCCCACCTGGAATCGGCGCGCGCGCTGACTTTCTGCACCGGCTACATGGCCAACCTCGCCATCATCACCGGCCTGACCGCCGGCGACCGCGAGGCCGAGATCTTCTCCGAATCGCTGAACCACGCCTCGCTGATCGACGGCGCCCGCCTGTCGCGCGCCAAGGTCACCGTCTACCCGCACGCCGACCTCGAGGCACTGGCCGCCATGCTCGCGGCCAGCAACGCCGCTACCAAGCTGGTAGTGACGGACAGCGTCTTCAGCATGGACGGCGACCTCGCGCCGCTGCCGGCCCTACTCGCGTTGTGCGAACGGCACGGCGCCTGGCTGGTCATCGACGACGCCCACGGCTTCGGCACCCTGGGCGACCATGGACGCGGCGCGCTGGAGCATTTCAACCTGCGCTCGCCCTACCTGGTCTACATGGGCACCCTGGGCAAGGCGGCCGGCGTGGGCGGCGCCTTCGTCGCCGCCCACGAGACGGTGATCGAGACGCTGATCCAGAAGGCCCGGCCCTACATCTTCACCACCGCCACGCCGCCGGCGCTGGCGCACGCCCTGCTGACCAGCATTGAGCTGATCGAGGGCCAGGAAGGCATAAAACGGCGCGCGCACCTGGCCGCATTGGTGGCACAATTGGACGATGGCCAGGTTGGGCTCAAACTTCATCGCTGGCGGCGTTTGCCGTCGATGACGGCGATCCAACCTATCCTGATCGGCGATAATGCCGAAACCATGCGCGCCGGCGCGGCCCTGTACGAACAGGGGCTGTGGGTGGGCACTATCCGTCCGCCCACCGTCGCACCAGGCACATCGCGCCTGCGGGTGACGCTGTCGGCGGCCCATAGCAGCATGGAAGTGGCGCAGTTGATAACCGCGCTGAATAATTTGGATGCCTCCGGAAAGGACGTCAGATGAGTCTCGATGATCCCGTCATAGCAGTCGACATACCGTCCGACGCGCCAGCGGTCGAAGATGTACTGGAGCTGGAGCCCGAGGTGCAACCGGCGGCGCTGGCCGGCGGCCTGCCACCGCGCTTTTGCTGTTTCGTCACCGGCACCGACACGGAAATCGGCAAGACCCTGGTCTCGTCGGCGATGCTGCACGCGCTGGTGAAAGCCGGCGTGCGCGCCTGCGGCATGAAGCCGGTGGCCGCCGGCGCCGAGCTGCGCGATGGCGAATGGCACAACGACGACTGCGACCAACTGGCCGCCGCCGGCAACGTCCACCTGCTACCGACCATCACCACGCCGTTCCTGCTCAAGGAGCCGGCCGCGCCGCACATCGCCGCCGAACTGGAAGGCATCGTCATCTCGCCGGTGCCGATCCTGGCGGCCTATGTCGAAATCAACGCCGCCTCCGACGCGGTGGTGGTCGAAGGCGTGGGCGGCTTCCGCGTGCCGCTCAACGACGAATTCGACACCGCCGACCTGGCCGAGCAGCTAGACCTGCCGGTGGTGCTGGTGGTCGGCCTGCGGCTCGGCTGCATCAGCCACGCGCTGCTGACGGTGGAGGCGATCGAATCGCGCGGCCTGACCGTGATCGGCTGGGTCGCCAACGAAACCCAGGCCGACATGGCCTTCGCCGACGAAAACGTCGCCGCGCTGGCGCAGCGCATCGACGCGCCGCTGCTGGGGCGCATCCCGCGACTGGACCACCCGAGCGCGGAGGCCGCCGCCGCCCATATCGATTTTACCGGGCTGCCAAACTGGCCAACCCGGAACAAACTTTGAACGAAGAAGGAAACACGATGTCCCTGACCACCCTCCAAGAACCTAAAACCGTAGCCCTGCACCGCCCGACGGCCGCGATCACCTTGCCGCCGGCGGCGACCTGGCCGCTGGAAGACGTGATGGCGCTGTTCGACCTGCCGTTCAATGACCTGATGTTCAAGGCCCAGCAAACGCACCGCCTCAACTTCCCGGACGGCGACGTCGAACTGGCCACGCTGCTGTCGATCAAGACCGGCGGCTGCGAGGAGGACTGCGGCTACTGCCCGCAGGCCGCGCGCTACGACACCGGCGTCGAAGCCAAGAAGATCCTCGACATCGACACGGTGCTCGACGCGGCCCGCCAGGCCAAGGACAACGGCGCCACCCGCTTCTGCATGGGCGCCGCCTGGCGCAGCCCGAAGGAGCGCGACATGGACAAGGTCGAGGAGATGGTGCGCGAAGTGAAGGCGCTCGGCCTGGAGACCTGCGCCACGCTGGGCATGCTGGAGGAAAGCCAGGCGCAGCGCCTCAAGGACGCCGGCCTGGATTACTACAACCACAACCTGGACACCGCGCCCGAGTTCTACGACAACGTCATCTCGACCCGCGAATACCAGGACCGCCTGGACACCCTGGGCCGCATCCGTGAAGCGGGCCTGAAGGTCTGCTGCGGCGGCATCGTCGGCATGGGCGAGACGCGCCTGCAGCGCGCCGGCTTGATCGCGCAGCTGGCCAATCTGAACCCGTATCCGGAATCGGTGCCGGTCAACCACCTGGTGCAGGTCGAAGGCACGCCGCTGTACGGCATGGACCCGCTGGACCCGTTCGAGTTCGTGCGCACCATCGCCGTCGCGCGCATCACGATGCCGAAGGCGCGCGTGCGCCTGTCGGCCGGCCGCCGCCAGATGGGCGAAGCGGTGCAAGCGATGTGCTTCATGGCCGGCGCCAACTCGATCTTCTACGGCGACAAGCTGCTGACGACCGAGAACCCGGAAGCGGAGGACGACCGCAACCTGCTGGCGAAACTGGGCCTCAAAACCCGTGGCGCCGTGCTGGAATCGGCGCCAAAAGAGAAGTGCGGCTGCTAAACCCGCAAAGCCATGCAGGGGCCGCTTCCGCAGGAAGGGGCGGGGCGCAGCCCCTCTCCGGCCCCAGGGTACGACCCCAAACCCCGGCGCGGACGAACCAGCGGCACGGTGGTGGGTTAAAAACAAAAAATAATCGGAGACAAAAATGTTCACCAAAATCCTGATCGCAAACCGTGGCGAGATCGCCTGCCGGGTCGCCGCCACCGCTCGCCGCATGGGCATCAAAACCGTCGCCGTCTACTCGGAGGCGGACGCCAACGCCAAGCACGTCGCCGTCTCCGACGAGGCGGTGCTGATCGGCCCCGCCGCCGCCAAGGAGAGCTACCTGTGCGGCGACAAGATCATCGCCGTCGCCAAGGCCACCGGCGCGCAAGCGATCCACCCCGGCTACGGTTTCCTGTCCGAAAACGCCGCCTTCGCCGACGCCTGCGCCGAAGCGGGCCTGGTCTTCATCGGCCCGCCGGCATCGGCGATGCGCGCGATGGGCTCCAAGTCCGCCGCCAAGTCGCTGATGGAGAAGGCCAACGTGCCGCTGGTGCCGGGCTATCACGGTGAACAGCAGGACGCCGATTTTCTGCACGCGCAGGCCGACAAGATCGGCTACCCGGTGCTGCTCAAGGCCTCGGCCGGCGGCGGCGGCAAGGGCATGCGCGTGATCGAAAACTCGGCGCAGTTCAAGGACGCGCTGGCGTCGTGCAAGCGCGAGGCGATCAGCTCCTTCGGCGACGACAAGGTGCTGGCGGAAAAATACCTCCAGCGTCCGCGCCACATCGAAATCCAGGTCTTCGCCGACACGCTGGGTAATTGCATCTACCTGTTTGAGCGCGATTGCTCGGTGCAGCGCCGCCACCAAAAGGTATTGGAGGAGGCGCCGGCGCCGAACATGACGGCCGAACGGCGCGCCGCCATGGGCGAGGCGGCGGTGGCCGCCGCCAAGGCGGTCGGCTACGTCGGCGCCGGCACGGTGGAATTCATCGCCAACCAGGATGGCTCGTTCTACTTCATGGAGATGAACACCCGCCTGCAGGTCGAGCATCCGGTCACCGAGATGATCACCGGGACCGACCTGGTGGAATGGCAGCTGCGCGTGGCCGCCGGCGAACCGCTGCCGAAACAGCAGCACGAACTGGCCATCAACGGCCACGCCATCGAGGCGCGCATCTACGCCGAGAATCCGGAGAAGGGCTTCCTGCCGTCGATCGGCACCCTGCGCCATCTGGCCACGCCGGACGCGGTCTCGTTCGAGCTTGGCGGCGCCGTCAACCTGCCGGCCGGCGTGCGCATCGATTCCGGCGTGCGCGCCGGCGACGCCATCTCGCCGTTCTACGACCCGATGATCGCCAAATTGATCGTCTGGGGCACGGACCGCAAACAGGCGCTGGCCCGCATGGCGCAGGCGCTGTCGGAATACCAGGTGGTCGGCCTGGCGACCAACATCGCCTTCCTCAAACGCCTGGTCGAAGGCCAGGCCTTCTCCACCGCCGATCTGGACACCGGTCTGATCGAACGCAACCAGGACGCCCTGTTCCCGGCGCCACAGGCCGCGCCGCAGGCCGCGCTGGCGCTGGCGGTGGTGTCGCTGATCGCCGCCGAAAAACAAGGCGCCGCCGCGCAATCGCGCGCCAACCCCGCCGATCCGTGGGGTCAGGCCCTGGGCTGGCGCTTGAACCAGCCGTACCTGCGCGCGCTGTCGTTCAGCGACGAATTCGCCAGCGACCAGCCCTACACCGCCCACGTCAGCTACCGCGCCGGCGGCTGGCTGTTCAGCGTGGGCGCGGGCGCACAGCCCGAAGTCCTCAGCCTCACCTCCGAGGGCGCGGATGGCTACAGCATCAAGCTGGGCGCGCAGGCCGTGCACGGCGCGGTGCGCCGCGACGGCGACGTGCTGCACGTCTTCACCGGCGGCGCGCATTACCAGTTGACCTACAACGACCCGATGGCCCACGCCGGCGAGACGGAGGCCGAAGGCGGCCGCCTGACCGCGCCGATGCCGGGCAAGGTGGTCGCGGTGCTGGCCGCCAAAGGCCAGGAAGTGAAGAAAGGGGACGCCCTCGTCATCATGGAAGCCATGAAAATGGAACACACCATCGCCGCGCCGCACGATGGGGTGGTCGATGACATCCTCTACGGCGTTGGCGACCAGGTGGCCGATGGCGCACCGCTGCTGGCGTTCAAGACGGCGTAAAGAGAGATCAGGAGATCATCATGCGCATTCTTTTACATCGCGCGGACGGCAAGACCGAGCCGTGGATCAAGGACTTCACCAAGTTCCTGCCCGAGGCGGAGTTCGAGATCTGGCACGCCGGCGAAACCAGCCAGCCCTGCGACTACGCCGTGGTGTGGTCGCCGCCCGAGGCCATGCTGCCGGAGCTGGCGCAGGTCAAGGCGATCTTCAACACCGGCGCCGGCGTCGACGCGCTGCTGCGCTTCGGCGACGCCATTCCGCGCGAGGTGCCCATCATCCGCCTCGGCGACGCCGGCATGGCGGTGCAGATGGCCGAATACGTCACGTATTCGGTGCTGCGCTACTTCCGCCGCTTCGACGAATACGAGGCGCAGGCGCGCTCCGGGCTGTGGGCGCCGCTGCCGCAGCACACCAAGGGCGACTTCCCCATCGGCGTGCTGGGCATGGGCGTGCTGGGCAAGCGCGTGCTCGAGGCGCTGGCGCCGTTCGGCTTCCCGCTGCGCGGCTGGAGCCGCAACGAGAAGAAAATGCCGGGCGTGCAGTGCTACCACGGCAGCGACGGACTGGACACCTTCCTGCGCGGCAGCCGAGTGCTGGTCTGCATGCTGCCGCTGACGCCCGAGACATCCAACCTGGTCGACCGCACCAACATGGGCAAGCTGCCCGCCGGCGCCTTCATCATCAACGTCGCGCGCGGCGCGCACATCGCCGAACCGGATCTGCTGTCGCTGATCAAGTCCGGCCACATCGCCGCCGCCACGCTGGACGTATTCCGCAACGAACCGCTGCCGGCGCAGCATCCGTTCTGGCAGGAGCCGCGCATCACGATCACGCCGCACATCTCGGCGCTGACGCTGCGCCGCGAAAGCGTGCAGCAAATCGCCGAGAAAATCCGCAAGCTCGAAAAGGGCGAACCCGTCGCCGACATCGTCGACCGCAACCAAGGATATTGAAGATGAACAGTTTGCCCCGGCAGGTCAAAATCGTCGAAGTGGGACCGCGCGACGGCCTGCAAAACGAAAAAGCCAGCGTGCCCGCAGCGGTCAAGATCGAACTGGTGGACCGCCTCACCAGCGCGGGCTTCCAGAACATCGAGGCGGCGTCCTTCGTCTCGCCGAAGTGGGTGCCGCAGATGGCCACCAGCGCCGAGGTAATGGCCGGCATCACGCGCAAGGACGGCGTGATCTACTCCGCGCTCACGCCCAACATGCAGGGGCTGACGGCGGCGCTGGCCGCGCGCGCCGATGAAGTGGTGATTTTCGGCTCGGCGTCGGAGGCGTTCTCGCAAAAGAACATCAACTGCTCGATCGCCGAATCGATCGCCCGTTTCGTGGACGTGGCCAAGACGGTCAAGGACAACGGCCTGCGCCTGCGCGGCAGCATCAGCTGCTCGTTCGGCTGCCCGTACCAGGGCGACGTGCCGCTCGACGCGGTGGCCGACGTGGTGGGCCGCATGCGCGACCTGGGCTGCGACGAGATCGACATCGCCGACACCATCGGCGTGGCCACGCCGCGCAAGACACAGGCGGTGATGGAGCGCGCGATCCGCGAGTTCCGCGTCGACGGCCTGGCGGGGCACTTCCACGACACCTATGGGCAGGCGCTGGCCAACATCTACGCCAGCCTGGAGGTGGGCATCTCGATCTACCACTCGTCGGTGTCGGGACTGGGCGGCTGCCCGTACGCCAAGGGCGCGACCGGCAACGTCGCCACCGAGGACGTGCTGTACCTGATGCAGGGGTTGGGGATCGAGACCGGCATCGACCTGGATATCGTGGTGGACGCGGGCCAGTTCATCTCGCACTTCCTCGGCCGCAAAGGCGCGAGCCGCGCCGGCAATGCCATCGCCGCCAAGCGCGCGAATTAAGAACCGGGACGCTACATCTGCCGAAATTGGCGCGTGAACGCCTCGCTCACGGCCAATTTCTCCGGGCGTCCCTTCAAACGAATCTCCATCGCCGCGCCGTCGCGGTCGATACGCTCGATCGCCTCCAGGTTGACGATCGCCCCGCGATGCACCTGCGCGAACTGCCCCGGGTCCAGCTGCTCGATCAGACTTTTCAAGGGTACGCGTATCAGCGCGTCGCCGGTGGCGGTCACCACGCGCGTGTACTTGCCGTCCGACGTGAAGAACTGCACATCCTTCACCATCACCAGCCGCACCGAACCGCCGGTCGACGCCTTGATCCACTTCAGATAGACCGGCGCCGCCGCCTTGCCGAACAACCGCTCCCATACCTCCGGCGCCACCGCGCGGCTTTCACGGCTTTTCAGCCGCTTGACCGTTTGCAGCAGGCGCGCGGCTGAAAGAGGCTTGACCAGATAGTCGGCGGCGCCGGCATCGAAGGCATTGAGCGCATGTTCCGCATACGCCGTCACAAAAACGATTTGCGCCGATTCCGGCACATGCCGCGCCACCTCCAGGCCATTCAACCCGGGAATCTGGATATCGAGGAAAACAATATCCGGCCGCATCGCCTCCAGCATCGCAACCGCCTCGATGCCGTTTTCCGCCTGTCCCGCGATTTCCAGCTCGGGCCACAGCATCGCCAGCTGGTCCGCCAGCTCGGCGCGCAGCAGCGGCTCGTCCTCGACGATCAAGGCGCGGGTCATGCCGCCTCCGGCACGGGCAGTGGCACCGACAGCGTGGCCTCGACACCGCCATCGTCCAGCGCCTCCACCGTCAGCGACGCCCGCCCGCCATACAGAAGCTGCAAGCGCTCGTGGATGTTGGCCAGGCCGAGCCCTTGGCCCGGCTGGTCGCTCAGGCCCGCGCCGTTGTCGCGCACCGTCAGCCGCAGCACGCCGCCATCGACGGCGGCGCGGATCAGCAACTCGCCGGGACGGGTCGCGCTTTCCAGCCCATGTTTTATCGCGTTCTCCACCAGCGAAATCAGCATCGCCGGCGGAAACGGCAGCGCGCGCACCGCGTCATCGGCGTCGATGCGGAAGCGCAGCCGCTCGCCCATCCTTATCTGCATGATGGACAGGTAATCGCCTGCCAGCGCCAGCTCGCGTCCCACGGCGGAAGAGACGGAGCGCATGTCCGGCAGCGCGTTTTGCAGATAGCCGACCAGATGATCGAGCATCAGCTGCGCCGTGTCGCCGTCGGTGCGGATCAGGTATTTCAGGTTGGCCAGGGTATTGAACAGAAAATGCGGCTCGACCTGCGCCTGCAGCGCCGACAGTTTCGCGTTCAGCGCCGCGCGTTCCAGTTCGTGCTCGCGCCGGGCCAGTTGCAGCGTGTGGTGGCGGCGCTTCAATTCGGCGCGCAGGCAATCCGCCACCGTTTGCACCTCCCGCCAGGCTTCACCCTTTTGTGTCTGGAAGAACGACAACCCAAAACGGCGCCGAATGTGGACCTGCGCCTGTTGTCCCGGTTCGCCGGTCACCCGTACCTCCATGCTTTGCCAGAGCCGCATCATGCGCGACGGCGCCAGCAAAATCCGGCCCTTGAACGACTGGTGCCAGAACGCGGCGGGCCCCGAATATCCGAGCGCCAGGCCAAGCGCGAGGCCGGACAGCGTCTCGGCGCATAAATCATAGGTGCTGAGCGGGTCGAGCGGCGAGGGCAGGGTCAGGTGCGGACGCGACGAGATCATCTCCGGCGTCAACGCGATGCCGGCCTCGCGCAGCCCCCGGAGGTAATGCAAGGCCATCGAAATCGTCGCCGGACAGAAACCGGCGAAGATCGCCAGCGCCGGACCGAAATAGAGCCAGTTGACGGCGTCGGGCGCGCGGCCCAGCGACCAGAAAATGAATGTCACGGGAAGCACCAGGCACACGGCGATCAGCAGCGCGGTCACCGACAGATAGCGCAACAGCGTTTGCAGCAAATATCTGCGCACCAGCCGCGCGTCGTGCTCGACGCGGGACACATTGGCGTTGAACGGCAAATTGGACGACATCATGGCACCACCTCCGGTTTGAACTGAAGGCATTCTAGCGAGACGGCCCGCGTGCCTGGGGCACATGCGACCGACAGCCGAATTTGCGGGATGAATACGGTTTAAAAATGGAAAACAAATGGAAAAACCCCCGTTTGACGTTGCCATCAAACGGGGGTTTTAAATTCTGGTCGGAGTACAAGGATTCGAACCTTGGACCCCCTGGTCCCAAACCAGGTGCGCTACCGGGCTGCGCTACACTCCGAAGAAGCAAGATAATACAAGCTGCCCCAGTATCCGTCAAGTGCCCCTATAAGAATCATTATGTACCACGGCGGATTTTTTTCAATGTAAGATCCCAGGGGTATGCATAACTTGACTAAAAAACCATGAGCGCGACCTTCACCTTGGGCGATCCCGCACGGCTGCGGCGGCCGGGCATGGTCTGGGGCATCGCCGTTTCGGTGGTTTTGCATGCGCTGTTGATCTTCGGCTACCGGCTGACGGCGCCCCAGGCGCCGGCCGAGCTGCCGCCGAAGGAAACCATGACGGTGTGGCTGGTGCCGCCGCCCAGGCCGCCGGCGCCGGCGGTCGTCAAGCCTGAGCCGCCGCCGGTCAAACAGGTTCAGCCACGCGAGCGGGAAAAGAAAGTAGAGGTGGTCCGCGCCAGCAGGCCGGCGCCAGCGGACACGGCGGAAGACAAGCCGTCGCAGGCGATCACCTTGCCGGCGCCGGCCAGCAATCTGCCCGATCCGCTATATCCCGAGCAACAGAAGCAGCAAGCCAAACAATTCGATATGAACGCGGCGTTGAAGACGGCGCGCAAAGTGGCGAATGAGAAAGATCCGGCGCGGGCGGGATTGCCGGTCGCGCAACTGGATGACCATCCGCTTTATCCGGAGCAGACGGCAAGCGAGCTGGCGACCAAAATGAAGGGGGCCAAGCGTAAAGACTGCCTGACCCAGCCGGGTAACTTGCTGACGCCGCTATTTTGGTTGTTGGAGAAGAAGGATCACGGCTGCAAGTTTTGAGGGTGGGCGGCTCATAGATGGCCGATTACGGCGTTCCGCCTAATCCGCCCTACGTGGAACTCCTCGATGATGCTTCGCGATCTCCGATTAATCTTCTTCTTTTAACTGCAACGCGCGGTCGTAGAGCGCGTTTTTCTTGCGGCCGGTGATCTGGGCGGCCAGGTTGGCGGCCTGCTTGACCGAGCATTCGGTCAGCAATATCTTCAAGATCCGCTCGGCCTCGACGTCCTGCTCGTCCTCGGCCGCCGGCGCGCCGGCCAGCAGCACGACGAATTCGCCCTTCTCGCGGTGCGGATCGGCCTTGATCCACGCCTCCGCCTCCGACAGCGGACAGCGGTGGATTTCCTCGAACATCTTGGTCAGCTCGCGCGCGAACACGACTTCGCGCTCCGGCTCGAACGCGGCCGCCAGCGCGACGGCGCAATCCAGTATCCGGTGCGGCGCCTCGTAGAACACCATCGTCGCCGTCACCGCGCGCAATGTGCCGAGGAAATTCTCGCGCTGCTTGGCCTTGGCCGGCAGGAAACCGACAAAATAAAATTGATCGTTGACCAGCCCGCTGGCCGACAACGCCGTCACCGCCGCCGACGCCCCCGGCAGCGGCAACACGCGCAAACCGGCCGCCCGCACCGCGTCGACGATGCGCGCGCCCGGATCGGACACGCCCGGCGTGCCGGCGTCGGACACCAGCGCGATGCGTTCGCCAGCCTGCAGGCGCGCGATCAGGGTCTCGGCCACCTCGCGCTCGTTGTGCTGGTGCGCGGCGATCAACGGCTTGTGCAGCCCGAAACGCGTCATCAGCTGCGCCGTGTTGCGGGTATCCTCGCAGGCGACCGCGTCGACCAGGCTCAAAACGTGCAACGCGCGCAGCGTAATATCGGTCACATTGCCGATGGGGGTCGCCACGATATACAAGGTTGCGCTAGGATAGGCCTGGTGCGCCGTTTCACCCAGCACGGGTAGGGTGGAGATGGCGCGGGAATCTTGGTCGGTCATTGGGGGTCGAATGAAAAGTATGAGGTTGTCGCTGCGGTTTGCGGCTATTACGACGATTGCGGCGGTCACGGCGGTTGCCTTGAGTGGATGCGGCAGCACGCCGATACCACCCATGGCGCCCATTATAAGCGCAAGCCCGCCGCCGGCCGCCCCGCCGCCGCCGCTGCCGAAGCCACCGCCAGAACCGCCGCCGCCGGCGGCCGAAACCTTCGCCATCGACCTGCCGGGCGGCGCCGCCTCCGCAGCGCCAGGGGCCGCCGGCAACCGCGCCGCCGGCGACCAGCCGGAGGGCCGCGTGGCCGACGAACGCGCGTTGCCGTCCAACGCCCCGATCAACATGGCGCTGCTGTTGCCGCTGCGCTCGGAAACCTTGGGCGCGGCCGCCGAATCGCTGCGCGCCGGCTTCATGGCGGCCTGGGAGCGCGACCGCGACAACATCACCGTCACCGTCATCGAAACCACCGACGTGCCGCAGGACATCCTGTCGACCTACGCCAGCGCCGCCGAGCGCGAGGACATCATCGTCGGCCCGCTGGCACGCTCGGCCGTGGCGGCGATCGCTTCCAGCCCGCTGGTGAGCAAGCCGACCATCGCGCTGAACTATCCGGAAGGCTACGGCAGCGCCGGCGCCGCGCCGCTGCCGCCGAAGATGCTGGCCATGGGCCTGTCGATCGAGGAGGAGGCGCGCCAGGCCGCCCAGTGGGCCGCCGCCGAGCATCCCGGCGCCAGCGCGATGATCCTGACGACCAGCTCGTCGTGGCAGCGCCGCATCGCCGCCGCCTTCGCCGGACAATGGCAACGCATCGGCCAGCCGGTGCGCATGGTCGAGCTCAACGCGCCCAATGGCTACCTCAGCGATCCTGACCTGGTGCAGCTGCGTGCGCGCCTGGCGCAAGACCCGCCCGGCCTGCTGTTCTCGGCGATGGGCGCCGACCAGACCCGCCAGCTGCGCGGCGCGCTGAGCGCCCCCGTGACGACCGAGCCGACCAACCCGACCATCAGCACGGCCGACGCCATGCCGGCCCAGCCGCCAGTGCCGCTGAGTTCGTTCAGCGCGCTGCCGGTCTACGGCACCTCGGCGCTCAATCCGGGCGCGACCATGGCCTTCGCCGGCCCCGAGCTCGACGGCGTGCGCCTGCTGGACCTGCCATGGCAGGTGCAACGCGACCATCCGGCCGTGATGGTTTATCCGCATCCGGTGCAGGCGGGCACGGCCGACATGGAACGCCTGTACGCGCTGGGCATCGACGCCTACCGCGTGGCCCGCGAAATCAGCCGCCATCCGGTCGGCCGCTTCCACATCGACGGCGCCACCGGCCGCCTGACGGTCGACTTCGGCCAGGGCACGTCCAGCTTCGAGCGCGTCGAACAGCCGGCCATCTACAAAAACGGCGTGCCGCAGGCCGTCGCCCGATGAGATCGCCATGTCGCCGCCACGGCAGCGCGCCAGCGGTCAACCCACCGAGCAGCAGCGGCTGGGCCGGCTGGGCGAGGACCGGGCGCTCGACCACCTGACCGGCCAGGGCCTGACCCTGGTCGAGCGCAACTTCCTGTGCAAGGTCGGCGAAATCGACCTGATCATGCAGGAGAAGGGCGGCCTGGTGTTCGTCGAGGTGCGGCGCCGCGCGGCGGCCGGCTTCGGCGGCGCGGCCGCCAGCGTCACCCCGGCCAAGCGCCGACGCCTGATCAACGCGGCCCAGTATTACCTGCTGCGCTACCCGCATCCGCCCCCATGCCGCTTCGATCTGGTTGCTATCGATGATGAAACATTGTCATGGATGCAAAATATTCTGGAGTTGTAAGCATTTTTAACACAGCTTGTCCGACTCGTTAAGGGACTGCACTATAATCAGCACACTATGAATAATCAACGCATCCTGGCGCACTTCCACGAAAGTGCCGAAATCAAAATCCAATCCGCCACCGTCCTCGCGCCGCATCTGGCGCAGGCGATCGAACTGATGTTCTCGGCGCTGTCCAACGGCAACAAGATCCTGGTGTGCGGCAACGGCGGTTCGGCCGCCGACGCCCAGCACTTCGCGGCCGAGCTGGTGGGACGCTTCGAGCGCGAACGCTTCCCGCTGCCGGCGATGGCCCTGACCACCGACACCTCGATCCTGACGGCGGTGGCCAACGACTACAGCTACCGCGAGATCTTCTCCAAGCAGGTGCAGGCGTTCGGCCAGGCCGGCGACATCCTGCTGGCATTCTCGACGTCGGGCAACTCGGCCAACGTGATGGCGGCGATCGAAGCGGCGCTGGAACGCGAAATGCGCGTGGTGGCGATGACCGGCAAGGGCGGCGGCGCCATCGGCAAGATGCTGACCGACGCCGACGTCCATATCTGCGTGCCGGCCGACCGCACCGCCCGTATCCAGGAAGTCCATCTGGTATCCATACATTGCATTTGCGACGGCATCGACGTCGCGCTATTCGGAGGAGATGTGAATGACTAACCCAGGTGCTATCTGGAACAAGATCCAGCGCCCGCTGGTCCTGAGCGTGCTGTGCGCGACGATCATGACCTCGCTGACCGGCTGCATCGCGCTGGTCGCCGGCGGCGCCATCAGCGGCACGCTGGCCGCGTCGGACCGCCGCACCTTCGGCGCCCAGACCGAGGACACCACGATCCAGATCAAGGCCGCCAACAAACTGCGCAACATCGTCGGCGACGCCGGCCACACCAACGTCAACAGCTTCAACCGCCGCGTGCTGCTGACCGGCGAAGTACGCGACGAGGCGATGAAGGCGGCCGCCGAGCGCGAAGTGCGCAGCGTCGAAGGCGTGATCTCGGTCACCAACGAGCTGGAAATCGCCGGTCCGTCGAGCTACACCTCGCGCTCCAACGACACGCTGATCACCACCAAGGTCAAGGCCAGCCTGGTCGACGCCAAGGATATCTCGGCCAACTCCTACCAGGTCACCACCGAGCGCGGCACGGTCTACCTGCAGGGCCGCGTGACCCAGCGCGAAGGCCAGATCGGCGCCGACATCGCCCGTGGCGTGAGCGGCGTGAACAAGGTGGTCAAGGTGTTCGAGTACATCTCCGAGGACGAGTACAAGCAATACCAGGCCACGCCGGCCCCGGCGGCGGCTCCGGCCAACGCCGACAACGGTGGCGCCACCACCCACTCGGTGCAGTAACGCGCCTGTAAAAAAAACGGCTCGCGGGCGTCGTCGGGGATACCGGTCTATAATGGCCACAACATCTTCGGCGCCCGACTCCATCATGCAAGATACGCTCACTTCCGCTGCCACCTCCTCCAATTCGTCGTCGCGCGGCTGGATCAAGCCGGTGCTGGCGGCCGTGGTGATCGCCGCCATCGGCTTTGGCGGCTATGTCTCGCTGAACAAGCGCCCGGTCGCGCCGGACGTCACCTTCGTCACCATCAAGGGCGACAAGATCCCCGCCGACGCTTTGCGCGGCAAAGTCTACATGGTCAATTTCTGGGCGACGTCGTGCACCACCTGCGTGGCCGAAATGCCCCAAATGGTCGAGACCTACAACAAATTCAAACCGCAGGGCATGGAATTCGTCGCCGTGGCGATGAGCTACGATCCCGCCAACTATGTCATCAATTACGCCGAAACGCGCAAGCTGCCTTTTAAAGTGGCATTGGACACGGACGGCTCGGCCGCCAAGGCCTACGGCGACGTCTCCATGACGCCGACCACCTTCGTCGTCGGCAAGGACGGCAAAATCCTCAAGCGCTATCTGGGCAAGCCGGATTTCGACGAACTGCACAAGCTGCTGGCCACGTCGCTCAAGAGCTAACAGCCATCACGCCGCCGGCGCTGGCACAGCGCTTGCATGCTCCATGACCATCCCAACCCAAGGAGTCGTCATGGACCGCCAGCAAGTCACGCAAAAAATCCTGTCCGTCAAAGTCGCCCGCAACATGCTGTGGGGTGACATCGCCAAAGAGATCGGCCAGAGCAAGGAGTGGACGACCGCCGCGCTGCTCGGCCAGATGACGTTCAACCGCCAGCAGGCCGACACGGCGCAGCGGCTGTTCGACCTGACCGACGAGGAGGCGGCGTGGCTGCAGATCGTGCCGTACAAAGGCTCGCTGCCGTCGGCGGTGCCGACCGATCCGCTGATCTACCGCTGGTACGAGATCGTCAGCGTGTACGGCACCACCATCAAGGAATTGATCCACGAGGAATTCGGCGACGGCATCATGAGCGCGATCGATTTTTCGATGGACATCCAGCGCGAGGAAGATCCGAAGGGCGACCGGGTGCAGGTGGTCCTGAGCGGCAAATTCCTGCCCTACAAATCCTACTGATCAGAACCCGGCCTGTACCGACAGGTAAACGCCGTGCTGTTTTTTGGGATTGAAAATGGTGATGTCCCCCAGCTCCGCGTAGGCCGCCGTCACCGAAAAATTCTTGGTCGGGAACCAGGCCACGAAGGCGTCGTAGTACGCCTTCTCGTCATCGACGGTGAGGTTATGCGGCTTGCGCCGGTACTCGGCGCCCACCGCCAGCTTGCGCGTGACCAGATACGCGGCCGAGAATTCCGGCATCAACCGCCGGCTGTCGCGCAGGTCGCCGCCAAAGCCCAGCAAACCCATTTGATTGGCGTTCGTGGACCGCAAGGTGGCGTTCAGCAGCAAGCTTTGCTCGAACAGGATCTTGGTGGCGGCGGCATAGTAGTCGTAGCCATGATCGTCCTTCGCGCCCAGCTGCGTCACCCTGGTCACGCCCAGCGCGCCCAGGCCACCGATGCCCTTGTTCTTCTTGTACATCGCGCCGACGGCGATCTGCGGCAGCCAGCTATCCTGTTCGTAGACGGCGTCGCCGGCGACTTTCACTTTCAAGCCGACGATATCCTGCTTGATCTCCAACCGGTCGAGCGGCGCGAGGCTGCCCTTGAATTCCTGGTTGGCCAGCGAGATCTCGACCCGGTCCGCGATCCCCATCGCCACGCCGTAGCTGGTCAGCTTGTAGTCCTGCGTTTTGAGGTAGGTGTAGTGCGCGTTCGCGCCCCAGCTATCGCGCGTGCCGTAGCCGGAGATCAGCGCCCATGGCACGATGCCGCCGCCGCCGGCGCCTTCGACCTGGCTGACGCCACCGGTCGCGAGGAACTTGCCCATGTCCGGCATCGCCCGCGCGGCCGCGCCGCCGCAAGCCAAAGCAGCTGCCATCGCGGCGAGGATGTTTTTCAGGGGATGGTTGTTCACTGCGGGGCTCCCGGCCGGATCATTTGGTCACGATGGCGCGCTGCATCGGCGCCAGCTTGGCTATCAGCTTGTTCGCCACGCTATTGGGCACGTTGTTGCGCTCCATGGCGATCTGCAAATCCTCGGTCAACGCGTTGAACATCGCGTTGGTGACCTTCAAATCCTGGTGCACGGTCGCCATGTCACGCTCGGTGCCGACGCCGTCCATCGTCTTGTCGCGGTATTTGCCGGTGTACTTGCAAGGGCCGCCGGCGAACTCGCAGAACTGCTCCTGCAATCGCACATTGAGCTGCTCCATGTCGAAGTCGGCGAAGCTGTCCTTGATGCGCGGATCGGCCAGCAGCAACGGAATGAAAGTGTCGACGATCTTCTTGATGCCTTCCTTGCCGCCCAGGCCCTGATACACCTTGTCGTCGGTGTACGGTGTTTGCGCGAAGGCCAGCGAGGAGGCCAGCAGCAGCCCCAGGCCAATGCCGGCCATCTTCGTGAATCGACTCATTTCAGATCCTTGTGCGAGGGCTTCGTCCCCGCACAATTTATCAGCTATTTGGGGAACAAAACCATCTGTGTGCAACGGAACAACGCTATCGTTTTACCAGTGGCTTGGCTGGTCACCACCGCGTCCCACACCTGCGTGGTACGGCCCAGATGGACCGCCTTCGCGGTCGCGACGACCACGCCGTCGCGCGCGGTGCCGAGATGGTTCGACTTCAATTCGATGGTGGTGAAGTTCTGCGCGCCTTCCGGCAGATGCGCGAAACAGGCGTAGCCGCAAGCGGTATCGGCCAGCGTGACCACGCTGCCGGCATGCAGGAAACCGTTCGGCGCCAGGTGCTTGGCCGCGACCTCGAACTGCGCCACCAACTCGCCTTCGCGCACCGCCGTGATGACGATGCCGAGGTGGGACGGCAGCGTCTCCTGGCCGAACTGGTTGAAGTACTCGGGCGTGAATTTTTGAGCGTCCATTGGCAGCCTTTCAAATTTGAATTTAGCTGGCCATGATAACAATTTTCGCAACGTCAGGCTGGCGCTCAAGCTAGTGAACCTGAGGCCCGCGCCTTACAAAAACGCGCTCACATTGACGTTGAAACGGTCCGCTAAGCGCTTCGCCAAGATTCTGCTTATCGCACGACGTCCAGCCAAAATATCGCTGATCAAAGTAGGCGAAGCGATGTCACGCAAATCTTTCTGCTTCAAATCGTTTTCCTCCAATAGATATCGGAGCACTTCTCTCGGTTCAGCATCGGGAACAATGACGTGCTCGTCCTCCCATCTCTGCATCAACTCCATCGTTAACTCAAGCATTGAAAAGAGGGGGTGACTTTCATCGTCCCCAACTTCGTCCGACAACGCATCGGTCAGGGCATGCACACGCCTAAAGTCGGCGAGACTACGAATCGGCCGTAACGAGGCAAGATTCTGTAACGCCGTCCAAGCCGTTGCAAGCTTGGACATGGCATCGCTCGATTGGTCGTAATCGTTCATTTTCCTCGATTTTCCTTCGTCCACTTATCGTACTCGGCGTGCGTTCCGACCAGCCGGACGTACACCTTCTGAGCATGATAGAAAATCACTGTGACAATTCGATAGTCGTTTCCCCCGATATCGAAGACAGTATATTTTTTGGGTACATAGTCGGCACTAGTGAATGTCAGCTTTAACTCGCTAAAATTTTTCGCAGTACAGGCTTTCATTGTTT
>Ga0105244_10001181_pt1 | contig 21615 bp, 18 predicted proteins | sample KBSM44metaG_FD_80423 | JGI IMG/M metagenome (GOLD analysis project Ga0105244, IMG submission 80423) | Miscanthus rhizosphere microbial communities from Kellogg Biological Station, Michigan, USA - KBS M4-4 metaG | ecosystem: Host-associated > Plants > Roots > Rhizosphere > Soil | place... | reverse complement strand
GATGTTGATACGCTTAGTCAAACTTGTAGCTGAACTCGCCTTCGTGGACGGCCACCCGCACCGCCCGCGCCGGCCGCCCTTCCAGCAGGCGCGTGAGGAATTCGGCGCTGATCGCCGGCAGCAGCGTGTTGGTCAGGATGGCGTCGATCATGCGGCCGCCGCTTTCAAGCTCGGTGCAGCGGCTGGCGATCAGCGCGACCACCTCTTCGCTATAGGTGAACGGGATCTTGTGGCCGCCGGCGATGCGCCGTTCGATCCGGCCCAGCTGCAGGCGGATGATGGCGCCCAGCATCTCGTCGCTCAGCGGGTAGTAAGGAATCGTCACCGCCCGGCCCAGCAGCGCCGGCGGGAACACCTGCAGCAGCGGCGCGCGCAACGCGGCGGCGATGTCGTCCGGCGCCGGCATGGCGTCGCGGTCGGCGCACAGGCGCGTGATGAGGTCGGTGCCGGCATTGGTGGTCAGCAGGATCAGCGTGTTCTTGAAGTCGATCACGCGGCCCTCGCCGTCCTCCATCCAGCCCTTGTCGAACACCTGGAAGAACAGCTCGTGCACGTCGGGGTGGGCCTTTTCGACCTCGTCGAGCAGCACCACCGAATACGGCTTGCGGCGCACCGCCTCGGTCAGCACGCCGCCCTCGCCGTAGCCGACGTAGCCGGGCGGCGCGCCCTTGAGCGTGGAGACGGTGTGCGCCTCCTGGTATTCGCTCATGTTGATGGTGATGATGTTCTGTTCGCCGCCGTACAAGGATTCGGCCAGCGCCAGCGCGGTCTCGGTCTTGCCGACGCCGGACGTGCCGGCCAGCAGGAACACGCCCACCGGCTTGCCGGGATTGTCGAGCCCGGCGCGCGCGGTCTGGATGCGGCGCGCGATCATCTCCAGCGCGTGGCGCTGGCCGATGATGCGCTTCGACAGCGTGTCGGCCAGCTTCAGCACATTCTCGATTTCATTCTTGACCATGCGGCCGACCGGGATGCCGGTCCAGTCCTGTACCACGGCGGCCACCGCCTGCCGGTCGACCGTCGGCAGGATCAGCGGTGTTTCGCCCTGCCGTTCGGCCAGTTCCGCCTGCAGCGCCCGCAATTGGGCCAGCGCGGCGTCATCGGCGTTGGCGCCATCGTCCTCGCGCAGGCGGGCGCGCAGCGCCAGGATGCGGTCGACCAGCTCCTTCTCGGCCGCCCAGCGTTGTTCCTTTTCGCCCAGGCGCAGGCGCTCGTCGACCAGACGCCGCTCGGTCGCGCCCCTGCGCTCGGCCGTGTCGACGCCGAGCGCGCTCTCGCGGCCGATGATGGCCAGTTCGGTCTGCAATGCTTCGATGCGGCGCCGGCTGTCGTCCACCTCGGCCGGCGTGGCGTGCAGGCTGATCGCCACGCGCGCGCAGGCGGTATCGAGCAGGCTGACCGACTTGTCCGGCAGTTGGCGCGCCGGGATATACCGGTGCGACAGCCGCACGGCCGCCTCCAGCGCCTCGTCGAGGATCTGCACCTGGTGGTGCTGCTCCATGGTCGAGGCGATGCCGCGCATCATCAACAACGCGCGCGCCTCGTCCGGCTGGTCGACCTGCACCGTCTGGAAGCGCCGCGTCAGCGCCGGGTCTTTCTCGATATGCTTCTTATACTCGGCAAACGTGGTCGCGCCCACCGTGCGCAAGGTGCCGCGCGCCAGCGCCGGCTTGAGCAGGTTGGCGGCGTCGCCGGTGCCGGCCGCGCCGCCGGCGCCGACCAGGGTGTGCGTCTCGTCGACGAACAGGATGATGGGCGATTCGCTGGCCTGGACCTCGTCGATGACCGAACGCAGGCGCTGTTCGAACTCGCCCTTCATGCTGGCGCCGGCCTGCAGCAGGCCGACGTCGAGCACCAGCAGCCGCACCGCTTGCAACGACGGCGGCACATCGCCGCGCGCGATGCGCTGCGCCAGGCCCTCGACCACGGCGGTCTTGCCGACGCCGGCCTCGCCCACCAGCAGCGGATTATTCTGGCGGCGCCGCATCAGGATGTCGATCACCTGGCGGATCTCGTCGTCGCGGCCGACGATGGGGTCCATCTTGCCTTCACGCGCCTGCGCCGTCAGGTCGCTGGTGAAGCGCTGGAGCGCTTCCTGCTTGCCCAGCGCGGCGGGGGCGATGGCACCCGACTCGGCGCCGGGTTCGGCGGCCTCGAAGCCGTCGGTGGCGCGCATGGCCGCTTCGGGCGAGGCCTGCAGCAGCTGCGCGAAGCGCTCGCCAAGGTCGTCCAGCTTGATCCTGGAAAATTCCTTCGACAGGCCGTACAGCGCGTTGCGCAAGCCGCTGGTCTTCAGCAGGCCGACCACCAGGTGGCCGGAGCGCACCTGCGATTCGCCGAACATCAAGGTGGCGTAGACCCAGGCGCGTTCGACGCTCTCCTCCAGCTGAGGCGACAGGTCGGTGACCGCCGTGGCGCCGCGCGGCAGCCGGTCCAGCGCCGCCGTCAGGTCGCGCGCCAGCACGGCGGCGTCGATGTCGTAGTGGCGCAGGATGCGCTGCAGGTCGCTATCCTGCCCCTGCAGGATCTGGTGCAGCCAGTGAACCAGCTCGACATACGGGTTGCCGCGCAGTTTGCAAAACACGGTGCTGCTTTCGATGGCCCGGTAGCACAGGCTGTTCAATTTGCCAAACAAGGCGACGCGACTGATTTCAGCCATGGACTGCTCCTTCTGATAAGTTGTGGCGGTGGCGCGGCGGCGTCAGGCGCAGCTGGCGGTCGTCGTGCTCCGGTGGTTTGCTGCTGAGCCAACTGGTCCATCCCAGCTGTGCCGTCCTGCCCAGCCGGAGGCCGGGCAGCGATTGTTTTTCGATGATCAGGCGCACGTCCCACTCCTGGGTCAGGCCGGCGTACTGGCGCACCCAGTCGGCCAGCCGGCGCATGCCGCCGCCGCCGGGCAGCAACTGGCGCGCCTGCGCCATGTCCAGCGGGCCGATCACCAGCCTGAATTTGTGCTGCGCGTTCCACACCTGTTTGCCCAGCACCGTGGTGTCGCCCAGCGCGCCGGCCAGCGCGCCGCTGCGCAGACGGAACAAGCCGTCGTCCGGCAGCCGCATCCAGTGCCCGACGAATTGCTGGACCCGCACCGGGACCTGGAAGAAATCGCTCAGGATGGCTTCCAGCCCGGCGGCGCTGCCGGCATGCGGCGCCAGCCGGCCGGCGTAGTGCAGCTTGGCGAAATCGGGCACCGTGTCGCGCTCCCGCAGCGACGCCATGCCGATGCCGACCAGCGCGCCGACATAGCCGGCGAAGCGGTCCTCGCCGGGGCGGTCCAGGCTGACCGCAGGCTGGGCGCTGGACCAGGCGCGGTAAAACAGGCTGGTCATGCGGTGATGGAACATGTCCAGAAAGCGCGCCAAGGTCGGATCGTTGACGTTGCGCAAGCGGTCGCGGATGTACTCCGTCAGGTGCACCGGCATCGGGCCGTTGGCGCCCAGCAGGCCGAAGAAATTGACCAGCAGGCGCGGCGCGGGCGGCGCATCGCCGCCGGCGCCGCCTTCCCCGCGCCGCAAGCCGGCCAGCATCGCCGGCTCGAAGCCGAGCGACGGCTGCTGGCCGAAGCGCACCGCCTCGTCGCGCGGCCGCCCGGCCTCGCCGATGCGCGGCAGTTGCGGATAGGCGCACTCCAGCTGGCGCAGCGCGGCGTAGAAATCGAAGGCCGCCGGCGCGCCCTCCAGCCGATCCAGCAGTTCTACAGGATCTCGCATCGCCCCACCCTCGCCGGCCACGCCATGACGGCGCCGCGACCGGTCCTGATCACCGTCTCCGTGAAGCTGTTCAAGCTGACGTACTTGGCGAAAAACTGTTCCAGCACCATGCCCAGCACGAACACGCCGCTGCCCGCGTACGCCTCTTCGTCGAGCGTGACGACGACCTGCAGGCCGCGTCCATAGGTGATCGGCCCCGGCAGCGGCAGCCGCCGTACGATGGTTTCCGCCCGCACCGAGCGCACGCCCTCGACCTGCTTATGGGCGGCCGTATCGGCGCTGCCGCAGTACAGCCGCAGCAGGTCGCGCAGCGCGGCCGCGCCGGACTTGGGATCCTGGTCCGTCAAGGACAGGTAGTTCAGCGACAGGTGGCTGACCAGGCGCCACGCGGTCTCGCCCTCGGCGTGCGACGGCGCGGGCATGGTCGGACCGGCCACGCAGCGCACCGCGCCGACCGGCGCGCCGGCGCCGATCGTGAAGTCGGTTTTGCCGCCGCCCAGCGGCATGCTCAGCACGAGGTCGCGATTGGTGCACAGCGTGTCGACACCCAACTGGCGCAAGCCGCTGCGGTGCGGCGCCTCGGCCGCGTCCACCAGCGACAGGAAGATCTCGCTGCCGATGTAACTGGAGCGCGGGCCCTGGCGCCGCTGCCGGTCCGACAGCAGCCGGGTGTCGCGCCGCACCTGGTAGTAGGCGCCCGGCTCGCCGGCGCGCAGGTCGTTGGCGCGGTAGAACGATTCGAACGTTTGCACCGCCTCCGCCCCGCTGCCGTAGCCGGTCACCCCCAGGACCTGGTAAATCTCGTAGTCCATCGGCCGGGTGCGGTCCGGCACCACGTGGTAGTCGGACTGCTGGTCCGACAGATGTACCCGGTCGCCGCGCTTGGGAAACAGGTTGATCGCCGGCGTGCAATACAGGCCGATGTTGGCGGCCGACACCTGCGCCTCCAGCGACGATTCCAGGTGCTTGAACAGCACCACGATGTCCAGTTCGGCGCCGGCGCAACGGCGCACCGCCGGTCCGATGCCGCCGATGTCGACGAACATGAAGCGTTGCGGCAACGCGAAGTATTCCTGCAACAGGCGGTAGCCCTGGAACGAACGCGGCCCTGCCGGCAGCAGCGCCTCGTCATCGCTGGCGCCGAGCGCGCGTAGCTGCCTGGTGGAGATGAACTCGTGCCACGAGGGCGCCGACTGCCCGGCGGTCGCCGGCATCACCAGCACGCCGGCCGCCTGCGCCAGCAACTGCTCCAGCAGACGGGCCGGCACGACGTCGCTGCCGCGCAGATGGATCGGCAGATTGCCCAGCGCCAGCTCGCTGAACGCCAGCCCGGCGCCGGCGCGCAGCCGCAGCCGCAGCGCCGCCTTGACACCGCCCAGCCGTCCCAGCTCGATGCCGTTGAGCTGGCCGCCGCAAGCGAAATAGCGCGCCTCGGCCAGTTCAACCGGCCACAAGGTCACGTCATGGGCCGTGCGGAATTCGCAGGCCGTCTGGTCGCCTTTGCCCAGCATGCTATGCAAGGCGCTGCCGCGCGCCACCTTGAAGCCCTGCGCCAGGCTGCCCTCGTCCATGTCCGGCTGCAACTGCACCACCGCCATGGCCGGCGTCGGTGCCAGATATTGCGGATAGACCAGCTCCAGCAAGTGGTTGGTGAAACGCGGGAACTCGGCGTCGACCTTGAGCCGCACCCGCGCCGCCAGGAAGCTGAAGCCTTCCAGCAGCCGTTCGACATACGGATCGGCGCAGGCCTGGGTTTCCAGGCCCAGGCGGCCGGCGATCTTGGGGAAATCGCGCGCGAACTCGCCACCCATTTCACGCAGGTGCTGCAGTTCGCTCTCGTAATAGTGCAACAGTTTCGGGTTCATTGCGATGCTCCGGCATCCAGGTCGACCAGCCGGATCTCGCCGATCTCCAGATCCAGTTCGGTTTTCAGATACAGCCGCTCCGGCAGCGGCTGGCCCCACAATTCGCCCCGGATCTCGAACGCCACCTGGTTCGGCGCCATGCCATGCCGGCCCGGCGCCAGCGCCACCACCTGCACGCTGTCGCGCAGGATGCGCGGCTCGAAATCCCAGATCGCCTGGCGGATGCGGCGCGCCAGCTCCAGCCGGTCGAGGCCGGACGCGGTCTTGCCGGCCAGGTCGGGCAGGCCGAAGTTGAGCACCGAGCCCGCCGCCAGCGGATGCCCGTCGAGCGGGCGCACCGCGCCCAGGCCGGTGGTGTTGAGCAGCCAGCCGAGGTCGCGCAGCACCGCCTTGCGCAGCCCGCGCATCGACAGCACGCGCTGGTCGCGCGACTCCAGCGTCGAGGCGCTGTCGTCGTCGCTGAGACGGTCCAGCAACGATGGCTGCAAGCGCTCCTTGCTGAGCAGTTCAGCCATGACGGCGCTCCTGCCGGCGGGCGTGGTGGCGGTGGTTCATGCGGTGTCGCTTAGTAGGTGGCGTTGGTTTCCAGGTCCCACTTCTTAGGCGTGCCGCTCACCACTTTGTCGCCGGTGAACGAGTCGTACTTGTAGCTGATCTTGGTGAAGTTGATCGAGAACGTTTCGCTCGGACGCTCGCCGCCGCTGCTGGCCGAGTAGGAGCTGATGATCGGCTCTTCGAGCTCGATGGTCAGGAAGACCTGCTCCTTCTTGTCGGCGCCGCCGGTCTGGATGAAATGGATCTCGGCCTTGCCCAGGCTCTTGCCGCACACCGCCTGCATGAACAGGTCGGCCGAGGCGATGTCGGTGGCCTTCGACAGCGACAGCTCCGAGAAGGAAGGGTTGCTGGTGTCGCGGTCGCTGCCGCCGCCGCTGACCGAGATCGCGCGGCCCACGCCCATTTGCAGCGAGTCGATGGTGATCCAGTCCTTGTGGCCGGTGACGGTGGAAGTGCCTTTGATTTGGGTGGTGAATTTCAGCAGTATCATGATGTACCTTTAAAGTGAGTGAGAGAAAAGTCGGGCGGCGCCGGGGCCGCCGTGTTTTAGGCCTTGGCCGACGGCAGTTTCGACACCAGCCGCAGCGACACCGTCAGGCCTTCCAGCTGGTAGTGCGGACGCAGGAAGAACTTGGAGCTGTAGTAGCCCGGATTGCCCTCGACCTCTTCGACGATGACCTCGGCGCCGGCGAGCGGCTTGCGCGCCTTGTCCGCCTCGGTGGCGGTGGCCGGGTTGTGCTCGACGTAGCGGCCGATCCAGTTGTTCAGCCACACCTGCATGTCGCTGCGTTCCTTGAACGAGCCGATCTTGTCGCGCACGATGCACTTCAGGTAGTGCGCGAAGCGGCAAGTGGCGAACAGGTATGGCAGGCGCGCGCCCAGGTTGGCGTTGGCGGTGGCGTCCGGATCGTCGTATTCGGCCGGCTTGTGCATCGACTGCGCGCCGATGAAGGCGGCGAAGTCGCTGTTTTTCTTGTGCACCAGCGGCATGAAGCCGTTCTTGGCCAGCTCGGCCTCGCGGCGGTCGCTGATGGCGATCTCGGTCGGGCACGTCATGTCAACGCCGCCGTCGTCGGTCGGGAAGGTATGCACCGGCAAGCCCTCGACCGCGCCGCCGGACTCGATGCCGCGTATCTGCGAGCACCAGCCGTAGTGTTTGAACGAGCGGTTGATGTTGACCGCCATCGCGTAGGCCGCGTTGGACCAGGTGAAGTCCTTGCTGCCGGGCGCATCGGTGGTCTCTTCGAAATCGAACTCCTCGACCGGATTGCTCTTGGCGCCGTAGGGCGCGCGGCCCAGGAAGCGCGGCATCGCCAAACCGACATAGCGCGAGTCCTCGGAATTGCGGAACGAGCGCCACGCCGCGTGCTCGGGCGTCTGGAAGATCTTGGTCAGATCGCGCGGATTGGCGAGCTCCTGCCACGATTCCATCAGCATCACGCTGGGATCGGCGGCCGTGATCAGCGGCGCGTGGGCGGCGGCACTGACTTGGGCCATCTGGGTCAACAGCTCGACATCCGGCGCGCTGTTGTTGAAGTAATAGTCGGCCACGAAGGCGCCGTAGGGCTCGCCGCCGAACTGGCCGTATTCCTCCTCGTACAGTTTCTTGAAGATCGGACTCTGGTCCCAGGCCACGCCCTTGAACTTGCGCAGCGTGCGGTGCACTTCGCTCTTCGAGATGTTCATCACGCGGATCTTCAGCGACTCGTCCGACTCGGTGTTGGTGACCAGGTAGTGCAGGCCGCGCCAGGCGCTTTCGACCGCCTGGAACTGTTCGTGGTGCAGGATGTGGTTGATCTGCGCCGACAGCTTTCTGTCGAGCTCGGCGATGAGGCCTTCGACCGTGCCCAGCACATCGCCGGAGATCATGGTCGCGCCTTGCAGCGCCTGCTCGGCCAGGGTGCGGACGGCGTCTTCCACGGCGGTGCGCGCCTTGTCGGTCTTGGGTTTGAATTCCTGACGCAGCAGCGCGGCGAAATCGCTGTGGTCGACTGTTGCGGTCTCGGCCGATAGCGCGGCCGATTCGATGGTGGCTGTGGACATGTTTGTATCCTTGGTGGGTGATCGTGGTTGGCGTGGTTGTCGTTGTGCCCCGGCCGGCTTATTCGGCGGCGGCGCCGGCGTCGGCCGGCTTCGGCGCCGAGCCGAGCGCCTGCATCAGCGCCGGGTCTTTCAGCAAGCGGGCGATCAGCTCTTCGGCGCCGGTTTTGCCGTCCATATAGGTCAGCAGGTTCGACAGCTGGCTGCGCGCTTCCAGCAGCTTGCGCAGCGGCTCGACCTTGCGCGCGATGGCGCCGGGCGTGAAATCATCCATGCTCTCGAAGGTGATGTCGACGGCCAGCTTGCCCTGGTCGGTCAGCGTGTTCGGCACGTCCAGCGCCACGCGCGGCTTCATCGACTTCAGGCGTTCATCGAAATTGTCGACGTCGATCTCCAGGAACTTGCGTTCGGCGACCGGCGGCAACGGCTCGGCCGGCTTACCGGACAGGTCGGAAAACACGCCCATGACGAACGGCAATTGCACGGTTTTTTCGGCGCCGTAGACTTCGACGTCATACTCGATTTGCACGCGCGGTGCACGATTGCGAGCGATAAATTTTTGACTGCTTTCTTTTGCCACGACTAACCTCCGTTGATGTGTGTCGATAGTTCCGGCGGCACGGCGACTGTCGCCGGGTCCGCTGGAGTGGTTTGAAACAAATGGTCTATTCCTCGTTGCCATGGCTAATGCCGCTCACTTGCGCCAGCTGCGCCAGCCCTTCCGGCGCCAACTCCCGCATCAGGTCGGCGAAGCCCATGTCCACCAGCTTGCACGCGCGCCGCAACAGCAAAGGCACCGGACTGGAAGGCTCGTGCGCCGCGTAATAGGCACACAGTTTTTCCAGCGCGCGGGTGACATCGGCGCGACTGCCGATCTGGTCGCCGCGCGGTGCGGCGCTCCCCTGACCGGCCGTCGGCAGTCCGGCCGCACCTTGCGCGTCGTCCGCCGGCTGCCGCTGATCCGCGCCGGCATCGCGCAGATGCGGTTCCAGCGCCGCGACTGCGCGGCGCAGCAGCGTTGTCAGCGGTGTCAGATCCAACGCGCTGGCGGCGCCCACCTTGTCCAGCAGGCGCTGTTCGATGGTGCGCGCGCTTTCCGCCGCCGCGTTCAGCGAGGCAAACGTCACCGCAAGCGCGGCCGGCTCCGCCTCGGCGAAGGCGGCGTCGATGACGGCCATCGAGATCTTCTGCTGCCCCGGCAACGGCGCCGCATCGCTGCCGGCCAGTTCGATATCGCGCAGACTGAAGCTGCCCAGGCCGCGCACTTGCACCAGCGGCGTCTCGCGCAGTTCCCGCAGCAATTCATCCTGCTGGCACAAGGCCGCCAGCACGTTGACGCGCAACATCGGATCGTAATCGTCGTCCGGGTCGAGTTGCGGGTGCACCTGTTCCCAGTACTGCTCCAGCAACGCCGTCAACAGCGCCAGGCCGGCGGCCAGCCCCGGCACGCCGCCCAACCCGAGCTGCGCGCGGATCAGCGCCACCGCCAGCCGCAGGTCGCGGCTGCGTTCCATCAACTGCAACGCCAGCGCCCGCACCGCCGGCCAATCGGGCGGCGTGGCCGGGGTGATCGTGCTGCCGTACTGGACTTCCGGCTTGCCGCGCGCGGCCTCGTCCAGCGCCAGGAACAGCGGATCGTATTCAAGGTTTTCGCCGCATGGCACGGCGTCGCTCAATGGCGCGCACAGCGCCGCGATGTCGATCGCTGTCATATCAGTGTCATCAATCATGGTGGTTCCAGTTCCTTTGCATGAGGACTTACGCGCGGAGGCGCGAACTGGACGCGGCTAAATGAAAAAAAATTTAAAAAATTTTCGCCTCCCAAATGGCAGTGGCGTGGATAACTGCGGTTACCATAAGTAACAGTTTATTTTTAGCGGCGCGCATATAATCGCGCTCGCCCGGCAACCGCGATCCGGTGCCGCGGCCAGCACTTCATGCCACCACCCACCCTGCCTGAACCTACAAACTATGCTTACCCATACACCGGAAAATCAACGTCTGGTCGACCTGCTCCAGCGCGTTTCGCTGCAGGACCACGCCGCCTTCAAGCAGTTGTACGATCTGACCAGTGCCCATCTGTACGGCGTCGCTATGCGCTTCGTGCGCCAGCGTGAGTTGGCGGATGAAATCCTGCAGGACGCGTTTATCAATGTATGGCAGCAGGCGGGAAGTTATGCGGCCACCCTGTCCACGCCGATGACGTGGCTGATCACGATCGTGCGCAACAAGGCGCTGGACCGCTTGCGGAAGGGCAAGTTAGAATCTGACAACACCTCTTCCCTTGAAGATAACAGCCCGGACCAGTATCATGAAGAGGAGGTCGAGCATGCCGACCCGCACGAGCTGTTTGCCGCCGCCACGGAGAAGTTGGAAGTGCACCGCTGTTTGTCCCTGCTGGACCCGCCGCAACGACAATCCCTGGCGCTGGCCTATTACAACGGCCTGTCGCATTCGGAACTGGCGGCGCAGTTGCAAGTTCCCCTGGGCACGGCGAAGGCGTGGATACGGCGCGGGCTCGATCGGCTCAAGAAATGTTTGGAACAGGCGTCGTTGGCACCAAGAGGCAAGTCATGAATTACGAACAACCGGAACTGCTCAAGAAACTGGCCGGCGCCTATGTGCTGGGCACCATGGCGGCGCGCGCGCGTCCGCGCTTCGCGCGGCTACTGATGGAATCGACCCAGGCCCAGCGCGCGGTCGCCGAATGGAACAATCAGCTGGCCCCGCTGTATACCACGGTGCCGCCGATCCAGCCGCCGTCCCATATCTGGCAGGCGATCGCCGCCAAGACCGAGCCGGGCGCGGCCAAGACCGCCGCCGTGGCATCGTCGGCCCCGCGCGGCTGGTGGTCCGGATTGCGCGCCGCACTCGACGGCTGGGGCCGCGCCGCGGTGGCCTTCGGCCTGGGCGTCGTGCTGACCGCCGGCCTGGTGTCGCAGAACGCCCACGTGCTCGGCATGCACCATATGGACGCCGCGCTGCCGGCCAGCTATTTCGGCATCCTCAGCGACGACCAGGGTGAGGCGGTGCTGACTGCGGGCTCGCACCGGCGCGGCGAAACGATCAAGATAAAGCTGCTGAAGCCGCTCGTCATCCCGGCCGGCAGCGTCGCCCGCTTGTGGGCCCTGCCCAAGGACGGCGCGCCGATCGCCATCGCCAATGTGCCGGCCACGGGCGCCGTCCTGCTGAACCTCGACGCGCCCGCCGAGGACATATTCGCCAAGGTGTCCAAGCTGGGCGTGACCTTCGAGACCGACCCCGCCGCCAAGCGGCCCGGGGCGCCATTCGTGCTGCTGGGGCATTGCGTCAAGTTCTGGTAAGCCTCGCGCCGTTCCCACCGGCTGGCCGCGGCGATGATGCCGTGCGCCAGCCATCGTTGCCCCGTTTTTTTCCCGCCCTTGCATCCAGACGCCCACTTGCCGCGTAGATAGCGTTATGCCGTCGTTTCGACGGCGATAACCGAAACAAGGAGCAAGATTGACTACCCATGAGGACGCACCGCCGGCCACCGCCCGGTCCATGCCCGCACGGACGGAGTTCCACGGACTGAGCGACATCGGCGATGTCCGCCGCCACAACGAGGACAGCTTCCTGATCGACACGGCATTGGGACTGGCGGCGGTGGCCGACGGCATGGGCGGCCACCTGTCAGGCGAGATCGCCAGCGCCGGCGCGCTGGCCTCGCTGCACGCCTGCCTGGCCGGCGCGCCCGCGCTGCGCGGCGCCACCGAGGAAGGTCCGGGACGCGATCCCGACGCCACCGCCATCAACCAGCGCTGGCGCCACACCGCCGTGGTGACGCAGGCGGTCGACCGGGCCAACGCGACGCTGTATGCGGCGAACCAGGCCCGGGGCCACGCCGACGGCGCCGGCATGGGCAGCACGCTGACCGGCGTTCTGCTGCTGCCGGAGACGCGGTCGCTGATCGCCTTCCACGTCGGCGACAGCCGGCTCTATCGCTATCGCGACCACGCGCTGGAGCTGCTGACGCGCGACCAGACCGCGTACCAGCTTGCGCTGGAATCCGGTGCGCCGGGTCCGTTGCCGCCGCAGAACCTGCTGTTGCAGGCGGTGGGGCCGGCCCCGGCGGTCACGCCGGACGTGCAGGTGTTCGACTGCCGCGCCGGCGACTTGCTCCTGCTGTGCAGCGACGGCCTGCACGGCTGGGTACCGCATGCCGAACTGGCGCAGTCTCTCGCCCAGCCGGATGTGCGGCTCGAAGAGGCGTGCGCGTCGTTGATCGCGCTGGCCAAGCAGCACGGCAGCCGCGACAACATCACCGCGCTGCTGGCGCGCATCCAGTTCTGATGAACGAAGGGCGGCGCCAGCGGGAAGGACCATCATGGCGGAGCCGAGGTCCCGTTTTCAAGTCCGGACTTGACGGCCCCCCAATAGCGCTCGCTGACCGGCAGCGACTGGCCGCAACGCAGCGCGACGACATAGCCGCCCTGCTGCCCCTGGCGCAGTCCCAGCACCTCGGCGCGCCTCACCAGTGTGCGGCGATGGATGCGCAGGAATTCGTCCGGGTCCAGGTATCGCACCAGTTCCGTCAGTGTGGCCCGATGCAACAGGGTGCGGTCCGCCAGGTGCAGCTCGACGTAATTGCCGGCGGTCTCGATCCATCGCACGTCCTCCAGGGCGACCTTGTCCATCCGCCCCACCGACCTGACGATCAGTTCACGCCAGAACCCGGGCGCCGGATCGGTGAACTGGCGTAAGGCCCTTGTGTAGATGGCGCGTTGTTCCAGCAGCGCCTGGGCGCGCGACATGGCCTGGTGCAGGCGCCGCTCGTCGACGGGCTTGACGATGTAGTCCAGCGCATGGGCGTCGAACGCCTCGAGCGCGTGTCCGCGGTGCGCGGTGGCGAACACGATGAGCGGCGGCTGTTCCATCCGGCTCAGGGCACGGGCCATCTCCAGCCCGGACTCCTGCGGCATCTGGACATCGAGCAGCACCAGGTCCACTTCATTCGCCTGCAGAAAGCCGCGGGCGGTGGCCGCGTCGGGACATTCGGCCGCCACCGCCCAATCGCCGAGCGGCGCCAGCGCCAGCCTCAAATTGGTGCGCGCGTGCGCCTCGTCGTCGACGATCAGTACTTTAAAAGTCATGCTCAATCCATCACTTGCCAGGGAAGCCGCAGTCCGGCCACGAAGCGGCCATCGACCCGGGCGATATCCAACGACGCCAGGCTGCCGTAGGCGAGCCCCAGGCGGGCCCGGATCCCGCGCAGGCCTATCCCCAGCCCCGCCGCCGGTGCCGATTGCGGGTAGATCGGGTTGCTCACCCGGACCAGCAGGAACCCGCCCTCGCGCGCGAACGTCACGCGGATATCGCTGCTGTCCGCGTGACACTCCAGGTCATGCCGCAGCGCGTTTTCGACCAAGGGCTGCAGCAGCATCGGCGGACACTCCAATTCCTCGTCCAACAGATGGGCGCCCTCGATGCTGACGCGCAAGCGCGGACCGAAACGCAGATGTTGCAGTTCCAGGTAATCGCGCACGAACTGCACCTCCTGTTTCAGGCCGACCCAGTCGCGTTCGCTGCTCGACAAGGCATATTGCAGCAAGTCCCCGAAGCGGGACAGTCCTTCCAGCGCCAGGGGCTTGTCATCGGTCCGCACCATGGCGCCGATCGCACTGAGTGTGTTGAAGACGAAGTGCGGCTCCAGCTGTCCGCGCAGCGCGGCCAAACGCTGCCGCTCTAGCGCCAGTCGCACTTCGGCCAATTCGCGTGTCTGCTGCTGCCGCTGCTGCCACAGCAGGCCCGCCACCACGACGCCAAACGCCAGGGTCAACAACACGAACACCACGAACCATTCGAATTTACCCATCGAAATCCAGTATTGCCAGGCGTTCGTCAGATTCGGCGTCAGGTCAACCTTGAAGCACCGCCGATAGGCCAGGCCGAGCATCGCGACCGGCCAACACAAGGCCAGGTACAACAGGTAACCGCGAACGATGCGCCGGCGCGTGGCCAGCCAGTCGGGATGGCGCTGATAAATCAGGTAGAGCAGATAGCTTTGCACCATCATCACCGCGTAGCCGCACCACCAACCCAGCGTCATCTTCCAGTAACTGCGGGCGTCGAGATGATGCGCCGCATCGCCGTAGGTGCTGATTCCCGCCACCGCGCACAGCAGCGTCCAGAGTCCGAAGTTAATCAAAAAGGCGCGCAATTTAGCGGACATAGGCAGCGATATTGTTTATCTAATTGGCAAAGTATAACAGCCGCCCCCACCCGCTCCGGGCCCATTCGTCCCGCGGAAACAGGTACTCGTCACACGCCGATGCGGCGGCGACCGGCCCTGCGCTACGCTGGCCGCTCCTCAACTTTCGGTCTGCCGCCACCATGCGTTTTTCCATATTGCGACCCCTCCCGCTTCTTGCCTTCAGTCTCGCCGCCGTCGCCAGCGACGACACGCCCCCGATGCAGCAAATCGAGGTGCGGGGGCCGGGCAGCAGCCAACCGCGTCGTGACGATGCCGTCGGGCGCATCGTGATCGGCCGCGGCGACCTGCAGCGTTACGGTGAAACGACGTTGGCGGACGCGCTGAAGCGGCAGCCCGGCCTCAGCGTCGTCGGCGGCGAGATACGCATGCGCGGCCTCGGCGCCGGGTACACCCAAATCCTCATCGACGGCCAGCCCGCGCCCGCCAACTTCGACATCGCCACGCTGTCGCCCGAGCTGATCGAGCGCGTCGAGATCCAGCGCAGCGCGCAAGCGGATTCCAGCACGCAGTCGGTGGCGGGGTCGCTCAACATCATATTGCGCAAGGCGGCGGGCGCGGCGCGGCGCACCGCGAAAATCGGCGCCGAACGGCAGGCCGGCGCCACCAGCCCCGCCGCGACGGCCCAATGGATAGGACGCGACGGCGCGGTCGGCTACGGCCTGACCGCGACCGCCAGCGGGACACGGCGGCGCGAGCGGACCGCCATCGGCGAACAGGCCAGCGACGCCGGTGTCAACGCGGTGCGCCGCCTGGAGGATGGGGATCGCAACCGTACCCGCCGTCTCAGCGCCGCGCCGCGCGCCGACGTCAAGCTGGACGGCGGCAACACGTTGACATGGCAGGGACTGGTCGACCTGTCGCATATCGATGCGCGCGGGACGCAATCCGAGCACACGCTGCAAGGCGTCCCCACCGCGTCTCCCGATTCCAACTGGCGAGGGCGCTTTAAAAACCGGTTGGTGAAATCGGACGTCGCCTGGCTGCGGCGCTTCGACGCCGGCAGTCTGACGCTCAAGGCGGGCCTGGAGATCAGCAACCGGGACGGCGACTACCTTTTCCACGGCATCGACGCCGGCGGCATTCCATGGCTGAACCGCGCGGTCGTCTCGCGCGCCTACGAGCGCCGCGCCACCACCAGTGGAAAATACCTGACGCCGCTGGCCGCCGGCCACGACATCGCGATCGGCTGGGACGCGTCCCGGGTGCGGCGCGAGGAAAGCCGCCATCAGCGTGACACCACCCCCGGGGAGCCGGACGGCACACCCATGTACAGTCTGGATCAAGACTACAACGCGAGCGTCGGGCAAGCGGCGCTGTTCGCCCAGGACGAGTGGAGCGTCACGCCGCGCCTGCAAGCGTATCTGGGCTTGCGCTGGGAAGGCCTGGAAACGCGCACATGGGGGCCGGGCAACGCCGCGACCGCGTCCCGCGTGTGGAGTCCGGTGGCCCAGGTCCTCTGGAAGCTCCCCGACAGCGCCCGCGACCAGCTGCGCGTTGCGCTGGCGCGCACCTACAAGGCGCCGCAGCCACGCGATCTCGTGCCGCGCCGCTATACGGTCAACAACGACAACGGACCGACGCAGCCCGACTACCAGGGCAATCCGTCGCTTCGCCCCGAGCTGGCCTGGGGATTGGACGCCGCCCTGGAGTCCTATTTTTCGCGGGATGCGATGGTCAGTGTGTCGGCATATGTGCGGCGCATACAAGACGTGGTCCAGCTCAGGCTTTGGCAGGAGAATGGCGTTTGGATCGGCAGCCCGGCCAATGGCGGTGTCGCCAATGTGCGCGGCGTGGAAATCGACGCGCGCGTCCCGCTCAAGGCGGCATCGGCCGGCGGCACGACGATCGAGTTGCGCACCAATCTAAGCCGCAACTGGTCGCGTGTCGACGGTGTGGCCGGCCCCGACAACCGCCTTGGCAATCAGGCGCCATTGACCGCCAACCTGGGGCTGGATCTGCGCATGCCGCAAGGGCGCGGCGCGGGCGCGAATTTCCGCTTTGTCGGCGGTTGGCGGGCGCGGACAGCACAGTCCCTGGTCCAGGAAACCGGCGTCGTACGGGAACTGGAAGCCTATGCGACCTGGCCGGCCGCCGGTGGCCGGTTGCGCCTGGCCGTGGCCAACCTGTTGCAGTCGACGCGCCACACCGGTCAACGTTATGTCGACGGTCTGTACGCGAGCACCCGCCTGTCCTCAGCCGCGCAACGCCCGCTTGTTCGACTCCAGTACGAGTTGCAGCAATAAGTCCGCAGCGCCGGGCACGGCTTGGCCGTGGCGCAAAGCTGTGCGATACTATGGATCGAAGACCGCGAAAAACGGCCGTCCGAATCCTGTGGCTATCACGCCGCCCGATAAGATGGCCGCGCACACGCCGACCGGCAATCCCGCCGGATCAGCCAGCGTTTCCCCCGACATCCGTCGGACTTATTGCGAACAGGCCCGCCTGCGGATCTGCTCGTATTTATTGGAACGCGCCATGAACCAATCTCCCACCAAATCAAAGTCCGCCTCGAACTCCCGCATCGCCATCGTCGGCGCCGGCCTGGGCGGATTGACGCTCGCCCGGGTGTTACACATCAACGGCATCGGATCGACGATCTACGAAGCGGAGCCGTCGGCCGCCGCCCGCGCGCAGGGCGGACTGCTGGACATCCACGAGTACAACGGCCAGCAAGGACTCAGGGCGGCCGGCCTCCACGAAAAATTCCTCGGGATCGTGCTGCCGGGCGAGGATGCCAAGCGGGTGGTCGACAAACACGGCGACGTCCTGCTCGACAGGCCCGGACTGGGCAGCCTCGCCAGACCCGAGGTGGACAGGGGTGAGTTGCGCCGGCTCCTTATCGAGTCCCTGCCGCCCGAAACGATTCGGTGGGGCCGCAAGCTTGCCGCGACCGCGCGTCCGGGCGGGTCGCAAACGGAGTTGGTATTCGCCGACGGCTCGTCGGCGACCTGCGACCTCGTGGTCGGTGCCGATGGCGCGTGGTCGCGGGTGCGCGCCCTGCTCTCCGCGGCCCGGCCGGCGTATGTCGGCACCACATTCATTGAGACCAGCCTTTTCGACGGCGATGCGCGGCACAAGGCCAGCGCGGAGACGATCGGCCGGGGCACGCTGATGGCGGTGGCGCCCGGGCAAGGCATCCTGGCGCACCGATACGCGAACGGAACCTTGCACGCCTATATCGCGTTGAACCGGCCCGAGGCATGGATAGACGCGATCGATTTTGGCGATCCCTCGGGACTCGGGCGCGTCGCCGACGAGTTCAAGGACTGGGCCGCGCCGCTGCGGGCCCTGATCACAGGCGGCGGGACCGCGCCGGTGGTCAGGCCGATATACGCACTTCCCGTCGCCCATCGATGGGAACGTGTTGCCGGCGTGACGCTGGTGGGGGATGCCGCCCACTTGATGTCGCCCTTTGCCGGCGAAGGCGCCAACCTGGCGATCTACGACGGCGCCGAGTTGGGCAAGGCGATCCGCGCCCATCCCGACGATATGGAGGCCGCGCTCGCCGAATACGAACGGGACCTGTTCCCGCGCAGCGCATCGGTGGCCGCGCAAACGGCGCGCAACCATCAAAGGTTCTTCGGACCCGACGCGCCCCGCAGCGTCGTCGAGTTATTCACCGGACGCTAGTGGCCCTGTCTCCGCATGGACGGAATTTGCGGCCGCCAGCGGTGTTGTGAGACCATGGAGACTGCCCCCTGACCGGAGAACCCATGCCAGCCTATCCGCAACATCACGCCATTACGTCCATCGCCGGCCTCGAGGCGTTGTTCGCACCGCCAGCGACCGCGTCGATCGCGAAGGAAACCGCGTCCATCCATCCCCACTACGGGACGCTGATCGCGGCCTCGCCCTTCGCGGTGCTGGCGACGAACGGCCCGGACGGCCTCGATGTCTCGCCGCGTGGCGACGCCCCCGGCTTCGTTGTCGTGGAAGACGAAACGACGCTGCTGCTGCCGGAGCGGCGCGGTAACAACCGCATCGACAGCCTGCGCAACCTGGTCGTCGATCCGCGCGTCGCGCTCCTGTTTCTCATTCCCGGGCACGGCGAGACGTTGCGTGTCCAGGGCCGGGCGAGCATCGTCGTCGCGCCGGCATTGCTGGAGCGGTTCGCCGTCAACGGCAACGCGCCCAAGTGTGTGCTCGTGATCAAGGTGGAGTCGGTGTTCTTCCAGTGCGCCCGCGCGGTGTTGCGGTCACGCCTGTGGGATGCCGCGGCGGCGGTGCGCGACACCGCGCTGCCGAGCCCCGGCGCCATCCTCGCCGCCCTCAGCGACAACGGCATCGATGGGGACAAATACGACGCGGAGCTGCCGGCCCGCCAGCGCACCACGCTGTATTGAGCGCGCCGGCAATGCCGTTTATGCGATCTGCGCGAGCAACAGGGCCGCCGCTTCCCCCGACGAGGCCGGGTTCTGGCCGGTGATCAGCAGACCGTCGCGGACCACGTACGAGCCCCAGTCGGGACCTTTCGAATACACGCCACCCTTGGCGACCAGCTCATCCTCGACCAGGAACGGCACCACGTCGGTCAGGCCGACGCCCTCTTCCTCGGTGTTGGTGAAGCCGGTGACTTGCTTGCCCTCGACCAGCGGTCGGCCGGCCGGCGTCTTGACATGGCGCAGCACGCCTGGCGCGTGGCAGACCAGCGCGACGGGCTTGTTGGCGGCCAGGAAGGATTCGATCAGCGCGATCGAATGGCGGTCCTCCGCCAGGTCCCACAGCGGGCCGTGGCCGCCTGGATAGAAGACGGTGTCGAAGTCGGCCTGGTCGACGCTGTCCAGGCGTACCGTGGCCGCCAGTTGCGCGGTCGCGGCGGCGTCGGCCTCGAAGCGGTGGGTCTGCTCGGTCTGGAACGATGGCTCGTTGCTCTTCGGGTCCAGCGGCGGCTGGCCGCCCAGTGGCGAGGCCAGCACCACTTCCACGCCGGCGTCCTTGAAGGCGTAATACGGCGCGGCCAGTTCCTCGAGCCAGAAGCCGGTCTTGCGGCCGGTGTTGCCCAGGGTGTCATGCGAAGTCAAAACCATCAGTACTTTTTTCATGTTAGTTCTCCAAAGTTAAGTTAAAAATCACAATATATTTCACTAATAATAGACCGGTCGTCTAGATTGTGATCAAAAAAATCTCAAGCTGGCGCCGGGTTGCTGCGCCGTCTCGTGTGTCCATGCGAAGTACTTTAGCATCCATTAGACCAGTCGTCTACAACTATTTAAAAAAAACCGGGAAAGTGGCATTTCCCGGTTGAGCCGCGTTAGCGCCTAGCCCGCCGACCAGCCGCCGCCGATCGCCTTCACCAGCTGCACGCCGGCCTGGCGGTAGCGGGTGGTCAGCTCCAGTTCGCTGCGGGCCGACTGCAGATATGCCGTTTGCGCCGTCACAACTTCCAGGTAGCTGGCCGCGCCCTCGTCGTAGCGTTTCTTGGCCAGGTCCAGCGCGCGCTTTGCGGCGGCCGCCGCCAAACGGTCGGACTTGGCCGCCTCGTCGTAGTTGGTCAGCAACGACAACTGGTCTTCCACCTGCTGGAAGGCGGTCAAGACCACCGAGCGGTAGCGCTGCCCTGCTTCGTCCAGCACCGCTTCGGCGTTGGCGATCTGCGCTTTGCGTTTGCCGCCGTCGAGCAGGCTGACCGCCAAGGTCGGACCGACCGCCCAGAACAAGTTGGAGACCTGCGCAAAGCGGCCAAAGTCGCTGGACTGGAAGCCACCCGCCGCGTTCAAGGTCAGCGATGGGAACAGCGCCGTGCGCGCCACGCCGACCTGGTCGCTGGCGGCGGCCACGCGCAACGCGGCGGCGGCGATGTCCGGGCGGCGACGCAGCAGCTGCGACGGCAAGCCCGGCGGAAGCACCGGCGCGATGAAGCCGTTGTCCGCCGGCGCCACTGCGAAGTCGGCGGCATTGGCGCCGACCAGCGCGGCGATCGCATGCTCCTGCACGTTGCGCTGCGCCTGGCGCTGGCGCAGCAGCGAGCGGGTCGACTCAAGCTGCGTTTCGGCGCGCGCCAGGTCGAGGCCGGAGGCGCTGCCGCCGTTGTGGCGCTGCGTGACCAGGTCCACCTGGCGCCGGTAGGCGGCTTCGGTCTCGCGCAGCAGCTTGAGGTCGGCGTCGGCGCCGCGCAGGGCCAGCAACGTGTCGGCCAGCTGCACTTGCAGCGACAGGCGCGCGGCCGCCAGATCGGCGTCGGCGGCGCGTTCCTGCGCCACCCCGGCGCTGACCTGCTTGCCGATGCGGCCCCACAGGTCGACTTCGTAGCCGAGATCGAATTCCAGCGTGCCGCTGTTGTACTCGCTGGGCGAGGTGGCGCCGCGCAGCGGCTTCAAATCGGACTGGCGCAGGCGCTGGCCGTTGAGCGAGGCGCCCAAAGTCGGCGATTGCGCCGCGCGCAGCACGCCGGTGGCGGCCTGCGCCTGGCGGTAGCGCGCCAGCGCGCTGGCCAGGTCCGGGCTGTTGGCGATGAGCAGGCGTTCCAGCTGGTCCAGTTGCGGGTCGGCGTACATGGTCCACCAGTCGGCCGGCAGCATCGGCGCCTGCTCGTTGGCGGCGGACCAGCCGGGCGGCACATCGCGGAAGGCGGCGGCCATCGGCACCGCCGGCGGCGCCTGCACCGGCGCCTCGGCGCACGCGGCCAGTGCCAGGGTCAAGGTAGTGGCGTAGAGGAGCTTCACGGCTTGGCCTTGGCATTCGTGGTGGCGCCGGCGGTGGCCGCCACGCGGACCAGGTCGCCGGTGGCGACGCCGTCCGGCGGATTGGCGATCACCTGGTCGCCCTTGTCGAGGCCGGCGGCGACTTCGACCGCGTTGCCAAGGTCGCGGCCGACGGTGATCCGCTTGACCACCACGCGGTTGTCCTTGCCCAGCACGGCCACCTGGGTGCCGGCCTTGTTGAAGATCAGCGCGCTCGGCGGAATACTCAGCGCGCCGCCCGACAGCGGCGCGTCGAAGTGGATCGACGCGTAGCCGCCCGGCAGCAGCTCACGGCTGTCGTTGCGCACGGTCAGTTGCACCAGCATGGCGCCGGAGTTGGCGTTGATGGCCTGCGACAGCGACTGCACGGTGGCGGTGTACACCTTGCCGGCGCGCTCCGGCACCGTCAGCTCGGCCTGGTCGCCGACCTTGATGGCCGCCACCTGGCGCTGCGGCACGTTGACGTAGACGCGCAGGCGGCTGATGTCGGACACCACGAACAGCTCGCTGCCGGGCGTGCCGCCGACGTTGATCAG
>Ga0105244_10001180_pt1 | contig 21619 bp, 16 predicted proteins | sample KBSM44metaG_FD_80423 | JGI IMG/M metagenome (GOLD analysis project Ga0105244, IMG submission 80423) | Miscanthus rhizosphere microbial communities from Kellogg Biological Station, Michigan, USA - KBS M4-4 metaG | ecosystem: Host-associated > Plants > Roots > Rhizosphere > Soil | place... | reverse complement strand
TGCTGCTTCCCGTAGCGCAACGCGTGGCGGAACGTGGCTGGCATGTGCAGGTCCACGCCACTGCGGATCAATTGTGGCAGTTGCGATCAACGCTACTTCAGATACCGGGAAATCTGGTCATTGACCACTACTTTCGTTTACCGCAGCCTGAGCCGATGGCCCATCCAGTTTGGAAGCTGGCTTGGGAGCTGATTGAAAAAGGTCAATGTTGGGTAAAGCTCTCCGCGCTTTATCATCAGTCACAATGTGATGATGTGTCTGATATGGCAGCTCTGGTTACCCGCTTTCTTCACGATGCAACTGAACGTGTTTTATGGGGAAGTGACTGGCCACATCCCAATTTAATAAGTGCCAATAAAAATATGCCAGATGATGCATTGATACTATCGAAAATATACCACTGGGCGCATAACGATCAGGTTAGACACAAATTATTTGTGGAAAACCCGGCTGAACTTTACCGATTTAATTAATCGTATGCCAGACAAGGCCGAATATTATGATTACTCTGAACTCCACTGCTAAAAAGAACAGACCTACGCATTATCGTTATATGATTTTGCTGATGGTATTTCTCAGTATTGCTTTAAATCATGGTGATAGAGCGACCTTCTCAATTGCCGGTACGGATATGGTGAAATCTGCCGGGCTGGATATTGTGGCGCTCGGTTATCTGATCTCAACCTTCACCTGGGCCTATGTTCTGGGGCAATATCCGGGTGGTTGGTTACTGGATCGTTACGGTTCAAAGAAAGTGTTGGTAACCGGGGTTTTCACCTGGTCACTGTTCGTCTTTCTGGTGGGTTTCAGCACCTCTTTTGACAATATTTGGGTGACACGCGTACTGATGTTTGGCTTCATCTTTATGATGGGGTTGATTGAAGCACCAACGCTACCCGCTAACTCTCGATTCCTTGCGGCATGGTTCCCGGCGAAAGAGCGTGGTAAAGCTTCCGGATTCACTACTGCAGCACAGTATTTTGCATTAGTGGTCTTCTTACCGTTGATGGGCTGGTTCTCCTATTCGTTTGGTTGGGAGTCGGTGTTCTGGTTTATGGGCGCAGTCGGTATTCTGGTCTCGCTGTTGATGACGCGGGTACTCACCGATACGCCTAAAGTTCACCCGTTGGTCAACGATGCTGAGCTTGAATATATCCAGTCCGGCGGCGGTCTGACCAACATGAAAGCCAGTAAAAAAGGCGATAACGTCGGCAAAGGATATACCCGTAAATTACTGACCAGCCGATTGGCGCTGGGTGTGTATATGGGGCAGTTCTTCTTTACGGTGCTTTCCTACTTTTTCCTGACGTGGTTCCCGGTTTATCTGGTGCACGATCGTGGTATGACCATTCTCAAGGCGGGATTTATCGCGTCACTGCCGGCGTTATGTGGATGTGCCGGCGCGTTGCTGGGCGGCGTGTTATCCGATTACATGCTGGCGCGTGGTTTCAGTCTGTCAGCCGCACGTAAAACACCGATCGTTATCGGCATGCTGTTAGCCGTGAGTATGGTTATTTGCAATTACGTCGATTCCGCATGGGTTGTGGTGGCTATTATGTCGCTGGCCTTCTTTGGCAAGGGATTTGGTGCGATGGGATGGTGCGTAGTCTCAGACTTCTCACCGAAAGAGGCGGTCGGCCTGAGCGGCGGATTGTTCAATATGATTGGCAATATTTCGGGAATCTTTACGCCAATTATTATTGCCTACATCATAAAAGATACCGGTTCATTCAATGGTGCTTTGATTTTTGTCGGCGTCTGCGCTTTCCTCAATCTGTGCTGTTATCTGTTTGTGGCTGGAAAAATTCAACGTCTGAATTTTGAAACGCCGAAACAGGATCACGATGATGACTTTTCTGGAGAGCCGCATGTCAGCCACCGATAACGCAACCCCACTACGTTTTGCTATCAATTTAGGTAACGCCGTATTGGCCAAAACGCTGCCCGATGGGCAGCCTGGCGGGATTACTGTGGAGATCGCCCAAAAAATTGCGGCTGAACAGGGAAGAGTCGCGCAATTTATTACGTATCCCACAGCAGGCAAGGTGGTCGATGATGCCACTCACGATCGCTGGGACGTCGCCTTTTTGGCGATAGACCCGAAGCGTGAAGAGGTGCTGCGATTTACGCAGTCTTATATCACTATCGAAGGTACCGTGATGGTGAGAGAGAGCAGCAACTGGCAAAGCGTGACCGAGATGGATAAACCTGATGTGGTCATCAATGTCGGTAAAGGAGCAGCCTACGATCTGTTTCTGAGCCGCGAATTAAAACATGCTGCGCTCAATCGACTCGCTTCATCACAGGCCGCGATCGATGCGTTTCTGGATGGAGAAGGCGATATGGCAGCAGGAATCCGTCAGCCTTTAGAAAGTGCAGTCAGTAACAATCGCGGTTTTCGCGTTCTGCCCGATAATTTCGGTCAGATTTTCCAGGCTATTTGTTTGCCGCATGCGCAGGACCAGCTTTATGGTGAAATTAGTCATTACCTGAATAAATGGCAGGAAAATGGCGCTATCAGCGAGATTATTAATCGGAATCTTGCCGAGTCTTAAACTTAATGCAGCGTTCTCATTTGGAGAACGCTGCATTGGTTAATGTTCAATTTTCATTCATTAATGGGCATGAGACGTTATCCAGCGACGAACATAACAAGATTGCTGTGACGGAAGGTTTTTATGACATCGCCCTTAACGCTGGAACGCTCATCGCTGGTTATCCATAACCGCTTGTATCATTTTATTGACCTCACCCAGATCGTCCCGCTGGAGCAACTGCAGACATTGCCTTACAGCATTCGCATTCTTCTGGAGAACGTTGCGCGATGCTCACCGCAAACGCTGCCTGAATTTCTCAACTATCTGTCTGCAAAGTCCTCCCCTGGTGAGGTTGAGTTTTATCCCGACCGCCTCATGTTCCATGACACTACCTGTTTACCGGCTTTGGCTGACTTTGCTGCTATGCGCGATCTTACTGCTGAGTTAGGCGGCGATCCGCGCGCTATCAATCCACACATTCCTGCTGTGCTAACCATCGATCATTCGGTCATCGTTGAAAGTTACGCTAATGCCGATGCGCTGGAAGATAACCTCAAGTTTGATTTTCGCCGTAACGCTGAGCGCTATCGCTTCATTCGCTGGGCAGAAAAAAGCCTGGATAACTTCCGCGTCATTCCACCCGGCACCGGCATTATTCATTTAATGAACCTTGAAACCATTGCTGAAGTGGTCACGGTGGATGAGCGTGAAGCCATACCGTTGCTGCACGCCGATTGCATGATTGCAACCGACAGCCATACGCCGATGATAAATGCACTTGGTGTGTTGGGGTGGGGCGTAGGTGGTCTGGAAGGTCAAGCCGCATTGGTTGGCGAGCCAGTCACGTTACGCTTCCCGGACGTGGTGGGAATTTGTGTTTCCGGTGAACTGCCGCCGGATGTCAGCGACAGCGATCTGGCTCTGCACATCACGCGCCTGTTGCGTGAAAGCGGTGTGGTCGGCAAATTTGTTGAGTTCACCGGTCCTGCACTCCACAGCATGCCGCTCGAATCGCGCGCCACCATTGCCAATATGGCCCCGGAATACGGTGCCACCGTGGTGTTCTTCCCGTTTGATCAGCGCAGCGCAGAGTACGTCAACATGACCGGGCGCAGTGAAGAGAAACAGGAAATTATTCGCAGTTATATGCAACATCAGCACCTTTGGCGTCATCCGGAGGATCGTCAGCCTGACTTCACACAACGCATTGAGCTGGATTTAAGTAGCATCGAACCCAGCGTGGCGGGGCCTTATAATCCTCATCAACAAATTCCGCTCAGTGATTCGCCGAAAAGTTTTATGGAGACATTGAAAGCCGGCGAGCGCGCTTTGCAATGGCAGCATGATGATTACCCACAACCGATTCAACAAGGCGCCGTGGCTATCGCGGCCATAACCAGCTGCACCACAACCGCCAACCCCTGGCTGGTGATTCAGGCGGCATTGTTTGCCCGGAATGCGGCAAAGTATGGACTGCAACCCAAGCCTTGGGTTAAAACCTCCTTTTCACCCGGATCTCGGGCGGTTACCGATTATCTTGGAGAATCAGGCCTGCTTAGCGAGTTGGAAAAGGTGGGGTTCGATGTGGCAGGTTATGGCTGTATGACCTGCATTGGCAGTTCGGGCGCATTACAACCGGCCATGGAAAGTCTGGTGAGTGATGGCCTTCAGGCCGTGTGTGTGCTTTCCGGTAACCGTAACTTTCCCCGTCGCGTTAATCCCAGCCTCGGTCATGGTTATCTCACCTCGCCAGCATTGGTGATTGCCTGGGCTATTGCCGGAAATATGCAGCATGACATGCTGAGTGACCCGCTTGGCTACGATGAGCATCATCAGCCGGTTTTCATGCGCGACTTAATGCCAGCGCGTGAAGAAGTTGAACGCTGGGTAACAAGAGTGATGAAGCGCGAACATTACATCCAGCGTCGCGATCTTATCTGGCAGGGAACCCCGCACTGGCAGCAAATTGAAGCTCCGGGTAGCGTGCATTATCCATGGGAATCGACCTCAACCTATCTGCGTCGGCCGGGCTATCTGGAACGTTTACCTCGTGACCCTGCCGAACCGCTGTCGCTCAATAATGCCCGACCCTTCCTCTGGTTTGGCGATGACGTGACTACCGATCATATTTCGCCTGCAGGTGCGATTTCCGCAGGCAGCCTTGCCGGTCAATGGTTGCTGGAACATCATGAAGATCCACAGGACCTGAATCTTTACTCTACGCGACGCAGTAATCATGAGGTGATGGTACGCGGTGCTTTTACCAATAAAGCGCTATCCAACCGTTTGTTACCGGCGGATAAGCGCGGTGGCGGCGGTTATGCCTGGGATGCGTCTCATCAGCAAATTCTTCCGGCTTTTGAGGCAGCGCAAACATGGCATGCAACAGATACGCCGCTGGTAGTGCTGGCGGGCGAGCGCTATGGCGCGGGATCGAGCCGTGACTGGGCTGCTAAAGCGCAGGCACTGATGGGGGTTAAAGCCGTCATTGCTAATAGTTTCGAACGTATCCACCGCACGAATTTGATCGGAATGGGCATTCTTCCGCTGCATTTTATTGCCGATGAAGCGGACAGATTACCCGAGATGGATGGTACCGAGGTCCTGGATATTACAGGCCTGGAAATGATCGCGCCGGGTGCGACGCCGCTGATGCTCTACATCCGCCGTGGAGGCAGGCAGATTGCTGCACTGAATCTTGAGGCAGTGATAGACTCCCAGCAAGAACTGCGCTATCTGCGCTATGGCGGTATTTTGCCCTTTGTCATTCAGCAAACACTTAAAGAGTAGGGAAGTTCATGCGCTACGATCTGGTCTCACTTTCACTGTTTGTCGCTGTGGCTGAAGAGCAGAATCTTACGCGTGCCGCACGCCGTAAGCATCTGGCCGTCTCAGCCGTGAGTAAGCGCATAACAGAACTGGAACAGCAAATTGGCACGCCACTGATGCTACGCTTGCCGCGCGGCATCGAGTTGACGCCTGCGGGGCACTCGCTGCTGTTCCACGCGCGCCAGGTGTTCCGCAATCTCGACCAAATGGAAGAGGAGCTCAGTGATTACGTGGCTGGCGTACGCGGCCACATTCGCATTTTTACGATCTCTGCGGCGTTGATGCATTATTTGCCGCGTGCCATCAGTCAGTTCCTTGCTCATTACCCGCAGACAGATATCGATATTGAAGAACACACCGGCATTGGCGTCGTGCAGGGCTTGCTGCAGGGGGACGCGGATGTCGGTTTCTTTTCCAGTTGGACACCTGCTTCCGGCATTGAGGTCTGGCCATGGCAGCAAGACTATTTGTCCGTTTTGGTGTGGCAGGGGCATCCGTTGGCGGAGCGCGCGACCTTGCAATTAGTGGATTGCATCGATGAGAAAATGATTGGGCCACATCGGGAAAGTGCAGTGAGCCACATTCTGGAGCGTGAAGCGAGAAAGCTGGGTACAACGCTGAATATAGGCTTACGGGTCAGCAGTTTCGTCTCTATGGCCGAACTGGTTGCGCAACAGTTGGGAATAGCCATCTTGCCAGTTAATGAAATCGCTCAGGTGGCTAATCATGATGCTGTGCGCTGTATTCCCCTCGTCGAGCCATGGGCGAAACGTGAGTTGTATGTTGGTGTGAAGGGATATGCCCTATCTTCACCCTCGGTGAAAGCGTTTATCGAAAATGTCACGCCATTGAAACGTGCAACGGGTGCCGAAGAGGGGGCGCTGCTTGAGGCCAGTCTCATTAATGCTGACCTCAAGCGCTGAGTTAATCGGAAAATACAATGCAGGTAGGGCTGGCAGTGAATACCTCTTTACCTGTGTCTTTAAGCATACCCGAGTCCTGATCAACGCTGAAAATGCGAATAGAATCAGAGTCCTCGTTAGCGCTGTAAAAATAGAGCCCATCTGCAGAGAGCGTTGTAAAACGCGGCGTTTTACCACCGCAAAACACCCATCCCACCGGCTTTAAACAGCCATCATCAGGATTTATGTGCATAATCGCAATACTGTTATGACCACGATTGGCGGCATATAAGAAGCGCCCAGACGGATGCACTTCGATTTCACTGGCGTCGTTACGTGTTTCAAATCCTTCCGGTAGGCTGCTCAGCGTTTGCTTGAGCGCAATGTTTCCCGTCTCTTGTTCAAAATCGTAAACGGTAATCGTATTCCCGAGTTCACTCAGGCCATAAAGCCACTTCCCCTGTGGATGGAAATCGACATGACGCGGCCAGCTTCCAGATGGCAACAGCACTTCATCATTGAGTAGTGATTGTCCATCTCGCCAGTGATAAATACGCACCATATCAATGCCGTTCCCGGCCTGTCTGCCCTGGATGGGCAGAGCGTAATAATCGCTATCTGGCGCAAAAATAATTTCATGCGGACGTGACAGGCTGGCCGCAGCGCCATCCTCATCAGCGTGGCCTTCCACCATCGCCAGGTGGTGAGGAGGCAGTAGCGCGTTATCATCAGCGAACGCTAATGCTGCTACATTGCCGCCTTCATGGTTAGCAATCAGCAGATGGCGGCCATCCGGTGAGAGAGCAGCATGCACCGGGTTATTGCGCCGCAGTGGATCAAGATCGGGATGTGGATTCTGTGGGCCCGTTGTTTGTTCAGATAACAAAGTCAGCATGCCAGAGTTAGGATCACGCGCAAAAATAGCTACCTGATTGCCATCCCCATGCAGCACGTACAGCCGATTTCTATTTTCATCTAGTGTGAGCCAGGACGGATTTTCCTGAACAGAGGTAACACGTTGTACGTGATGCCAGTTCCCTGACTCATCAATGCGAAATACTTCAATTCCTTTTCCACGTGCGCCACGCCACTCGGACGTACGGCAACCCACATAGGCAAACTTATTCATTTACAACCCCGTCATACCAATATGCATTTATTTAAACACAAGTGCATATATTGACTTGTGACTGATATCACGCTTTTGTGGTTACCAATCTTTGAAACTAACTAATAAGGGGTTTTTACGTTATGCGCCAGTGTTTTTAGGCTGCTTAAAACTGCACTGCAATTTTATGCTATTGCATTTGAGTGGGTTTAAATGCAGAAAATTGACGATCGTGGTCACAATTTCAACGGCTCGCGATTGCTAAAAAAAACCGCAGATAGCTTACTGTTAACAAGTCGTGAAAACTGTTACATAAATGCATCTGGGAGAAGGGTTATGACCCAACGTATTGCGTATGTTACATCCGGGATGGGAAGCCTCGGAACCGCTATTTGCCGTCGACTGGCGAAGGATGGTTTTAAAGTGATTGCAGGATGCGGTCCCAATTCTCAACGTAAAACCGCCTGGCTTGATGACAATAAAAAGATGGGATTTGATTTTATCGCATCAGAAGGAAACGTGGCTGATTGGGAATCAACGGTTAAAGCGTTTGCCAAAATAAAAGCTGAAATCGGTGAGATAGACGTGCTGGTTAATAATGCCGGTACGGCACGGAATGTATTATTTCGTGATATGCAGCCACAGGAGTGGCAGGCCGTTATTAACACCAATATGAACTCATTATTCAACGTCACTAAACAAGTTGTGGATGGCATGATGTCGCGTGGATGGGGACGTATTATCAATATTTCTTCAGTCAACGCGCAAATTGGTCAAACAGGTCAGGTTAACTACTCTACGGCAAAATCTGCCGTACGGGGTTTTACTCGCGCCCTGGCACGTGAAGTTTCGGCACGCGGAGTAACAGTTAATACGGTATCGCCGGGCTATCTGGCTACGTCAAAACTGAAAACAGTCACGCCGGTGCAGGTTATTGATAAGATTGTTCAGGAAATTCCAGTGCGTCGCCTGGGCTCTCCGCAGGAAATCGCCTCTATATGCTCCTGGCTGGCATCTGACGAATCAGGATTTGCCACGGGTGCTGATTTCTCTGTTAATGGCGGCCTGCATATGGGCTAATAAATTAACAGAACGTCCTGCTCAAAATTTCCGTCAAATTAATTATCGCGCATATTAGCAATAATATGCGTTGGAGGCTCTTATGCTCTCGCTTCTGGGATATGGCATGATTGTGGTCTTTATGATCCTCATCATGACCAAAAAACTTTCTGCACTCGTCGCACTGATCATTATTCCAATAATATTTGCTCTGATTGCCGGATTCGGCGGAGAGATGGGCGAGATGATGATTGAGGGGCTTAAAAAAGTCGCTCCGACTGCCATCATGGTTATTTTTGCCATTCTCTACTTCAGCACCATGTTTGATACCGGTTTATTTGATCCGATTATTCGCTTCTTTTTACGGATTATTAATGGTGACCCGGTTAAAGCGGTTATGTGCAGCGCGATTCTGGCGGCGATGGTGTCACTTGATGGTGATGGATCAACGACCTATATGATCTGCGTAACGGCAATGCTGCCCTTGTTTAAACGTATTCGTCTGGACCCACTGGCGCTGACTTGCGTAGTCTTCCTCTCCGGAAGTATTACTAACTTGCTGCCATGGGGCGGTCCACTGGCTCGCGTTGCGGCATCCTTGAAAGTTGAATCCAGCGATCTGTTTATTCCGCTGATTCCAACTATGGTTTGCGGTTTTGTCGGAGTATTGGTGCTGTCTTGGTATATCGGTATTCGTGAACGCCGTCGTTTAGGTAAGCTGAGTATCAATACCAATGGTTATGGATCAGTCACTGAAGACGATGCAGAAAGCTATCTGCCGGCAATCAATGAAGTCAATGAGGAGCTGCGTCGTCCAAAACTGTTCTGGCTTAACGCGGGTCTGACACTGTTACTGATGGGATCGCTGGTGATGGAGTTGCTGCCCCTGTCGGTGCTGTTCATGGTGGCATTTGCTCTGGCGTTGTTGATCAACTATCCGCACATTGATGCCCAGCGTCAGCGTATTGCAGCGCATGCGCCTGCTGCGCTGAACCAGACATCTATCTTCCTGGCTGCGGGTATTTTCGCCGGTATCCTCTCGGGTACTGGAATGGTCACCGCAATGTCGGCATCTCTGCTGGATGTGTTACCCGATTCATGGGGCCCTTATCTGGCACCGATTACGGCATTGATCAGCTTGCCTGGCACCTTCTTTATGTCGAATGATGCCTTCTATTACGGTGTACTGCCGGTTCTGGCAGAAGCAGCGAAAGTGTATGGCATTGATCCGGTCGAAATTGGTCGTGCATCGTTGGTTGGGCAGCCAATCCACTTACTGAGTCCGTTAGTGGCATCAACCTATCTGTTGGTCGGATTAGCCGGAGTAGAATTCAGCGACCATCAGAAATACACCTTCAAATGGGCTTTCCTGCTCTGCATGATTTTCCTGGCATCGGGTTTGCTATTGGGTCTTTATCCACTTTACTCGCCTGGCGGTTAATGGCGCTGATGAAAAAATGGCCCATTTGGGCCATTTTTTTATACTCCGATACTACGTTGTTTTTTGTTATCTAGCGCGACAGCGAGGTGCTGCTTCATCATATATGACGCTTCGATCAGTTGCCCTGCCTCAATTAATGACAGCAAGTGCATATGATCTTTAACTTCAGCGTAGTAGCGGCTGCGGTCATCCATAATGCGGTAATCCATTAAACGGCGCATGCGGTTGACGTTGCGCAGTGATATCTCAAAAAATGGGTTGTTAGAAAAACTGATGACAGTCTCATGAAAGCGGTAACCCGCTAACTGGAGCTGAGTAGGCGATAAACGCTGAATGCCGCTCTCTAATAGCATCTCCAACTCGCGCTTAATCTCATCGATTTTGCTCTGCGGGGCTTTAAAGGTGGATTCCAAAATTGCCATTGGTTCAATCACCATGCGGAAGCTGAAAATATGCTCTAGCGCGGCTTTGGTCTTGGCAACGGGAAGAAAACGCCAGCCATAACCCTGTTTACGTTCAACCCATCCCTCACTGATACCGCGCGCCAGAATGGTCGTGAGCTGAGTCTTCGAAAGGTTATAACGCTTAAGTAAATAAAGTTCGTTTACTTCAGATTCGATTTTATCCTGCAGCCAGTCTTCCGCTAATTGATAGTATTCAGGAAGATCGTTATCCACTTCACTTTCATGTGAGCTCTGAGTCTGAGGCGCATAATCCTGCTTTACAAAGAAACCACGGTTATGCTGCTGCTGAAGAATGCCTTTGTGTTCAAGGTAAACCAGGGCCTCACGCACGGGTGAACGTGAAACATCAAATGTTTCAGCCAACTTGGGTACACTTAGGTGTGCACCCGGCGACAATCCGCCACTGTCGATCATCGTGATTATTTTTTGAGATAGCCTTTCCGTAAGAGCGCTTATTTTCATGAAGAAAGCCCTAAAAAATGCAGGAAGAAGTACAAAATTTAACAATATTATTGCATTTGAATTGTATTAAATGCAATTATAAAATGCAGTTTTATGTGCGCTTAACTACATGTTTACATTGATGATTTTAGATCATTTCATATTTTATAAATCCACGCTGCTTAATGGCCACCTGCTAAAAGCTGCATGATTAAATGATTCCTCTCATTTTCACTCCTTTATCTCCTACAGCTCCCTTCTACCCCCTTAAAATTCGTTAAATCGTAGTTAAACCACTTTTACAATTACATACATAAAAAAACTACCAATCTGCATTTGAGTAAACAAAAATGCAAATAAATTAAGCCCTCGCCATTTGTTTTTACTTCATCACTGAGATGTGAGATTCATTCAATGTCAGATCAAAAAACAGGACTGAGCAGAAGACGTTTCCTCGGCGCAGGATCGCTTATTGCACTCAGTTCCCCCCTAGCTACAGCAGCAACAATCAGCGGTGGTACAGGTACTCCGTGGACAGCGGATGAGGCATCGCCACCACCAAAAATCGATCCCCTGCAGTGGGAGTTTTTTACGCCAAAAGAGAGAGTTATTGTAGATGCGTTGGTCGAAACGCTGATCCCAGCCGATGAGCTGAGTCCAAGCGGTAAAGAGGCGGGATGTACGCTGTTTATTGACCGCCAAATGGCAGGGCGATTTGGTCAGGGTTCTCGTCTTTATATGAATGGACCTTATGGTGCATCACCTCTTGCATCTCAAGGCAGGCAATCGCCTCTAACGCCCGCTGAGGAGTTTCGCCGCGGTCTGACAGCATTTAATAACTTTTGCATTAAAGAATATAAAAAAGCATTCAACGAGCTGACTGAAGATGCACGTGAGGCTGCTCTTCATTTGCTTGAGGCTGGAAAGATCGTTCTGCTGGGCGAAGTCAGTAGCAAAGATTTCTTCAAAACCTTGCTGGCACGCACCATGGAAGGCTTTTTTGCCGATCCCGTCTATGGCGGCAACCGCGACATGGTGGGATGGAAAATGATTGGTTATCCCGGCGCGAAATACGACTACCTCGATTGGATCGAACGCCATAACGAAACCTATCCACATCCTCCCGTTAGCATCTACGGTTACACGCCCGAGTCCTAAATGAATACTGAAATCAAAAAGCTACCTAAAAAAGATATTGCCATTGTAGGTCTTGGCTGGGCGGGTTCGATCATGGCAATCGAACTTGCCAAAACAGGACTGGATGTCATTGCGTTTGAACGTGGTCCCTGGCGTGATACCGCTGATGACTTCAACGTTGGCTACGTACAGGACGAACTGCGTTATGTAGTGCAGCAAGAGTTGATGATCACCGCTGCAGAAGATACTTATACCTTCCGCAATGCGTCTCACCAGACTGCGCTCCCCATACGGGAATATGGCTCCTTCTTGCTGGGGACAGGTCTAGGTGGCTCGGGAGCGCACTGGAGCGGTTTGACCTGGCGCTACAACCCGACTGACTTTGAATTACGATCTCATTTAACCCGTCGTTATGGTGAAAAGGCGATTCCAGATGACCTTTTGATTAAGGACTGGGGTATTACCTATGACGAACTGGAACCTTACTACACCAAATTTGAGCGCATGGCTGGTATTGGTGGTAAAGGCGGCGTGATAAACGGAAAGGTTCAGGAAGGTGGAAATCCTTTTGAAGGTAATCGCTCAGAAGATTTTCCTTTACCGCCAATGAAGATGACCTTTGCGGCAAAGCTGTTTGCTGAGTCAGCCCGAAAAATAGGTATGAAGCCTTTCCCGACGCCAAGCGCGAATGCGTCGGGTGTTTACACCAATACCTATGGTGTAACGATGGCGCCTTGCACTTACTGTGGATACTGCTCGCGTTGCGGATGTGCCAATTACTCCAAATCAACCCCACAGACCAACATCATCCCTGCGCTTATGCGTTACTCCAACTTTACGGCTCAGGTTCAATCTGAAGTTCTGCATGTTGTGATGGATGAAAGCGGAAAAGTTGCTACTGGCGTGGTTTATATTGATGCCAGTGGGCAACGCTACGAGCAGCCAGCTGATCTGGTGATCCTGACTGCGTTTACCATACCAAATGTACGCTTGCTGTTTGCCTCTGGGATTGGCGAACCTTACGATCCTAAAACCGGTAAAGGGCTGATTGGTAAAAATTACGCCTACCAAACCAACTCCAGTATTCAGCTATTTTTTGAAGATAAAAACTTCAATCCGTTTATTTCCGGTGGTGGTGTTGGTCAGGGTGTCGATGAATACAACGGTGACAACTTTGACCATAATGGATTGGGCTTTTTTGGTGGCGCTTGCATCATGTCGAATGTCACCAGTGGATGGCCAATTACCAATCGTATGACGCCGCCAGGTACGCCCAAATGGGGCCGTGAATGGAAAAAAGCGACCAAACAACACTACCTGAGCACGACGGTGGTCAGGACGCAGGGAAGTTCTTACCCCACGCGGTCAAACTACCTCGATCTCGATCCTACTTATAAAGACCGTCATGGCCGTAGCATGATGCGCCTGACGTTCGACTTCCCAGAAAATGACTTGAAGATGTCTGCTTACGTTACCAATAAGGCGCTGGATGTTGCGAAAGCCATGGGTGCCAGCCAGACCGTTATGCACGTGCCACAAGGGCCTTACAATATCGTTCCTTTCCAAAGTACGCATAATACGGGCGGAGCGATTATGGGAGAGTCGCCCACAGACAGCGTCGTGAATAAATACCTGCAATCCTGGGATGTGCCCAATTTGTTTGTCATTGGTGGGTCAGCGTTTCCGCAAAACGCGGGATATAACCCAACCGCAACCGTTGGCGCACTAGCCTATTGGGCAGCAGATGCCATCGTCAAACAGTATCTCAAGCAACCCGGTCCATTGGTGCAGGCATAATGAAAACCGTTAAACCGATAATAACTGCCACTCTGCTTGCTGTTTTGAGTGGGACGAACGTCAGCTATGCGGCCAATACCTTCTTCCCAGACATTGAAAAGGGGCGCTATCTCGCCACGGTTGGCGATTGTACGGCGTGTCATACGCCAGAAGGGGCTAAACCGATGTCAGGGGGAAAGGCGATTGAAACCCCATTTGGCAATCTCATTGCACCTAATCTAACGCCAGATCGTGAAACCGGCATTGGCGCCTGGACAGATGACCAGTTCCTGCGTGCGATGCAGGAAGGGATTGGACATAACGGTGAATATCTTTACGGTGCGTTTCCTTACACGGCCTACACCAAAGTTTCAAAGCCCGACCTGCTGGCAATCAGAGCGTATCTCAATACTTTAGAACCGGTGCACAACAAGGTTGAGTCAAATCAGCTGCCATTCCCGTTCAATATTCGGGAAAGCCTGATGGGCTGGAACTTGCTTTTCTTCAAGAAAGGAGAGTTTAAACCGGACCCAACTCAGAGTGCGGAATGGAATCGTGGAGCGTATCTAGCTGAAGGTCTGGCGCACTGCTCGACATGCCATAACAGCAAGAACTTCCTGGGTGGAGATACCAGTGATGGACATCTTCGGGGTTACACCCTTCAGGGATGGGTTGCGCCAACCATCACAGGCGATAAATATCAGGGCATCGGCAACTGGAAGGCTGAAGACATCGTCGAATATCTCAGAACCGGCAGGAACCAGTTTGCAGCAGCGTCAGGTCCTATGGCCGAAGTAATAACTAATTCAACGCAGCATATGCAAAGCGATGATTTACGTGCGATAGCCATCTATTTGCTCAGTCAAAAAGCCGATATCAAACCGCCTAAGCCTGTGAGTCCAGATGATGAAGCGATGAAGCTTGGCCAGCAGGTATACGCTGTCAACTGCTCAGCATGTCACATGGCAAATGGTGAAGGTGTAGCAAAAATGTTCCCTTCACTAAAGGGCAGCGGTTCTGTTCTGGCCGATGATCCTGCCACTTTGACGCGCGTGATTTTACGCGGCGCGAAAGCTGTCTCAACCGATGCGGCACCTACAGGCCCAGCAATGCCTGCATTTGCCTGGCGTTTAAGTGACAAAGATGCGGCTGCAGTAATGACATTCGTCCGCAACAGTTGGGGAAATGCCGCTCCGCCAGTGTCATCCAGCGTGGTGACTAAAGCGCGCCAAGAGGCTCAGGCCAATCCGTAATAATTTGAGAGACTGAAAGGAATTCACCGTAATGAATTACAGCCGCCATAACGGCAACCCAACTTCTGGTAATAGCGTCTGGCTGGCGTTATTGGTGGCTGTCACATTTTTTATGGAGAATCTCGACGCCACGGTTATTGCAACCGCGATACCCCAAATGGCCAAAGATTTTAGCGTTAGCCCGGTTGAACTGAATATCGGCATTAGCGCCTATCTTCTCGCAGTGGCCATCTTTATCCCCATCAGTGGTTGGCTGGCTGGTCGCATTGGTGCCCGATACGTTTTCGCTGGTGCGATTCTGCTATTTACGCTTGCTTCAATAATGTGTGGTCTGAGTAACGATTTAGCGATGTTCACTTTTAGCCGTGTGCTGCAAGGTGTGGGTGGCGCGCTAATGGTACCGGTTGGTCGAATGGTGGTACTCAGGATGACGGCCAAAAAAGACATGGTGAAAACCATCGCGTTTATTTCATGGCCCGGATTGATTGCTCCTGTGCTGGGACCGCCATTTGGTGGCCTAATTGTGACTTACAGCCATTGGTCATGGATATTCTGGCTGAATATCCCTTTGGGTCTTATCGCCCTCGTCATGACATTTTTCCTCGTACCGCAAACCAAAGATGTTATCAAACGTCACTTTGACGTGAAGGGCTTTATTTTCACCGCAGCGGCGTGCGTGATGCTGATCGTTGGATTGGAGTTTCTTGGTCACAGCAAAGTTGAAAGCGGCTTTATACTGATTGCTGGCGGCATCTTATTTGGCCTACTTACTTTCCGTCACAGCCTGAACCATAGAAATCCGCTATTGCCTTTTAATGTCATGACGATTGCCACATTCAGAAGCGCAGTAATAGGCGGTTCATTCTTCCGGGCATCCATTAATGCCATTCCGTTTTTGTTACCTTTATTATTTCAGATTAGTTTTGGCTGGAGCGCCGTAGAAGCAGGAACAATGGTGCTGTGGGTCTTTGCAGGGAATCTTGCCATGAAGCCTGCGACTACCTGGCTAATGAAACGGTGGGGCTTTAGACGCTTATTGTTAGGGAATGGGGTTATAAGCCTATTCGCTATTTTAAGTTGCGCGACGCTGGATCCGGGCATGGGCTATTTCACTATTGCTTTAATATTATTTGTCGGGGGACTTACGCGCTCCCTCCAGTTTAGTTGCTATAACAGTCTTGGCTTCGCGGATATACCTCAGGAAAAGATGAGTGATGCATCGGTAATTTTTAGTATTTTCTTCCAGTTCGCAATGAGCGCAGGCATAGCTATTTCAGCACTGGCGCTGCGAATGTCGATGCTGTGGAATCACCATTACGCACCACTGCAAGCGGATGTTAAGTGGGCGTTTATCGGGGTATCACTCCTGGTGATATTTTCCATGATTGATGTCTATCGACTTGAGAAAAATGCAGGTGAGCAGGTGCTTAATTAACTTAGCATGTAAAGGGAGTTGAGCCTATTCATCCGGTGAACTCACCTTGCGCAGCTAGTCGGGATGATGGTTGTTTCCACACGGGGGATTACTGCGGTGAGTTTATGGCTTACGGCAGTTGCTCATCCAGCCGCGAAGCCGGCCATGACGACCGTTTTCCAGCACGTCACGCAGCTACGACCCTGGATTCAGGCCGTACAGCCGCGCCGTTTCTACCCGGCTCACCAGGTCCGGCATCCGCTCGTCCGTATGCGGCGAACCCGCGGACAGCCACGCTTTCCGCCCCATCGCCCGTTCGCACTGGGTGTTATCCAGCGGCACACGACCGTCGTCCGGATACGTCTGCAGCGACGACCACCGCTTCAGCGTATACGTGATGGCCTTATGCAGCGCGCCGCCCGGCGCTGAACACTCTTCTTCTCCGTCAGCCCGTTACGAAACACCTTCATCAGCGGTTTCTGCTTTGGGTTCCGCGGGCGGGCAACAGCTCGCGAAGCTGACGGTTAATGTCGGCCCGGTCGCGGCGTCCTTTTCGTATCTTACTCGTCCTATTTTTCCGCCGGTCCGCCCGTCAGGCGCTGCTCGTCGACGCCAGCGATGAGCCAGGCGAACTGTTCCGGGGTGACCTGGCAGGCCTCATCGCCGTCGCGCGGCCAGGTGAAGTGACCCTGGTGCAGGCGTGGAGTACAGAGCCAGACGCCGTTACGGTCACTCATGAGTATTTTCAGGCGGGTACGCTCCTTGATGGTGAAGATGAACGCATTATTGCCTTCCGTTGCCGGATGCCGCTGCTCAGCCACCCTGCGGGTGAGGGTGTCGATGCCGTCGCGCATGTCGACAAGTGCCGCGGGGCTGGCGGTCACGGAGCAGCCGGTGAGGTTGAGCGTCCCGTTGCCGAAGGTTTTAGGTTGTGCAGGCGTGCTTAAGCGACTTTAGACAGTCTGCTCAGCTGCCAGTCACGAAGGTGGGGTCGTCGGGTCGACAGGGAATAACGGATTTTGGTGGACGTCAAGGTGCTCACTCCCCGTATAACGGAAGAGTGAGCAGACTGCCGTCATAAACTCTGTTCAACAATGCGCGTTCACTGGATGCTTACTTTTATCCATCAACACAACGCGATGTACTGCTTCGCATCGATCTGACCGGGCGATTCCAACCAAAATGAACAGGCACTATTCAGGATGAATGGCAGCGTAATTCACGCAGTAACAAGCCTGACATCACTGAGGATAAGCTGGCAAAAACTCAGGCATAGTTGAATAGAGCACTTTCCGATGTAAGGGGACGAAATTTGAACCGCTTATTCGTTGCATTCCACTGCCCGCCATGTTGTCGCTGTAGCTATATGGTATAAGGCTGAAGTCATTATCACGATGAGCCTGAATGATTTTTCGAAAGGCCTACTGGCTGAATTTGCCAATTAAATCTATCATCCTGACGAATTCATCATGGATCTGTTTGGCTTAAAGCAGTGAAGGCTAAGCGAGCCAGTTCCATGCACCCTGTATGGGATTACGGTTTATCTGGATTCGCGATTACGGCAAGGTTTATCGATGACATCAAGCACATTGGACATTTTTCATTTTATGATTTAGCGCCGATTGAGTCACTATATTGATGCATTGCATGTAATTATCTCAACGTGATCTTATTAGCGAAATAAGTAACAGCTGCGCCGTAACATAAATAACTCCGTTAGTCTGGTGACCGACAAATACCGCTAAAGGAAAATAAAATGACCACTTCACAACCTGCCATTCTGATTATTCAACCGTTGATGCCGCAACTGGATGAAAAACTCACGCAACATTTTCAATGTCATCGCTTATATGAGCAGCACGATCCGGCACAATTTATTCAGCAGCACGCCGAACAGCTTAAGGCTATTGTCACGCGGGGCGATGTCGGTGTGGAAACGGCATTATTAGAGCAACTGCCCGCTTGCAAAGCGATCGCCGTATTTGGCGTTGGCACCGATCGTATTGACCTTAAATATACTGCCGCACACGATATTCAGGTCAGTATCACCCGCGACATTCTCACTGATGATGTCGCCGATTTGGCTTTGACGCTGACGCTAGCCTTCTCGCGTAATTTGGTGGCTTACCATCAGTTTGCGAAATCGGGTGCATGGGAAAATAACGGTGTTGAACTCTCCAGCCGCGCCAGCGGAAAAAGAATCGGTATCGCCGGTTTGGGTGCAATTGGTTTAGCTATTGCTCGTCGTGCTGAAGCTTTTGGTATGGAAGTGGCGTATACCGCGCGTTCGGCGAAAGATGTCAGCTATAAACGTTGCGACAATATCGAGCAGCTCGCCGCCTTTAGCGATTTTCTGGTGCTGGCATTGCCGGGCAGGGCAGAGAATGTGCAACTGGTTAATGCCAACGTGCTGGCCGCGCTCGGTAAAGACGGCGTTGTGATCAATATCGCGCGGGGCACGGTGCTCAACGAAGCCGATCTTATCGCCGCTCTGCAGCAGGGAACCATTAAAGGAGCCGCACTCGATGTTTATCCGGACGAGCCTAAAATTAATCCCGCGCTGCGTGAACTGGATAATGTGCTGTTAACACCGCATATTGCCAGTGCAACCCATGAAACCCGTGCGCAAATGACCAATAATGTGCTGGAGAATTTGCTGGCTTATTTCGCTGATGGGAAGATTCTGACTTCGGTATAATTTTAGCGTCCCGATGCAGACGAAATTCTTATATCCTGAGCAATATTCCCTCTTTAGCAATAGCCATTTTCGCTCAGCCAGGCTGTTATGATATCGGCACTTCATTCAGGAGCCCATTATGACAGCACAGAGAATTGCAATTATCGGTGGCGGCGTTATCGGATTAGCGGTGGCGCGTGCCTTAGCGTTGCAGGGCGTTGACGTTACCGTATTCGAACAGCAGCACATCGGTGCGGGTACCAGCAGCACGACGTTTGCCTGGGTTAACTCTAACGGCAAACAGCCCCACAGCTATCACCTGCTCAATGCGCTCTCAATGGAAGAGCATCTCAAGCTGCAGCATGCACAGCCGAACGGTTTGCGCTGGCTGGAAACCGGCGGAACCTGGGAGTGGGCGGCCGAGGGCGATGCGCAGCAACGTTTGCTGCAGCGCGCCACTTCATTGCAATCGGTGGGGTATGCGGCACGTGAAGCGTCGCCAGCCGATGTGCTGCGCGATATCCCAGAGCTGCGGGCGCAGGCCATCAGCGGCAGCGTATGGCATTTCCCGACCGAATCGCTGCTGCATCCGGCGCTTTATCTGGCGCGCTTATGGTCTGAAGCCAAAGCGCGCGGCGCGGTGCTGTATCAGCAGCAACGTATCAATAGCATCAGCGAAACGGCAGAGCGGGTTACGCTGCAGCTTGAAAACGGCGAGCGGTGGCAGGGGGATCGTGTGGTGTTAGCCACCGGGCGCTGGGCCAATCAGCTGCTGAAGTCGCTCGGACTCAATCTGGCGCTGCTGGATACCAGCAAACCGAACGCGGTGGCCTGCAGTTTTCTGGTGCGTACCGCGCCGCAGCCGCTGTCGCTCAATGCCAATCTCATCTCTCCACAACTCAATGTACGCCCGGACGGCGGCGGACGTTTGCTGATGCAAGCCTTAGAATTGGATCATTTGGCCGATTCTGCCGCACCTCCGTCGATCACTAGCGAGATCGCTGCACAGTTCCGCGAACGTTATCACGCACTGTTTGCGGATGCGGGCGAGTTGCAGATAGAACAGATTGTGGTGGGGCAACGTGCGCGTCCTGCAGACGGTTTACCAGCCTTGGGTTATGTCACCGCCCATCAGCGCGTGTATGTGGCGGTGACACACAGCGGCATCACGCTGTCGCCGTTGATTGGCAAGCTGGTGGCTGAAGAGCTCATCAATGATGTGGCGAGTGAATTGCTGAGCGACTTCCGCCCGCCGCGTCTGCTGGGTAAAAGCGTGGATGCGTTCGCGCCCATCAAGCGCAACTTCCCGGCGGCACAGTAATGAGGGATATTACAACGTCATGATCGCCGCCCGCAGGCGGCATCATTCCTTCTCAGGATCAATAACGCAGCCGCCCACTAAAACCATTGGAAATAATCGCACCTGACTTTAGTGTTAAATCGAAATCCTGTTCCCGCGGCTGTAGTGCATTGATGAAGTTTTCGGCCCATTTGTGGCAATCATGCAGGTGCAGATTTTTGATCAGGTTAGCATGACGTTCGCGACGCACCGAAAGGGGCATGATGAGCGCGGTATGAATGGCATCCGCTATTGCATCGGGATCGTAAGGATTCACCAATAACGCGCCCTGCATCTGCTCGGCGGCACCGGCAAACTGCGACAGAATTAGCACGCCGGGATTGGCACGATCCTGCACGGCTACATAGGTTTTCGCCATCAAACTCATCCCGGCTATCAGTGGTGTGACCAGCGCCACGCGCGCGGCTCGGTAAAATCCGCACAGTTCTTCACGCGAATAATGATTGCTCAAATACCTCACCGGATACCAGTTCAGCTCGCCATGCACGCCGTTCATTTCGCCGCAGCGGCTCTCCAAATCGCGCGATAACTCCTTAATGCGATGGCTATAACCGGATGCCGCTGAAGCCAGCTGTACCAGTGAAAATTGGTGGTGATACTCCTCGTGTTGCCGCAGTAACACCTCAATCGCACTAATGCGGTAGGGCGTTCCGGTGCTATCGTCAAAATGCCCGCCGCTGAGGATGAGATTCTCCGGTAAGGTTGCACGACACTGCTGCTCCATATACTGGCAGCTATTGCTTTCGGCTAACGCGCTGGTTTCTGCGGTATCGATGCCTACCGGAAATACGCCTACCCGAATCTGGCGGCCATGAATGCGCAGCGTGTAAGGCGTTTGGCGTTCACAACGGAATCTGGATTCTATCCATGCAGTGAAATTGTTCATGTCGTGGGTGGTCTGGAAGCCAATCAGATCGGCGCACAATAATGAATCGGCCAGATAGCGCCAGTTCGGCACTGATTCAAATGATTGTCCCGCCGGGAACGGTTGATGGAAAAAGAAACCGATACGATTTATCAGACCGGCATCACGCAGCATTTTAATTGTGGGAATCAGGTGATAATCCTGCAACCAAATATCATCATCGGGCATAGCATATTCACTGATGGCGCGCGTGTAGGTTTCATTCAGTTTCATATAACCGATTTGGCTGCTGGTGGAAAAACGCGCCATGTCGGGGCGCTGATGAAATACCGGCCATAATCCCTGATGGATGTATT
>Ga0105244_10001177_pt1 | contig 21645 bp, 18 predicted proteins | sample KBSM44metaG_FD_80423 | JGI IMG/M metagenome (GOLD analysis project Ga0105244, IMG submission 80423) | Miscanthus rhizosphere microbial communities from Kellogg Biological Station, Michigan, USA - KBS M4-4 metaG | ecosystem: Host-associated > Plants > Roots > Rhizosphere > Soil | place... | reverse complement strand
GAGCTGGTGCGATCTGGCGCGGTCAGCGGCCTGCGCGTCGATCACGTCGATGGGCTTGCCGATCCGCAAGGCTATTTGCGTCAGTTGCGCCAGGCAACTGGCCCGGATTGCTACATCACGGTGGAGAAAATTCTTGCCGAGGGTGAACAGATTCCTGCCGACTGGCCGATTTCCGGCACCACCGGCTACGAATTTATTGCCGCGCTGTCGCATGCGCTGGTCGATGATTCGCAGATTGATACCCTGCATCTGGCGTATGAAGCCACCACCGGACAACGCAACGACGTTGAAGGCGGACTGCGCGTGGCACGCGAATTGATGGTCGATCGCAATTTCGCCGGTGAGTTTGCGCGTTTACTCAAGCTGGCAACACAAATCGCCGGTACAGAACATCGCAACCTCGGCGAAGCGGAGCTGCATGTCGCATTGCGGGAAATACTGATCGCCTTCCCGGTGTATCGCACTTACGGCCAGCACGATGGCATGCCGCTAGAAGGCGAAGAGCTGCTGCAACAGGTGCTGGAACGCGTAAAAAACAGCGCATCGCCAACGGTGTTGAGTTTGCTGCAGGCGATTCTGCTGGGCGCGGTCTCCGAAGAGAGCGTAAGGGATGCGCACGAATTCCGCGTACGCTTCCAGCAGTTGAGCGGACCGCTGATGGCGAAATCGGTGGAAGATACGTTGTTCTTCCGCAACCACGTGGCATTAGCCATCAATGAAGTGGGCGCAGAACCGCTGCCGCACCCCTTCTCGCTCGCACATTTTCACAGCGAGATGCAAACGCGCCTGCAGCAGCAACCTGATGGCATATCCTCGACCTCAACACACGACACCAAGCGTGGCGAGGATGCGCGTGCGCGACTCTACACGCTGAGCGAAGCGCCCGCGCTGTGGGCCGAACACGTTACACGCTGGCGGCAGATCAATCAGTCGCAGGTGGTGGCGCTGGAAGATGGACCCGCCCCTGAACCGGCAGTGGAATGGATGCTGTATCAGGCGTTAGCCGGCATGTGGCCCACCACGCTGCAGCCGCAGGATGCCAGCGAACTTGAAGAACGCTTTATTCCCTTTGTTGAAAAGGCATTACGCGAAGCCAAGCTGCGCACCGACTGGGCAGAGAGCAACGAAGCATACGAAAAAGCGGTGCTGGATTATGCGCGTCATCTGCTGTCACCGGCAAACCAGCTCTTCCTCAGTGATTTTAGCCACGCCTTGCAACCGTTTATTCAGGCCGGGCTGATCAACAGCCTGACACAAACGGTGATTAAACTGACCGCGCCAGGCGTGCCGGATATCTATCAGGGCAGCGAAGCGCTGGATTTCAGCCTGGTCGATCCCGATAACCGCCGTACGCCGGACTTTGCGCTGCTGGAACAGCAGCTGGAAGAATCGACCCCGCCCGATTTTAACGATGCGCAGCACTGGCTGAGCGGCAAGCTTAAACAGCAAGTGATCGCGCGTTTACTGCATCTGCGCCGTGATTATCCGCAGTTGTTCCGCATGGGGGATTATCAGCCGCTGAATGCCAGCGGAGAACATCAGGAGAAAATCATCGCCTTTGCGCGTCAGGACAGCGATCACGCGCTGCTGGTGATCTTGCCACGCCTGAGCTTCAACAACGCGCAATGGACGCAAACCGAAGTGGTGCTGACCGAATCACTCGCCCATCGACACTATCGCAACTTATGGACCGGCGAAACGGTGGCGATTGGCGATTACATTGCGCTGGATGAGGCGGCCTCAAGTGCGCCGTTAGTGCTGCTGAGCAGCTGATGCATTACCCGATTAATCTGTATGGAGAATAATTGATGACAAGTAAGCCTTCAGAAATTACAGCAGGTTCGGGACAAGTACTTGGCGCTAACTTTGATGGCGAAGGCGTGAATTTTGCGCTGTTTTCCGCCTGCGCTGAGCGTGTGGAGTTGTGTTTGTATGATGAGAGCGGCGAAAATGAAATTGCCCGCTTCGATCTGCCAGAGTATACCCACGAAGTGTGGCACGGTTATATTCCCGGTTTGCAGCCCGGCGCACTCTATGGTTATCGCGTGCATGGCCCTTACGAGCCGGAAAATGGACATCGCTTTAACCCTAATAAGCTGTTGCTGGATCCTTACGCGCGCGAGCTCGCGGGCGAACTCCATTGGGATGAGTCGCACTTCGCGTACGATCTCCTGCATGAAGATAAAGATTTAAGTTTCGATACCCGCGATAGCGCACCGTTTACCCCGAAATGTCGGGTGATCGATCCCAACGAGTTTGACTGGCAAGATGCCAATCGTCCGAATATTCCGTGGTCGAAAACCGTGATTTATGAAGCCCACGTCAAAGGTTTCAGCCAGCTTAATCCGGCGGTGCCGGCTGAAATGCGCGGCACTTACGACGGTTTAAGCAACCAGGCTTCAATCGATTACATTAAAAGTCTGGGTGTGACGACGGTTGAACTGCTGCCAGTGCATGGCTTCCCGGACGATCAGCATCTGCTCGATCGTGGTTTGAAAAACTTCTGGGGGTATAACACGCTGGCCTTCTTCGCACCGGCAACGCGCTACTTTGGCCCGCGCGGCATTCAGGGCTTCCGCGATATGGTGCGCGCCTTCCACGATGCCGGCCTCGAAGTGATTCTGGATGTGGTCTACAACCACACCGCCGAAGGCAACGAACTCGGTCCAACCTTGTCGTTTAAGGGCATCGATAACTACTCCTACTACCGCACGCTGCCGGATCAGCATCGTTACTACATCAACGATACCGGCACCGGCAACACCGTTAACACCTCACATCCGCGCGTACTGCAGATGATTCTGGACTCGCTGCGCTATTGGGCCGAATCAATGCACGTTGATGGCTTCCGTTTCGATCTCGGCACCGTGCTGGGCCGCGAGCCAGAAGGCTTTGACGAACGTAGTGGCTTCTTCGATGCCATCATGCAGGATCCAGTGCTGTCCAAACTGAAGCTGATTGGTGAACCCTGGGATATCGGACCGGGTGGCTATCAGGTCGGTGGCTTCCCGCCGGGCTGGGCGGAGTGGAACGACAAGTATCGTGATACGGTGCGCGAATACTGGAAAGGTGACATGGTCACCAATGATTTTGCCGCCCGCTTGCTGGGTTCCGGCGATCTCTACGATCAGCGCGGTCGTCGTCCGTGGTCCAGCATCAACTTCCTTACCGCGCATGATGGCTTCACGTTGAACGATTTGGTTTCGTATAACGAGAAACACAACGAAGCCAACGGCGAAGACAACAACGACGGCCACAACGATAACCGTTCGTACAATTACGGCGCCGAAGGCCCGACGGACGATGAAGGCATCAACGCCGTGCGTGAGCGGCAGAAACGCAACTTCCTCGCCACGCTGCTGTTCTCGCACGGCACGCCGATGTTACTGGCGGGCGATGAGTTTGGGCGTAGCCAACTCGGTAACAATAACGGCTACTGTCAGGACAGCGAGATTTCCTGGCTGCATTGGGAAAACCTGCCGCCCTCCGCCGATGCGCTGCGTGACTTTACGCGCCAGGTATTGGCGTTGAGAGCCGCGCAACCGTTATTGCGCCGCGAAAGCTGGCGCGATGGGATGGATATCAAATGGTTCAACGCGGGTGGCGGCTTCCAGCAGGACGATCAATGGGATGATGGCACCACGCTTGGGGTTTATCTCGGCCGCCCGGATCTGCAACCGGAAGAAGGCATCTGGCATGACGTGCTGATGCTGTTTAACCCGTACGAAGGCAACGTGCCGTTCCGCATCCCGCAGTTTGGAGAAGGCGGTTGGGTGCTGGAGCTCTCCACGTCTGACGGCGTTGAAAAGGGATTAGTGATTACCAAAGAGAAGGATTTCGAACTGGAAGGCCGCAGCATGGCACTGTTCCGTAGACCGTAATTATTCCTTCTTGTGATACGCCCTAAATTGCGCCGCTACAGAGTGAGTATTGGTATCCGTAGCGGCGCGATTTATCGCGCTCTGTTGAAATTCCCTCCGCATACGCAATGTCTCCGCAACGTGATGTGTAACCGCTGATAAAAATAAATTAACTAAAAACCCTCATCTGCCGATGTTTATTCATCTGCCCTGCTGCATGCGTTTTTCTGTGGGGCGTTTTTTAGATCAAGGATAATAAGATGACTATCTCGCAACGTCTGTTCGCTACTTTTTCTATTCTGTTTGGTGCCATCATCCTGCAAGCCGTGCTGGCTATTTATTTGCTTTCCGGGTTTCAGGATCGCTTTGAATATGTGCAGGCCAATGCGATTCCCTCGATCAAAGATCTCGGCAAAATGATCGATGAAAGTAATGGACTGGCTTTGACACTGTATAAGCACAAAAGCCAGACTGACAACAGTAAAATGCCCGCCGTTGAGAGTGAAATCCAAAAAAAATTAGCGGAGTTGAAGTCGCAGACGGATTACTACATGGCGCACGATATTTCAAGCGATGAGGATAAGCGCTTAACAGACGTTGCTTATGCCAATATTCAGCACGTTAACGCGACGCTTCCGGCCTTCTTAGCCGCTTCGCAAGCGCATCAAAACGATCTCAGCATGGATTTAATTGACGGTCCCAACGGCATCGGTGCTGCAATACGTCAGCTGATTGCTGATTATCAGAAACAACTGGCGCTCAATATTGCTATTGGCGAAGAGCTGCGCGTCACTAACCGCAGCACCTTCCACAGCGTTCTGTGGACAACCATCGTGGGCGTGATTGCGACGGTAGTGATTTTTGGTGTGCTGTCGCTGTTCACCGTCCTCCGTATTCGTCGTAGTTTGTCTGCGGCAGGCAAAGTGATGATGGATGCCAGCGAAAACCTTGATCTGACATTGAAGGCGGATGAAAGTCGCCGCGATGAAGTCGGCAACATGGCGCATTCGTTCAATATCTTGATGGTGCGCGTTGCCGAAGCGTTATCTTCGGTGCGCCAGGCTTCGCAATCAGTGAGCAGCGCATCAGTGCAGATTTCAGCGGGTAATGAAGATCTCTCTTCTCGCACCGAGCAGCAGGCGGCATCGCTGGAAGAAACGGCCGCCAGTATGACCGAATTAAGTGAAACCGTGCGTCAAACCGCCGAGAATACGCATCAAGCCAGCCAACTTGCCGCTAATGCCAGTACATTGTCAGAGAAGAGTGGCTCTTCACTTACCACCATGCTTTCAACCATGGACAGCATTCGTGGCAGCTCACGCAAAGTAACGGAGATTGTCTCTATTATTGAAGGCATCGCTTTTCAGACCAATATTCTGGCCCTTAACGCCGCGGTAGAAGCCGCACGCGCGGGCGAACATGGTAAAGGTTTTGCGGTGGTGGCGGGTGAAGTGCGTAATTTATCGCAGCGTTCAACCACCGCCGCGCGCGAAATTAAGATGCTGATTGAAGAGTCACATCGTCTAACGGAAGCGGGTGCGGCTCAGGCCAGCGATGTTGGTCGTAACATGAACGTCATGAACGATGCCATTCATCAAGTTAGTCAGCTAGTGAGCGAAATCGCTGCCGCCGCCGTTGAACAGAGCCAGGGCATTCTGCAGGTTCAGCAAGCGGTAAATCAGATGGACGATGTCACGCAGCAGAACGCCGCGCTGGTGGAAGAAGCGTCAGCCGCTTCCCAGTCACTGCAGGAACAAGCCGGGAATCTTGATCATTTGGTGGGCAAATTTCGTGTTGCTGCAGCGGTAGAAATTCGTCAATCGCATGCGGTGGTGCGTTCGCCATCGCTGGTTAAACCATCGCGCGTTGCGGTAGTGAATGACGCGGATTGGCAAAGTTTTTAAGCAGTGATTCGCAGGTGCGTCAAACGCGCACCTGCATTATCCAGGCTTTGAAAATTTCACATCTTGAGCATTTTCACCGTGGCTTCCACGTCTATCTCATCTGCCGAAAAGATTAAGGTTGTACCCTGAAAAGTGGTGATCGCCAGTTTTTTTAACGAGCGCATTTCATCAGGTTTAACATCTTTTTTCGGCTTAATACTGTTCATCAATAAACCCACAGACAACACCGGATTTTCCTTATCGATGCGGGTCTCGACAGGCACTTCTTCGCTGTAGACCACGAAGTTTTTGATCGCCGTAAGTTTGAGGCGCTCGCCTGCGATATAGATGTATTTGCTTTCGGGTGACACTTTTACAGCATAAGCTGATAAACCCTTGTTATTGGTGGTGGGTTCAAAAGTGACCGCTGCATCTTTTTTAATTAACTCTGGGTTAGCGACCTTAATCACATGAAAATAGCGGTTATCGCCATTTTCATCTTTGATAAATCCAAAACCTTTGTCCTGAAACCAGGTCGTGATCGTTCCGTTCATCGCCATTGCCGCCTACCTAATCGTTATCTACTCAGTTTTTTCAGCGCGCAGTGTAAAGCACATTGCCTGCGCAGACCACGTCTTTGGTTTAAGTCTGGACGATAAATTTCGGCTCGGCGAATGGATAATTGGTCAGATTCGCCAGTGAGTGAAAAATTCGCTATTATCCGCGCCCACACTCTAGCCGGGCAGCCTGATGACGACGATTATCGATACCTTTATTGCCCCGCCATGCGCTGAAGAGATAGAGATTCTCTCTCACGATGATCATCTGGCGGTGATCAATAAACCCGCTGGGCTGCTGAGCCTGTCGGGGAAAAACCCGTTAAATTTCGATTCTGTGCATCATCGGCTGGTTAAGCAGTTTCCCGGCTGCACGCTGGTGCATCGCCTGGATTTCGGGACATCAGGATTGATGGTGATTGCCCATAATAAGGCTATTAATGCTGCACTTTGCCAACAGTTCAGCCAGCGTAGCGTGACCAAGATTTACAGCGCGCTACTGTGTGGGCATTTGGAAGACGATGAAGGTGTGATTGATGCAGCGATTGCCAAAGATCCGGCACGCTTCCCACGCATGTCAATCTGCCCCATCAATGGCAAGCCAGCGCGCTCACGCTATCGGGTAATTGAACGTATTGATCAATTGCTGGCAGACGGAACAATACTGCCATTAACGCGAGTGCAACTTACGCCAGAAACCGGACGCACTCACCAGCTGCGCATACATTGTCAGCTGTTGGGTCATCCTATTTTAGGTTGCGATCTGTATGGTGGACTTGTGTTAGCAGGTACCGAACAGACGTCTCGTCTGATGTTACATGCCAGTGAGTTGCATTTTGTGCATCCCATTAGCGGGGAATGCATTGCTGCCCGCCATGCCAGCCCGTTCTGAAGACGTCGTATTGCCGCCGAACGGGCGTCCGGCGTTTAAATCATGTATTACCACATCAAATCATCAGGCACTTTAAAATCAGCGTACGGATCTTCTTCGTCCTGCTCTTCCTGACTCAGTGCGCTATTCAGCACAATACTGTTCGCATCGCGCTGCGCAATTTTATCCGCCACGCTAGCGGGAATGATCGCGTACTGGCTCTCCCCATTGCTATCCACGGCTAATCGCGCAATGGCGAGACGACCGCTAATCAGCTGAGCCTGAGTGATCTTATCCACCATCATTTTTTTGATTAAATTATTGTCGGTGAAATTAAAACCAATATTGCCTTTCGAAATATCAATTTTGTTCATTTCGATAAGCTGCTTAACCTGGGCTTTATGCTCTTTAGATAAGGTCGCTTGCTTTTGCTGTTCACTCAGTTGTTTATCGCGCTCAAGCTGGGCTTTTTTGTTCTCTTCTACCGCCTCTCTTGCTTCACGAGCCTGAACGCGTGATTTTTTAGCCGTTCTCTGGACTTTGTCCATTTTTTTGCTGCTGACCAATCCCGCTTTCAGCATCTGTTCTTGTAAGGTGAGCTTTGTCATTTTGTTTCTAAGTCAGTTGAAAAATTTGGGGGAATTATAGCTGGATTTTTGCCGACTTTACCAGGTTGAGAAGCCTTATTTCATTGTGGAAAATCAGGCCCGGTCCCCCTACAAGAAGCGGGCCTGATGAAATTTTGGCACCCGCGGAGATCAGAACTCCTGACGTGTCGGGCGGAGAACTATCTCATTGATATCAACATCCGCAGGTTGTTCAATAGCAAAAGCGATGGCCCGCGCAACAGAGGCGGCAGGTATAGCCTGTTTATAAAATTCCAGAACATTTTCTGCTGCCGTACCTGATGTCGAGTATTTAAGATCGCTCTCGACGGCGCCAGGTTCAATTGAGGTCACGCGGACTTTATCCCCCACTTCTTGCCGTAACCCTTCAGAAATGGCTCTCACGGCGAATTTGGTGCCCGAATAGACCGTACCGCCAGGCGCAAAAACTTTTATGCCCGCCACCGAACTGAGGTTAATAATATGACCGCTTTCCTGTGCCAGAAAACGTGGCAACGCGGCAGCAATACCATAAAGCGTTCCTTTCAAATTAACATCAATCATCGCGTCCCATTCGTCAGTATTGACCTCTGACATGGGGCGGATTGGCATCAAACCGGCATTGTTTATCAGCACGTCAAGTCTGCCAAAATCACTAATTACGGATGAAACTACTGATTCAACCTGCTGCTTATCAGTCACATCAAGCGTGTACCCTCGGGCATCGCCGCCGCTGCGGATGATGTCCTGCAAAACGTCGTCTGTTTTCGCTTGTCTGCGGGCTGCAATCGCCACTTTGGCACCACGACTGGCGAGCAGTCGGGCAACTTCAGCCCCTATTCCGGTATTACCGCCGGTGATCAATACAACTTTATTTTCAATTCCGTTATTCATGGTATGTCCTCTTAGATAATTAACGCTGCGCGTGGTGCACCGGATAATCCGTAAAACCTTCTTCGCCTCCGCCATACAGGGTGGCGGCGTTAAGTTGGTTAAATGCCCAGCCATTGGCGATGCGTTCGGGCAGATCAGGATTGGCGATAAATGGACGACCAAACGCGATGAGATCCGCCAGCTTTTCCTCAATCATTCGGGCACCGCGCTCTGCTGTGTAGCGACCGGCGTAGATGATGCGACCACTAAATACCGCGCGGATCTCACGACGGAAGGTTTCCGGTAAGTCGGGGGCATTTTCCCAGTCGGCCTCCGCTATAGAGACATAGGCGACACCCGCCTTTTCCAGGATTTTTACCGCTTCGATATAGGTTTTATGCGGATCTTTCTCCACCAGACCGATATAGACGCGATCCTCATCGGTGCTGGTAAATAAAGGCGTAAAGCGAACACCCAGACGATCTGCCCCGACCGCCTTACTGATAGCCTGAACAATTTCATTCAGAAAGCGCAGTCGATTTTCAATAGAACCGCCGTATTCATCTTTACGCTGGTTTGCATGCTCCGAAATGAACTGATTGACCAGATAACCATTCGCCGCATGTATCTCAACGCCATCAAACCCTGCACGGATGGCATTTTTTGCCGCCTGAGCATACATATTCACGAGTTCTTTAATCTCATCACGCGTCAGTTCACGCGGGATTGAAGGTGTCACCAGCGTGCCTTTACCTGGCGCAGTCTCAATAAACGCCTTTGCTTGTTCAGCCTGGAGCGCTGAAGGCGCAACCGGGGCATGTTCACCGGGTTGAAGTGCAGAATGAGAGACGCGCCCCACATGCCAGAGTTGAGCAAAAATAATCCCTCCATCGGCATGGACCGCGCGGGTGACTTTTTTCCAACCCTCAACGTGTTGCTCGGTATAAATTCCCGGTGTCCAGGCATAACCTTGCCCACGGGGTTCAATCTGCGTGCCTTCAGTGACCATGAAACCTGCACCCGCGCGTTGACGGTAGTATTCGGCCATCAGATCGGTGGCTACATTACCCGGCTGTGCACTTCTTTGGCGTGTAAGTGGGGGAAATACGATGCGATTTTTCAGGGTGTACGGTCCGAGCGTGGCTGAATCGAACAAGGCTTTATTATTCATAAGGATTTTCCATACGTGATCACGATGAGCGGTGGCAGACGAGCGTCCTGCCACCTTCACTCCATCAACGGCATGCTTAGCGGATAAATCAGCTGCGCCGTCCTTACTGTCGAGAGCACTTAAATTAGACCAGTCGTCTAACGACTGGGTAAGTTAAAAAGTGCCTGACGCAGAAACGCTTACTGAGATAAGCTCTTTGCTGCCTGTTCAATGACAGCCGCAATTTTTTCCGGTTGTGATGCGTAAATGGCATGGTTGCCTTTCAGTTCAGTCACGGTGCTGCGCGCGCGTTTGGCCATAAAGCGCTCCAGTTCTGGATTGATAGCACGATCCTGAGTGGCTACAACCGCCCAGCTTGGCTTCGTTTTCCAAGCAGGCGCGCCAGCTGGCGCAGCGAACGCTGCGACTGCAGGCATCACCTGTGAACGCGCCAGCAAGTCTGTCTCTTTCACCGGCAGATCTGCCGCAAAGTCAGCGTGGAAATTTTCCGGCTTGATATAAAGGAAGTGATCAGGTGTTTCCGTAATCGACTTGGCGGCAGACGGATATTTTTTCGCCAGGCTCAGTAAAGAGTCACCTTCCTCTGGTTGAAACGCTGCGATGTAAACCAGGCCCGCAACTGAAGGATCATTTCCTGCATCACTGATAATCATGCCGCCGTAACTATGACCGACCAGCAGGGATTTGCCCTGTTGTAACGCCAGCACACGTCGCGTGGCTGCGGCATCATCCGCCAGCGATGTTTGCGGCTCCTGAACAATCGACACTTTATAGCCCGCTTTATCCAGAATACGCGCCACTGGGTTCCAACCTGAGCCATCAACAAACGCCCCGTGTACCAGAACAATGTTTTTTACTGGCTCAGCCAGTGATGATTGTGCATAGACTGACATCACCAGGCTTAATGCCGCAGCAGTAATTGATTTTTTAAACATGATTAATTTCCTTAATTTTTGATTAAATTACTAATTATGCATTGAGTTGGGTAATCAGCTCTGCCGCCGTCGCTGCTGAGGACGTTGGGTTTTGTCCGGTAATCAGCAGACCATCGCTGACCACATACGAACTCCAGTCCGCACCCTTGGAATAAATTCCGCCTTTGGCAATCAGTTCATCTTCCACCAGGAAAGGCACTATCTGCGTCAGACCTACCGCTTCCTCTTCGCTATTGGTAAAACCGGTGACCTTACGGCCTTCAACCAGAGGTTTTCCTGCGGGTGTTTTCACATGCCGCAGCACGCCAGGCGCATGACAAACGAGAGCGACATGCTTGTTGGCCGCGAGGAATGCTTCGATAAGTGCAATGGAGTTTTTGTCTTCGGCAAGATCCCACAGCGGGCCGTGGCCACCCGGATAAAAGACGGCGTCATAGTCAGCTTGTGAAACGGTATCGAGACGAACCGTCGCTGCGAGTTGCGCAGTAGCTTCAGCGTCGGCCTCAAAGCGGTGAGTCTGCTCTGTCTGAAAATCCGGTTCATTACTTTTTGGGTCTAAAGGCGGGTTACCGCCCTTCGGTGAGGCTAACGTAATCTCAGCGCCGGCCTCTTTAAATGCGTAGTAAGGGGCGGCTAGCTCTTCCAGCCAAAAGCCGGTTTTACGGCCAGTGTCGCCCAGTGTGTCGTGTGAGGTTAAAACCATAAGAATCTTCATTATTTATCTCCTGCGTCATAGAGTAGAAAGTATTGATTAGACCGGTCGTCTATAAACTACGTAAACATTAAGGCGCTTATCGGCTTGGTCTGTCGAGCCTTCGTTGCCATGGATGTAAACTAACAACAATTAGACCGGTCGTCTATAGGTAATAGTAAAATAATTCATTGTGCCTTTATGAGTCACCTGCTGATAACAGCGCTAAGCATGAGCAGAAAGAGTTAAGGTGATCACGCTCTTTATCCGCGGCTTATCTTCACCGGTGAACAAGGCTTTCAATCCACCTTTTTCGCCCAAACAGCCTGCGCATTGGTGAATTCACGCAGCCCAAAGTGTGAAAGTTCGCGGCCATAACCACTCTTTTTCACGCCACCAACCGGGATACGGGCGTTAGTGGCGGAAAATCCGTTGATAAATACACCACCTGTTTCTAAGCGTCGCGCGATTCGCTGAGCACGGGAAATATCGCTGGTCCAGAGATTACCGCCTAAGCCGTAATCGCTGGTATTCGCCAGCTCAATGGCGTGTTCAACGTCATCCGCAATAGAAATCGCAGCAACTGGACCAAACGTCTCCTCATCAAATGCGGCCATTCCTGGGACGACTTCGCCTAATACGGTAGGCTCATAAAAATTGCCGCTTCCCGCAATTTTTGTACCGCCCAAAAGGAGTGTCGCGCCTGCTGCCAGCGTTCGTTCCACTTGATTATGCAACTCATCCCGCAAATCTTTTCGCGCCATTGGGCCTACTCTGTTCTGCAGATCCAGCGGATCGCCGACTTTCAACTCACGAACGGCAGCAATGAATTTTTGGGTGAATTCCTCTGCGATAGGTTTTTCCAGAATAAATCGTTTCGCGGCTAAGCACACCTGACCCGCATTTTGGAACCGCGCTTCCACACCTGCTTTAACCGCCAAATCAATATTGGCATCAGCAAGCACGATAAAAGCATCTGAGCCCCCGAGTTCAAGCAAGCTTTTTTTCAGCGCTTTGCCCGCAATGGCCGCAACGGCGGAACCCGCCCGCATACTTCCGGTCAGCGTCACCGCGGCAACGCGCTCATCCTCAATCACTTTTGCAACGGTTTCGTTATCCGCAATGAGATTGGTGAATAAGCCTTTAGGAAAACCTGCATGTTCATAGGCATCCTGCAAAGCATACGCAGAGCCCATCACATTTGGCGCATGCTTCAGGATAAAGCCGTTACCCGACAGCATAATCGGCCCTGAGGCTCGAATGACCTGCCATAACGGGAAGTTCCATGGCATGACGGCCAAAATGGCGCCAATCGGCAGATAAGAAACATATACCGCATCATCGTTTTCAACACTGACAGGGGCATCGGCGAGAATGGCAGGACCATTGTCGGCAATCCAATCAATGGTGGCCGCACATTTCTCAACTTCTGCGCGGGAGGCTGACAGGGTTTTCCCCATTTCCGCGGTAATAATTCCCGCCAAACTTTCTGAACGCTCACGCAATATAGCCGATAAACGGCGATAGGCTTCTACGCGCTCTGTCATCGGCGTCGCACGCCATAAACGAAAAGCCGCGCTATTGTCTGCCAGCATATGTTCGACTTCATCACCCGTCTGGAAGGGATAGGTTGCAATTAACGCGTCGGTCGCAGGATTTCGCGAAGTCGCGACGTTGAGAGAGGGTGTATTCAGCGTATTAGGTTGAGATGACATTGTGATGGCCTCCAGGTGGATTAAGAGAAGCACGTTGTGTGCTGCTGGTAAATCCAGTGTAAGCAGACCCCATCATCTCAGGAAGGCGTCTTGTTATCCTATGACTGTGAGTCACACGCAACATGTCGGGGGATGTAGGTCACCAGTGAGAGATCGGGTCTTCCCTCTGGCGTAAGCGCGACATAGGTAAATTCAATATGTCCCGAAATGGGGTGCAAAAGTCGCTTGCTTCCCTCGCCCATCCCTTTCACCTCGGTATCCTGCCACCACGTCTTAAATTCAGGACTCTTTTGGGCGAGTTCGTCAATGATAAGGTCGAAAGGCCTTTTGTCCTGAGCATGCGCGCGTGACGCGCGAAAAACAGAGATCATTCCTCGCGCCATCTGCTCCCAATCGAGGATTTGCGTGCGGTAAGGCCGATAAAGAAACAGGAGTCGCAACGTATTACGTTCATGTGGTTGCAGCGAACCATAATCGATAAACAAATCAGCGATAGCACTATTCCAGGCAAGAATATCCAGCCGGGCATTCCTCACGTACGCCGGAATGGGATCGATTGCTCGCACTAAACTTTCCAGACCGTCACTCACCCCATCCTCAATCGTGCGTGGCGTCGGTTCTTCGCGCGGTGAAAGCGCAAAAAGATGGGATGACTCAATTCGGTCAAGCCGGAGAACTTTCGCGATACGCTGTAAAGCATCAGCCGAGGGTTTGATCTCCCTTCCTTGCTCCAGCCACGTATACCAACTGACGCTGACACCGGCCAGCACGGCGACTTCCTCACGGCGTAAACCCGGCGTACGGCGTGCACCCTTTTGCATGCCGAAGTCCTGAGGATCCAATCTCGCACGTCGGCTGACCAGGAAAGCACCCAGTTCCCGACGTTGCTCTGGAGAAGTCTTTTTTACCATTTGGCGTTCAATCTTATCGGTTGTACATCCGTTTTTAATACACGCGATCTCAATCACATGAAAGCTTTTTGAACAGGCTGGGCAATGAATAGGGTCAGCGATTATCGAAAAAAAGCCAATGCTACACCTGGGTGATCATCTCTGTGGATGCAACAGAGTTGATCACCCAGTGCGGACGGCTCACGTCATCATGAAATTCCTTCATGTTCGATGAAATTAAATCACTTTTTTTCAACCGGTGACTCAGGCATAAAAGATGTATTGTTAATAACTTAAGATAATATGAAGCCTGCTGATCAAGCGTTCCAGAGCGACATTGGAAAATTTTGCAATCGAGCATTTCACAAGGCTTTATATTCGTAACCGGGAAGCAAAACTAAAATGAATAACGCGTTTACTTTTACTGTTAAGAGCCTTCGCTTCGACGAAAATTATAATCCTTCTGGAAATACTCGCATCACCACCAACTTTGCGAATTTGGCCAGAGGCGAGAAACGTCAGGAGAATCTGCGCAACGCGCTTGTGATGATTGATAACCGCTTCAATTCACTGGCGAATTGGGACAACCCTAAAAGCGATCGTTACGCTGTTGAGCTGGAAATTATTTCTGCCGAGCTGAATCTTAGTGCCGAAGGCAACGCCACCACCTTCCCGGTGATTGAAATATTGAAGACCAATATCGTTGATAAAAAAACCAACGAGCGCATTGAAGGGATTGTGGGTAATAACTTCTCCTCTTATGTCCGTGATTATGACTTCAGCGTACTGCTGTCTGAACACAACAAGAATCACCCCGAATTCCGCACGCCAGATAACTTTGGCGATCTGCATGGGAATATATTCAAGCACTTTGTTAACTCTGATGCTTACAAAAAGAACTTCACTAAAGCACCGGTTATTTGTTTGAGTGTGTCAAGTAAGAACACCTATTACCGCACCGGTAATGAGCACCCGGTGTTAGGTATTGAATACCAACAGGATGAACTCTCCCTGACTGATGAATACTTCGGCAAAATGGGTTTGCGGGCGCGCTATTTCATGCCGGCAAACAGTGTTGCGCCATTGGCATTTTATTTCCATGGCGATTTGCTGAGTGATTACACCAACCTTGAGCTGATTAGCACCATCAGCACCATGGAAACTTTCCAGAAGATTTACCGCCCTGAGATTTACAATGCGAATTCTGCTGCCGGTAAACTGTATCAGCCAAGCCTGAACCATCTGGACTACTCATTAACCCAAATTGTTTATGATCGCGAAGAACGTAGCCATCTGGCTGTTGAACAAGGGAAGTTCACGGAAGAGTGCTTCATCAAGCCTTACCAAACTGTTCTTGAGCAATGGTTTGCTAATTCCGTTCTTTGATTACCCATAAAAATATAAGGTCACCTGCTATGAAAAAATTATTACCGACTTCCACTGCTGGTAGTTTACCGAAACCGTCCTGGCTTGCTCAGCCTGAGGTACTTTGGTCACCGTGGAAATTGCAAGAACAGGAATTAAGCGACGGCAAACACGATGCGCTGCGTTTGTGCCTGGACGATCAACAGCAGGCAGGAATTGATATCGTTAGTGATGGCGAGCAAACGCGCCAGCACTTTGTTACCACCTTTATTGAACACCTCAATGGCGTGGATTTTGAGAAGCGCGAGATCGTTAAAATTCGCGATCGTTATGATGCAAGTGTACCGACCGTCGTTGGTCCTGTGAGTCGTCAAAAATCTGTGTTTGTAGAAGATGCGAAGTTTTTGCGTCAACAAACTGATCGTCCAATTAAGTGGGCGCTGCCAGGTCCAATGACCATGATCGATACGCTTTATGACAACCACTATAAAAGCCGCGAAAAACTTGCCTGGGAGTTCGCTAAAATTCTCAATGAAGAAGCGAAAGAATTAGAGGCGGTGGGCGTCGATATTATCCAGTTTGATGAGCCTGCATTTAATGTCTTCTTCGACGAAGTGAATGATTGGGGTATCGCGACCTTAGAAAGAGCCATTGAAGGGCTGAAATGCGAAACTGCTGTGCATATTTGCTATGGCTATGGCATCAAAGCCAATACCGACTGGAAAAAGACGCTGGGCACCGAGTGGCGTCAATATGAAGAGATTTTCCCTAAACTGCAGAAGTCGAATATCGATATCATCTCACTGGAGTGTCAAAACTCGCATGTGCCGATGGAATTGATGGAACTGATTCGTGGCAAAAAAGTGATGGTTGGCGCCATTGACGTGGCAAGCAATACCATTGAAACCCCAGAAGAAGTTGCCGCAACGCTGCGTAAAGCACTGCAGTTTGTCGATGCCGACAAGCTCTATCCGTGCACCAACTGCGGCATGATTCCGCTGCCTCGTGGCGTGGCAAGGGGCAAGTTAGATGCGTTGAGCGCAGGCGCAGAAATTGTTCGCAAAGAGCTGATGAATAAATAACTCCAGCAAACAGTAGCGCTAATTAAAACTCAGTCCGGAATGGTTGCCAAACACTAACCGGACTGAGCAGCTGAATTAGGGTTGGGTAATCTGCCCACCCGATTTTCTGAAATCAATCACCATCGTATTCCCATCCTGAAAGGCGTCAAAATCCGTTCCCTGCGAGAAATACTGACGCGGTTTCATCACTCTCATTTCGTCCGTTGCTTTCACCGCTTTTAACCTCAAGCCTGCATGTTTGATAAGAGCCAGCCAAATCCACGGCTCAGACTCACCCAGCATTTTCATCCGGATATGATCAATGATGGGGAAATTACGAATATTGATTTGTACTTCCGGGGCATCATTTAACTGCCCAATAAAAGCGAGGGAATCGATCGATTGTGCAGTGGGAGCTGACAGCGTGATTTTAATCTGATTCATCACCTGCATTTGATAACGTTGATCGTTCACCACCGTATTGAAACTTATCAACATCACCACCAGATGGTAAAACAGCAAAATTACGCTGGCGCCCGCTAGCCAGTTTCTCATTGCAGGTAGAGATTGCACCGATACGTAGAAACAGAACAGGAAAGCAATGCTGCATGCGCCGAGCATGCGTGGAGCAATTAACGGTGTAGCTAATGCCAAAGAAAGTCCGGGAATTGCCGCGATGACAACGACTCCCGCAGTGAACATCAATATCCCCGCACTTAGCGTCAATTTCCGCTGCTGTTTAAGGTTTCGAGCCATCAAAATAAGGCCGGAAAACAACATAAGTAGAGGCAGCAAGACAAATATCATCATGCCACGCGGATAGGCGCTGAGAATAAGGTGACTGAACACTTTAATCGTATCGATGAACACTAACAGTGAATCTGCGTCCGGTGATAACAGCTGACTGTGTTTCATGCTGTACCAATCGATCTTCACCGGCAATAAATAATTCATCGCGAATTTATAAACCAGAATAGCAATACCCAACGCAATGAGTTTCCCGAATAGCCACTTCCAGCTGAATTGATCGTGATTGAGCCGGGAGACGAGAAGCAAGGCTACGCAGGCAATATAGACATTAAGTCCTGGCTGATAGAGCGTCTGAATGAGCAATAACACCAAGGCAGTGTAAATGACCGCCTGAAACAGGTTAACTCGGTTGACCAGGCTTGCCAGCATGGCGCCAGCGAATGACAAAAGTATGGTTAGACTGTCATAGGTATAGAGCATGCCCTGCGTCAGAAAGGGATTAAGGACAACAAAAAGTGGCGGTACAAATGACCAGAAACCCGTAAGCGGAATTCTCAATTTTTCTGTGTAAAACACACTAGCAATACTTAACGCCAGCAATCCAAGAAGTAAATTAAGCGGAGAAACATCGCTGACCGTATTACCAAATGAGATGAGGGACTGTAATAACCAGGTGCCCGGCCTGCCGTTACTTAGCCACGTCGAACTCGCCCCATCCAGTACTCTGTAAAGATCATCCCGATAATAAATTTTGTTGGTCCACACAGGAAGCGTGGCCAGCATTGCCACCATCATGGTCAAAGCGATACGCGGCATCCGGTTAACTGACGGAGGATCATTTACGGGCATCATGTTCTCACCAAATTCCCAGCGAAATAGCGCAGGCGGCTTTTCATCTCCGCATAGTTACAGCCTAGTGTAGGCGTTTTTTTTCGAAGGGAGGGCCAGGGATGATAAACATTATTGGCAGGCTCGGGGTTCGCAGATAACATGTCGTTTTACCTCTTTAACAGGCAACGTCGGCAATGGCTCTGATCCCTAAAAACTACACGCGGCTGGAAAGCGGCTATCGCGAGAAAGCATTAAAAATCTATCCGTGGGTATGCGGCCGCTGCTCGCGCGAATTTGTTTATTCCAACCTGCGCGAATTAACCGTCCATCATATTGATCACGACCACACCAATAATCCGGAAGATGGCAGTAACTGGGAGTTGTTGTGCCTGTATTGTCACGACCACGAACACTCGAAATACACCGAAGCTGATCAGTACGGCACAACGGTTGTGGCGGGAGAAGATGCGCAAAAAGATGTCGGTGAAGCGACCTACAATCCTTTTGCCGATTTGAAGTCTATGTTGAATAAAAAGAAATAAGGTTACGGTCAGAAATAGCGGTCACCATGCATGGCGACCGCTATGCCCTTACTTATTCGTCTTAGTGCTATTACTGAACTGTTCGGTGAGATAGTTGCTGGTGTTGTTCAACACGCTGACCATCTTATCCAGATTGGTAAACTGCTTTTTATAACGCGCGATGGTGTCATCGATACGTTTGCTGGCGGTATTGTACTGATCGGTCAACGTATTCAGTTTTTTACTGATGCCATCCGTTGCGCCCTGCAATACGCCTTTGCTGCTGAGGAATGCGGTGAACGTCGTGTTCAGCACCGTCGACACGCCGGTTTTCTTGCCATCACCGGTGAACATGTCACGAATCGCTTCCGGTTTTACCTGCAGGCTGGTGGTCAATTTGGCGGCATCCAGATTAAGCTTACCGCTGGTTGGATCGGTGGTAATGCCCGCCTGCGATAAGGTTTTGTAGACGTTCGAACCCGAACTGTTCGCCAGAATACTCTTCAATTGCACCTGGATGTTACGCAGCGTGCCGTCGCCAAGCAGCGCCCCATTCTTCCCATCCGGATCTTTACCCGCGTCCACCGGCGTGTATTTGGTCAAACTCGCCATCGTATCCTGCAGCGAGTTATAGGCATTCACCCAATCGGTAATGGCGGTTTTGGCTTTATTTGTATCGCTGCTGACCGTCAGCGTTTGGTTGCCGCTGGTTTCATCGTTGAGCTTCAGCGTGATGCCTTCCACCGCGTCGGCGATCACATTGCTGCTGCTCTCAATCGCCACATTATTCACGGTCAACCTGGCATTCTGCGCCTCGACGCTTTGCGCCATACCGCTGCTGGCAGCATCTGACGCATCAAAGCCGATAAAGTCCTGCAAGGTATCATCGCCGGTCACGCTCAGCGATTTCAGCGCATTGGCGGTGCCAGACGCAGATGAAGTCAGTGATAAACGGTATTCAGTGGCTGACACCTTGATCAGGCTGGCGGTAACGCCAACGTCGGATTTGTTGATGGTGTCACGCATGGCCGAAAGCGAAGTCTGATCTTTGGTCAGCGTGATGCTCTTCTCTTTACCTTCGGCGTTAACAAATTTTAAGGTTCTGGACGCCGCATCGCTACCCATCGCCGCTTTGATATCGGTTTTGGTCTCGCTGGTTAGCGTCTGCGATTGCGCCAGTTTCTGCACGCTGATGGTGTATTTTCCCGCCAGCGCATTGCCGTTGGAATCGGCGCTAAACGCGCTCGAGCTGGATGCTGTGGTAGTCGATGTATAAAGCGCGGCATCGTTTAATTTATTGTTTGCCGTCTGGAAGGTCTGAATCGCGGTTTTAAGCGTGCCGTAAGCGGACAACTTCGCGGTTGCGGCGGATTGTTGTTTGGAAATCGGTGCCAGCGATTGTTTCTCTGCCGCGGTCAGTTTGTCGAGAATGGTGCTTAAACCCAGCCCTGAACCCACGCCTAATGTTGAAATCCCAGTCATGTACGCAACTCCTGTTAAATTAACCTTACGGTACTATCGGCAGCCTTAACGCAAACTTTATGGAATCCTGATCATTTCTTTACGCTATCTTTACACTCATTAAAACGGCGTCATCGTCTCCTCTCGCAGCATCGGATTAATCGCGCTGGAAATATGATGCGTTTCACATTTACCTGTCGCTCTGCTTGTCGGAAAAGTTCAGCCGATTATGATCTTGCGAGATTGTTACTGCGTTCAGCGCAGGCAAAACCTGACACGCCGTCCTCCCGGTGGGTCAGGTTTTTTATTTTTCAGGGCAGACAAAAAATGAAAATCGCCAAAATCCTCAACAATAATGTCGCGGTGGTGCTGGGCGACAACGGCAAAGAACAAGTTGTGATGGGACGCGGTTTAGCGTTTCAGAAGCGCGTTGGCGACGAACTGGATGCGCAGCAGATCGAAAAAGTATTTGCGCTTCAAAGTGATGCCTTAACCGGCCGACTGAGCGAATTGTTGTCAGATATTCCGCTCGAGGTGATCACCACCAGCGAACTGATTATTGCCAATGCGCGCCAGCAGCTTAGCCAACCGCTGCATGAAAGTCTCTCTATCGCGCTGTGCGATCACTGCCATTTTGCGATCGAACGCCATCAGCAAGGCATCCCGATTCGTAACGTATTGAAGTGGGAGATCAAAACGCTTTATCCGAAAGAGTTTTCACTCGGTGTTGAAGCGCTTGAACTGATTAACAAGCGGCTGGGCGTCGAGCTACCGGAGGATGAGGCTGGATTTATCGCCCTGCATCTGGTGAACGCGCAGCTCGGCAGTGACTTCACGGATGTTTCGCACATTACGCAATTTATGCAGGAAATCTTGCATATCGTGAAGTATCGCCTGCAACTGGATTACCGCACCGACAGCTTGAGCTACAACCGTTTTGTTAACCATCTGAAGTTCTTTGCGCAGCGCATGTTGGGCAAACGTGGCGTGTGGAGCGAGGATGAATCTCTGCATGATGTGGTGCGCGACAAGTATCCGCTGGCCTATCAATGTGCGGTGAAAATCGACCAGCTTATTCAACAAAAATATCTGTATGAACTCTCCAGTGAGGAGCGCATGTTTCTCACTATTCATATCGAGCGGGTACGTAAAGAGACGCTGGCATTGCAGGATGACGCGGATGAGGCATAACGCTACGGTTTATGCGGCGTTGCGCAATAAATTGCGCCGCCACGGTTTTTGCGGCGCAGGATTGATTGGATGGTTACTTCAATGCTTCACCGTGACTGCGAATCACGTCCTGATACCAGAAGAAACTCTTTTTGCGTGAGCGCGTTAGCGTACCGTTGCCCGCATCATCGCGATCAACATAGATAAAGCCGTAACGCTTGGAGAACTCGGCCTTTGACGCGCTAACCAAATCGATCGGTCCCCAACAGGTATAACCCATCACGTCCACGCCATCTTCAATCGCTTCACGCACTTGTACCAGATGATCATTAAGATACTGGATGCGGTAATCATCGTTAATGCGCCCGTCAGCTTCCACCACATCTTTGGCGCCGAGCCCATTTTCCACGATAAACAGCGGCTTTTGATAGCGGT
>Ga0105244_10001176_pt1 | contig 21659 bp, 35 predicted proteins | sample KBSM44metaG_FD_80423 | JGI IMG/M metagenome (GOLD analysis project Ga0105244, IMG submission 80423) | Miscanthus rhizosphere microbial communities from Kellogg Biological Station, Michigan, USA - KBS M4-4 metaG | ecosystem: Host-associated > Plants > Roots > Rhizosphere > Soil | place... | reverse complement strand
CGCTCTTGCGGCGTGGCGGCCTGCAACGCTTCCACGGCGCGCCGGTTTGCGAGGTCGGCGGCTTGGACCGCCTGCAAAACGCGTTTGAGTTCGTCACTGTCGATCATCGGCATGGCGGGTTTTCCGATCTATTCACGCTCAGGTTGGGGGGCATCTACAAGCGGCCACTCGGAGCGATGTGTGGGTTTGAGGGTATCCAGGTCGAAGCCAACACCATGCAGCATCAAAGCAACGCCAGAATGTTTGGTGTAGCCCTTGGCCAGCGGTGCAGGATCGGCCTCGTAAGCACCATCAATAATCATGGCTTCGGACAGTTCCTGCGGAAGCGCTTCCGCGTGCAGACCGGGCAGCACAACCGGCAAACGACGGTTGGTCCCGGCCTCGATCAGCTCACCGATGAACTGGTGTAGTTGTCCAAGATTCATTGTCTTTTCCTGTTCGATCTAGAGGACAGAAAGTGCCCCGTTCTACTGCCGATGCCCAGCACGACGGCTAGGCTTGGGCGTTCCTCGGCGGCGTTTTCCTACACCGATTCATTTTTTCGCGGTGGCGAGCGGAGCGCACGTAAAACCGCCTGTTCCAGGGCCTCTTTGCCAGCGTGGTCATATTGCCGGGAGTATCAGGCGTAGAGCTTGCGTAACGGCAACAACATAGCCTCAATTTCGTTGACCTTCTTGGCGTCCGATTCCAGCTTGATACGGCGCTGATCGGCTTCGAACGCCTCATCACGGGCCCGCCAGTCGATGCAGGCGAGCTGATCATTCCACCGCTCTACGAAAGTCACCACACCCAAGCCCCGCGCCTGGCTGTCGGAAAACTGCGCACCGCGGTACACCCCGCCGATGACATTGCCTTTCAGCGACTTGCTGGCAAACACATAACTGTCAGCAAGTCGACCGTCAATGATGCGAAAAATCTCCGCACCTGACTTGTCACCCTTCAGGAGGCGACGACCGGGGTAGACAAAATCGAAGGGCAAAAACTCTGGTACTTCCGCTTGCGTGGTCATCGTGTTTTCCTACGGCCAGTCATAGGGTGTCATAGGCTCTTCGTTGCCCATATCAATCGCGTTGCAACGTCGCATAAGCACGTTTGAAAGGTACTCAGCGTCATTCAACGCATCTACGGGGTCACGGGGCATTGCACTGTTGAGAGCATCCCGCAGCCATGGACTGGTGCTTGAGTCCGCCAGAACCTCTTGAAGCTCATGCTTGATCGCTTCTGGCGTCAAATTGCCAAACTCGCTGACACCCTCCCAATAGGCTTGCTCCCAAAGGCGCTTTGGGTACCCCCCCATGAAATCATGGTGAAACGGAGCTTCCTCCCGCATTCCGATCCGGTCTTGATTTGCATCGTTGCGGCCTTGTCGGTTTCCTTCTGCTTCGCAGAACGTAATCAGCTCAACCAGTTCAAGACCTGTAAATGCCGACTGGTGGCGACCACTCCAAGGCATTTGGCCGCAATGGTTGAACGAAATCTTTGGCGCAGATTCGGCGGGATTGTCGCTTTGCACAATGAGGGTCATATCGTTTTCCTCAATCACTTGGCCTCGCAGAGCGAGCCCGCTTCCTTGATGTCGTAAAGGTCAAAGTCGCCATCATTGGCGATGCCCAGCGACTTGCAGGCCGCGGCAACATCAGAGCCCGTCACCCGGTCGGGGATCACTTGCCGTTCGCGGCACCAGTCCGCAATGTCGTGAAGTTGTTTGCTTGTCAAACGGGTCATGGCGAATTCCTCGAACTCAGGACTGAAAAGCTGACCTGTAGTTGGCCAGTGCCTGTTCCCCATCTCTTCCAGGCGCGAACCTGATAGTCCTGATGGGTGATATCGGGGTTGGGGTAACGCGGGACGATCTTCTCCAGCACATCTATAAGTGGAGCTGCACTTGGTGCGTCCTACGATTCGGCTCCTGTAGCACCTGGCATCTGCGATGCTTTAAGTACCCATGCCGCCAACTGCGCGCCTTCTCGTTGAGAGTGCTCAAGGCAACGAGACCATTCCTGCAGGTTGCTGGGCCCGGTAGCCTTTAGCTGTTCACGGGCCTGCGCGTAGCTTTGAAGAGCGGCGATACCTTCAGTGCCTAGTGTCAGCGTCAGTGATGTGCCCTCGCTGGGAGTGATGGTGTCCTCCAGCTCAATCTCTGTTCCAGGTGTCGGAGCATTACCGTCCACAATCACAAATCGGCCGCTGCCGGTTTCAGCGTCGTAGTCCATGAGCATGCTGTCTTGGTCCCACATCTGAAGCGAGTGCGACAAAATATCGTACGCTGGATAGCCTCCCCCGCAATATTTGAGCTGAAACCATCCTCGACCGGCGCCTGCGCCAGGCACATATCGACCTGGCAAATTGCCGTCGTCGTTGTTGGTCTTGGTCATGACCATGGTGAATATTTTGGGCATAATATTTTCTCTCAAACCACAGGCGCGAAAACCGCCCTGTTTCTACAGACTTGGCCCAGCGCATGGCTGGGCTTGGACGGTGCTGTTCTCCTTGAACCGGTGAAGTGGCCCAGCGAACCGAGCCAGAATGTTGTTAGAACAATTCGCCTTGACGATCGGCATACGAACACCAGCGGGCGAAGCTCTCATTCCCACACCAGTTCTTGATATTTTCGATGAAGCCTTCCTTGCGCGCTGTCCGGATCAGCTCGGCAATCACCTCTTCCGAATCGCCCATTTCAAAGCAAGTGTCAAACTGTCGCTCGCCCAACCCTTCGTAACCACGATCCCATAACTCGTAGGTAGTGATTTCGCTTACTACGCCGTACTTGAATGCCAAGACAACAAACTCAACACGGGACTTGAAAACATGGAGCTTGGTGGTCAGTTGGTGCAAGGTTCGGTAAACAGCCTTCGGGGGGGCAAGTGACATTTCCAGTTCCTCAGTGATTCGCTTCAATGAGAACTATTCTACACATTACTATGGAATTAACAAGCAAATTCAATACATAACTGTATAATTCCTCCGCGCCGTGGACGAATGCGTGCTTCTCTTGGATACCCTTCAACCGGTCGTAAAACTGGCTTGGTGTAACACCATGCTTATCGGTCGCTCCTTGGCGCTTAACCCTCCAACAAAGTGATCGCGCAATGCAGCGATCACCTTCGCGCCGTTGGTCTTGATGTCGCTCAACAACGGCTAATAAGCTCACGACTGTCTCAATGTCGCCGGTAACTGCAGGCACCTTTGCCGCGAGCGAGCACCTGCCGCTGTGGGATGAATCGTGTTTGATACCGGCCTGCCGATGAAGTCTGCTGAAGGACTGCTGCAGCGCGTCACAAGCTCGGTACACCTCTGGCCCGATGTCCACCTGGCGGTGTTTGAAGGTTGGTCAAAGGCTTGCCGCTTATGCGTCATAACCAGATTCGAACCTGGAGAAACCCTCGGTACGCGTCTGCCCCGGAAAGGCTTCAGCGGTGCCGGTGATGCCCCTCAAACCGACCATCGAGCACGGCCAGACCTTTGGTATTGGTCAGATAGATATTTCGTGGCAACCCTTCGTGCTGTCTGCCCCACTAGTACACCTTGGGCTTGATGACGCCGCTGGGTTGAACACCTCTGCGACTTCAAGCAAATCCAGCTCGGTGACGCTAATACCTGTGGTATGGGTGGGCCACAACACAGCCACATCTCGCTCCGGTATACGGCCAGTGACGGATGCAACGCGAATCAAGTGTTGGAGTTATCCCAGGCGATGATTTGGTGTCGTAGGAACCGTTGCCATACGCAACGTCTCTCCACCCTATCGGTTGGTCATCGAAGGTACACACATGCCGTTACGTGTTGTCACAAAAGCTTCATATCTAGGATCTATTGAGAATCTCGGGATAGCCGATAACCGACAAATCCCTCATGTAGCTCCCTGCTATGAATCTTCGAAGCCTCAAAATTGCCTACCGCAGCCTCGCCTGCTTTGGCGTCCTGATCGTGCTCACACTTAGCGTTGGCCTGTTCGGATTGAATCAATTGTCACACATTCGTGCGCAGGGACTAGCGCTTGAGAACGACAGCATTCCGAGTATTGTCGAGGCTGACAACCTGGCCTTGCAAATGGCCCGTACGCGCATAGAGGCACTGCGGATGGTTGCAATGCCGGACGCTGCCAGTCGCGCCGCCATTCTGACCAAGCTGGACGGGATATCCGGTCTGGTAAACGGTAGTTTCAAACGCTATGAGCCGCTTGTGAGCAGTGATGAAGAGCGTAGGCAACTGGAAGCCTTGCAACAGCATTACGCGGCCTATCTCAGCCTGCTTGGCAAGCTTACAAACCTGATGTCCATGGGACAGCTCGATCAGGCTCGTCTTGTCATCAGTGACGAAATGGCGCCTGTCGGTGCAAAAATGAACGAGGGCACGGAGGCACTGCGAAAGATAAATGAGACCGCAATCAAAAACGCTGCAATAGCGTCCGATTCGACTTACTCGCAGTCACAACTGGTAACCGGCATTGCGATCACGCTGGCGGTGGCTCTTACCCTGCTCTTGGCATGGCGGCTTACCGCAAGCCTGGCACAGCCAATCACTCAGGCGGTTCAGGTCGCCAGAACCATCGCAGATGGGGACCTTACACAAGTACTCGATGTACGCGGTACCGACGAAGCGGCTCAGCTCCTCCAGGCTATGCAGGCAATGCAAAACAATCTGCGTGAGACGCTTACACACATGGGTCATTCGTCAACTCAGCTCGCAGCATCGGCTGAGGAAATGTCCGCAGTCATGCATGAGAGTGCATTAGGACTGCAGCAGCAGAACACCGAGATTGAGATGGCCGCGACCGCTGTTACTGAAATGAGCCAAGCGGTAGAGGAAGTCGCTAGCAATGCGACGTCGACCTCCACAGAGTCCAGAAAAGCTGCCGAAACAGCCCGAGAAGGGCAGACTCAGTTGGGCGCAACATTAGGGGCCATCGAAACCCTGACCGAGAACGTTTTGGACGCCCGAGAGCGAGCGCAGTTCTTGGCCGATAAAACCCTCAACATAAGCCAGGTGCTGGACGTCATACGATCGGTGGCGGATCAGACCAATCTGCTTGCACTCAACGCCGCGATCGAAGCAGCCCGCGCGGGTGAGGCAGGGCGGGGATTTGCAGTAGTCGCTGATGAGGTACGCGCGTTGGCACACCGAACGAGTGAGTCCACTCGCGAAATCGAGTCGTTGATTGGTAGCATTCAAGACGGTACCGCACGCACTGTCGATGCACTTGAGTCCAGCGCAGAGCAGGCACGTCTTACGCGAACTCAGGCTCAGTCCGCCAACTCGGCCTTGGCAACAATCGCGCAGTCAGTCTCCGGTATCGATGATTTGAACATGGTGATCGCCAGCGCGGCCGAAGAACAGGCACAGGTCGCACGTGAGGTAGATAGGAACATTGTAAGAATCCGCGATCTTTCAGTACAGACGGCCACAGGCTCCGAGCAAACCCGAATTGCCAGCCAGGAACTGTCCCAGCTCGCTGCCGGATTGAACACGCAGGTTCGCCGTTTTCGCGTTTAACCAACGATCCCTTCACAAGCCTTTTCAGGTCGGGTTCACCCCCGATTCTGTTGAGGCAACCCTCCAATTCGCGTGCGCCTCAAACCAAACTCGCGCCACACTGATCAATGAGCTCTGGCTATCCAGAGCTGATCAACCCGCGTGGTATAGCTCTGGCTCATCAAATCGCACCTCATGGCCCATTCGGGTGTGCTCAGCACTGTCGCTGTGCCTAATGTAATTCGTCCCCATCGACTGTTGATCGAGTCCATGACCAACATTAGCTGATCGGATGTTTGCGGCTGGGTCACGGCAAAAAGATCGCTCGTGTATTCACCAGGCTGACGCAGATCGAGCAGCATCACTCCAGCTTTGCTGTAGCGGTACCCTGGACGAAATATGTGATCCACCGCTTGGGTAGCAGCATTGGTCATCAGCCGGGTATCAATCGTAGGGTAGGGCAGCTCGATCACAACGCCGTTGGCATACTTCGCTTCGTCTGGATTGAACATCGTACGCACACTCACACGCATCTTCTTGCGCACTGAGCCTGGAGCTCGCAGCTTCTCTGCTGCCCGTGCTGTGCAGGTCGCAACCACCTCCTTGATCGGCCCTACCTCTCTCATGCGCTTGCTAAGCATCCTACTGCAGCAGATCCCATGTTTAGGGGGATAAGCCCATCCAGCTCCGGTCACGACACCCCAGCGAGTTCGCGTGTGGCTCCGCTCTCTAGGATAAAGCGTGGCGAGTAGAGCTCGTTTTCATGGTGCAGGCTGACCTCTTGGTCACTATGGTGCAGCCGTTTGCACACTGGCTCATCGTTCAGGGCGGCAATCACGAATTCACCACCTTGCGGCTCGCGGCCGCTATCGACAATCACCAGGTCGCCGTCATAGATCCCGGCGCCCGTCATGCTTTCGCCTTCGATCTTCACCAGGTACATGTGGGTTGCCCGTATATCGAACAGCTAGCTCAAGGGAGCTTGTAATCGCCCTATTCATTTTGAAATCGATAGGAATTGAGGCCGAGTACCTTTGCGCATGAGACCTAGGCCAGCCGTCAGTCAGATATTCGTATAGCAAAAACTATACGTATAGACACGGGCTATACACGTGATATGCTCAGTTTTCTTTCAAAGCGAGGTGACCAAGCCATGACCGTCCAAGACGTAAACAAACTTTTGTTTCGGGTTCGAAACGCCTACTCCTGCTCCGTGCCTGTGGAGAGTCGTGATCCCCAAACAACCTGACCCCCCCTGGAGGCTGATGCCAAAAAGCTCTTCACGCGCCGAGCGCGAACCGAGGCAACTCATGAATACCAGTACAGATCGCAGCACGACTGCGAAGCAACAGCTGAATATCCGAGTGGATCTTCAAACACGCGACCTGATCGATGCGGCCGTAGACGTATTGAAGGTGGACCGGACCAGTTTCATCCTCGACGCAGCGAGCAAGCGCGCTCAAGAGGTGATCATGGACCAACAGGTTTTCCATCTCAGTGATGATGCATTCGACCGTTTCGAGGAGGCGCTAAACGCTAAACCTCTGAGTGAAAACAAATGTCTACAAATCCTACTGAACCGCAAGACCCGCTGGCGCTAAGCGCACCCGAAAAACTGACAGAGCAGCATGATCTTTCAGAATTCGACAGTGGTGAGCCTACAATCGATGAGTACCTGAAAAAACGTGCGCTCGTAGCGCAGATGCAGAAGCAGGCTGTTGTCTATGTGGTCTGTTTTTTTGGTAGCAAAAAGGTCGCTGGGTACTACACGCTGTCCAGCGGCTCATGTGCCAGAGCGGATGTTGTACCTAAGAAGCTGCAGAGAAATTCGCCAGATGTCCATCCAGTAACGCTTCTGGGTCGCATGGGGATAACACGGGCAGCGCAGGGGCAGGGATATGCAATCGACTTGCTTCATGACGCGATGTCGCGGGCTATCATCGCTTCTGAGACAGTGGCTTCATCCGCCGTGGTAGTACATCCGCTAACAGAGCGCTTGGGGCATTTCTATGCCAAGCATGCCGGATTTGAGCGTTGTCCAGATTTGTCGCCAATGACGATGATGGTATCTCTCCGCCGCTGAGCGGCTCCGCCGGACACGTAAGCGTACCGGCGGCGCAAATCTATAAATTCCGGCCGTCAGAACTGGCCGTTGCTCGCCTAAATCGCGAACCAGACTCAAAATTACAACGGCACGGTTATCCCCTCGTTGAAATCTCCCAAGCCTGGCGCATCGCCGCCTGTGATGGCTTCAAACTCCCTGAACCATGCTCGCTGAGCGGCGTTCATCTTGACCCTCTTATTGGTACTCATCGGCCTTTTCCGTGAAGTTGATGCAGTTAGTCGAACTTGCCCAGTTGGATGCGCAATCCGGACTCGCCACGGTGAGGCAAGGTGAAATAGGCGGCCATCATTCCGTGACTCATTTAGCATTAGGGAGCAGGGCGACTGCGATTGCAAACAGACCCGCGCTGACGAATGCGCCTGCTCCCGATACAGAGGAAGGATTAAGAACCCCGCTGGCCAAACCGTATGCCAAAAGCGGCCCAATACATACTGCAAAAAAATTCTTCATGACTGCGATTTTCTTAAACTGGGGGCCCCGGCCAACCGGGGCGGACTTGTTAGGCTGCGAGCAGCTTCGGCACTTCACGCAGAGCGATTTGCACTAGATCCTTGAAGTAACGCGCTGTGTTGTGCTCGGGGTCAGCGATGACAACATCCAAGATTACCTTCGGCTCGACTCCGGCTTTCTTCGCCATCAGGTCCAGCGCTTCCAGCGCTTCCAGCGCTTCCAGCGCGGCCAGGGTTGCAATCTTGGCTTTCAGTTCCAAGTTACGCTCTGCACGAATGTTAAACACTGCCTCGTCTACCAACCATTCCTCGGCTTCAAGGCACTGGCGCCCTACATCACATGAGACATTTGCTGCTTTTATGAACGCTTCAATCTCGACTTGGTTGTCCATCCGTCCGCTTCCTCATTAATTCAATTCAATGAGGAAAAATTCTACACATAGCTATGGAATATGCAACAGAATTCCACATCTAGATATAGAATCTCATGGCTGTGAAAACGAAGGCGTGCTTGTCCTGGATACCTTTCAAACGGTTGTAGAACTGGCTAGGCGAAACCCCATGTTTATCGGTCGCCTCCTTTGCACTCAGGCCGCCCACAAGATGATCGCGCAATGCGGCAATCACCTTTTCGCCACTGGTTTTGGTGTCGCTCAGCAACAGCTCAAAATGCTCCGAGTCGACTTCCCCTGGCTTCAAAGCTGGTAGATCACCTGCCATCAACGTAGCTCCACCACAAAAACGATATTCCATAGTTTAATATGGATCATGTATAGATGGCTATGCGCGCTGGTCTTTCACCACAAGGTCAACTGTTCGTGCGCCGTTGCGTCAACGGCTGGGATGATTCCAGGGGAACGCGAATCCAAGGCGTTGTCCGGATCACGGAGGGAGTTCGACAGGATTGCAAACCGATCACGGGACGACTGATCCCGCCTGACAGTAAATGACACGTCTACGACATCATTGATCTTTGCCCACTGATTCCAGGCGAACGACCGGCCCAGGCCGACAGTGGTCGTCGTACTGGGAAACCCAGCCGCATCCCGCACCAGTTGCTCCCAACTAGCACCAAACCTCACTTCATCAAACCGGCTGTGCTTGCCGGTCAGCGCGTTGCGCTCTAATACCAAAGCGCGCTCAAGGAGGTCGGGATGTTTGGCTGCGAGCCAGTAGAGCTCCCATTGCTTTGAGGCCGGACAGAAAAAACACGCTGACTTGATCGGTACCAAGTCATTACCAAGAGCCTTGCTAATGGCCTGCACACATTCTCGCCGGGCCCAGCCCACAATCTGCAAGGGGTACGCGTAGTCGAAATCGGCGTCTGCCGACTTTAATCCTTTGGAACGCCGCATATCGGCCTTGCCGCAGTCGTACCCGATCAGTTTGACGATACGCTGCCCGGTTTCCTGAGCTCGAAGCCAAACCGGGTGCGCAGGCCGCGCATTAGGGCCACGGCGAGCCCCTTTCAAAAACTGGTCTTGAGGCACCTGCTTCCACTTGATGGAGCATGATTTCATCCCGAAAGCGAGGCTCGGTAATGTCTCATTTTTGATGCAATTGCCGTATAGATCAACGTAACCGGTCGATGCCTGGGGCACCTTGCGGCACACGTCAATCTGCGGCCAGCCCCATGAATTGAGTACCTGGTTCATCGCAGCCACATGCAAAAGCGTATCGGGTTTCTCCGCGCCTGTATCAGCGAAGGTGATCACATCGGGACGCACCCCAGCAGCACGCAAGGCAACGATCATCGCCGTGGAATCTACGCCCGCGCCAAAACAAAGTGATAACAAGCGGCCGGACAACGCTTCTCGTAGAGCTTCGATCTGATCGGTGTTCAGGATACCGACGGTATTGCGCACCATGGTTTTCTACCCATGTCCTCGGACGCAGAAAGCGCGTCACTCCACCACCACGACCCCACTCAATGGCAGGGTGCTGTCTGGCTAGCCCAAGGAAGATGGCTTCTGAAGCGCCCAGCATGAGCTGGGCAACGAGTTCAAAGGGTATCGTCGCCGTCTAGATCCGACAGACTGGCGGCCAGGTCGATCTCCACCCCCGCTCGGTCGGCTTCACCGGTCACGATAAACACACAGGCACTGTCCTGTTCACCGGCCGCGATACGGGCCGAAAAGTAACGATCCGCAACGAGCTGGGCAGCGGCCTTGTGGTCTCCTTCGCACTCCACGTCAACAGTCCAAGTAATTTGATAGCTGCGCATTCTTTGCTTCCACAATGATTGGGTTCAATGAGGCATATTCTATAGATAACCATGGAATAAGCAACAAAAATATATAGCAAAGTATGGAATGCCTTGCTTGAAGCGGAACCTCAAGTGCTCGGCGTAACGTTTCCTAGCAGACGCTGAAATACGGCTTGATGTGGTCGAGGCAAGAATGACCCAGCATCGTCTGCACTATATCTGCGTCACCGGTTGCAGCCAGCACCTTCGCCGGAAGTGACCGCCCGCCGCTATGGGACGAACCCTGTTTGATACCGGCCTGCTGGTAGAGACTGGTGATTGTCTGTTGCAGCGCATTACAAGCACTGCAGGCAACCGGCCCGCTGTCTAACTGGGGATGTTTGAATGCCAACTCAAAGGCTCGCCCCTTGTGCGTCGTGACCAGGTTTGAGTCTGGGCGAAACCCACGGTACTCATCCCCACCAGAAAGCCCCCAGCGGAGCCTGTGCCGGACTATCGACCATGCATCGAGAGTGGCATGGCACCGGGCACAGGTCAGGTTGACATTGCGCGGACGATCCTAAGAGAGCTGGGAGCGGGTCTACTGAGCAGCTTGCAGGCCCGCGTGCCGAGGTGTTCACGGAAAATTTGAGCTTCCTTCGATTGACCTCATAGGCAGTGCTGCCTATTCTGCCGCAACAGGCAGTACTGCCTATTTCCACTCAATCCATCCAAGGGAAAACCATGTCCTCATCCATTGCCCGCATTCACATCAACGGCGTTGAAGTTGGTTCGCTGCCGCTGGAAACCTATAAGTCCATCGTTTCTGGCGTGAGAAAAGACCGCCGACTTCACCTGGCATTGGCCTTAGATTTAGTCGGTGGAGCAATACGGGTTCTGCTTGCAGGATTGCGGCATGCACCATGGATCGCCGGAGCAATGGTTGGGCTGTTCGCTGTCGCTGCCCCTGAATTGTTTGCGCAGTTCCTAGTCGAGGTGAAAGCCGCCGATCCCGCCGAAATTACACAGGTCTTAGGGGTGAGCGCTAAAGCCGCATTCTGGATGGCTTCGTGCGGCTCCGTCTTTATCGTGCTGATTAAAGCACAGTGCCGAAACCCAATTGACGACGCGATCAGCTTAAAAATCCGCAAAGTTTTGGAAGTCCCAGCTGAGGGTCGGATTCGCGTTCAAGTCGTCGAAGCTCCAACCGTCGCCGAGTAACGGGCGATGGATAATCGGACTCGATACAGGAACTTGCTCGACAAACATGAGTTGACTCAAGCCGAGAGCGCTGCACTGATTTGCAGCTTTACCAAGCGGCCATGCGCCGTGCGCACCGTCCGGTCATGGCTGAATGACCCTGAGAAACCCAGCTCCTACCCATGCCCCGATTGGGCTGTTGCGGCCTTGGAAGACGCGATTAAAGAACGTGACAAAAACGGATTTGCGGGAGCGCGAGGCTCATGCAATCCAGATGTCTCATAGATCACGTAAAACTCCACGAACAGTTGCAGCTATTACCGACAGAACCCACCAGTCGCAGCTGTTTCGAAAGACTGATGTCGCCGATTGAGGCATTCCTAGGTGAAGTGCCGCCCTTATTTCGAAAACCAACACCACATCCAAATACTTTGCGTGAGAAGCGTGGTGTTGGCCTATTGGCCCCTCGCATCAATTGCAGCGGTGCCGAGCTGGCGCTTGTACTTGCTGAGAAAGCTGGGGGCATAGGCCGCGTGAATAGGCTCCAGTTTCGGTAGGAGGGCTAGGGTTCGGCCGATTTTGAGTACCCCGTACAGCGCTCAATGCTTAGATCGACATAAAATAATCCTTCTGAAATGGGCCGCAAAAAATGGCATTCCCTTTACGACCTCGGCCCCGGCCTTTGAGGGCCATGGCTTGGGTAAAGCGAAGACGGCTTCCGTGAAGTTAGTAGGGTCAGTCGAACTTGCCTAACTGGATGCGCAAGCCGGGCTCGCCACGTTGGGGCAAGGTGGAATAGGCGGCCATCATGCGGTCCAGGGACTGACGCAAGAACATCAGCGGGTGACCGCTGCCACCGATGTACATGGCTTGACCGTGGGCCATGCCCACCTCAATGAATCGATGATCTTCCGTCTCGACACCGCCGATTGACTCCGCGATCAGTTCGGTCTTGTCCGCGAGGTTGTAGAAATCGACGGCTTCCGGGCTGACGGTCCACAATGTCGCCAGCAGCCCACGCAAACGCTGGTGGGCCTCGGCGCGGGTGTCCGCCTCGAAGAACACGGCACGCTTGCCAAAGTCACGCTCGGGTGTCATAGAGTAGGCGGAGGCTCGATAGATCATTCTCTACGGCCTCGGCCCAACGTTTGACGGCTGGGCTTGTGGTGCACCTGGGCAAGTACCTTGGCATCTCGAAGGATCTGGAAAGCCTCATCGGCCGCGTCCAGGCTCTTTTCCTATTCGTCGAGGGAATGCTTGCATCGAAGATGCTCACTAAGCTGGGTTATGCGTAGCTGTACCGGTGTTTGTTTCCCTTCTCGAATTCCAAAATTGCCAGGCGCAGTGCTGATTTCAATTTCAGCAGCCTCTTTCAATGCAATCTGAAAAAAACTAGAAGCATGGACCTCAATCTTGGGACCACCAGGAAACTCGACGGCCAAGATTCCCACGGTGTCATCTTCATCGTGAAGCTCACCAGTAGGTGAAACACGCACTCCGGTTAATGCGTGGGTCAAGGGACCAGAGCTATCGACGTTGCAGTGATACTGCGGCATCTGCCGAAGTGCGTTGATGTAGCGAACGCTAAGATTTACAGACAATCCCATTTCATTCCCTCGACTGACAGGCGCGAAATACGCCCTCTGGTACTGCCAAGGCCCGCGACTGGGCGGGCTCGTGGGTGCAGCGACTTTTCCTATTGATCGCATTTTCAGTCAAGGTAGGCTCGATAAACCTCCTGATAACGGTGGGGGCCGAGCGTAGAGCTGTAGTGAGGTCCCTTATCATCCTTGACGATCATGCACTCTTTGCTGACCCCCGCTAGGCGATATGCGACACCAAACTGGCGGCTCATCATCGACTCGGTTTCCTGCGTTTCTGGTAGGGATTGCACAAGCCTTAATGCCTCTTGCTCATCACTGGCCCATCCCACGCACCCGTCTAGGGTAACGGATGCAGGAATGTGGTTCACGCCGAATACTGGGAGCTTCTGTACCGGGTTGCTCATGCTCGTTTTCCTCGGACTCAGTTTGCAAGTTTCAGATCGGCGCTCGGAGCAGCTCGCAGGTCGCCGGTATCTCGTAACGCGCTTACTCGTTCTGGTCGTAGCGCCGCCCTTCGGCGAGGTTCACCAAGGCTTCGGCACATCCGTACAGCTCCAGCAGCGACCGCTCAAAGGCCTTTTCCGCTTGTTCCGCGTGAGCCAGCGCGACGGGGCGATCTTGCGGCGTGGCGGCCTGCGACGCTTCCACGGCGCGCCTGTGGGCGAGGTCAGCAGCCTGCACCGCTTGCAAACCGCGCTTGAGTTCTTCACTGTCGATTATCGGCATGGCGGGATTTCCTAGACGTTGAGGCTTGCAGGCGAGTCGGCAAGCTTGAACCGATAGGAGACAATCGGCCCATGGTTCACACCACCCCAAAACGTTGTCCCGGCCGATTTTTGATCCGGCACTACAAACGTGCGAAGGAACAGGGTTAGCTCTTTGGCCATATCCAGCAACCAAGTCGGCTCGTACTCGGGTTCGGGTCGATCAGCACCGCCAAAAAGCAGATAGATGCGTTGCTGCGAAACCATCCATGCAACCCCCACATTTTTGTGGTCGCCAAGATAGTGCAGGCACGCGAGTTCGAACGCTTCACCCTCGGCTGCGCCTAGGCCGTCATTCAAAGCATGCCGGTATTCGGAAAGCATGACCTCTGCCTTCGCCTGAGCATCACTCAAAGGGCTTTTGCCTTTGCCACTGGATCGCGACTCCGCGCCAATGACGAATGTACCTACTGGAGTATTTTTCATCGTGATTTCCGTTCAATCAGTGGCTGTCAGTAGAAGACCGTTCGAAACGGTGAGGAATGACCTGCTCATCAGACGTTCATTGAACGACAGGACAGCGCGCAACCTCATCATCACCAAAGAACTGGTCGCGGCAAGTTTCGAGGATCAGCTTCTAGCATCGATGCGAGATCGCGATGAGACACACGGCGCAATGCCTCGGCGGCCACAAATTGAGCGCGCATCGCAAGTACCATCAGCTGAATCCGGGTCATGCCGTGCGATGCATATCGGGTACCGACATAGTCAGGGAAATGCGCGATAGCACCGCGAAGGCGATCGTCGTGCGCAGTCGATACCTCGCCAATCAGCGCGTCGGCTAGCTTAATAAGATGGTGCGACAGTTTGCGGTATTGCGCCTCGGTCCAGCCGCGCGCGGCAAGTGCCCCTTTGAGCGCCAGTTCGGCGGTCAAGCAGATCGTCTGTACGGCCGCGTCGATATCGATGTCACCGGCAAGGATGCGAGCGGTCGCCGCGAGGGACGAGCGGGCGTTGGCGAGTAGCTGAGGCGCATCCCCAGTCCCATGCTCCAGATCACTGACCCCATAGGCGAAATCCCACAGGTCGGCGACGCCATATAAGGCACGCCAGCCCTGATCTGGATAATGCTCGAATATAAGTTTCAGCTCATCGCGCGGTATCTCGATGCAGTCGATGAGGTCAACCGAGACGGACCCATATCCGAGGGCGATTCGAACCGGGTACATCTGGTCACGCAGCGCCACGCCGCCCTTGAGCATCGCTGGCATCGAGAAATCACCTGCGGGATAGAGCGTATGGTAGATCGCCATGAGCGGGTCCCAAATCGCCTTGTCGAACAGATCGCCGGAAATGCCGTTGGCCTTCATCCAGGCCGTCGCCACGTGAATCGGCCGCTGGTGCAGTTTCAAGCCCTGCGTGATCAGTTCGTCGTCGCGTTGCCGCACGAACTCCTTATCAATGGTTTTCGTCATAAAAACTTCTCCATCAGTTTGGGCTTAGCGCGGGGAGTTGCTTTCAAAATAAACGCAACCCGAACTCATTAAGATCTATGGTGCCACTAATCAGCATCGATGAGTACTCTGCTCAATCCTGTACGCGGGAGTCGCGCTTCTCTCTACGGCCGCGGCCCCGGTTTGCAGTCGGGCTTGGGGTGCACCTGGTCGTTTTCCTAAATCTTGGTACCACTTGGTTGCACGTTTGAAAGGACTCGACGCCCTGCCTCAGACCATAGCGAGCTGGCTCCATTTAGCCACTCATCAACGCTGTACAGACCGCCTCCGGCACCATGACTAAACTCCCAAGCTGTCACGCTCGGAGAGCTGCCAAACGCTGCACCCGCGTCGGCGGATGGGTGTAGCGCATCGTATGGGGATTCAATTCCATAACAGTGGCTCAACGAGGGGTGCTTACCAAACGCTTCAATGCTTGAACATGGGAGAACGGCGACTAAAAGCGTGTGTGTTTCATTGCACTCGCTATGACCACAAGGAAATGTCACTCGAAAATCAGGAGCCCAGTTTCCGACCGGGGCAGGGTTGATATGCCAAGTCCATCCAGCAAGGTCAAAGAAGGCAGCCCACTGCGCCTCAAGCGATGTTTTAAAGGTTAATCCGTCGTAAATCGCTGTCATTTTCTTGTCCTCTGTTCCCTATCAGCACGCAATTAGGGAGTTCCCCAGTGGTCGGTGCCCTGTGGAGTGGGTACGTGCTTGTGTTTTCCGTGAGTTCTCGGTTTACTGATCAGACCGCTATTTTGGCCAACGCTTTACCGATGCTAAAAATGGAGCGCTCCCCAGACTCGGAAACCACTGCGAAGGTTTTCGTTTGCGCGTATTGGCCTGGCCCACGTGGCCTATTGTCCCAGACAGCAACTACATCGACTGTGTCTTTTATCTCTCCACCCCAGCTGTCAAGTTGGCAATACCGATGGTAGATGTCGAGTACGTCAGATCGATCAGGATCTAAGAGTTTGCCCTCGATGGCCGTCCCCTCCCGTAAGGCGTCAAAGTAAGCTTGAGCAGCGCCAAGGGTGTTATAAACCGTACCGCTTTTCACAATGACTTTCTTTGCCATGGCAATTTTCCGTTGTTCGTGGAGCTGGTAGTGCCCTCTCGACTATTCGTCTAGGGAGTGTTTGCGCCGTAGGTGGTCACGTAAGTCTGAAATTCGCCTCTGCACCAGTGTTTGCTTGCCTTCTCGGATTCCAAAATCGTCAGGGCCAGAGCTGATTTCGATTTCAGCAGCTTCCTTCAGCGCAATCTGGAAGAAAGCGGAACCATTGACTTCGATTTTGTGCCCGCCTGGGAACTCGATCTCTAGGATCCCGACCGCATCCTCCTGATCGTTTAGATCGCCTGTAGGTGATACACGTATGCCCGTGAGGACATGGGTCAGCGGACCTGAACTAGCGACATTGCAGTGATACTGCGGTAGTTGTCGAAGCGCGTTAATGTAACGAACGCTCAAATTTATAGCTAAGCCCATTTTCATTCCCTCGATTTAGGAGGCGCGAGATACGTCTCCTGGTACTACCAGTGCAGTCGCTTTTCCATGAAGTTAGTGGGTTACTCGGCGACAACCCAGCCGCTGGGCTCGCCCAGCTCAAGACTGATCATGGATTCGAGTAGGCGGCCCAGGCGCGCTTCCGCCTCATCATGGGCCTTGCCCAGCGTCTCCCAGCCGGGCTCACCCGGCGCGTGGGCGAACATCGCATGCTTGGCCTGGCGCAACTCGTTCAACGCCTCCGAATAGGTGCCCTGTAGCGTCACGGTCAGCGGTTCGGTGAGCAGCGCCGGAGGCTCGGCGCGGATGTACTTACGCGGGGCTGTGGTGGTCATGAGTGTGGCTGCCTACGGATCTTAAAAGTGGATGGGTCCTACTGCCTCGGCCCAGCGCATGGCTGGGCTTGGGCGTAGCTGGGCGTTTTCCGTTATTCGGGTAGATCGGTGGCCAGCTCAACGCCGCCGTCCCATTCGGCCAGCACTTCGGCACCGCACATCGAGCAGGCCGCCGTCAGCTCGGGCGCCGTTTCTTCCAGATGCAGCTGGCCGTCCTGGCCGTCCTGGCCGCACTTGGCGCAGTGGTACACATACAGCACAACCTGGGTCGTAGTGGCCATGTCGTTTTCCTCGAACTGGACGGTTGCAAGCCAGACAGGGCTCTCGCGCCTTTACGAAGAGAGCTGTACGGTCTAGGCCGGGGTCTTGATACTGCCTGAATCCCCTGTCATCACGATTTGTTTCGAATGACCGACGTGAGTTTGATATTTCGCTTTTCACTGGAGGCGGTGAGGCTCCGGCTCTTGGTTGTCTTGAGAACGCGTGGGACGCTGCCCTCGGCCCCAGCCTGTTCAAACGCCTCCCTATGGCCACGATTGAAGCCTTTGCGATACCAAGACTTACCAACTGTCTCAAATGCTTCCAAGAGCCTGGCACGCAGTTCAGCTCGCATGTTCGAGTTGTAATGAGGAGTCAGTTCACTCCCGGAAAGCAAGGCTTCGATGTCGTTGAGCGTTTTGTTGATAGAGGCGCCTGCTTTTGATCCCCCGTCATCATATTCAACTTTTCCGTCTTTCTTCTTGCCCATGTAGTGCTACCTCAAGTTAGCGTCCCTCTACGGCCCCGGCCCAACGTTTGAGGGCTGGGCTTTGGCGCGCCAGGACGGGTTTTCCTATTCTATAGCGGGCATCCGTACTAACGCCCCTTCAGCCTCAATTCATTGAGGGTCTCAAGCTGTCCTACAATCTGCTCGACAAGCGCATCGTCGAAATCGTCCTTGTTGGCCTCCTCGTGAGTGCCTTTGTTCAGGTACAACCACACCAATGACTGCTCGGGCTGACCCAAGATAAGACCGAGTGACTGCACGACAACAGGCTTGTCCGGGTGCACGAACTCAGGCGCCTTGTTCAAGCGAGCGAGCATGGCATCACAAACACCACGCAGATTAGGTTCCGCCCCAGGGCCGGCGATCTTCAGGCTTAGAGCCCCCATCTCGAACTTGCCCAGCCATCTCCACAGCTTGTCGCTCAACATTTCGAGCGCTTGCCTGCACTCCGCCAATGCAGTGCGCGCATCACCTCGGTCGATCGCAGTCCGGGCGTTGAGCAGGTAGGTTTGGGGGGCGACATTGCCAAGCACGCGGGGCTGGTAGTTTCCGTTGTGGTGCCGGAAAACATAGGACGTCCAATGCTCCATGGGCACGCGATTCTGGACGTCCTTCATGAACTCGTTGGAGTGGCAGGTCACAAGCAACTGCGTACCCGCGAAGCGCTGGCTCTCGAAGACGGTTTCCCTGATCCCCTGCCGATGTTCATGGTCGATCGCGTTGATGGCATCATCAAACACGATCACGGGCGCTCCGATCTTTAAGGCCTTGGCCAGCAGGATAGCCAGCCCCAAGCACCGTACATGCCCCTCGCTGAGTATCTGCAGTGCATCGACCGAGACATCCGGCTTGCCTCGGAAGGAAAGCCCGATTCGCCCTTCACCTGTCACCGGCAGACTTAGCCCGGCCAACTTGTCGGCGTCGAGATCGCGGACGTTGAACTCGTTGTACAGCTCAAGAGCCAGGGAATTCAGGCCGGCCATCAAGGTGCCTGGAAGCTGGGTTCTGTAACTACGCAGCAAGACCAAGAACTGGTCATAGGCGGTATTGATACGACGGTCGCGAAGGATCGCGATGGCCTCATCGGCAGCTGCCTTGATTAGCTCGGCATTGTCCAGCTCAAAGTCAGCGATACGCTTTTTGGCTTCCTGCACGGCCTGAGTCAAGCGTTGGCGTGTCATCGCATGCGCCCCGACGTCGACCCGGGCCTGGTTCAGTACGTCGCGCTCAGCGATCAGCTTGATGCGCTCGGCATTCGCCAACGCAGACTGCGCGTCTTGTTGCTCCAACTGCTGGGCGTAATTCACAGCCTGTCGAGCCAAGTGAGGCTCCGAGCCGACAGTTCGGTACCCGTCTGTCCACCAATCGCGCAGCGGATCGACACCCGGATTAGCCAGGTACCGCACCACGGCATGAGGACTCTCCGCAGTGGCTCCTACACGCTGGGCGAATGCCAAAAGCCTGCCCCTCAGAACCTCGGAGGCCGCATTTCGTCCTTGGATCGACAACTGATGGCGGCCCTGGATTTCTTTGAGCGCTTGCAGCCCAGCCAACCCCGCTGTTGCCTTTTCATACGGGTTGTGGACGACTCGATGCGCTCCTGCCAATGGAGTATCACAGGCTGGGCAATGGTCACCTGCAACGTGCTGCAGCCCCAGAACTGCGTTGTAAAGGTCTTGGAAAGAGGAATCATACGTCCGCGCTGCCAGTTCGGCAGTGACGTCGACCACAATTTTATGAGCGGCGTCCGCTGCTTCATAGGCTTGCTGCAGCTCGACGCTGCTGATGCCATAGATGAATGCAGGGGGCTGATTAAGATGAGTGTCCAGTTGCTGCAGGCGCCCCGGATTACCCTCGCTCCCGATGGCGGCGAGTAAGCCCGCATAACTCAGGCCTGGCTGAAGGCTCGCGGCGTAGGCACTTTCGACCTGGGCTTGGTTTGCAAACGCTGCCGCTTCATTTGAAACGGTTTGATGGTCTTTACCCAAGGCACCGCGCTTCGCTGTCAGCTCGACCTGCTTCGAAGGCAGAAGTGTCAGAAGCCCTTCCATGGAATCGTTGAAGTGACCCACGAAATCGTTGAACTGATCCATGCCGAACAAGGCGGCGATCAGTTCGGTTTTTTCCACGGTGGGCTTGGCAGCCATTCGAGAGAAGGCATCGATCCTGTTCTTTTCGATAAAACAGAACCGATAGGCTTCTGCATCAGCGACAACAGGGATCATCTGCCCATGAGCTGTCAAAGCTTCGAGCGCAGGCGGAACGTACTTGCCTTCGTGGTGATTGGACAGATACCGTCCAACCGCGATGCGCTTCATACCTGACTCATCGACAGCCCCCAGCAACGCGAACTCCAACGCTTCGCACAGGCTGGTCTTGCCACTGCCGTTCGGCCCATAGAAAAGGGTGATGCGCTCATGCAGATCGAACGGCTCGGGATACCGGAATCCCCGGAATGGCCCGACCGTTAGGTTCTTCAACTTGTGCCATTGCCAACCGTCTCCGGGCGGAAGAGGTGCGATCATGGGCAGCGTCGAGGCCGTCGTCACCAGTGATTGACGCATTAGACTGATTAGAAAAACCGAACGCTGATTACGCTGCCGGCTGGTGCCTGCGACCTCAAGGAAACGCTGAAGGACAATGTTGGCAACTCTGCGAGCGTCCTCTGAGGCGGCATTCCCGGGTGCGTGAATCCAACGCACGAACTGTTGATAATCCATCAAAGCTGACGTCATCCTTGTCTCCCAATTCCTAACCTAGATTTTGGCCGAACTGCACGAAAAGCCGACTCAAATTTTTGTCCTTTTTTTCCTTTTTTCTACACGATGCTGATCAGCTTGCCGATCAACAATTTCTTTTCCTTGGAGAGAATGTCCAGCGTCCACACTTGGTCTCCGTCAATCCATACACCAGAGAAATAAAGCAACGTGAATGAGTTGTTCTCATTGCTTTGAGCGCTCGCTGCACGTAGATCGCCTTTCCCATCTACAAGCGCAAACGGCTTGTTGTCTGGGGTGAGCAGGATGGCCTTAACCAAAAACTCAAGGGTCTCACCGTTTTGTGCTTGAACCACTACTTTTTGTATTGCGCGATTTTCCAAACCGTTCATTTCAGAACCCTATCTGTATGTCCATTTCAAAGGCGATAAATCCCCCTCCACGCGCTCAGCCCCACAGGTGCGGGTCTTGGGCGTTACCGAAAGGTTATTTCGATCAACCTAGGGTCACAGCTTCGTCAGAAATTCTTGATGTGGCGAGTAAATATCGCTGATTTGCTGCTTCAGATTCGCAATCTCGGCCTCAAGCACACCAATGCGATCATGCAAAGGCTGGGACTCCGCTGAAAGCCTGGCGTACAGATCTGCCTGGGCCCGCTCACGACCTTCTTCCTGTCTTTGACTCATGTAATCACTCCATTGTGTGGGGATGTGAAAACCGCACCCCGGTACTGCAAAAGGCCCAGTGAAGGGCCTTGGTGCGCAGCGGGGTTTTCCTCGGACTCAGTTTGCATGTTCCAGATCGGAGCTCGGAGCAGCTCCAGGGACGCCGGCATCTCGTAACGCGATTACTCGTTCTGGTCGAAGCGCCGCCCTTCGGCGAGATTCACCAAGGCTTCGGCACACCCGTACAGTCCCAGCAGCGACCGTTCAAAGGCCTTTTCCGTCTGTTCCGCGCTTGCCAGCGCCACGGAGCGCTCTTGCGGCGTGGCGGCCTGCAACGCTTCCACGGCGCGCCGGTTTGCGAGGTCGGCGGCTTGGACCGCCTGCAAAACGCGTTTGAGTTCGTCACTGTCGATCATCGGCATGGCGGGTTTT
>Ga0105244_10001175_pt1 | contig 21660 bp, 15 predicted proteins | sample KBSM44metaG_FD_80423 | JGI IMG/M metagenome (GOLD analysis project Ga0105244, IMG submission 80423) | Miscanthus rhizosphere microbial communities from Kellogg Biological Station, Michigan, USA - KBS M4-4 metaG | ecosystem: Host-associated > Plants > Roots > Rhizosphere > Soil | place... | reverse complement strand
CTGCTCGGCCAGGTCTTCGCGGGTAATTACGCCGCGCACCGCCAGTTCCATCGCCAAATCCTTGTCCATACCCTCAAGCGAGAGCAGGTCTTCGGCCGGATGGGCGTCTGCCAGCTTTTCCTCTGTAGCGATGGCTTTAGTCAACAAACAATCCTTGGCACGAGCGCGAAGCTCGTTGACGATTTCTTCGTCAAAGCCGTCGATGTTGAGCATTTCTTCCAACGGTACGTAGGCAATCTCTTCCAGGCTGGTGAAGCCTTCATCAACCAGCACCTGCGCCAATTCTTCCTCGACTTGGAGTTCTTCGATGAAATTGCGCAGGATGTCACCGGTTTCAGCTTGCTGCTTGGCCTGGATGTCCGATTCGGTCATTACGTTCAGGGTCCAGCCAGTCAACTGGCTCGCCAGACGCACGTTCTGACCGCCACGACCAATAGCCTGGGCCAGGTTGTCCGCTCCCACTGCGATGTCCATTGCATGCGCGTCTTCATCTACGATGATTGCCGCTACTTCTGCAGGAGACATTGCATTGATCACGAACTGCGCCGGGTTATCGTCCCAAAGAACGATATCCACACGCTCGCCACCCAGCTCGCCGGAAACAGCCTGAACTCGCGAACCGCGCATGCCGATACAGGCACCTTGCGGATCGATTCGTTTATCCTTGGAGCGAACAGCGATTTTCGCACGAGAACCCGGGTCACGGGAGGCAGCCATCACCTCGATGAGACCTTCGGCAATTTCCGGCACTTCAATGCGGAAAAGCTCGATCAGCATCTCTGGCGCAGTACGCGACAGAATCAGCTGAGGACCACGGTTTTCAGTACGAATTTCCTTCAGCAAAGCACGGACGCGAACACCGACCCGGAAAGTTTCCCGGGAAATGATGTCTTCACGAGCCAGCAAGGCTTCGGCATTGTTACCCAGGTCAACGATGACATTGTCACGTGTAACCTTTTTAACAGTACCAGAAATGATTTCACCCAGACGCTCACGGTAGGCATCGACCACCTGAGCACGCTCGGCTTCGCGAACTTTCTGCACAATGACTTGCTTGGCGGTCTGCGCAGCGATACGACCGAATTCGATGGATTCGATTTTTTCTTCGATCAGGTCGCCGGCAACAGCACCCGGCTTTTTCGCCTGGGCCTGATCCACAGCAAATTCGTGCGCAGGATCGTCCAGATCTTCGTCTTCGACAACTGTCCAGCGACGGAAAGTCTCGTAGTTGCCTGTCTGGCGATTGATCTCTACGCGCAGTTCTACTTCATCTTCAAAACGTTTCTTGGTAGCGGTGGCAAGAGCCAGCTCCAGCGCTTCAAAAATTACACTTGCCGGAACGCCCTTTTCATTGGACACCGACTCAACAACCAGCAGTACTTCTTTGCTCATCGTACGCCTCGCCTTTCGCAAGCCATTGGATCCGCGGGATCCGCAGTAACCGGCACGTCTCAGTCAAACGTGGGAATAATGTTGGCCTTGTCGATCATGTCGATCGGCAACAGGAACTCATGGTCTTCAACCTGCACCACGACATCCTGCTCCTCCACCCCGCGGAGAAGGCCTTGAAAGTTGCGTCGACCTTCGAAAGGTGAACGCAGCTTTATTTTCACTTGTTCCCCGGCGTACGAAGCAAACTGCTCAATAGTGAACAGCGGGCGCTCCATGCCAGGAGAAGATACTTCAAGGGTGTACTCGGTGCTGATTGGATCTTCTACGTCCAACACACCGCTGATCTGGCGACTGACGATTGCGCAGTCGTCGACCAGAACGCCCCCTTCCTTGTCGATATAAATGCGCAGCACCGAATGCTTGCCCTGGGAACTGAAATCAATTCCCCAGCACTGATAGCCAAGGGCCACGACCACTGGGGCCAACAAGTCCTGCAACTGTTCTAGCTTGCTCGACACCTGAACCCCCTCGTGCATGCTTTAGAAATAAAAAAATGGGCAAAAGCCCATCCCTGAAAACGCCGCTGAACATCGACGTCATGTACTGTCCAGCTAACAAAAAGCCCCTTAAAAGGGGCTCCGCTAAAACTGGTTGCGGGGGCTGGATTTGAACCAACGACCTTCGGGTTATGAGCCCGACGAGCTACCAAACTGCTCCACCCCGCGACAAAGCTGGGGCGGAAGTATACGACCGATCCATTGCTGGGTCAATCCAACATCCACCTACAAGAAAGCCCGCTAGTGCGGGCTCTCCTGCTTAATTGGTACCGAGAAGGGGACTCGAACCCCTACACCCTATGGGCACAACCACCTCAAGGTTGCGTGTCTACCAATTCCACCACCTCGGCATTACAACTCTTTTTGGCGACCTCACGAACATCGCCGAATTCTGTCTTACTTCTTCTCTGGGGCTTGAGGTACGTCAGCTGGAACAGCGGCTGGCTTTTGCCCTTCGAGAACCGGTACATCATCTGCTGCCGGTTTTTGCTTCACTTCCAGTACTGCAGGGTCTGGCAAACCTACTTGAGTCAGCTGTTGAGCTTTCTCTTTAGCAAAGTAACCTAACCCCAAGCTGGTTATGAAAAAACATGCGGCAAGTATAGCAGTAAACTTACTGAGAAAGGTAGAGGTTCCTTGACCTCCGAAGACAGTATTTGATGCACCTGCTCCGAACGACGCGCCTGCGTCAGCACCTTTACCCTGCTGCAGCAATACCAGAACGACAACGCCCAGAGCGCCCAACAGGTGAAAAACGATTACGACTGTTTCCAGCATTTTTTCAGTTTCCCGCGGCGCGACAGATCGCACCGAACTCATCTGCATTCAGGGAAGCTCCACCAATGAGCCCCCCATCGATATCCGGCATGCTGAAGAGCTCGACCGCATTGGCCGCCTTCACGCTGCCGCCATAGAGAAGTCGCACGCCTTGTGCGACTTCGGCATTCTCTTTTGCCAGTTGTGCACGGATGGCTGCGTGCACTTCCTGCGCTTCCTGAGGCGAAGCAGTCAATCCGGTGCCAATGGCCCAGACCGGCTCGTAGGCAATGACAGCATTGACCAGTGCATTGACACCAAACTCGGCGATGACACTGTCCAGCTGACGACCTACCACTTCGAGCGTTTGCCCCGCCTTGCGCTCTTCAAGCGTTTCACCTACGCAGAGCACAGGTGTCAGACCTTTCGCCTGGATCGCCGCGAACTTCTTGTTCAAGACATCATCCTGTTCGCCAATCAACTGACGACGCTCGGAGTGCCCGACAAGTACCAGCTTGCAACCTGCATCAGCCAGCTGACTCGATGCAACCTCACCTGTCAGCGCGCCTTGCTCAGCCTGAATGGCTGCATCCTGCGCACCAACGATGATCGATGTTGCCTTGAGCCCCTCGATCACCTGATGGGTAAACAGACTGGCAGGCATCACGGCGATATCGACGCTGCCTGGCAACGACTGCTTGCACAAACCCTCGATCAGCTCAGCGACGCTGGCGCGGGTACCGTGCATTTTCCAGTTACCAGCTACCATTGGGCGACGCATGCTACACCTCGTGGGTCAAAGTGGGCGCAGATGTTACCCAACAGTTCCGACACTGGCAAGCCGAAATCAGGCGCAAACTTCAGTAACCAGTTTTGCGAGTTCTTCGGCGTACGCCCTGACCTGCGTTTCGTCCTCGCCTTCGACCATCACGCGCACCAGCGGCTCGGTACCCGATTTGCGCAGCAGCACCCTGCCACGCCCGGCCATCTGCTCGGTGACGCGGGCGCAGGCTTCCTGGACCGACGGATGCGAAACCGGGTCTACACCCGACCCGGCGAAGCGCACGTTGATCAGGATCTGCGGGCATTTGCGCAATTTCAGACGCGCTTCGGCCAGACTTACGCCACTTCGGCGCAGAGCCAATATCACCTGCAATGAGGCGATAATCGCATCACCAGTGGTGGCGTGCTGGAAACAGACGATATGACCGGAGTTTTCACCGCCGACCTGCCAGTTGCGCTCGAGCAACTCGGCGATCACATAACGGTCACCGACATTGGCCCGAACAAAGGGAATACCTTGTTCAGCCAGGGCCAGTTCAAGCCCCAGGTTGCTCATCAATGTGCCCACTACGCCGCCCTGCAAGCGTCCCCGCTCGTGCAGGTCGCGGGCGATGATGTAAAGCAATTCATCACCATCGACGATGGTCCCGGTGTGATCGACCATCAACACGCGGTCGCCATCACCGTCGAAACCGATGCCCATGTCCGCATGCTCGGCAAGCACGGCCGCCTGCAGGGCTTCCATATGCGTGGAGCCACAGGCCTTGTTGATGTTGAGCCCGTCAGGCTGCGCGGAAAGCACCACTACCTGCGCGCCCAGTTCACGAAATACGTTGGGTGCCACCTTGTAGGTCGCACCGTGGGCGCAGTCGATGACGACCTTGAGGCCGGCGAAATCGGTGCTGGTAGGCACGCTGCTTTTGCAGAATTCGATGTAACGCCCGGCAGCATCGTTGATCCGCGAGACCTTGCCGAGGTTCTCGGACTCGGCCACGGTCATCGGCGCGTCGAGCAACTCTTCGATCATCATTTCGATCTCGTCAGGCAGCTTGGTGCCCTGACCGGAGAAGAACTTGATGCCGTTGTCGTAGTGCGGGTTATGCGAGGCGCTGATGACGATGCCAGCCTCGGCATGGAAGGTACGTGTCAGGTAGGCGATGGCCGGTGTCGGCATCGGCCCCAGCAAGAGAACGTCAGCACCCGCAGCGGAGAGACCAGCCTCGAGAGCGGACTCGAACATGTAGCCGGAGATGCGCGTGTCCTTGCCGACGAGAATCCGGCAGGCGCCCATCTTGCGGAAAGCCATGCCCGCCGCCCAGCCCAGTTTCAGCATGAACTCGGGCGTGATCGGAAATTGCCCTACGCGACCGCGAATGCCGTCGGTTCCGAAATATTTTCTGGTAGTCATGGATGCCCCACTGTTGTTATTCAGCTGCTTCGACAGCTGCGATCATGCGCACCACGTCAGCCGTTTCGGCGACATCATGCACACGCAGAATTCTTGCCCCCTTGGCCATCGCCAGAACCGCCAGGGCGAGCCCGCCGGACAGACGCTGGTCGACGGGACACCCCAGCACAGCACCGATCATGCTCTTGCGCGAAACACCCACCAGCAAAGGGCGGCCGAGCGCATGCAGCGCTTCCATATGCTTGAACAGGCTCAGATTGTGCTCCAGTGTCTTGGCAAAGCCAAAGCCCGGATCAAGAATGATCTGCTGCTGACCGATTCCTGCCGCAACACACTGTTTCATCCGCTCAGCCAGGAAGGCACAAACCTCGCCCACCAGGTCTTCGTAGTGCGGGTCATTCTGCATGGTTCCGGGCTCGCCGAGCATGTGCATGAGACAGACCGGCAAACCGGTGCTTGCAGCCGCCTCAAGCGCGCCAGGGCGCTGCAGCGAGCGAACGTCGTTGATAAGCCCTGCACCCAGCGCAGCCGTCGCCAGCATGACCTCAGGCGTGGAGGTGTCCACAGAGATAATCACATCCAGCTCGCGCGCGATGACCTCGACCACCGGAGCCACACGCTCCACCTCTTCCGACGCAGAGACAGCACGCGCACCCGGCCGGGTTGACTCGCCACCGACATCGATAAGCGTGGCGCCGGCCTGCACCATTGCCTCGGCATGACGCAACGCAGCATCGCGCTGGCTGTAGCGGCCACCATCGGAAAATGAGTCTGGGGTTGCGTTGAGGATACCCATTACATGCGTATGGGCCAAATCAAGAACCCGGTTGCCGCAAGGCAACCGGGTTGGATACAGCGCAGATGTCATGTCAGACCTTAGTGCTCGGCAGCAGGGCCGCCAATCGGAGTTTCCGGACGAGGGTCAGGCGTGATCGGAGTACCGTTGGTCCCCGAACCACCACCCCAGTCACGCGGCTCACGCGGAGTACGACCGGTCATGATGTCGTCGATCTGGTCGGCATCAATCGTTTCGTACTTCATCAACGCGTCGGCCATCGCTTCCAGTTTGTCGCGATTATCCGTCAACAGCTGCTTGGCGGTGCCGTAACAGTGGTCGATGATGCTGCGCACTTCGGAGTCGATGAGCTTGGCAGTATCGCCGGAAACACTGGAGTTCTGGCTGCTGCCGCGCCCCAGGTAACCTGCATCCTCGTCTTCCGAGTACATCAGCGGGCCGAGTTTTTCAGACAGCCCCCACTTGGTGACCATGTTCCGGGCAATCTGGCTGGCACGCATGATGTCATTGGAGGCACCGGTTGTGACGCCATCGAAGCCAAGGGTCATTTCTTCCGCAATACGACCACCGTACAGCGAGCAGATCTGGCTGATCAACGCACGCTTGGACAGGCTGTAACGGTCTTCTTCCGGCAGGAACATCGTCACACCCAGCGCACGACCACGCGGGATGATGGAGACCTTGTAGACCGGATCATGCTCTGGCACCAGGCGCCCAACGATAGCATGACCCGCCTCGTGGTAAGCCGTGTTGCGCTTTTCCTTATCGGACATGACCATCGATTTGCGCTCGGCGCCCATCATGATCTTGTCCTTGGCCAGTTCGAACTCTTTCATTTCTACAACGCGCTTGCCGGAGCGAGCAGCGAACAGCGACGCTTCGTTGACCAGGTTGGCCAGATCCGCACCGGAGAAGCCCGGCGTACCGCGAGCGATAACGCCTGCGTTGACGTCTTCGCCCATCGGAACCTTGCGCATGTGAACCTTGAGGATCTGCTCGCGGCCACGAATGTCCGGCAGACCTACAACTACCTGGCGGTCGAAACGACCTGGACGCAGCAGCGCCGGGTCCAGTACGTCAGGACGGTTGGTTGCGGCAATGACGATGATGCCGTCATTCATTTCAAAACCGTCCATCTCGACCAGCAACTGGTTGAGCGTTTGCTCGCGCTCGTCGTGACCACCGCCCATGCCGGCACCACGATGGCGACCGACTGCGTCGATTTCGTCGATGAAGATGATGCATGGCGCGTGTTTCTTGGCTTGCTCGAACATGTCGCGAACGCGGCTCGCACCGACACCCACAAACATCTCGACAAAGTCGGAACCGGAAATCGTAAAGAACGGAACCTTCGCTTCGCCAGCAATGGCCTTGGCGATCAGCGTTTTACCGGTACCCGGAGGGCCGACCATCAGCACACCGCGCGGGATTCGACCGCCCAGGCGTTGGAACTTGCCCGGATCACGGAGGAATTCGACCAGCTCGCCGACTTCTTCCTTGGCCTCGTCGCAACCGGCAACGTCAGCCAGGGTGGTCTTGACCTGATCTTCGGACAGCAGACGCGCCTTGCTCTTGCCGAAGCTCATCGGGCCGCCCTTGCCGCCCGCACCGCCCTGCATCTGGCGCATGAAGAACATGAACACCGCGATGATCACCAGTATCGGGAAGCTGGCCACCAGCAACTGGGTCCAGATGCTCTGCTGCTCAGGCTGCTTGCCTTCGATCACGACGTTGTTGCTGACCAGATCACCGATCAGGCCATTGTCCGGGATGTTCGGGCGGATGGTCTTGAAGGTGTCGCCATCGCTGCGCTTGCCCGTAATGACGTAGCCGTCGACAGAAACCTTCTCGACCTTGCCATCCTTGACCTGCTGGATGAACTCGGAATAGTTGAGGTTCTGCGGCTCGTTAGGGCTGGAGAAGTTGTTCATCACCGTCACCAGGACAGCCGCGATGATCAACCACAGGATCAAATTCTTTGCCATATCGTTCAATTAGCTACCCTCTGAAGCAAGCTCCACGCAGCAAGCGTGCCTCGCATGATATTCACCGGCCTAACTTACTACAGAACCTACAGATACGGCAGACACCGTCTGTAACCCTTTGTGAAACTTTGACAACATAATGTTCAGTCATGCTGCATCGGCAACGCCATTTGAAAAAAGCTATCGCGCCTTGTCAAAAACGCTCGATGCTGGCTGCGCCATCAATGCCGCGAAAGCCGCGAGCCAGCAGGTATTGCTCGCGTGACCTGTCGCGGGACGACGACGGTTTGCGCATCTGCACCTTGTCGAACAGCTTGCGAATATCCTTGTGGTAAACATCGAAGCCTTCACCCTGGAAGACCTTGATCAGAAAATCGCCACCGGGACGTAGTACCCGACCAGCAAGATCGAGCGCCAATTCGCAGAGAAACATTGCACGCGGCATATCTACAGCGCTCAATCCACTCATATTGGGGGCCATATCGGAAATCACAAGGTCTACCTGCGTATTACCGACTGCCTCCAGGATCTGCTCAAGAATCGCATCCTCGGTAAAATCCCCCTGAATGAAGGTCACATCGGGGATGCTGTCCATTTCAAGGATGTCGGAAGCGATCAGACGACCTTGACCGCCGATCAGACGACTGGTCACCTGCGACCAGCCTCCCGGCGCTGCGCCGAGGTCGATCACGGTCATGCCCGGACGGATGAGCTTGTCCTTTTCCTGGATCTCCAGCAGCTTGTAACTGGCACGCGAACGGTAACCGTCCTTCTGCGCCATTTTGACGTACTTGTCGTCGAAGTGTTCTTTGAGCCAGTTATGGCTTGTCTTGGAACGGGCCACGGGGCACCTCAAAAATAAACGAGTCGTGATTAACTGGGCGGTCCCGGACTCGCTCGGGTAAACTGGCCGCCGCTTTTAAAAGATCAGACGCAGAGGTCAGATTATGCCGCTCACTCCAGAGCAGAAGAAACAATACAAATCCATTGGCCACCATCTGAAACCGGTATTGATCGTGGCTGACAATGGTTTGACTGAAGGTGTACTTGCAGAGCTTGAACGCGCACTGAGCGATCATGAGCTGATCAAGATCAAGCTCAACATCCTCGACCGCGAAAGCCGTCTCGGTGCCATCGCAGAACTGTGCAAGGCCGGTTCTGCCGACCTGGTTCAGGTCATCGGCAAAATGGCGTTGATCTATCGCAAGAACCCAAAGGTAAACAAGCAACTGTCCAACGTCCACCGCGCACACGGATAAAAACAGAAGTCAGGGCCGCCAAAAGCGCGCCCTGACTCTTTTTTGCCGCTGAAAGCGCCCGTAAAACGGGCGCCAGCATCAGATGTGACGTACTTCGATGATTTCGTACTCGATAACGCCACTCGGCGTTTTCACCACGACGACATCACCTTCTTCCTTGGCAATCAAGGCACGGGCAATGGGCGAGCCCACTGAAATCTTGCCTTTCTTGATATCCGCTTCGTCCTCGCCCACGATCTGATAGACCACGCTTTCGTCAGTCTCGACGTTAGCGATTTCGACTGTCGTGCCGAAAATCACCTTGCCGGTGTGCGGAATAGTCGTGACGTCGATGATCACAGCGTTCTGCATGCGGCCTTCGATATCACGTATACGCGCCTCGACCATCCCCTGCTGCTCGCGGGCAGCATGGTATTCGGCGTTTTCCTTGAGGTCGCCCAGTTCGCGCGCAGTACCGATGTCCTGGCTCAACTTGGGACGGACCACCTTGGTCAGGTGGGTCAGTTCTTCTTCCAGGGCGCGAGCACCCTGGACGGTCATTGGGTATTTGATCATGCCTTCAATCCTGCATGGAGATCCTGCAAGCGACGTACGGTCTTCTCCGGACCAAACTTGAGCGCTTCACAAATCGCTTCGCCTGCTGCAATGGTAGTGGTGCAATAAATCTTGTGCTGCAGGGCGTTGCGACGGATGGAGTAGGAATCCGCGATCGACTGGCGACCTTCGGTGGTGTTGATGATCAGGGTGACTTCGTCATTCTTGATCATATCGACCACATGCGGACGGCCTTCGGTCACCTTGTTGACGCGACGCACTTTCAGGCCTGCCGCTTCGATCAGCTTGGCAGTGCCTGCGGTGGCAACGATCTCGAAACCGAGATTGATGAGGTCACGAGCGACCGCTTCAACCAGAGGTTTGTCATCGTCACGTACGCTGATGAACGCGGTACCGCCAGTTGGTAGCACTTCGCTCGCGCCCATCTGGGCCTTGGCAAACGCTTCACCGAAGGTATCCCCCACACCCATCACTTCACCGGTCGATTTCATTTCCGGGCCGAGGATCGGGTCAACGCCAGGGAATTTGGCAAACGGGAACACTGCCTCTTTCACGCTGTAGAAGTTCGGAATGATTTCCTTGGTGAAGTTCAGCTCTTTCAGGGTTTTGCCTGCCATCACGCGGGCAGCGACCATCGCCAGGGAAACACCAATGCACTTGGAAACGAACGGCACGGTACGCGATGCGCGCGGGTTGACTTCAATGACGTAGATGTCTTCGCCCTGAAGCGCCAGCTGCACGTTCATCAGGCCGACAACGCCCAGTTCCAGCGCCATCTTCTTGACCTGCTCACGCATTTCGTCCTGGATGTGAGCCGGCAGCGAGTAAGGCGGCAGCGAGCACGCGGAGTCACCGGAGTGAACGCCCGCCTGCTCGATGTGCTGCATGATCGCACCGATCACCACATCAGTACCGTCGCAGACCGCATCGACGTCCATCTCGATTGCGCAGTTCAGGAAGTGGTCCAGCAGCACAGGGCTGTCGTTGGACACCTGAACCGCTTCGCGCAGGTAACGCTTGAGTTCGTCTTCCTGGTAAACGATTTCCATCGCACGGCCACCCAGTACATAGGACGGACGCACCACCAGTGGATAACCGATCTTCGCTGCGGCACGAATCGCCTCGTCTTCGCTGCGCACCGTGGCGTTTGGCGGCTGACGCAGGTTCAGACGCTCAACCATGTGCTGGAAGCGCTCGCGGTCTTCGGCACGGTCGATGGCATCAGGGCTGGTACCGATGATCGGTACGCCGGCGGCCTCAAGAGCCCGCGCCAGTTTCAGAGGCGTCTGGCCACCGTACTGGACGATCACACCTTTCGGCTTCTCGACACGGACGATTTCCAGCACGTCTTCCAGGGTAACAGGCTCGAAGTACAGGCGGTCCGAGGTGTCGTAGTCAGTGGAGACGGTTTCCGGGTTGCAGTTGACCATGATGGTCTCGTAACCGTCTTCACGCAGTGCCAGCGCGGCGTGCACGCAGCAGTAGTCGAACTCGATACCCTGGCCGATACGGTTCGGGCCGCCACCCAGGATCATGATCTTGTCACGCGTCGAAGGGTTGGCTTCGCACTCTTCCTCGTAGGTCGAGTAGAGGTACGCGGTGTCGGTTGCGAACTCGGCGGCACAGGTGTCGACGCGCTTGTAGACCGGGAACACTTCCAGCTTGTGACGATGAGTCCGCAGGTTTTTCTCGGTAACGCCCAGCAGCTTGGCCAGACGCGCGTCAGAGAAGCCCTTGCGCTTGAGACGGAACATCAGGTCGCGGTCGATCGCCGACAGACCCAAGGTCTTGATCTTCTCTTCGTCCTTGATCAGGTCTTCGATCTGCACCAGGAACCACGGGTCGATCATGTTCATGGCGAAGATTTCTTCGACCGTCATACCGGCGCGGAAGGCATCGGCGACATACCAGATACGCTCGGCGCCCGGCACGGTCAGCTCGCGCTTGAGCGTGCTCATGCTTTCCGGATGGCTCAGATCCAGTTTCGGATCAAGACCGCACACACCGACTTCCAGACCGCGCAGGGCTTTCTGCAGGGATTCCTGGAAGGTACGGCCGATGGCCATCACTTCACCGACCGACTTCATCTGAGTGGTCAGACGCGCGTCCGCCTTGGCGAATTTCTCGAAGGCAAAGCGCGGCAGCTTGGTGACGACGTAGTCGATCGACGGTTCGAACGAAGCCGGGGTCTTGCCGCCAGTGATTTCGTTCGACAGCTCGTCGAGGGTGTAGCCGACGGCCAGCTTGGCGGCAACGCGGGCGATCGGGAAGCCGGTCGCCTTGGAGGCCAGCGCCGAGGAGCGCGATACACGCGGGTTCATCTCGATCACGACCATACGGCCGGTGTTCGGGCAGATGCCGAACTGAACGTTGGAACCACCGGTTTCAACGCCGATCTCGCGCAGCACTGCCAACGAGGCATTACGCAGGATCTGGTATTCCTTGTCGGTCAGGGTCTGTGCAGGCGCCACGGTGATCGAATCACCGGTATGCACACCCATCGGGTCGAAGTTTTCGATCGAGCAAACGATGATGCAGTTGTCCTTTTTGTCGCGGACAACTTCCATTTCGTACTCTTTCCAGCCGATCAGCGATTCGTCGATCAGCAGCTCCTTGGTTGGCGACAGGTCCAGACCACGGGCGCAGATTTCTTCGAACTCTTCACGGTTGTAAGCAATACCGCCGCCGGTACCCCCCATGGTGAACGAAGGACGGATGATGCAAGGGAAGCCGAGCTTTTCAAGCACCGCGTTGGCTTCTTCCATGCTGTGCGCGATACCGGAGCGCGGGCACGCCAGGCCGATGGACTTCATCGCCTTGTCGAAACGCGAACGGTCTTCTGCCTTGTCGATGGTGTCGGCGTTGGCGCCGATCATTTCGACACCGAACTTCTCCAGAACGCCTTCGCGCTCCAGATCCAGTGCGCAGTTCAGAGCCGTCTGGCCGCCCATGGTTGGCAGCAGTGCGTCAGGACGCTCTTTTTCGATGATCTTGGCAACGGTCTGCCACTTGATCGGCTCGATGTAGGTGGCGTCGGCCATGGCCGGGTCAGTCATGATGGTGGCCGGGTTGGAGTTCACCAGGATGACGCGGTAACCCTCTTCGCGCAGAGCCTTGCAGGCCTGGGCGCCGGAGTAGTCGAATTCACAGGCCTGGCCGATCACGATGGGGCCGGCGCCGAGAATCAGGATGCTTTTAATATCTGTACGTTTTGGCATGGGTTGTCACTCAAATCCGCAGGTCAGTCGGCAAGCCGTCTTGAACATTTGTCTGAGGTGGCCTGGGCGGCAGCGACCGGACATTGAGTCCGGGGCCGCCCTGGGCACCTGCGTATTACCGTCTCAAGGCAACCGGTCAGCGGCGCTTGGCCATGGCTTCGATAAAGCGATCGAACAAAGGCGCGACATCGTTCGGGCCCGGGCTCGCTTCAGGGTGACCCTGGAAGCTGAATGCGCTCTTGTCGGTCAGCTCGATACCCTGCAGGGTGCCGTCGAACAGCGACTTGTGAATGGCGCGAACGTTGCTCGGCAGGGTCGCCTCATCCACCGCAAAACCGTGGTTCTGGCTGGTGATCATGACCACACCGGTGTCCAGATCCTGGACCGGATGGTTGGCACCGTGGTGGCCGTGGCCCATCTTCACGGTCTTGGCACCCGCGGCCAGCGCCAGCAACTGGTGGCCCAGGCAGATGCCGAACACCGGAATGTCGGTTTCCAGCACTTCCCTGATCGCCTTGATGGCGTAATCGCACGGCTCCGGATCACCTGGGCCGTTGGACAGGAAAACGCCGTCCGGCTTGTAGGCGAGCACTTCACTGGCAGGCATTTGTGCAGGCACCACGGTTACGCGGCAACCGCGCTCGACCAGCATGCGCAGGATGTTGACCTTGACGCCGTAATCGTAGGCGACCACATGATAAGGCAGCTCGGACGCGGCGATTTCAGGGTGGCTGTCGGTTTTCAGATCCCAGACGCTGGAGCGCCACTCGTAGGTATCCTTGGTGCAGACTTCCTTGGCCAGATCCATGCCCTTGAGGCCCGGAAAGCTGCGAGCAGCGGCAATGGCCGCCTCTTCGGTGATGTTATCACCGGCCAGGATGCAGCCGTTCTGGGCGCCTTTCTCACGCAGGATGCGGGTCAGGCGACGCGTGTCGATGCCAGCGATGGCAACGACGTTGTTGGCTTTCAGGTAATCACCGAGGGACAGCTTGTTACGCCAGTTGCTGGCTACCAGAGGCAGGTCGCGAATGACCAGGCCGGCGGACCAGACGCGATCCGACTCTGCGTCTTCAGGGGTGGTGCCGGTGTTGCCGATATGCGGGTAAGTCAGGGTAACGATCTGCTGGGCGTAGGAAGGATCGGTAAGAATTTCCTGATAGCCTGTCATTGCGGTGTTAAACACCACCTCACCAACGGTCTGACCGTCGGCTCCAATGGCTTCGCCGCGAAAAATGCTGCCATCAGCAAGGGCGAGTATGGCTGGCTTAGTCAAGAAGACCTCCCGTAAATAAAACCTGAAAGGGCGATCGCAGGCTGCAAAAAAGCGGAATGACGTAGTTACGTCACCCCGCTTTCTTATGGAATCATCTGCGCGCTTTTAGTGGACACACTAAAGCTGTAGCTTACAGAAAAGGCCCATTTTGGTCTACCACCAATGAGCCTGAAATGCGGGGAAATGCGACAGGGCCACGAATGGCCCTGTATGAAATCAATGCAGACCCAACACATCCTGCATGTCGTAAAGCCCAGGCGCCCTGCCGTCGAGCCACATTGCAGCCCGAACGGCACCCTTGGCGAAGGTCATGCGACTGGATGCCTTGTGCGTGATCTCGACCCGCTCACCGTCCGCGGCGAACAGCACGGTGTGATCACCCACCACGTCACCGGCACGAATGGTCGCAAACCCGATGGTCTGGCGATCACGCGCACCGGTCTGCCCCTCACGACCGTAGACCGCAACCTTTTCCAGATCACGACCCAGCGCATTGGCAACCACTTCACCCATACGCAAGGCGGTGCCGGACGGCGCGTCGACCTTGTGCCGATGGTGCGCCTCGGTGATTTCGATATCAACCTCATCACCCAGAACGCGCGCGGCGGTGTCGAGCAGCTTCAGGCACAGATTCACACCGACGCTGAAGTTGGCAGCAAAGACGATCGGAATGTCTTTACCCGCCTCTTCCAGACGCAGCTTTTCTTCCGCACTGAAACCGGTGGTACCGATAATCATCGCCTTGCCTGCCTTGCGACAGAACGCCAGATTTTTCAGCGTCACCGAAGGATGAGTGAAGTCGATCAAAACGTCGAACTCGTCCGCCACCTTTGCCAGATCACCCGACAGCAACACGCCGATACGACCCAGCGCAGCCAGTTCGCCCGCATCAGCGCCCACCAGCGTGCTGTCAGGACGATCAATAGCGGCGGTCAAGCCGGCGCCCGGCGCCTGCTGAACCGCCTCGATCAAGGTCTTGCCCATACGCCCGGCGGCGCCTACTACAGCAATACGTCGCATGCCCTGCTCCCGTTGATAGCCTTACAGATCGCCGAAGAAACGCTTCACACCCTCAAACCAGCCACTGGCTTTCGGAGAGTGAGACTCGTCGTTTTCAAGCGAGGTGCGGAACTCTTCAAGCAGCTCGCGCTGGCGCTTGCTCAGGTTGACCGGGGTTTCGACTGCAACACGGCACATCAAGTCACCGGCACCGCCGCCACGCACCGGAGCGACGCCCTTGCCACGCAAGCGGAACTGCTTGCCGGTCTGGGTACCTTCGGGGATTTTCAGTTTGACGCGACCGTCGAGCGTCGGCACTTCAAGCTCGCCGCCCAGCGCTGCATCGGTGAAGCTGATAGGCACTTCGCAGAACAGGTGCTTGCCGTCACGCTGGAAGATCGCGTGTTCGCGCACATTGATCACGACATACAGGTCGCCGGTAGGGCCACCCTGGGTACCCGCCTCGCCTTCGCCAGACAGACGAATGCGGTCACCGGTATCGACACCTGGCGGCACTTTGACGGAAAGCGTCTTGGACTCTTCGACGCGGCCTTCGCCATGACAGGAATCGCACGGATCGGAAATGATCTTGCCGTGGCCGTGGCAGCGCGGGCAGGTTTGCTGCACAGAGAAAAAACCCTGCTGCATGCGCACCTGACCAATACCACCGCACGTAGGGCATGTAACAGGCGAAGAACCCTTCTTGGCACCGCTGCCGTCGCATGGCTTGCAGTTGACCAGCGTCGGAACGCGGATATTCACGTTAGTACCGCGAACTGCCTCCTCCAGATTCAGCTCCAGCGTATAGCGCAGGTCACTGCCGCGCTGAGCGCCGCCACGACCACCGCCGCCACCGGCACGGCCGCCGCCAAAGAAGTCGCTGAACACATCGCCGAAGATATCGGAGAAGTTGGCGCCACCGGCACCGCCACCAAAACCACCGCCGCCACCCATGCTCGGGTCGACACCGGCATGGCCATACTGATCGTAGGCCGCGCGCTTGCTGGCGTCGGAAAGCACTTCGTAGGCCTCGTTGGCCTCTTTGAACAGCTCTTCCGATGCTTTGTCATCAGGGTTGCGGTCAGGGTGATGCTTCATCGCCAGACGGCGATAAGCCTTCTTCAGGTCCGCCTCGCTGGAGCCTCGCTCCACTCCCAACACTTCGTAATAATCACGCTTTGCCATAATTCTTCCGCACTCTTGAGGACGTTCGGCGAAAGCTCTCCTGAGCCACACCAAACTCGTTGAGCCCCATACAGGCCCGGACCCAACTCACGTCGATTCAACGATCCTGGTCTTCGTTCAGAGCCAGATGCATCCGGCCGAGAAAGCGGCAGAATGATTCGCCACGCAGGAGCGTCGCGATCTTGCCACGTGGCTTGCGGAGCAACTCCGCACGCCGAAATTTTTGCTTGTTCCAGACACGCCAACGCGGGAGCAAGCTCCCGCGCGGCGACATCCTACCAGTCAGCGCTCGAAAGAGGTCAACCGGCTTTCAAGTGAGCCTGCGCTTACTTGTGGTCTTTTACTTCTTCAAACTCGGCGTCGACAACATCGTCAGCCTTGGCAGTTTCTTCAGCTGGCTTGGCCGCAGCGTCCGGGTTTTCAGCCTGCTCGGCGTACATCTTCTGAGCGATTGGCGCGGAAACCTTGGACAGCTCTTCAACCTTGGCTTCAATGGCGGCCTTGTCGTCGCCTTTGATAGCGGCTTCCAGAGCAACCAGTGCAGCTTCTACCGCAGTCTTCTCTTCAGCAGTGACCTTGTCGCCCGCGTCAGCGATCATCTTGCGAGTCGAGTGGACCAGCGCATCACCCTGGTTACGGGCAGAGGCCAGCTCTTCGAACTTGCGATCTTCTTCGGAGTTGACTTCAGCATCGCGAACCATCTGCTGAATTTCTTCCTCGGACAGACCGGAGTTGGCCTTGATCACGATGGACTGCTGCTTGCCGGTGGCCTTGTCTTTCGCGCCAACGTGCAGGATGCCGTTTGCGTCGATGTCGAAGGTCACTTCGATCTGTGGCACGCCACGTGGAGCAGGTGGAATCTCGGCCAGGTCGAACTTGCCCAGCGACTTGTTCTGACCGGCTTGCTTACGCTCGCCCTGCAGGACGTGGATGGTTACCGCGTTCTGGTTGTCATCGGCAGTCGAGAACACCTGGGATTTCTTGGTAGGAATCGTGGTGTTTTTCTCGATCAGCGCAGTCATCACGCCGCCCATGGTTTCGATACCCAGAGTCAGCGGGCTGACGTCCAGCAGCAGAACGTCTTTGACATCACCGGCCAATACTGCGCCCTGGATGGCAGCGCCCATGGCAACGGCTTCGTCAGGGTTGACGTCTTTACGTGCTTCTTTGCCGAAGAACTCGGTCACCAGCTTCTGCACCAGCGGCATACGCGTCTGACCACCGACCAGAATCACGTCGTTGATCTTGCTGATATCGATACCCGCGTCTTTCAACGCCATGCGGCAAGGCTCGATGGTGCGCTGAACCAGGTCTTCAACCAGCGATTCCAGCTTGGAGCGGGAGATCTTCACTACCAGGTGCTTAGGACCGGTTGCGTCTGCAGTGATGTACGGCAGATTGACTTCGGTCTGGGTGCTGGAAGACAGCTCGATCTTGGCTTTTTCGGCAGCTTCTTTCAGACGCTGCATCGCCAGCGGATCACCCTTGAGGTTCATGCCGCTTTCTTTCTTGAATTCGTCGACGAAGTAGTCGATCAGACGAATGTCGAAGTCTTCACCACCCAGGAACGTGTCGCCGTTGGTGGCCAACACTTCGAACTGGTGCTCGCCATCGACTTCAGCGATCTCGATGACCGAAACGTCGAAGGTACCGCCACCCAGGTCATAAACGATGACAGTGTGGTCGCCCTTGGCCTTGTCCATACCGTAAGCCAGTGCAGCTGCGGTAGGTTCGTTGATGATGCGCTTGACGTCCAGACCGGCGATACGGCCAGCGTCCTTGGTAGCCTGACGCTGACTGTCGTTGAAGTAGGCCGGAACGGTAATGACCGCTTCGGTAACCGCTTCACCGAGATAGTCTTCGGCAGTCTTCTTCATTTTCTTCAGGATTTCAGCGGAGATCTGAGGAGGCGCCATTTTCTGGCCATTCACTTCAACCCAGGCATCACCGTTGTCAGCCTTGACGATCTTGTAAGGGACCATCTGGATATCTTTCTGAACGACTTCCTCTTCGAACTTGCGACCGATCAGACGCTTTACCGCATAGAGGGTGTTGTGCGGGTTAGTGACCGCCTGACGCTTGGCGGACTGACCGACCAGGATCTCGCCATCATTTGCATAAGCAATGATCGAAGGTGTAGTACGAGTACCTTCGGCGTTCTCGATAACCTTGACGTTACCGTTTTCCAGAATGGAGACGCAGGAGTTGGTAGTCCCCAGGTCGATACCGATAATTCTGCCCATCTTTGACTCTCCCGAAACTTGCAAAACTTGGATTGGGTTGCCGCCAGTGCGTTTACACCGTGCGGTAGCTCTTAAACGCTTGACCTTTAAATGGGGGCCTTACAGCTGATTTCAAGCCTGCTCGTTGATTGACGGCGTTGCAGGCGACGGTGCCTTGCTGACCACGACCATGGCCGGGCGCAGCAGGCGACCATTAAGCTGATAACCCTTCTGAAATACCTTGAGCACCGTATTGGGCTCAACGTCGGCACTTTCCTGCATGGCCATAGCCTGGTGCTGGTCGGCACTGAACGGTTGACCGTGTGGATCGATGGCTTCCAACTGATAACGCTTGAGGGTGTCCTGGAACATCTTCAAGGTCAGCTCGATGCCTTCACGCATCGGGCGAATGCTTTCATCGTCCGGACTGGACAGATCAAGGCCTCGCTCCAGACTGTCGATGATCGGCAACAGATCACCGGCAAATTTTTCCAGCGCAAACTTGTGCGCCTTTTCAACATCCTGTTCGGCACGGCGGCGGACATTCTGCAGATCCGCAGCCACGCGAAGGGATTGGTCCTGCGCAGCAGCCAGTTGCTCTTCGAGCACCTGCACGCGAGTTGTCAGTTCATCACCCACGCCCGCTTCGGCAGCCTGATCCTGCGCCTGCGCATCCAGATTCTGTTCGTCAGCCATACATGTTCTCCTCTAAAGACGTCCGCGATCCCGATTCGCGCTTCTGCCCACCTATATGGGATCGGATTTTCCGGCTTCAAGGGTTTCATGTGATCGAGATACGCATTCCCTGACAAATAATCCGCATTCCAGCCCAACAAAAAATGGCGACTTGACACAAGAGGGACTAAAAACCACTACAGACCGATCAAATCGAGCTAAGCAAGGGCATTGTCAGCCACAAATAAAACACTGTATAAATAACCAGACAAACAGCCCGGGAGCCGCTCAATGCTGGTGCACCTTTCCGTACACAACTACGCCATCGTCGAACACCTTGACCTTGAACTGGATCGAGGCATGAGCGTCATCACCGGCGAAACCGGCGCGGGCAAGTCGATCATGCTCGACGCCCTCGGCCTGACCCTGGGCGACCGTGCCGACAGCGGCGTGGTCCGGCCAGGCGCCGACAAGGCCGACATCCTGGCCACGTTCGACCTGGGCGACATTCCCGAGGCACAGACCTGGCTCAAAGAGCGCGACCTGGACAACGACGGCCCCTGCATCCTGCGCCGGGTCATCACGGCCGAAGGCCGGTCACGCGCTTATATCAATGGCTCGCCCTGCCCTCAGGGCGACCTTAAAGCGCTGGGCGAACTGCTCATCGATATTCACAGCCAGCATGAGCACCAGTCGCTGCTCAAGACCGATACCCATCGACGCCTGCTCGACGAATACGCGGGTGCGACCGATCTGGCCCGTCAGGTCCATCTCGCTGCACAGCGCTGGCGGCAAACGCGGCAGGAGCTCGAACGCCTCTCCAACTCGGGTGACGAGCAACGCGCACGGCATCAGTTGCTGAGCTATCAGCTCGAAGAACTGGAAAGCCTGAGCCTGGGTGAAAACGAGCTTGAACAGCTCGAACAGGAACACAAGGACCTGACCAACGCCGAAAGCCTGCTGAGCATTTGCCGACAAGTGGTCGAGCAGTGCAGCGAAAGCGATTCCGGCAACGTACTCAATGCCCTGACCGCCAGCCTGCATCGTCTTGGCAGCGTCGACCATTCACCCTCCGCCCTCAGCGAGGCCACAGGGCTGCTGTCCAGCGCGCAGATACAGGTAGAAGAAGCGGTAGGCGAACTGAATCGTTTTCTGGATCACTTCGATGCCGATCCGGCCAGACTGCAACAGCTTGAAGAACGTCTCGATGCCATTTACACACTGGCGCGCAAACACCGCATCCAGCCGGGCGAAGTCGCGACACTGCAACAAAAGCTGCTGGATGAAATAGAAACACTGAATGCCAACGACGAATCCATCGAACGGCTGGAGCATGAAGTGCAGGCATTTGCCAGGCACTATCAGGATAAAGCCCGCGAGCTGAGCGACCTGCGTCACAATTCGGCGACGAAACTGGCCAGCGCTGTAGAACAGGAAATTCATCGTCTGGGCATGCCCGGCGGCCGTTTCCAGATCGACCTCAAAGCCAACGCCAGCGTAGAACCCTCGCCTCACGGCCTGGAGCAGGTAGAGCTACTGGTCAGCGCCAACCCCGGCCAGCCATTGAAAGCGCTGGCGAAAGTCGCGTCGGGTGGCGAACTGTCGCGCATCAGCCTGGCGATTCAGGTCATCACCGCACAAACTTCGCGGGTGCCGACGCTGGTATTCGATGAAGTGGATGTGGGGATTGGCGGGCCGACCGCCGAGATCGTGGGGCAACTGCTGCGTCGCCTGGGCGAGCGCGGTCAGGTAATGACCGTCACTCACCTGCCGCAGGTCGCGGCGCAGGGCCATCAGCACCTGTTCGTGCACAAGGTGCGGGACAACGACGCAACGCGCACCGCCGTGTCCAAGCTCAGCAAGACTGAACGTATAGAGGAAGTCGCCCGAATGCTGGGCGGCATCGACCTGACCAAGGAATCTCTGGCGCACGCCAAAAAGATGGTCGTTACGGCTAAAAGCTGAGCCATAGAAAGCACAAAGGCGACCGCGGTCGCCCCTGTTGCTGATTACGCCTTCTTGTTGCGGACGTAGAGCACCAGATTGTGGTCCACCAGGTCAAAGCCGTGTCTTTCGACGATGGCTTTCTGAAGCTTCTCGATTTCTTCGTCGAAGAATTCGATCACCTCACCCGACTCCACGTTGACCATGTGGTCGTGGTGGCCGCCATCAGCCAGCTCGAATACCGCATGACCGCCATCGAAATTGTGGCGCACCACCAGTCCAGCGGACTCGAACTGAGTCAGAACACGGTAAACCGTGGCCAGACCGACGTCCTCGCTGGCCTCCATCAGAGCCTTGTAGACATCCTCGGCACTCATGTGGCGTTGCTCTGCAGAATCGAGCATTTGCAGTATTTTGACCCGCGGTAAGGTTACCTTGAGTCCTACTTTACGTAGTTCGTTATTTTCAACCATGGTCAGCTTTCTCGCAGACGCTGCTTCGCAGCTTCTCTTAATGCAGGTATGATCGGAGTTTACGTTGTCCCAGCCAAGATAGTGGAAGTCGCCCACCGATGCAAAACACCAAGCTCTTGCTAACCAGTTTCACCTTCGTGGGACTGCTCGCACTCGCCGGTTGTTCATTCCCCGGGGTTT